>Ga0081539_10006479_pt1 | contig 11209 bp, 16 predicted proteins | sample TabmetS4T2R2_FD_71023 | JGI IMG/M metagenome (GOLD analysis project Ga0081539, IMG submission 71023) | Tabebuia heterophylla rhizosphere microbial communities from the University of Puerto Rico - S4T2R2 | ecosystem: Host-associated > Plants > Roots > Rhizosphere ... | reverse complement strand
GGCATCGCTCATTCTGAACTCAACGACTCAGAGACAACACCGGTGCGGCTGCTGCAAATGTGGGTCTTGCCTGAACGCGCGGGACTCAAGCCGTCATACGAACAGAAACGGTTCACGCCCGATCAACGGACGGGCGCGTTATTGCCGATCGCCTCGGGACAGGATCTGCCGGATACCGTCAAAGTCCATCAAGACGTGACGTTCTATGTTTCCCGGCTACGCGCCAGTGACCAGGTCCGGCACGAATTGAAGCCCGGACGCCGAGCCTTCTTTTATGTGATCGATGGCGAAGTCACAATCAATGGCGAGCAGCTCAAGACAGGCGATCAAGCCCGTATCACCGAGACGGGCAAGCTTGAAATTGCCGGCTCGCGCGAGAGCGAAATCATTCTCATCGACTTGCCGTAAAAGGGTCGATCAAAGTCAAAATTCTTAACGTGGAGAGAGCAATGACCGATACATTGACATTACTCAAGGGGCGTATTTCGACCGACCATTTCGATAAAAACCGGAGCTTGTCGGAGGATGAGATCAAAGAGCTTGTCTCATACGCCACGCATGCGCCATCCTCATACAATATTCAACATTGGCGTTTCATCGCCGTGACGAAACCCGAGGACAAAGCGCGTCTCAAAGCAGTGGCCTACAATCAACAAAAAGTCGAGGATGCAGCGGTGACTTTCATCCTGCTCGGCGATCTTCGAGGGTACGAAAAACTGGCTGAAATTCTCAATCGCTCGGTCAAAGCCGGGCTCCTCAAACAGGCGACCGCCGACGCCTGGGTGAAGATGGCAACCGGCGCTTATTCGAGCAACGAGCAGTTTGCGCGCGATGAAGCGATCCGCGCAACTTCACTGGCCGCGATGACCTTGATGATTGCGGCCGAGGCCAAAGGCTTGGTGAGCGGGCCGATGATCGGATTTGATCCGGAGGGAGTGAAACGCGAGTTCGGGATTTCGGATCGTTACCTTCCAGTGATGCTGGTCACAGTCGGCTACCCCGGCGCAGGTAATATCTCTCGGAAACCCCGATTGGATGTTGATGAGGTCCTCGCATTTGGCGAAGGGCGCGAGTTTTAAGGGAAAAAGACGAAACCGCTAAACACTTCCAACTTCTCTGGCACTCAGCTGGTAACATCTGGACTTGAGGATTTGAAATGCCTGGTTGAACTTGGCAGTTGGATGTGTATAATTGCGCATTCGTCTCGGGGCGTGGCTCAGCTTGGTAGAGCGCTCGGTTTGGGACCGAGAGGTCGCAGGTTCGAATCCTGCCGCCCCGATTAAGGCTTTAAAAGACTTACCCAAATTTTTCTGACCCCAAAATCAGCCAACTCACATACTGACTCACACACTAGTTTATGGCCTCGAGATCGAATCTGCCGGTACGAGTCGGCGACTATTGGATTATCTGGAGATCGCACTGTTTCCGAGATTTGCCATATCTAAAGTGGAGCTGTGATAGTTTATGGGGTCTGTTGGATGTCACTACTCTGTCTTGTGGCAGGTCTCTCTCCTCACTGTGGAGATCACGCTTTAAGCGAAAGCCTTTTCCTGTTAATAATCCTGATAGCGTGAATGACGCAATGTCCAAAGGAGCTCCAGGAGCAACTAAATGTCGATGGAGATCTTAGCTTTTGTTAAATCGAGGTGTGCAAACTCCCTGCAGCTGGTCATGGTTTGGCGGTATTGCAAAATTCAGTTTGTCGAAGTGATAAAAGTCAGTATGATTCAGGCAATCCGGCAGGAGGGTTCGCAACAAACGCTATTCACAACGATATTCAGAAGAAGCTTTGTACATATTTTATGAGAAATCAAAAAAGCTTGAGTTCAGTTGAAGCATTATTGATCTTGGCGGTTATTGTAATTATTGGCAATGTGGGCTGCTCTCGACAGGTCGCAGGCAAAACCCTGAGCAATGCCGGTGGGGCCTTAGAATCCGGGGCGATGCGGATCCAACAGCAGAGAGGCCAACCAAAGAAGACAGACAAGACGGCTAATTGGATAGCTTATGTCAGCCTCAAGGACAGATTTTCCCTCCGCTATCCCAAGTATTGGTCAGTTGGGTTCCGGGAGCCGCAGTTTTGTTTTGGGGATGTCTCAAAATTTGTGGCGGGCGCCACCGCTGATTTAGTGGCCGAATGTGGTAGCGAATACAATGGCCAGATCTACGTATTTTCTGAAGAAGGCAATCAACTCGACAAACACAAATTAGAAACCGACAAAGATTTTTATCAGAATCTGAGCAGCCGGAAGGTGATAGTTGATAACATTGAAGGCACGCGAGAATCAGGCACTGCTAATGGCCAATTTAGCGAGAAGTTTGAAGAGAAGTATACACTGCCTGGCCTGCCTGATGGCACTAAAGTAGTGGTCTATTTGTTTTACACACATGATAGAACCTATGTGGCGGAGTACGACCATCGAATTGGCGAACCCGATATTTTGCGAGATTTCGAGCTGATGATTACTAAAACGCTGAAATTCAGTAACTAGCCACTTCAAGCCTTTTTAGCGCCAATTCCGAAACGGCGATTGTCGTGTGTGCGTCATTGGAGATCCTTTAGCATGCCAGCTTGACACTCTCAACACAGTCTCAAGCTGGCGTGCTGAAGGGATACAATGAATCTCTTGCAAAATAAATCCCACGCCTCCCTACGCTCTTTTTACGGATCAAACCTCCGGATAGTGGCGGTCATGGTGTTTTCGCGACTTATTTTGGCTATCACCGCCCATTTTTCTTCCCGTTAATCCAGCCTCCTTCATTAAAAATATCCTTTCGGCTAGCAGTTTCGCCATCCGTTTTCGCCTGGATCTATGAGTGGCAGTCCTTGCCGCAATCAATCTCAAATTTCAAAGAGAGGAAAATGCAAATATGAAGATTAAAACAAATGTGAAAGCTGGTCGGCAGGGTGACCCCGATGATGGCGGGGAATCCAAAGTGAAATAGACCGACGCCGACGAAGCTACTCTGAAGCCCGGCAGTCAGTCCATGGTCTGCCGGGCTTTGTGTGATAGCAGCGACCGGCAAGCGCAGATCTGTCATTATTTTCAAAGGAAGGAAAACCAATTTTGAGGATTAAATCAAAGGTGAAATCCGGTGGAATGAATTTGCAACACAATCAAACCGTGGCGCGTGGGTTGAAGGTCAAGACGAAACTGAAAGCTGGTATCAGCGGGATGCCACACAATCACAACCAAACCATAGCGCGCGACCTAAAAGTCAAGAACAACGTCAAAGCGGGCAAACTACCTCCTAATCATAACCAGGCGGTAGCGCGGAAATTAAAAGTCAAGAGCAGCGTTAAGGCTGGTGGAATGCAAACTCAACACAATCAGACTGTGGCCCGAGGCCTCAAGATCAAGAGCGGCATCAAGGCTGGTCTGATGCGGATGCAACACAATCAGACGGCTGTTCGCGGCCTTAAGGTTAAGACCCGCGTCAGGGCCGGTCGTACTGATGAGGAGCACAATCACAATCAGACAGTGGCGCGAGGCGTGAAGGTCAGAAGCAATGTTAGGGCTGGTTATGCCGGACACCAACACAACCAAACAGTTGCTCGCGGACTAAAGGTTAAGAGTGGCGTCAAAGCCGGTTACTCCAATCCGCAACACAACCAAACGGTGGCGCGGGGCCTCAAGGTCAAGACCAGCGTCAAGGCTGGTTTAATGCAACAACAACACAACCAGACGACGGCGCAAGGGCTAAAAGTGAAGACCGGTATCAAGGCAGGTCCTGATGATGATCCCAAACCTATACCACCCTCCTAGAAACCACGAATCCTGTGATGCTGAGCCCGGCAGTTTGACGAAAATGAATGCCGCGCTCTCTGATACTGCAACCTACGGGTGAAACACCCTGATAGTGGCGGTCATCGTGCTTTTCGTGACTTCTGTCTATGACCGCCCCTTTTTATCCCACCGAAATAAATCCGCACGTCTCTCCAGGTTGGCTGATGAGGATCGGCGATCTTTCCGATCTTGAATTGCTGATGGGACTTATTGAACTCTCTTGAGGCTCTATTTTTTTGAAGAGCGTCGCTGAGAAGATCTGAAATTGAAACCGAAAGATCTCCGATCATGTCTAGGAGTGTATGGTACCCCCTACATACAACCAAAGGAGAAAGTATGAACAAAAGTCACCTTACATCTATGATCGTGATCTTCGTATGCGGACTCTCATTGGGCATCGTATTAAGCTCGCCTATCGCCTCTTTGTCAGGTCGAGCTGCGGCTTATCAATCCTCGCTGGTATCTGCTCCACAGAGTACATCAGGATCGAGTCCGGCTGGTACACAAGCTTGGGAATACCGTATTTTGGATGTTTTGGATGTTCGCACAAAAACTGTAGAGAGAGACCTCAACACTCTTGGATACCAAGGATTTGAAGTATCGAAAATACTTCCATCTGTGCAGGGCACTGGTGGAGTTACCGGCGGACCGCAATTTAGATTGTTGCTACGACGTCCACGGCCATAGGCCCAGCATTGAACAGATAGATGATTATCCAAAAATTTGTTGAATCGAACGCGGGGCGCTGAACGACCACAGCGCCCTTTACTTTCTTCAGCCAATTGATTGTAGATCCAGTGGAAGATTGCAGGCAGGGCATCTCGATATCAGTCACTACGACTTGCTCTCTTCTTATGCCTGTCCGTTAATATCCAGCATCTGTCCGCTTAATATCTGGACATTTGCGAAAACAGACCGCTCGGAACGGCTGTGTTCGCGGCTCTTTGAATGTTTGATGACAGGGTATCCGAATCATATCCTGGGAGATGGCTCGTCTGAGACTCCCGCACCGGGCGTCTCCTGAGTATGCTGTCAGATGACAGCTACTTTGTTCCGACAGGAGGACGCCCAATGCTTGCTCGGATTTTACACCCGTCAACGAAGTTATGCGCCTTTCTCGATCCGCTGATCGAAAGTTTATCAAAACCGCAGCGCGCCCATCTGCGCGAGCTTTGCGACGCCATACTGGTTTGCGAGACCGAGCATACGATCGCCGCGATGCAGCGGCTTTTCGTCCAGACGACTGATCCTTCGAACTGGGCGGATTTTCTGCGGATCAGCCCTTGGGACCCGAATCGAGTCCGGACTGAACTACTCAAAGCCCAAATTGATTGGGCGATTGAGCACGGACAAAAAAGTGGTCAAGCTGCTGAAATCTACCTTAACTTCGACGACTCGATCGGCGAAAAGGACGATGCCACCTGGCGCTTGGATGTGGTGGACTGGCATCACGATCATAATCGAAGCACGTCCGCGCATCCCTGTTACAAAAATGGCTTTTGCTACCTTGCCGGCACAATGTGCGTGGGCGATGTGATCGTGACACTTGTCGTCGAACTCTATCTTCGGGCGCGCACGGTGCGCGCCATCAATCGGCATCGAGAACCAGACGAACGGATTTCGTTTCGCAGTAAAAATACGATCGTCCGTGAAATGCTGAAACGAGTTGCGCCGCACTTACCACCGGATTGGAAAGTGATTGTCCAGTTCGACAGTTGGTATGCCGCGAAAAAGATTCTCAAGTTTGTTCATCGCCAAGATTGGCAATTCACCTGTGGGGTGAAGTCAAACCGCAAGCTCAACGGAGTACGACTTGACGAGCAGAACCGCAAAGAGACGCACAAGTGGCACACCCAGGTGCGTGTGACCAATTCGAAGAAGGAAGAACGCTCTTACTATGTCCGTCCGCTGGAGGGGCGACTGGAAGAGCTTTCTTTCGACCTTCGTGTTTTGATCTCAAAAAGGCACACGGGTCAAAAGAACCCGGCGTACTTTGCCAGTACGCGCGACTGCAAACCACAAGCCATCTTGCAGGGCTATTCCGGTCGCTGGTCATGCGAAGTCGTCAACTTTTATTTAAAGGTTCAACTTGGGCTTGCCGACTTTCGCCTCTGGCGCGATGAGGCCGTGGACAGATATGTGATCGCCGTGCACCTGGCCTGGGCTTACGTGGAACGCCGTCTGGTCAAGGAACGAAGCTCGGAGATCAAGTGTTCCGGTGATCTCATCCGCCGGCATCGGGAAGAACATGCCGAGGCCGTGTTGAAAGCCGCTGTCGGAATGGCCCTTGACGGAGCGACGCTCGATCAAGTGTTGCAGCGCTTTCTCGATCGCAAGGCCCCGATAGATAACTGACCCGATGTCAAATGGGTAACACTACTAACCGGATGAATTTTTACGATGAACATCCGGCGAGGATTCGTGTTGCCTAAAGTCATCCAAGGGGGGAGACCATTCCCCAAAAATCAGGCGATTTATCGCCAATGTCCAGTTAATATGTAAAAACGGCACGTGGACGTCTCGTTGCCTATCCCTCATGGCTTTTGTCCACGTGCCGGTCGCGGTCTCAATGGTAGACGGTCGCGACGAACTGTAAAAAGGGAGCAATCGTTTTCCCTCCATCCTTCTCAGCCTCAAGCCGGGATTCTCCCTAACAATCCCAGCGATACGATTGCTCCCGTAAGCCGTCAGAATCAGAAAACTGACGGCTTCGCAATTTCCGTCTCCCGTTTGGCCTCACCAACGGCAATTGCGAATTCGAACAAGTTCGCCGTGGGCTTATTGCATACACGGCAAACTTTAAATTTCTAATTTGCGACCCGCCACACGAGCCACCGCGAAGTCACACGAAGGGCACGACCACGCCGATACCCAAGAGCACTTATCGGCTCCCGGGCGCTACCAAATTGTCGGAGAAGTAAAGGTGACACCTGGAATATTGGGCTACTCTGACTTCCCTGACGCATCTTACCAAAACGAGATCGCCATCTTGAGGAACCAAATCTGGTATGAGGAACCCCGGCTGCTAAGAGGCATCACCAAAAAAGATTCCTTGATCCGGCATCTGAAACGACGAAATTGATGGTTTGAAATAGGAATAACAAGAGGGTAATGGAAGTTAACGGATACCATAGCCATTGGGGTACTCCAATTCCTTAATGAGGGGTCGGAATCGGCCACCTGTCGTTTCTAACGATATCATGCATGAATTATTCGTTAAGATCAATTTATTTATTTTTTAACGAATAAGCAAATTTTTTGAGTTTTTACGTCTTATATAAATGATAGAGATGAGCTTGATTAGTGACTGGGAGCCGGAAACCGGAAAGACCCCGTAAAGGGCAGAGACGAAATAATTGAGGAATTTATCAAAGATCAATCAAGAAAAGTTGCGGCGGATAAAGACAGTTTGCCGCGACCTGTCTGCCTCCTCTCTTTTAATCAAGTATCTTGACTAGTGCGCGCACATTAGATAGGCTACCCGCGTTTAAATCTAACTGCGGAGGGATGAAGATGGCAGCAAAATTCAGAAGAGCCGAAATGAGTTTCAGTACTCAAGACGAGCTGGACCAATTCAAGAAGATCTGTGACGCCATGAATATGTCAGGCTCCGACGTCTTAAGGAACGCCATGAACATTGCATATCAATGCGGGTGGCCTGTCCCATTATGGCGGCAGCCTGCCACCGCAATCAAAGAGGAATCAGTCATACGGCGGGCATCGAGGAAGGCAAAAAAAGTGGCTGTCTAATAATTATTTTGTAAGCGTGTGCGCGCACTCTGTTATAATCCTTTCGTCAGTTGGAAATGCGGATGTTTGAACGAAAGGATAGCACAATGTCCGAAACTGAATTGAACGTTTTTATTTTCACCATCGTTTTTTTGATCCTCATTCTTAATTGTTTCTTTATGAACGGTGGCGGCGGAAGTGGTGGACGCCGCAAGGGTGGCGGGGGCAGAATGCCCGTGAGACACTAAAAAATAAAGCCGGGAATTGCGCTCCCGGCTTTATTTTTTTTCGTCATTGGCTATTAAAGCGAATGAACGAAAGGATATATAATCCTATTCATAAATCAGAACATAAACAAGGAGAGAACAATGTCTGATCAAGCGACTGCGTTTAATACTGCCCCCGCCTTGAAGATCCTGATGAATGCCTGCGTCTTTCTTTTCTCCTTTCCTCTGACCGCTGATGGCATGAATGCATGACGTGAGGGGCGACACGATGATAAACACTGATTCTCGCGTCACGGTCCACATGGCGGCAAGCCTCGACGGCTTCATCGCGCGTCGGGATGGGCGCGTCGACTGGCTCGAAACGTCAGACGAATTCGCCGGCGGGGAAGCTCTGGACCCAGGATTGGTCGAGGCGTTCCTCAAGAAGATCGACTGCTACGTCATGGGATCGCGAACCTATGAGACCGCGCTTCGTTTTGAGGCCCAAGGGTTGGGGTGGGCATACGGTGACAAGCCTACTTTTGTCCTTACTAGTCGGGAGCTGCCACGGACTCGGAAGACCGTTGAGTTTCACTCAGGCGATCTCGCGCAGTTTGTGAACGATCGCCTGCGGCCCACGTTCCGGACCATTTGGGTTGTTGGGGGCGGTATGGTCTCCGCCGAATGCCTTCGGCTCGGGCTCGCCAACGAAGTCGTCTATTCGATTTTGCCGATCTTGATTGGTGATGGAATCCAATTCTTCGAGAAGCTCGACAGAGACGTCCCCCTTCATCTGGTGGACGTCAAAGCCTACAAGAGCGGCATCGTGGAGCTTCGTTACGAGGTGCGGGCGCATCGCGATGAGTCACGGGACGCCGCCCGATAACAGCATGCGGCGGACGGCGCTGCACGCCGCCGCTAATGCTGCGCGTTATGCGTTACGATTAATAAACAGAGGTAAACGAATGACCAAAAAGTTAGTAAACCCTGAACGACTGTATGACGGCAGCCCCTTTGGAATGTCGCAGGCGGTGGTTGATTCAGAAAGTTCGCTAGTGTTTGTGTCCGGCCAGACCGAACTCTCGCAAGCACGGAGCGCTCGCCGCGTATGTTGATCGTTGTTACATCTGGTTGGCGGCTTCACGCCTGGTGAGGCGAGACGTTCGGCAATGAGGAAGGCATGACTACCTTCGAGGAAGCAAAACTTCGCACAGAGGAGTTATCGATGCCGGCCGTGCATATCATGCACGCGGACAGTAGCCGATTGAGTAGGATCGGCGGCATACCGTCCGTCCCATCTGGTTTCTCTTGGCCGGTTTGGAAGAACGAACCGCTGATGTTCTTGGCACAGTTGGACCTTTCTGAGGCTGCACAAGCCGGAATCCCACCGTGGATGCCTACCACAGGACAGCTTTATTTCTTCTATGACAAAGAGCAGATGACGTGGGGCTTTGATCCAAAAGACCGCGGCAGCTGGCGCGTGATCTACTGCGATGAAGCTCAGGAAATGCTGTTCGAAGCCGAAGTGCCTGCGGGGATTGATCAACACATCTATACTAGCCTGCCGATCAAATTCTGTAACATCCTGAGTCGGCCACATTGGTCCCGCTTGGATCTGGATGTTCGGGAAATGTCTCGTGTGGATTTCGAGAGGCTGACCGAGTGGTGGCTCGCGCCGTTTGGTGGCATGCCAAATCACCAGATGTTTGGGTATCCGATTCCGGTTCAAGATGATGAGATGGAGCTGGAATGCCAGCTCGCGTCGAATGGTATCTACTGCGGAACGCCTGAGGGATTCCAAGGCGCCCGTGCCGCTGAGTTGGCCTCCGGCGCAAAGGATTGGCGTCTACTCCTCCAGCTGGATACTGACGACGATGCAGAAATGATGTGGGGAGACGTCGGGACGCTCTATTGGTTTCTATCTCACTGATGTGACGGTGTAATTGGTGGCGCTTTTATCCGAGGCGTTCCTCAATGTAATATCAGGCGGGATAACATCTGCCTCGCCGGCTGTGGCGCCGCTGTTTGCATGATGGTGCGTAAGTGGTTACTTCAGGGTTTTAATTTATTGCATTCCTCTCGATATTGCCGAAAAGCCCTAATCAATTCCCCCAACTTTTCCATCTCCTTGATCCCGACTTTCTCACGTCCAAATTTCATCAGGAAAGCATCGCCCTTCGCCGCCTCGGCGGCATCGAGCAGGTTGAAAGCGATCTCTCGCGCCGCACTGATCGGGAGGTGAGCGATATGAGTAAACCAGCGAATCATGACCATGGGCTCGCCGGTCTTACTTGCCACCATTGATTCAACTCTCGGGAGTTCCGGATCGATGTGCTCATCTTCGGGTAATTTTCCATTTCGACAATCAGCAAGTTGGCGTTCAAGCTTACGGATGCGGCGTTGTTGACGTTGAAGATCGTCAAGAATTTGATTCATAGATTGATGTCGGTCTTTCATGGGTCTCCTCGGCTTGCTCGGGAGTTACAAAATGATTCAATCTGAGCAATGCCTTCCAAATGATTTGTGTGAATTGATGAATCAAGGTTGACAGGCGCGCTCCGCGCAGCTCGGCAGCCATTTTAAACTCGATGTGCCGATCTCCGGCAATCATCACTGTCACAAATTTTTCGCGTTTCCGCGGCGCATTTGTCATTACATTGTCTAGGCTATTCATTTTTACCCAGGCAGTAAACAGAAAATTAAGAATACTACTATGCAGGTTCCGATGCTGCTCCGGGACAGGGCATTCGATCCCGCAAGCGACCACGCGAGCCGCGCGGTGGGCTTTGTCCGTGACCGCGCGACCTGGAAGGGATGCGGCCCGCCAGGCTGGCCTCTCAGCCGATTCCGGCAGACGGCGCTTCACGTAAATATTCACACCGGCAAAGTCAAATGATGAAAACTGCTAATGATCTCCGCGCAGAGCCTTTCAGCACGCCTCCCGTCAGGCTTTTCAGGCAAAGTGCTCAGCGAATACGCTTCCTCAGCGAGCCTAAAGAGTCTCTCTGCCTCTGCTTTGACCAGCTCAAGGGGCCACTCGCCACGTTTAATGCTTAGCAGTTCATCGGCGTCGTCTCGTTCGACCTGGAGTTGACCTGATTGTAGAAACTCAACTCCCATTCGGAGCAGGCGAATCAAATGAGCGGCGTTCTTGCTGTCATAGCCGATGCGCCTGACCAATTCCCTCCGTTTGGTACCCATATATCCACCGGAGTAGTACCGCTTCCGCAGGCCCTCATATCGATCAATGATTTGGCCGATTGTCAGATTTCCGTATTTCTCCGTAACGACCATCTTGTCGCGAAGCAGTTGATCTGCTCGAATATCACTGAGATCAAGGCCGACCTTAATAAGGACCGCTTCAAAATCCTGGGTGTGTCCCACCAAACTAACTGGAAGAATCAGTTAGTTTGGGCGGGTTATGAATCGTCCAGCCAAAATAAGTGACTGCTTGGTAGATTCTGATCGCATTTTCGCGTCCTTTCT
>Ga0081539_10006478_pt1 | contig 11212 bp, 4 predicted proteins | sample TabmetS4T2R2_FD_71023 | JGI IMG/M metagenome (GOLD analysis project Ga0081539, IMG submission 71023) | Tabebuia heterophylla rhizosphere microbial communities from the University of Puerto Rico - S4T2R2 | ecosystem: Host-associated > Plants > Roots > Rhizosphere ... | reverse complement strand
ACTGGTTCGACCTGCTCCCTCTCGCTGAATTCGCATACAACAATGCTTACCAGGAATCCACTAAGATGTCCCCATTTTTTGCCAATTACGGCTTTCACCCTCGCTTTCTTGCGGAATTCTCTCCTACACCTGTTCCAGCTGCAAATGATTTTGCATCTCATCTTCACGAAGTTCACGATCGCCTTGTTGAAAATGTCAAAAAAGCTCAAGACATTTCAGCTCGGTATTATGATCGCAAACACAAGCCCATTGAGCTCAAACCTGGTGACTTGGTTTGGCTTAACTCATCCCACCTCTCAACTACTCGTCCGTCCAAAAAACTCGATTGGAAACAGCTTGGACCTTTCAAGGTATTGGAACGCATAGGATTACAGGCCTACCGACTTGAACTACCTCCTACAATGCGCCATATTCACAATGTTTTTCATATGTCGCTCCTCGAGCCTTATAAGCCTTCTTCCCTCACTCCACACGGTCTTCCTCCACCATTACCTCCTCTTTATGTCAAAGACGACCACGAATACTTCGAAATTGAAGATATCCTCGACTCCCGTCGTATGGGACCCCGTATCCAGTACCTCATCAAATGGAAAGGATATCCCAGCTCAGATAATTCATGGGAACCTGTCGCTAACATCCCTGCTCGCGGCCTCATCAAGGAATTTCACCGCCGCCATCCTGACAAACCTGGATCCCGTCCTCAGATCCGTACTACAACTGTCGTTCATTAATTGCCTTACCTCTCCTTCTATGTTATCTTTCTTTTATATCTGTGTGTCTCTCAATTGTGTGTGGAATTTAAAGTATTTCTGTAGTTACTCAAAAGTCAATGCGGAGATCACCAAGCTCAGTGGACTTCGCATTGGAAGGGGAGGATACTGTTACGATTTGGACTACAAGTATATACACGCGTGTAGCATTTTGTACTTTAGGAATCAACTCGCCTATTGACCTTGCAGATTCACGCGCGTTCCACCGTTCTCCGTTCCCCCGCCGAGCCGTACCTTTACAGTTTTGATTCCTCGATCCACTTAACGCGCCCGTTTCTGTGAGCTCTGCTGTCTTTCCCACCTCCACGCGCTCCTTGTGTATGGTGAGAAGGAAATATATCTCTGCTGCTCCTACGCGTCGGTCTTCTCGAATTACTCCTCGGAGTCCCTCCAGTATTCGTGTTATGGACCAAGCTGAAGCTCTCCAAGCCCTTCAAGATGAGAATCGCATTCTCCGAGAGCGTCTAGCTGCCTTGGCACCGTCACCTACCCCCCCGTCGCGTACCCCGTCGCGTACCCAAAACCATTCTCCGGAACCTCCTTCTGAACCCGCAATTCCCACACCTCCAGCCTACTACAAAGAGCCTAAGATTGGTGAGCCACCTACCTTTGATGGAAAAGCGTCAGAATTCCATCCGTTTTTGCAGCAAGCTAAGCTGTATATCCGCATGCGCCATTTGACCTTTCAAAACGATGAAATACGCGTCGCTTATATCCTCTCCCGCCTTCGCGGTGGCCCCTCCGAATGGGGCCAAGCCCTTCTTGAAGCGGACTCACCTCTCCTTTATGATTACAACACGTTCCTTGTCAAGTTTACTTCTATTTATGAGAATAAGGAACGCCGAGCTCAGCTTGAGGATCGCCTTGCTCGTTTGAAACAAACTGGCTCTGCATCTGCCTATTCTGCTGAATTCTCCTCCCTCTGCGAAATACTTCGTATCAATCCAGATTCCCGCATGGGTGATTTTCGATTGAAACTCAAAGAGGATGTTCAGAAAGCTCTGGCACTCCTTCCAGCGCCTACCACCTTCGATGATCTTAGCACACGCGCCATACGAATTGACAACGCCCAGTTCTCAGCTCGCAAACTCACTGATACACGTCACAACAACTCGTCGTCCAAACCTCATCATCCACAACAATCCTCAAATTCATCTCTCTCTTCTCGCTCCCAATCGTCACGCCCCCTGCCTGCTTCGAATTACATGTCCAACACTCCCTCCTCACGTCATGGCACCTCGCGTCCTAGCACCTCACATCCCGGCAGCTTCCGCTCCTCAGCTCCTCGCCCTCCGCTAACTGAAGAAGAAAAGGAACGTCGTCGACGTGAGAAACTTTGCCCTTATTGTGGTGACCCGACCCACAGAATCCAAGACTGTCCTTCCATCGCCGCCAAGGAAGCCAGGAAGCATGCAAATGAGGTGCGCCCGAAGCCTCTCTCCTCTTTTACATCTCATGCTGTTGTCATTTCTCCACCTGTTTCTGTCGAAACAAATCCCTCCTACACCATTAATGCGGGAAAGCGGGATGCCTAGGATCTCCCGCGACAGGGATCCTAGGGCCGCCAGTCGTCACCCTGACTGTTTCGTCGCAAGATTTGTTTGATACCCAATCTCTTTCATCTTCTTCACTAGTTTATGTGTCTGTTTCCATTCCTGCTCCTGCGTTATCTGTTTCTACCTCGCCTCGTGTTTTGAAGGCATTGATTGATTGCGGTGCATCAATCAATCTGATTAACGCGTCGCTTTGTTCTCTTCTGTCTCTTCCTGTGACACCATGCCAAGGCCCTCGGGTTACTCTGGCAGATGGTGCCACAACTCTGTCTTGTTCTGGTATTGTCACCTTCCGTTACTCTATATCCGATGTTTTATTGCAAGATACCTTCTTTGTCGCCCCCATTGGTGTGCAATCCATGATCCTGGGAATGCCTTTCCTAGAGAGAGAAAATCCCGTGATTGATTGGAAAGCTAAGTCCTTGGAATGGCGAACAAATGCTCCTTCGATACCCTCATCCCTGCCTGCACCCGCTTTGGCTCCTGCACCCGCTCCGGCTCCTCCACCCGCTCTGGCTCCTCCACCCGCGCCGGCTTCTGCACCAAGTGCCCCTTCCCTGGTGCTGCCACCAGCATCTTCACTTTCATTGCCTCCGACCTCACCTCCCAACGCCACGTCACCTGCACTTGATCCTGCACCTCCTTCCCGACGTCGTCGTCGACTCCCTGCCATATTGCCCACGAGACAAATCCATCCAAAAGATCAGCTCCTCGCTTTTACTGTCGTTGATGTCACTGAGCTCAAAGCTGCCGTCGATGCTGCACTCGATTCCCCTGCAGAAATTCAAGTCAACGCTATCACGCCGTCTAACGTTCCCACCTCTGTACCCCTCGAATATGCTGAATATATCGATGTTTTCGAAGAAAAGAACGCTGAAACCCTTCCTCCACACCGTCCTAATGTGGATCATGAAATCCCTCTCATCCCTGGAGCAAAACCTGTCTTTGGTCCGATCTACAACCTTTCCGAAACCGAGCTTCAATACCTCAAGGATTACATCGATCGTATGCTTGCCAGAGGCTGGATTCGCCCCTCAAAATCTCCCTTTGGTTCTCCTATTTTATTCGTCAAGAAAGCTGACGGTTCCCTTCGCCTCGTCGTCGATTATCGAAAGCTTAATGCCCTCACCGTCAAGAATCGATATCCTTTGCCTCTCATCTCTGAGTTATTTGATCGTCTCAAGAATGCCAAGTATTATACTCGTCTCGATATGCAAGATGCGTACAACAGGCTTCGGATAGCCCCCGGTGATGAGTGGAAGACCGCTTTCCGTACCCGTTATGGACATTTCGAATACCTTGTTATGCCATTTGGCCTCACCAATGCTCCTGCATCATTTCAGGCTTATGCCAATGATTGCCTCCGTGATTTTTTGGACCTTTTCTGTGTTGTTTACTTGGACGATGTACTGATATTCTCAGAGACCCTTGAAGAACACATATCCCATGTCAAGCAAGTTCTTGCACGCCTCCGTGAATACGGATTGACCTGCAAGCTTCGAAAATGTGAGTTTCACTCCTCCTCTTTATCCTTCTTGGGATTTGTCATCTCTTCCGATGGTGTTTCAATGGATCCCGATCGTGTCATTGCCATTACGGAGTGGCCGACCCCTACCAATGTTGAAGAGATTCAAATATTCCTTGGCTTTGCAAACTTTTATCGTCGGTTCATTGAAGGATACTCTCGTGTAGTTTCCCCAATTACCTCCCTTCTCCGAAAAGGCCAGCACTTCCACTGGTCTGCTGCTTGTCAAACCGCCTTCGAGGAACTCAAGCGTTGTTTTACTACCGCACCAATTCTCAGACACTTCGATCCTGACCTCCCAATTCGTGTTCACACTGATGCTTCTGGTTTTGCAATTTCAGGTATCCTCAGCCAATTGCACGGCTCCACGTGGCATCCTGTTGCCTTCTATTCACGGAAGTGTTCAGCTGCTGAATGCAATTACGATGTACCTGACCGCGAAATGTTAGCTGTTGTTGAAAGCATGCGCCATTGGCGCCACTACCTTGAGGGATCCCATCATCCTGTTCAAGTATACTCTGATCACAAGAACCTCGAGCCTTTCATGTCTACAAAAGTCCTCAATCGTCGTCAAGCCCGTTGGGCAGAACTTCTTGCCGGCTATGATTTTGTCCTTGTTCACCTTCCCGGCATCAAAAATCCCGCCGATGGACCCTCACGCCGTCCTGATTACGCACAGAATTTGCCCGTTCCTACTGGCTCCCTTCTTCCTCCACGCTCCCTACGGTTATTGCCACCTCACCTACTTCCTAAAGGTGACCGCCCACCAGGCGTACACCTCCAATTCATCTCGAACGCCCTGTTTGCTAACCTTGACAGAGTCGACACTGTCTTGGGCCTTGAACCTGGTTTACGAGAACGAATTCTTCAATCTTTATCCTCAGATGTCGGTGTACAACGATATCTTGAGAATCCTTCGTTTCCTTGGTCTTTGTCGCATGACGGATTATTGTTGCGCAATGGCCTTGTTTATATTCCGGAATCTCTTCGTATTGATGTTATTCAAAAACATCACGACAAACCTCTTGCTGGGCACCCTGGTGTAGCCCGTACTTGCGAATTGATCACTCGCAATTTCTGGTTTCCACGCATGCAACGTACTGTTGAAAATTATATTAACTCGTGTCACCTTTGTCAAATTTCGAAAGCTCCTCGGCATGCTCGACATGGAGAATTGGCCCCTCTCCCTGTCCCTACATCACCGTGGAAAGGACTCTCTTGCGATTTCATCACAAATCTGCCGCTATCGAATGGCATGGATTCAATCCTTGTAATTGTTGATCGGATGACCAAGATGTCTCATTTCATTCCTTGTCTAAAATCTACGTCTGCTCCTGATTTTGCACGCCTCTTCATTGCCCATGTTGTCAAATTGCATGGGCTTCCCGATTCCATTGTCTCCGACTGTGGATCCATTTTCACATCCAACTTTTGGTCTACCCTTGCCTCAATCCTTCAGCTGGATCCTCGAAAGTCTACCGCCTTCCATCCTCAAACGGATGGTCAGACCGAACGCACGCATCAAACCTTAGAAACCTACCTCCGCATCTTTGTTAATCATGAACAGGACGACTGGTTCGACCTGCTCCCTCTCGCTGAATTCGCATACAACAATGCTTACCAGGAATCCACTAAGATGTCCCCATTTTTTGCCAATTACGGCTTTCACCCTCGCTTTCTTGCGGAATTCTCTCGTACACCTGTGATGATGATGATGATGATGAAGTCTTGTTTATTGTCACCTACAGCTCTCCAGCTAGGCTGACCGTCTATATACTTCACTCATGCCTCTGACATGTGGTGGATCAATAGCTACGTGTTACATCTTCCCAGGCTATGGTTTTCCCCCTTGTGGCTCCCAGATTTATCCTTGCTCAAACTTGAACCGGCCAGTTTCCTCAATGTACTTAATAGTTTCCCTTATCATCTGGCTGTCTCCCAGTAGCGTGTCCACCCTCATTCCCTGAGCTCCAACCCCCTTTCTCAGCACGTCTCTCTCCTTATCATACAATTCGCAGTTCAGCAGATAATGCTTCACTGTTTCCTTCTCCGCCCCACATTCACACTCTGGGGTCTCGATAACTTTAAAGCGGTGCAAGTATTCGTTTAGTTGACAGTGACCTGTGCGCAATCTTGCTACCAATACGACATGCTTCCGTTGCATCAAAGCTCCATATAGCTTAGGTCCAGTGGTGGCGCCTGGACGTTGGCTCATGCTCCTTAAATGTCTAGCATTTTCCTTGCCTGCCTTCCACTCAGCATCCGACTGAGCTTTTACCATAGCTTGGATCAGCCTATTCTGGGCTGACTTCATCCTTGTGGCGGTGGGCATGGGGGATGAGGCAGCAGCTGCCTTTGCTGCCTGATCTGCTTTCTCGTTTCCTTCGACGCCCTTGTGTCCTGGGACCCACTCGATGTGAATGTTGCAAGCTGGCTTGGTCCTGTAGACTCTGTCAACCGTGTCTAGGATATCCTCAACAATGTACTGCCCGGACTGGCGACTTGGTGAACCTACTGCCTGGATTGCAGCCTGATTATCGGCAAAGATGTATGCATTTGCATATTCCTCGATTTTCTCCTCGAACAATGCAACTGCCATCTGGACCGCTGTGAGTTCTGCCGCATAGACATTATGGGTGTCCTCTGTGCCGATGTACTCACCCCTAGTGACCCTAGTTGTAGGTGAATATATTGCTGCGCCGACATGTCCATTGTGGCCTGACCCGTCCGTATATATTATGAGATCTTGTGCCGAGATCTTGCTCAGCTGCTGTTGATGTTCCCTCGCTGCCTCGTCCTTGCTAGCTGGTGATATTTTTACAGTGGCTGTTGTGCTCCACCAAAGGGGCCGAATGAATGGTGCAATGTGCTCTATGCCAGGCTGAATATATTTCCGGTAATGCTTGACTAGGTTTCCGAGATTCGACATGTGCGGTGGCCCACCACAATTGAGTGCCTGGTTAATCCACCTATGGACTGGGTGGTTAGCTGGTGTAGCCATCATTCGTGTCACGGCTCGCAATATTTTGTTTGTAAGTCGCCATTGCGGTGGGAGTAGATCTGTTTCGTGCTCCAGAGCAGCAATCGCTGTGGTGCGGAAGCATCCTGTTATGGCCCTCATGATCTTGCCTTGCACTGAGGAGAGCGCCTTCAGCTGCGACGTGGTTGGTGCTGTTCGAGTATCTCCAGGCCTATGCCATATTATTGCAGCATAGTCTATCCGTGGTGCAGCTACTGCTGTGAAGAGGCGCCTCAAATATTTGTACTCCGGCCCCCACCTGCTCTTGGCCACCCCAGCTATAGACAGTGCATATTTGGTGCCTTTGGCCACTGTTTGCTGGAGGTGTGCACGGAATTTCAACTTTTGATCGAAAGTTACACCGAGGTATTTTGCCTCCAGGCTGGGGCGTATTGTAGTTCCCTCAATGGTGATTGACGCGTCTGTTTGTGCCGATGTAGACCGTGTGAAATGAATTAACACATACTTAGACTTTTCGAATTGTGCACCGTGCTGCTGCCGCCACTGTTCAGCTTTGATCAGTAGCCTCTTCAGCTCTCTTGCATTTCCTGTAGCTGTTTTGTTTTGGGCCCCATATAGGACATCGTCTATGAATCCCAGTCCAAGCTGCTTTGCCTCCCCCGGTATGTCCAGGAGGTCACTATTATAGAGAACGTATAGTATTGGAGACAGTGGTGACCCTTGAGGAATGCCTGTAGGGGTTGAAATAGGGCCTGTGGTGATCCCGTTGAACCGCATGTGTGTTGTCCGGTTGCTCAGAAAGGATAGTACCCACTTAGTGATTTCTGCAGGAACCTTGCGCTTATGCATGTTGTGAATGAGCCGAGCATGATGAACATTGTTAAATGCACCCGAGACATCCATGAGTATTGCTGAGAAGATTTTGCCCCTCTTCCAGGCCTCGTAGATGCTTTCCGAGAGTATGAGCATAGCGTCCTCTGTGGTCCGTCTGGGCCGACCGCCAAAGTGGTATCTGGGTAGCAGATTGAAGGTCTCGCAAAGGTAGCTTAAGTGTTCCGCGACAATGCTTTCCAGTACCTTGCCTATTGTGCTTTCTAGCGCGATTGGTCGGTATGCATTGGTCCTTGTGTAGTTGGGCTTATTTGGTTTGCGAAGCACTAGAGTGATTGTCTCCTTGAACAACTGTGGGAAATGGCCGGTTGACATACTATGCTGTGCCAGCAGTAAGATGTGGTGCTGGAGGGTCGGGAGGCATCGTTTCAGAACATGGTTTGGGATTGCATCAGGTCCGGGGGCTTTGTTTGGTGCCAGCTTGTCAATGGCACGCTTTACTTGGGCAGCAGTGATGTTGAGGTTTGTCGGCACAGGGTCTGGATAGCTCGTATTTGGTATGTCACTCAGGTCTGCTGGAGGTGGAGGTGGAAAGAAGGCTTTGCTGAGCGTGTCTGTCTTTTGTTTGTTGCTGGCTGCGTTGCCTTCCAATGTGGGGATGTATGTGTTGGTAGGGATGGAGTTGAGATATTTGTTGACCCTCCAGATGCTGCGCTCATCTGCCTCACTTACAAACTTCTGCCACGTGTTCCTCTTGCACTCATTTATCTTTTGATGGTATTCTTGTTTCTGTTTCTTCCACTCGTCCCAGTCCTCTTGCCTTTGATATTTTTTGAGTCTTCGCCGAGCTCTCCGTGCCTGCTTTCGCAGTTCTCCTATATCTTTGTTCCACCACTTTTTACTAAATGGGCATATGTTAGCCCGGGGTGTGGTTTCCTCAGTTGCTTGCTTTATGGCATCCGTTATGCCATTTGCCAGCTGGTCCACTGCCTCCTTTGAGGGTTCCATATACGAGCTCAAGTCTGGCAGGTAGTTTTCGAGCTTTTGTTGGAAGACTTTCCAGTCTGTTTTGTTGTAGTTATAAGGTTGTTGAGCCTCGGGCCCATATGGGCATGGCTGAAGGTTCAATATTGTTTCCACTGGGTGATGATCTGACCCGTGGTCGCAGCTGTATGCAATTCTGCATTTGATTATCCGCTGCTCAACGTAGTCGTTTCCCCATACGAGGTCAATAGCTGTCTTGGCCCTTGGGAAGGTGACTGTCCCTGCCGGCAGCATTGGCTTCAGCGCTGCCTGTAGCATAACTTCTAGGAGCATATCAGCCTCTGGGTCGTGGTCTCGGTAGGTAGGTGGATTCCATAGTGGGTGATGCAGGTTAAAGTCTCCTGCTATGATAATTCCATTGTACGTGTTGTTCCGTAGGCACCCTCGGAGGTACGCCTGTAGCTCTCGAAGCTGGGGTGTGCCCTTGGTGTTGTAGACATTTATGAGTAATGTGGGGTGTTGTTCCTGATCAAGGCGTACAGTTATGGCTACTGTATCTGGTATGTTTATCGCTAACGGTTCGTATGAGTGTGCTGGGAGCACAGACTTGTTGATGTAAATTGCTGCCCTGGGGGGGCTGTCTTCCATCCTCTTAGACTCAATTAATGTCCAGGAATGGTGTATAGGTGATGAATTTGTGTATGCGGAAAAGTATTGCTCCTGTAGCATTAGGACTGCGTATTTGCTGGAGGATGGGTCGCTTAGGATGCTGTCTGTGATGGGCTGGCTTTTGTTGAGGTTGTACTGTAGTATTGCGATGGTCTGCGTGGGCTTATGTGTGGACTTACTTATCATTAAAGTATGCTTGTGTTTGGCGTTTCCTAGCTTTGAGCTTTTCGATTGCATTGATTTTGTTGGGGCAGCTTTCATGCCATGCTGGGTGTTCTCCCTTGCAGCCTGTGCATTTGTGAGTTTCGCTGTGACACTCAGCAGTCCGGTGGTGCTCACTGCATTTGCCACAAATCTCGTGGAGACTTTTGCATGTTGCAGCGCGGTGTCCGAATCCCTGACACCTGTAGCACTGGGTTAGCTGCAGCTGGGGGGTGTATTTTTCTGCTGTGAACCGCTGATAGTTGATGTACAAACCATGCTTGAGGCACAAGTCAGCTTTCCTCGGGTCTCTCGTAAATATCAAAAGGGAGAAATCGTTGGGGATGCCTCTTAGTTTACGCCTCAATGGTCTCATTTCCACTATTTCGAGTCCGCTTCCCTTGTTCTGCTGTTCTATCTGCTTGATGAGCTCAGGGTCTCCTGTTGCATCTGGGCTGATCAAGCCTGTGGGCACTCCAGGGATTACGATTCCGTATTTTGGCTGGCGTACTGTCAGTCCCTCATATGCACTGTTCCAGTTTAGCTTGCGCAATCGTTCCGCTTCTTCAGCCGTGTTGCAGTGGATTCTAACGTCCTGACTTTTAAGCTTCTGGACTCCGTGTATGGTGGGGGCAGTTTTCTCTAGCTGGGCTTCCGCCGCTTGCTGAAGCTGTGCTGTGATTTCTTGGTAGGATTGCTCCGCCAACTGTTGCTTAACGTCAGTGCTTGCATCTTGTGCCGTGAGTATGACTTCAAATTTGGCCCGGTCACGCTGTTGTTGTGCCTTGCGCTCTAAGTTGCGTTGCTGGATTTCCTCCCTGCGGACTATCTCCTGGACTGGCATTGCTGCAGCTTGGGCATATGTTTTGGGGGCTGTCGCAGCGATTGCTTCCTTTAATGATTTCTCGAGGTGGTTGAAGCGGTCTCCAATTTCCTCCAGGGTTGACTTGTGCTGTGATAGGTGATGGATGGCCTCGGTGACCTTTATCCCAATTTCCTCAAAAACCGGGAGGGGTATCTCGACCGTGACTTTTTTCTTGTCCTGGCCCTGCCTGAGCTTGCTGGTTACTTTTCCATATGCAGCAGTGAGGTGCTTGAGCGCGATGTCTAGCGCCTCCTGCGCAGTTTGAGTTGTGGTCAGTTGCATTGCATTCTGCAATGGGGGGCTGGTCGCATTGGTTGCTGGAGTCAACTCTGTAGCTGCTGCGCTTGGCGGGGTGAATGGGGTTCCAACGGTGGGGATGTTAGTTGGCGGCGGAGGCGTGCGTGTCAACTGCCTAGCAGGGGTGAAGGCCCCAGGAGTTGCTTTGCTGTCATTTTCAGCCGTCTTTTTGGTGGCATTTGCCCTCACTTGAGTGCTGGGGGCCATGCCTGAGCCTTGACGCGTAGGAGTATTCCAGACACGGAGAATCGGGCCTTGAGCAATTTTCGTAGGACGGTCGATTTACACGCGGGTTTTTTGTGCTGTGGACGTGCAGGAGTGCCTGGGAGGGCTTCTCCTGCCCTTTAAAGTTGTTAGGAGAGGTGGCTGTTGTACTGGGTTGGATCGTAGTCTTCTTAAGGCTCCGTGGTCAGAATCAAAAGAAGTTTTTTTTTTGATATCGCCAAGTAACTTTCCTACTTTCATTCTTCCAAAGCCTACATTTTTTCTCAGTTTTTTCCTTGGTTCCTTGTGACTTGGGCATTCCAGTAGGTAATG
>Ga0081539_10006477_pt1 | contig 11213 bp, 8 predicted proteins | sample TabmetS4T2R2_FD_71023 | JGI IMG/M metagenome (GOLD analysis project Ga0081539, IMG submission 71023) | Tabebuia heterophylla rhizosphere microbial communities from the University of Puerto Rico - S4T2R2 | ecosystem: Host-associated > Plants > Roots > Rhizosphere ... | reverse complement strand
GGGGAGCCATTTCGTATTCGGCATTATCCCAAAGCCATACTCCCCGTCAACCCTCGCCTGCCGCTCGGTTGATGCATCGCCCGCCTACGCCCTCAATAGACACTATACCCCATTCGCAGGTACAATGAGGCGAGATACAACTCTGAGAGGCTTCGATTGATCGAACGTTCCCCTGTTCCGATGGGCTTAACCAGCGCGCAGGTCGCCGAGCGGGTCGCACGTGGCGAAAGCAACCGCTACCAGCCGCGCGTTGCGCGCACCTACTGGGAAATTGCCCGCGACAACCTGTTCAACCTGTTCAACATCGTCATCGGCGTGCTGCTGGTCACGGTGCTGCTCTTCCGCGACTATTCGACTGTCTTCTTCGCTGGGTTCAGCGTTGTCACCAACTCCTTCCTCGGTATGATCCAGGAGATTTTCGCCAAGCGCAAGCTCGACGCACTTGCCGCGCTCTCCCTCAGCGATATCAAGGTCTGGCGCGACGGGCAGCTTACAACTGTCCCCATTGGCGAGATCGTCAAGGATGATGTCATCCCGCTCGAACCGGGCGACAAAATCGTGGTCGATGGCAAAATCCTCTCCAGCGATGCGCTCGAAATCGACGAATCTCAGTTGACCGGCGAATCCGATGCCGTCCTCAAAGCCAATGGTGATCCGGTTGCTTCCGGTTCCTTCTGCATCGCGGGCAGTGGCGTCATGCTCGTGACCACCGTTGGCAAAGCCAGCACCATCAACCGCCTCTCGGATGTCGCCAAGCAGTACAAGCGCGTCCTCACGCCCACCCAGGAGCGCCTGAACCATATCATCGCGCTCTCCATCGTCATTATGCTGGTCTGCACCCCCATGATCTTCATTGCGGGCTATTTGCATCGCGGGGAGGTGATCACGCTCGCCACCTTCCGCGACGCAGTGGTGTTTGTCGCCAGCATTGTCCCACAGGGCTTGGTCTTAACCGCCATCCTCTCGCTCACGATTGGTGCGGTCACGATCAGCCGTAAGCAAACGCTGGTGCAGCGTGTCAACGCCGTCGAATCAATGGCGAATGTGACCACCCTGTGCTTCGACAAAACCGGCACGCTCACCCGCAACAAGCTTACCGTCACCGAGATTATCCCGGTCGCTCAACTCTCCGAAGGCGAAGTCATCGACCGCCTCAGAATCTACACGGGAAATCTCTCCCACCTCAACCGTACTGCTGCCGCTGTCGCTATCTATCTCAACGGCGGTGCAGATGGGCAACCCGCGCTTCCCGCCGTCACCAAAACCCGCGAAGTGCCATTTACTTCAGCGCGCAAGTGGGGTGCGGTCATCCTGCCAGATGAAACGCTCATCATGGGCGCGCCGGAGCGCGTGCTCTGCCCGGAAGACCAAGCTGCCATCGAGCGGGCGGAAAAGCTGGCATCGCAGGGGCTGCGGGTGTTGGCGCTCGCCCGCATGAACGAGCCACTCGGCGAAGACGCCAAGCTCGATCCCAAGCGTGACTCCGCCGCGCTCATTGTCCTCAGCGACGAAGTCCGCGACGACATTCAGGACACACTCGCCTCATTTACGCAGCAGAATGTCGCGCTCAAAGTCATCTCCGGCGACAATCTGGAAACCGTCAGTGAAATCGCCCACGAAGCCGGGATGGAAATTTCCGGCGCGTTCACGGGCGACCTGCTGGAAGCCATGTCCGACGCCGAACTCGAACACGCCGTCACCAGCGCCAACATCTTCGCCCGCATCGAGCCGGATACCAAGCGGAAGCTCATCGCCGCGCTCAAGCGTCAGGGGCAATATGTAGCGATGGTTGGCGATGGCGTCAACGATGTACCTGCGCTCAAAGAGGCGCATCTCGCCGTCGCCATGCAGGACGGCGCGCAGATCGCCAAAGACGTTGCCGATATTGTCCTGCTCAACAACGCCCTTACCACCTTGCCGCTCGCCTTTTCGGAAGGGCGCACCATCACCCAGACCATTTTCGGCACCAGCAAAATATTCCTGGTCAAGAATTTTTACAGCCTGCTTTTCTTCCTCTTCGCCGGGCTGATGTTGATGCCGTTCCCACTCAATCCCATCCACATTAGCTGGGCGACCTTCGGCGTCATCAACGTCCCGGCGACGCTGATCGCCTTCCGCATTATCAAGCCGACCTTTATGGCGAAGTTCCGCCACGATGTGCTTGACTATGTGGTCACGGCGGGCTTCATCGGCGCGTCGGCGATGGCGTTCGTCTATGCCTATGCCTACCTCAGCAGCGGCGAAAATCTGGCGCAGGCGCGCAGCACCATCATCATGTTCATCACCCTCTTCGGTATGCTTGTCATCTGGAACATGCACGGCATCAACCTTTTGCAGCCGCGCACCATCGGCGAAAATCCGCTGGCATTTCTGCTCGGCTTAGCGCTGGGCATCTTCACGCTCGTCGGTCCCTATATCTTCCGAACCTGGCTCGAATTCACGCCGCCGTCAACCGAGCAGTGGATCGTCGTCATCGTCGCCTTCGTCATTACCGTCGTTATCCTCACTATCGCCATGCGTACACGCGGCTTGGTGGACCGTATCTGGCGCTTGGTCGCGCCCTAGCAGCGGGCGGCGCTCATGCGAAAATATACCGTCATCGACGCGCCCTCAAAGCTGGGGATACGCGCTTTCGGCGTTGAGATGCTTCCCATCGCCTTGAAATCCGCTGGATTGCTCACGCGCTTGAACGCAAGTTACGGCGGACGAATCGACCCACCGCTCTTCAACCCATCCCGTGATCCGCAAACCGGTATCCTCAATGCCGCGTCGATCCAGTCCTACTCTCGGCAGCTTGCTGGTGCAATTGTTCCAGTCATCCAGTCAGGCGATTTCCCCATTCTGCTCGGCGGCGATTGCAGTGTTCTCATCGGCGCGATGCTCGGTCTGCGTCGCATTGGGCGCTATGGGCTGTTTTTTGTCGATGCCCATGCCGATTTTTACCAGCCGGAAGCGGAGCCGTCCGGCGAAGCCGCCTCGATGGAGCTTGCCATCGTCACCGGGCACGGCGCGCAGGTGCTGACCGATCTCGAAGGCTTACAGCCGCTCGTTCGAGAAACCGATGTTGTCGCTTTCGGCTACCGCGATGCCGAAGTCGCGGCGGCAGACGGCAGCCAGGATATTCGCGCCACCGCCGTCCACATCTACAATCTGGCGCAAGCTCGCTCGCCGGATGTTGTTACCGCCGCGCAGAAGGCGCTTGCTCATCTCAGCGACAATGACCTGCGCGGCTTCTGGATTCACTTCGACGCTGACGTACTTGACGACGCCATCATGCCCGCCGTCGATTATCGGCTTCCCGGCGGCTTCCAGTGGGATGAAGCGATTGATCTGCTCCGCCTGCTCCTGTCCACAGGTCAGGCTGTCGGCATTTCCGTCACGATTTTCAACCCGCTGCTAGACGATGATGGCAGTATCGCACAAAACTTGGTCGAAACCCTCGTCGCCGGGCTTGATGTCGATTGATTATGGCGGGTACTAATTTGGCAAGCGCCCCGTTAGTTGGAACCACTGCCTGACCAGCCGGTGGAAGCCGTCTGAAGGCTTCCCGAACATCAGCGGGCACACCCCAGTAATTACCGTAATATTGTGCTGATTGCAGAATTCAACCCCGCGTTCCGAGACGCTGGTGCCGCCGCCATGAATGCCATGATGCATCCATACCCGGCTGATTCCCGCTTCGGCACAGTCATGCACCAGTTTTTCGGTATCTTCGGGGCGCGTTACCGCGATGACACCATCGACCTTGCCAGGGATGTCCTTGACGTTGCGATAGCACGGTTCGCCTTCGATGCTGTCGGCGTTGGGATTAATGGCGATAACGTCGTAGCCGCTTTGACGCAGGCGTTTGTAAATGGCGTTTCCGGTGGCATTGCCGCTGCGCGACACTCCTGCGACGGCAATCCGCTGCTGTGAGAGAAAATCCTCGACTTTTTCAGCAAGTGTTGTGGGCATAATTTGATACCTCAATCATTCACATCTGTACAGTGCTCCCAGCTTCAATATAGGCACGCTTTTCCCTGTCCACCAGTGATATTTGTAATGGGTTCTATATGACAAGAGGGCTGTCGTATGAAGTTGCAGTCGCAAAGAATCGTATGGCGAAATGACGACTCTCGAAATCAAACGAACACACTGCACCCGCGAGCTTGCAGTTCAAGGGACCAACCCTCTACGCTGGAAAGCGGATTCCAGCGCACGTCCAGCTTTTCCAGCTTCATTAATTTTCCGATGCTGCTCGGCAGTTCAGTCAAACGGTTCCCGCGCAAATCCAGATAGACGAGATTTTTCAATTCGCCTATCGTTTCCGGCAGTGCGGTCAGTTGATTATTCCGCAAATCGAGTTCTGTTAATTGCTTCAAGCCGCCAATCGCATCTGGCAATGTACTCAGTTGATTGCTCTGCAAGTACAGCCGTCGCAGGCTGTTCAACTCCCCAATCGCATCCGGCAGCGTCATCAGTTGATTGTTCCGCGCGTGCAGTTCCTTCAGGCTACCTAGCTTGTCAATGCTTTCCGGCAGCGCCATCACCTTGTTATTGTCCAGCCGCAGTTCGTGCAGGTTTTCCAAATGCTCGACGCTTTCCGGCAGTGCGGTCAACTGGTTGTCGCCCACGTTCAGGTAGATCAGTGCCTTCATTGCCGCAAACAAGCGTTCAGGAAGTTCGCTCAGTTGGTTGTCCGTCAGGTAAAGAAACGTCAGCGCGGTTAAATTCGCCAGCGTTTCTGGCACAGTTTGCAGCTTGTTATGCCCTAAATCGAGGATATACAACCTGATCAGATTGCCAATTGCAGTGGGAAGTTCCGTCACGTCACTGTTGTATAGGTATAGCTTAAACAGCCGAGTCAGGTCACCTAATCGTGCCGAAACGCCCGTTAGATGATCTTCCCCTAGCGCCAGCACGCGCAAATTCGGCAGTTCCCAAAGTGCATCCGGGATCGTTGTCCAGCCGCATTGCCGTAGTGATATGCCAAATGCCCGGTCACTTTCAATGTGCAACCCCACATGGTGCGTGAGGATTTCGTTTCTCTCTACACGGGGTAGCCCGTCAATCCTCTGTTCCCGTAGGGCAGCTTCCAGCCTTTGCAGCGCCGCAGTGTCATCCATCTCTTAAACCGTAATATCCCACGCCGCCAGCGTCGCAAAGAAGTGGTGTGCGGTCAGGTCAAGGTGAATCGGCGTCAGGCTGGCGTAGCCGTTATGCACCGCCCATATATCGGTGCCTTCTTCCTCGAATTGTCCGCCCGGTTCAGGACCGACGATCTGGTAGATCGCGCCGTTCACCGAAAGCTCGTCCTGGTAAATCCGCACACCTTGCCGCGTCATGCGTATCCCTTTGATCGGCGATATAAACGGTACATTCAGGTTGAGGATTGTCAGCGGTGGCAGCCCTTTCTCCAGCGTGCGCTTGACGACGGTCACGGCGACCCGCGCCGCTTCTTCATATTCCGCGACGTTCTCTGCTGTTCTTGCCGCCAGCGAGACCGCTAGCGCTGGCACGCCCTGAATCGCTGCCTCCAGCGCCGCCGTCACCGTGCCGCTGTAGGTGATGTCCTGCCCCATGTTCGGACCGCGATTGATGCCGGACACGACAATATCCGGCGGCCAGTCCACCATCCCCAGCGCCGCCAGCGCGATGCAGTCCGCAGGCGACCCGCCGACAGACATGGCTTTGGTCTGGTCAGCCAGCAGCACCTCGCTCACCGGAATATCCTGAAACAGCGTTTTTTTGTGCCCTCCGGCGCTCTGGTTCAGCGCAGGTCCAATCACCTGTACCTCGCCAAGCTGTCGCATCGCCGTCGCCAGTGCCAGAATCCCCGGCGCTTGTATCCCATCGTCGTTCGTCACAATGATTTTGCTCATCATCCAACCATAAGTCTCTGAAAGCAGGCAAAAAAGCGCCCGCGAAAACGGGCTTTACTGGAAAAGCTTACTCAGCTTAGAGCCGAAGTTCAAGCCAGCCGTTTGGTCTCATGAATCAGCGGGTTGGTCGAGAAAACGCTTCATTTCCTGAATACGTCGGTGGAGATCGGGAATTTCGTGAATCTATTGTATGCCAAATGCGAGGATCGAATAGCGGGGCTTATTTTTCAGCAATAGCCAGAGTAACAGAGATAGATTTTTTCGTTTGGCTCTTAGCTAAAAACTAAAAGCTTGCTACGCAACCGGCTTGCGCAGCAAGCACTAACAGCTAATCGCTCCTCGTTTACGTCTCCAGTCGAATACGTGGGTCGAGGAAGACGAGCAGTACGTCCGAAATGAACGTGCCGATCACCGTCAGCGTACTGAGCAGCAGAATAAAGCCCGCCGCCAGGAACATATCCTGGTTGCGGAGCGCGTTGAGCAAAATTGGTCCCGACGTAGGCAGGTTGAGCACAATCGAGACGATCACTTCCCCCGCCACCAACCCCGGCAAAATCCAGCCAATCGTGCTCACGAACGGGTTGAGCGCATAGCGGATCGGGTATTTCCACAGCATTCGCCATTCGGATAAGCCTTTGGCGCGGGCGGTATCGACATAAGGGCGGTTGAGTTCATCCAGCAGGTTGGCGCGCATCGTGCGGATCAAGCCTGCCGTGCCGCCTGCGCCCACGATCAGCACCGGTATCCACAGATGGTTGAACAGGTCGAGCACTTTCTCCAGGCTCCAGGGCGCGTTGGCGTATTCCTCGGAAAACAAGCCGATCAGCGCCTGCCCGCCGTAGCGGTAGCTCAGGTACATCAGAATCAGTGCCAGTAAGAAATTCGGGACAGCTAAGCCGATCATGCCGATGAAGGTGAAGAAATAATCGCCGGGGGAGTATTTTCGCACGGCAGAGTAGACGCCGATAGGCAATGCAATCACCCAGATCAGGAGGATGGAACTGAGTGTGAGGGTAAACGTGAGCGGCAGCCGCTCGCCGATGATGGCGGCGGCATCGCGTTTGAAGGTCAGCGAATAGCCAAAATCGCCTTTGGTGATGATATTCCGCATCCATTTGATGTACTGCACCACGATAGGGGCGTTCAAGCCATATTGTTCGCGCATCTGCTCGATCACTTCTGGCTTCACTTCCTGCGCGCCCAGTCGCATCATCTGCGAGACGAGCGTCGAGACGTAGTCGCCGGGCGGAAGCTGGATCACGGCAAACGCGACCAGCGTAATCACCCACACGGTCAGCACCATATAAATCGCGCGCCGAATTAAATATCTTTTCATGGGTGTTCCTTAAAACCCGTAGTGCTGGTTTTCAGTTCACAATTACACAGGGTGGTTATTCCTTCGCTGTAGGGGCGAAGCACGCTGCGCTCACATGCTACAAATCCGTTCTTTGCCTTGTCCTAGCCTGCTTTAGCAGGGTGCGCGCAACTTGTTACGAATGAGCGCCCGGCGGCATCTGCGGGTAAAGAGTTGTAGGGGCACGGCACGCCGTGCCCTTGTATTTGCTTTTCTCCCCTCTCCACCAGGCAAACTTGTTTGCACGTGGAGAGGGACGGGGGTGAGGTCAAGAACACCTTGATATTTATTCGATGATGTACCACTGTTCCGGGTAGGTGAGCTTGGCGACGCCTTCAATCCACCCCTGCGTGTAGGAGGTCGGCTGGTTGCCCAACCGCACATTGATCGGCTGGTAGTTCGCGGGCGGTGTCGAAACGCCGATCACCCAGAAATTGTCGGCTGCAAGCTGGATCACTTTCTTCATCTGTTCCATTTGCAGTTCTTGAGTCGGTTGAAGATTGACTTCGTCGTACACGGCGCGGATGTCCAGGATTTCCTGCGGCGGTTCAACAGCGGTTGCGCCCGGCGTTGCCACCCGCGAGAAATACCAGCCCAGCCCAAAGTAACCGTGATACTCCATCGGCGTATAGTTGCGCGGGTCGAACATGGGGATCAACCCCGCGCCGCCTTCCGCGACGAAAATCGTCGCCTGAATGTTGTTTTGCAGCCGGTTCTCGTCGAATTGGCTGCTGGGGATCGAGTTCAACTGCACGTCCACGCCAACATCGTGCCAGTAGCCGATCAGCAGTTCAGCCGCCTGTACCCACGTCGTCCCGAACGAAACGTCGTTCGAGATCGAGAAGATGATCGACAGCGGCTCCCCATCCGGGCGCAGGCGCATCCCGTTGGCGTCCTTGTCGGGGATCGCCTTGTCGAGATACTCGTTCGCAAGATCGACATCGTATTCGGTGTACTGCGTGGTCAACTGCTCGTTGTAGAACGGTGAGCTTTCCAGCGGTCCCACCTGCGCAGGCACTCCCTGCCCGTTGTGAATGATCTCGATCATTTCCTCGCGGTTGATCGCGTAAGACATGCCGATGCGGAAATCCTTGTTGGCGAAAATGTCCGCTAGCACGGGGTCGCCATAGGTTTGGTTGAACTGGATCGAGCAGGTGTTCGCGCCGTCCCACAGGTTCTCGATGATCTGGATTGGTGCGCCTGCGTCCAGCGCATCGAAGTAGACGATCCGGTTTTCGGGACCTGGGTCAACGATATAGTCCAGGTCGCCGCTGATCATCGCCAGCGTGCGCGCTTCGCTGTCCTGGTAAGAAATGCCCGAAATTTCGTCGATATAGGGCAGTTGGTTCCCCGCGCTGTCCACCTTCCAGTAATACGGGTTGCGCGTCATGGTCAACTGCGTGCCGCTGCCCAGGGGCGAGGTCACCACCCAGGGGAACAGCGTCGGGCGTTCCGGGGTGTTCAGGAAATTGGTCGGGTCGTCACGGTTGGCTTTCTTGTTGAACAGACCCACCCAGTCGGTCACGCCTTCTTCCGCTGCGACCAGGGCTTCGATACCATCCGGGTTATAGTCCGCGTGGAACTGCTCCAGGTAGTGCTTGGGGTAAAATGCGATGTCGCGCCCTGACCAGGTCGCTAGGCTGTTGATGAAATTCCCGTTGGGGTGCGGAAAGGTGAACTTGAACGTGTAATCGTCAATTTCTTCATATTGGAACTGATCAGCATCCAGAATCGGCAGCCAGTCCGCCCCGATTCCGTTCGGGCTGAGTTCGGTATTGAGCAGAATGTCGTTGATGTAGAACGAAATATCCGCCGCCGTGAAGGGTTCGCCGTCCGACCACTTCATGCCTTCACGCAGGTGAAACGTGTATTCGGTGGCGTCCTCGTTCGCTTCCCAGCTTTCGGCGATGTTCGGCTCGACGCCAGAGAAATCCGCCTTCCACTGCGCTAATTGATCCCACCCTGCGATATACAGCAAGCCGCCCCAGCCAGGCGACGTGCCGACGAAGCCGACCCGCATCGTGCCGCCATACGTCCCCGCTTCATTGAACGGTTCGACCACGCGGGGGCTAGCAGGTAAGCGGTCAGCAACGGCGGGAAGCGTCCCGGCGCTCACCTGCTCGGCGAGCATCGGCGATTCTTGATAATCCTGCGCGAAAACCGTCATCGCGCCGAGCACGAAAGTCAGTATTACAATCAACCAAAAGAGGTAAATCTTGTGTTTCATTTTCGCTGCTCCAGTGAAACAAACTTTTCAAAAAATGCCGCGTTGAATGGCTTGCCTCGCTCGCGTCACTGTAAAGCATTTGTGCTACAATGAAACACGAAAGGGCAAGAGGCGACTCCGGTCTCCTCCGATAACGACTCCTTTCACTCCAAACGGGTTAACCGAGTGCGCTGAACAGAGGACTGACCTTTGGCGAGGAGTTGCTCTGGCTCAGTAGCTCTCGGTTAATCTCAAACGATTTTTTTTGCGGTTAGTTAACCTCTGGTGCTAGCTTTGAGTTCACGACATTTATGAGAGTGGCTTTGTAGGGGTGTTGTGCATGCTTCGTATGCCCTGAACGCCCTTAAATTTCTCTCTCAATTTTGCAGCTAGCCCCTTTGATTATTTAGTCTGGTTTTTCCCCTGTATGGAGCAATCGATTCCCTGACGATCAGCTTGGTTCGCATCTGCAAATTAATCGTTACCCGGTCTGGGTTCGCCGTGCGGTCATAAAGCTGGCGCACCGCCAGCGTCCCCATCAACTGCTTGTCCACATGCATCGTCGTCAGCGGCGGGCGGCAGCTTATCCCTTCTTCCGTGTCGTCAAACCCAATCACCGAAATATCTTCCGGCACGCGCAGCCCCGCGTCTTTGATCGCGCGCACCGCGTGTTCCGCCAGCAGGTCATTGCACGAGAAGATCGCGCTCACCTGCGGCGAATGCTGGAGCAGGCGCAGCACCGCGTTGTAGGCGCTTTCAGGACTCATGATGCTTTCTTCGACGTAAGTTTCCTTAATGCCGTGATCTGCCAGCGCCTTCAAATACCCTGCACGCCGTTCAATAATGCTGGGGTGGTCGGCGTCGGAGACCGAGCTGCCGATCAAGCCAATGTGCCTGTGCCCCTGCTCGATCAAATAGCTGACCGCTTTGTACGCGCCGTTCAGGTTGTCGGTGGTAATAATGTCCGATTCAAAACCGGGAACCAGCGCGTCCACCACGATCACGGGGATGTGCGTCGGGATGCGCTGGATGATCTCCGCGTCGCTGAACACGATGCCCACAATCACCAGCCCGTCTACCTCGCCGTTTTCCAGCAGCGGTGACCAGGTGCTGGCGTTGCTGTATTCGTTGACCGGGAGGCTGGCGTACATCAGGCTCAGCCCCAAACGCTGGCACTCGTCTTCAATCCCGCAGAGTACGTGGTAATAGAAGGGGTCGAGCCGCGCCTTGCCAAACGGGTCGCGCTTGATCAGCACGCCCACCGTATTGAACTCAGTAGCAGCCGAAGGCGCAACCCGCACCTGAAGCTTATAGCCCAGGTCGGCGGCGGCTTTTAAAACCAGCGCGCGCGTGCTCGGCTGGACGTGGGTCTTGTTGTTCAGGGCGCGCGACGCCGTCGCCAGCGATACCCCCGCCGCCTGAGCCACGTCCCGTAATGATGGAGCAGAATTTGTCATAAAAATTTTAGCGGTTAGAATAGATGACTGTTTCAGAAACTTGTTTCAGGAACTACCCAAAGCGTACTGCAAAAAATCATGCCTGTCAACCAATGCTGAAAGTCGCCCAGCAGCCATTTGAAGATTTATTCCGGTTTTGTCCTTCCCATCGATTTACTTAAGCATAGGTTTTCTCCCCTCTCTACGCAATGGAGAGGGGAAGACGAACTTGTTCGTCAGAGGTGAGGTGAAACATCGCGCTATTTGTCCTGCTGACTCCTGAAAGGCGCAGCGGGATTTTGTGAAACAATTTACAGCTTATTTGAAAGGGAAGCGATCATGCTGGACGTTTCATG
>Ga0081539_10006476_pt1 | contig 11216 bp, 12 predicted proteins | sample TabmetS4T2R2_FD_71023 | JGI IMG/M metagenome (GOLD analysis project Ga0081539, IMG submission 71023) | Tabebuia heterophylla rhizosphere microbial communities from the University of Puerto Rico - S4T2R2 | ecosystem: Host-associated > Plants > Roots > Rhizosphere ... | reverse complement strand
AAATATCTTTGAAACCAAATAAAGCAGACATCAACAAGCTCTTTTACACTTCTGGTAATAGCCTCTTACAAGGGGGGGCAAGCATCGTCCGGAACAGAGGGGTAAGCATCACCGGAATAAACACTCTTATAAAGCAAAAACCGATTTACTTGCTATCTGCGCGGACGAGGGCATTTCATTCGTGGTTGATAACTATCAGCATTACTTTGATGGAATGTTAGTTTGGGATGGCAGAAAATTTAAAATTCACCTAAACGCTGCTAAAGGAAATTATATTGGGAGCAAAAGGAGCCGCTTCACAATAGCCCATGAACTTGGGCATTATTTCATAAACAGTCATCGGGAAGGAATTAAGAGCGGTAATATTCCACTGCATGCATCTAATAATTCATTAGCTCATTCGGACAAAATAGAATATGAGGCTGATTATTTTGCCGCTAACTTATTAATGCCTAAAGAAAAATTGAGAACTCTGACTGGAAGAAGAAAGTTTTCATTAGAAATAATTAAGGAAGTTTCAGAAGTATTTGATGTGAGCTTAACCTCTGCATTGATGCGTTTTGCGGATGTCGGGACACATAGTATTATGGTTGTGTTTTCTCAAGGTAGCATAGTTAAATGGTCAAAAAGAAGTGAAGATTTTCCTAAGTTAGTCAATAAGTTTAAAATTGGTGGTTCTTTACCCCCGACCTCTGTAGCCGGCGAATCCTTTTTAAAATCTGATGCTCAATATACAGGAATTGAACCAGTAGATTTGGAGGATTGGTTTGTATATAAAAGTTGGGAGCCGATAGGTCATCTCTATGAGCAATGTTTTTATTCCGACTTGTACAATTATGTTATAAGCTTGATATGGTTTGATAAGTAGCTTTGTCTCTCCCGTTGGTCTATACAAAAATAACGCTAATACAAAACTGAAGGCAAAGTGCGTTGCCCATGCTGCGCGTGCGGTGTTATCACCGAAACGTTATCATGCGATTCGTTAGTATAACACTGATGAAGGCGACCAAATAATGCAATGTGGTCTCCTAAAGACAACGTCTTTTGCGAGACGTTTCAAGAGAAGCAAAAAAATATTATCAAAGATTTAATTCATACGGCTCCTTTTTTAAAACCTTTCTCAAAAGTAAAATCAGTTCCTGGGAGTATTTACCCAAACTTCCGTTTTTGCTCGAATAGACTTTAACATGGTAATTATTATCCGATGCCTTAATATCTTTTCCCGTTGCAGATTTTACTTCTTCAATCAATTTGTTTGCTCCATGCCAGCCATTAAATCCTAATTGTTTGCCTACATCTGTCAATGTATATGGGAAATTAATATTAAAAGATTCTGGATTGACAACCGATGTTACTCCAAATATTTTCGAGGAATCTCTTTCTTCTAAAGCGGCTGCTAAAGAATGATAGTCCACTTCCACTTTATTTTTCGGTATATCGGATCTAATCAATTGGTAAGTCCTCGCGAGGAGCGCTCTGAGTAATTTTGGATGAACTCTTTCTAACGCCTCATTCACGCAGAATGCATTAAAGACCCATTCGAATGAATCTGCAATTATATATTTAACGCGAATATCTCTATCGTCGTCCAGTTGAATTAATTTTTCGCGGGGGAATGAGTTATAACTTTCTGAATCCTTATTCCACTCCAGAAAATATAAATTACTTACGACGTCATTTTTATTTGGACATAAGAGTTCGTCAATATCGGACAATATTGCTTTGATATTTGAGTCGTTTGCTGCATAACCAACAAATAGTAAGGGATGTTCTGCAAAACAAGTAAGTAGTTTGGCGCTGAGATATTTTTTCTTTTTTTGAAAGATATTATAATCATCTCTGTTTATTACAATACTCTTAAAATCTGTATAACTGCCATGAATTTTAAAAATCTCACCAATGGAAGTTGCCTCAGAATATAGTACTCTTTCGCCAATAATTGGTGTATATTCAGGAAAGATGATTTCAAGTAAACCATCATAGTTAGTCGTAATAATTGCATGAGGTCTTATTGCTTGAAGACTCTTTAATTCACTCGCATACTCCGGAGGCACGTTATCTAAATTTTCTGGAGTTATTTCTTCGAAAACTTTTGCAGCACTATACTTAAAGTACATATCTTCGGTGATACCATCTTCAAAAAGTTCGGGAGGAAAATTTGCTTGATCATCCCATGCCCAAGTAGCATACTGCTTACTGAACTCTGTACCAATGTCAATCAAATCAACAAATTTTTGCTTGTAAAAAGCAAACGGTTTATTCGTAAAAGGACATTTTTTTCCAAGATCTTTTAGCAACATCTCCCAATTAGGAGCATTTATGTATCGTCGTGATAAGCCTGATCCGATGAATAAAATAGGTTGGCAATTCATCTTTTGAAAACATAAATGTATATCTTCAATGACATCTTGCTGGTAGTTTTGAAACTTTGTCATTAGTTCTGCCGTCATGTATTTATTTATTGTTCATGAATGGCTTCGATATTTAATTATACCCTATTGTGTTACAAGGTTAATTCAAGTATAAACAGCAACAGTCAAACATCGTAAGCAGCAGCTATAAAATAGTATAAATAAAAGAAATGATCTATTTTAAATACCATCCAGATAATTGCAAATAACACCGTAGTGGCAATTCTACCCCATCTTGAACCCACCATGTCGCAAGAGAAACCCTTACTCGTGTCTTCACTGGTATGATCTCAATCGGCTTTTCAACACCTACATATTTAAAACCAAAAACAGAATTCCAATTTCCTTTTTCATCATCATAATAATAATAATTCTCTCTATATTTTAAATCCCTATCCGGTATCCAAAAGCCAGTACTCATAGAAGAAATACCAGAACTTTTTTCTAGGAAACCATGCCTTGTGCCAGTCCATCTTAATTTTTCATCAAACAAATTTCTAGGATGTCCTTTCCACACTAATGCTTTTAATTTTGCGTCATTAATTAATGGGACGAATTCATTTATTTTTTTAATCAACTTTTTCTTTTGAACCCATACATTTTCTACATGGGGTGGAATCAGTTTTGGAGCCTTTGTATATTCCATTTCCCAAATTTGTCCTATGTCATATTCCGTATTTATATTATGATATTCGCCCTTGGATTGCATTATTCGTACTGAAACTAAGTCAGGCAGTGTAACACCACCTATACATATTCCGGTTTTCCCCTTTCTTGTTTTGGAGATAATTAAAACTTGAGTCATAAGTGTTGAATTGGCAAGCTAAAATCCTGCATCAATCGCTTTGCAACGATTGATCTATGGCAAGCTTCGAAAGATTTTTCAACACAAAACAATAAAAAATTTTTTACTTTTCTTTCATCTATTTTCTTGATAAAACCTACGAAATCAAAAGTGTTTAATACTTTGTGTTGATACTCATTAATAAAAACTTCTCCGAGATACTGCCTTTCTGTTTTCTTTACTCCTTTAATTATGTCATCCTCTTTTTGAAGTTTTCTAATTTCATTTGTAGGTGCAAGTTTTAATACGTGCATATACTGTATTCCTAATTCCTTCAATTTAGCTTGTAATTTGCTGCTATTTACATATGAATATTTCGCGCCTCTAACCGCCCTGCGTCTTCTTATATCAACAAACAATTCTACTTTATTTGTAATTAATTTTTCAAAAAATTCATTTTCATTTGTGCCAAATACTCCGATGCTGAAGATTTTTTCAATGTTCATTGTTTTGATATATAACTTTTACGAGAAGTGCTGTAAGTATCGTTATTAAATAAGTCTATTACATTTCTACCTTTATTCACTTCATTCATTACCGTAGCATGGTCTTTTATTTTTCCAAATTCATCTATATGTTTTATAAATGTACTCCTTCCAAATTGTTTCATAAGAGTCATGCTTATTAATTTACTTCTATGACATTGCGTAGGATTTGCTTCACTGCACATTAGAACAATTTCTAAATTTTGCTCGTATGCTTTTCTTACTCTTTCTATTCCTATTTGATAAAAGTCTTTCGTTTCAAGTTTCAAATAATCGACTTTACCTTCTTCATTGTAGCAAGTAATGTCTTCTGGACGTCCGCCTAACGTATCTCCCATAAACACATATTTTATACCGCTATTCAATAGAAAATGCGAAAGGTCGTTCTGATTAAACTGCTGATTATATTTAGAATATGGCTTTGACCTAACGTCAATTAGATATTCAATATTAAATTGCTTCAAGATAGCAATAAAATCAGCTATTGTTCTTGTACCATAGCCAATGGTATAAAGGATGGTTTCTTTCATAGATTTTTTTTAGGAAGATTTTGTAAAACTAATAATACTAAAGTAATTAGCAAAGATTACTATTTTTATTAGCTGCTTGCCGGTATGACAGAGCAAAGTTTTAGAATTAGTTTTTGGAGAAGATTTGTTTTGAGATTTGCGGTTCATGGCAACGGAAATTGTGAATTGAACAAAATTTCTTTCAAATATTTATATATTTAAGCCACAAACCCTTTTAAGAATTAACACAAACTATTTACATATTTATGCAGAGCGTAGCTCTAACCGCAAGCCTACGGGGAGAGATAAACCCAAGGTTATTTTAGCTTTTCCACAATATTTCCCCTTTTAAATTCACAATTCACGTTGCATCCACTTATCTCTTCCATTGGTATAGCTATCAACAATATTATCACGCTGTCCGCATCAAAATCTTTTCTTGCTTCCCAGCGGCATCGTCAATGGTGTTGCTCCTTCTTCTAATAGTTGGCGCATTCATTTTGTCTTTACAAGCAATTCACTTACATCAACGCCCAAAACCTCTGCAATCGAAAATAATGTTTCAATTGAAGGCTGAATATCGTTAGTGCAGTATTTTGAGATAGTAGTTTTATTCATCGCTAACTGTTCAGCTAACCATAAGTTGGTTTTATTTTTTTCAGCAAGTACTGATTTTATTCTGTTGTAAATCCGCTTTTTTGTTGGCATTTAATTGCTTTTAACAACAATAAAATGTCAATATAAGCAACCTTTTGATTTATAAATTTAATATAAAATGCACCATAAATACATTTAAATGTATTAAGAATACACTATATTTGCATAATAATTCACTGATGTATGGAATCGGAACTTTCAAAGATTATAACTCTAATGCTCTCTAAACAAGCACCCAAAGCAATCTTCCTGCTCTCACATGCTACAACTTTATACAAACACGATAACCTGTTTTGTAACAATATCGAAACTGCAGAGCAACCATCAGCATACCTTTTATTCTTAGTAATAGATACCGACAAAAAAACTTGTACAGAGATACAAAGCAATCTCGAAAATCTTTTACAACATCTTGCATCACTAACATGTTGGTGCATGCCACTTTCTTCTTTTAATGAGGAGTTATCAAAAGGAAATTATTTTATTACAAAGGTCTTTACAAAAGCACCGCGCCTTTTCATCGCAGAAGATGCAGTGTTCGCTGCACCGGGCGCAAGCAGCGAAAATTATTATCAATCACATTGGTACCAAAGAGCACTCGAGTTTTTTGCAGGAGCGGAGTTATACGCCATACGCAAACAATATGCTATTGCAGCATTTCAATTGCACCAATGTGCGGAGCAGGCGTTTACAGGTATCATATACAACACCTGCGGTTACAGACCATCAACACACAACTTGTTACTATTGCACAAATACGCCTGCTGGTTCAAACCATCGCTGCACCATCTCTTTCCAAATCACACAAACGGCGAAGAAAGCCTGCTTCAACTGCTCCAACGTTCCTATAAAGAAAGCCGCTACACAAACGACTACTCAATAAAAGGAAAACAACTCGAAATACTAAAAACCAAAATCCAACAACTCCTTCAAGAAGCAAAAATGCAGTAAGAACACAAAAACAAATGAGCTAAAAGTATAAACCCAAAAATAAAACTTATGAAACGTGCATCAATAATATTCCATAGCTGAAGTCACAGTAGCACTACAGCCAAATCAAGGCGTCGCCACAAATGGGCTGTACATCCCTGCCTGCCGACGCAGTCAGGCAGGATTTGCGGGTGTCTTTTTTTGTTACTTTTTTGGACAAACAAAAAAGTAAAAGAATAACATCTCGAAGCAAAAAATAACAAACTAAACGAAGTGCCTTATGAAAAAACAAAAACCAAAGCGACCAAACCAAAAACGAAGAGGAAAAAAAAGAATGCCAACGCCAACTTTAAAGTGGCAAATCAACGAGTATGCCCGCATGGCAGAATTTCATTTTTGGTTACCCTATCAATTCTTATTGCTCTGCAAACTCATGAACGTAACCCCCGAAGATGTATTACACCGCTTTATGGAAACACTCGATTGTGGAAGTTGGAAACGCGAAGAAATAAGTGAAAAGTCAAGACAACTGTTGATAGATTATTTCATTGAGTGCGGTTACGGTAAGGATTATTATTCAGAAGAAGAAAAAAGAAAAATATTTGAGGAAATGAACGCAATAGGAATGTTATTCCCACGAAATCCGAAAATGAAATTATTAGACCTGCATGCTAAATGGCGCGACAAATATCAAAACCACTGGTTCAAAAAATGGTTCAGAAAAATAAGAAGAAAGGTGTAAAACAAATTGAATTCTCTAAGTATTTATACTTAGATACTATTATTCATTTCCGTAAAAACACCTATCCCCATTTACGTTTTTATACCGTCAATTCCAAACGGGGAAAAAGTAACAATATAGCTTAAGAACTGCGCATAGTTATCAAGGATATAAAGCTGAAGTCACAGTAGCAATACAGCTTAATCAAGGCGTATCGTTTTCGGGTGTCTTTTTTTGTTACTTTTTTGGACAAGCAAAAAAGTAAAAGAAAACTTTATCAGTATAAAGCCTTACGTGCTATCTACGTCTTTATACCTACATCACTTTCTGCATTTTCCAGTCTAAACACCGAAATTAAATTCTCCAAAAGCACTTAAATTAGCCTCCTTCAACCAATCCAATACTCTTGCATGAAAATTAAAGCAGGGTAATTCCCCCGTCAGCATTATAACATCAGGCACAACGCAAACTCTTTTTGAATATTACACGGTAAGAATAGCATTAAGAACTTCGAACTAAAGCATCAATGCCCTATAGTTGAAACTACAGTAGTACAGCAGCTTAATCAAGGCGTGTGCACGGATGTGCTGAAACCGACGAAGGAGGTTCGCGAACACCTTTGAAAAAATAAATGATAAGTGAGCAACTATCATCCGTGCTTGATTTTTTTGGTACTTTTTTGATCAAGCAAAAAAGTACATAAGAATATGAACAAATTTTGAAACAATGATAACGGTCGAACAGTCATCAAAGAACTACAGTCGAAGTCACAGTAGCACTACAGTCCAATCAAGGCTAAAGAAAGAAAAGTGCTGTATATCTTTTCTTTCTTGACCTTTTGGTTCTTTTGGGTCAAGCCAAAAGAACATTAAACTTAACTCTAAACTCCAATACCTTGAAATATCCACTGCAACAAATGGATCATTCCGTTTATAAAACCCTTTGCCCGCAGGTTTTATTAAACACTATAAACAATGGCAGTTACATACCTGCTATTTGGAATACCGTTTTAAATGAAGATGAGAATGTCAAAATACTTTTACTCGAACAATTTGCGCTTGGACAAACTCAAAGCGAAGCCATCAATGCTGTTCATACCGGTTGCATCAATCTTAATGCGACACTATCACAATACATCACAACCTTTCAATCATTAACAGCAGTAACATCGAATCATCAGCATGTAATCTGCAACTATTTGCAATTGCAGAAAAAAGTTCAAACTATTCTCTGCTTTGTCGAAGAAAATTTTGGAAAGCATATCACCACTTTCAAATTCCATGGCGATGATTTTAAGCATACTTCATTACATGAATTAACGTTACGTTTTGCAAGCCTCAAAGCAAAGCTTAAGCAGCATTGCAACGATGCATTATTACTTCATATCGCTATTAATCCCGCAGAAGAATTTTTAATTCAATCAACACTCACTATTCACAACTATCAACGTTTCTTATACTTCAAAGAATATGTTCAACAAATCGAAAAACTGCCATTCAACAATAAAGCAGGTGATATTTCAAACGAATTAAAAAATTGTCTTTTGTTGCTGAACTACAATAAATTTTCTTTCGTGCGATACATAATGCATCAACTAAAAACGCAGATAAATGCAATCGAAACAACGACTGCAAAAATTTCACAATGGCACTGCTATCTAAAAGATTTTAAACAACTGCAGCATCTTCCTCATTATGCCTTATATCCATCCTCTCCATCATTAAAAAAACTGATTGCAAAAAATATTCGCGGAGAAATAAATTGTCTCAAAAAGCAGCATAAACTCAACACACTAAGTTTGCCGTTAAGCAATCTTCCATTAGATAATGAAGAACGCATATTAACTTCCTTATCCGTTTCGCAGCTTGCTTTATTTACACGCCTGTTGTTAGATGCCGGGATTATTCAAACAAAAAATCAATCCGCTTTATTAAGAAAAATCGCCGCCTCCGTTCAAACAACAAAAACAGCTTCCATATCCGAAGAAAGTTTGCGCATAAAATTCTATTCCCCGCAATCCGCCGCCTCAAATATTGTCAAAGAATACCTCGTCAAAATGATGAACCAACTTCGTTCTTACTAAATTAAAAATTCAAAAAATTAGGTAGCTACAAGCATAGACAACAAAAGTTACAATATTTCGCCTTAAAGTTTTTACGACTACAACTAACAGGTAAGAACTTTGGATTAAAGCATCAAGGCTCAACAGTTGAAGTCACAGTAGCACAACAGCTAAATCAAGGCGAAAGAAAGAAAAGTGCTGTATATCTTTTCTTTCTTGATTTTTTGGTACTTTTTTATCAAGAAAAAAGTACATAAGAAATATGAACATTGAAAAAGATTGATATTATGATGAAGGTTGAGTCAAAAAAAGATGTGACAGATTTATTAGCGTATTAGTGGAATTTTAATTTTTAGATATTGGAATATGAAATTTAAGATTTATCGTTTTCATATAAAGTTTGAAGCATTAATCTTAGTTCTATAATTTCATCTCTTATTTCACGTAAGATATTGAAATTATTTTTCTGATTCTTTGCCTTATCGTATAAATCTTGCTTAACTGATATAAGGTTTTCCACTTCGTTTATTTGGACATCTGTTCTCACGTAAACAAATCTAATGAACACCATAGGTCTAAAAGATGATTATAATCATATCATTACATAATATTAGTCATTGCCGTCCGTCTAAGAAAAAAAAGAGCCTCCAAACGTCTTGTAATAAATCTGGAGTACTTTTCTTTCTTGTGAATAGAAACAGTACATAAGAAATATGAACACTGAAAAAGTTTGGAGATAATGATGAACGTCGAATATTTATCAAGACTCAACAGATGAAGTCACAGTAGTACAACAGTCAAATCAAGGCATGTGCACGGATGTGTTGTATTATCATCCGTGCTTGAACTTTTTGGTACTTTTTCTTTCAAGAGAAAAAGTACATAAGAACATCGCATTAGCAGCAAGCATCACTTTGTAAAAAATCCCGCAAAGAGTAGTACATATCCTTTTCAGGTATAAGCCATACTAAAGCCATAGATACTTCATATACACTCCATCAAAACATCAATACAAGATGTCTTGTTAGTACCCTCTTATTTTTTAAAGTATTGATTATTAACCGCACTAAACAAAGTCAAATAAATTTTATTAAGCTAACTGCTTTTAAACAAAGAAGTTAGCAGGGGTACTGTTACCCCTGTTACCCTTTTTGCGCATTTTATCACAGTAGCTTGCACCTGTCCTTTTCATGCATGAGCCCTGTCCGCGGCAGGGATAAGGATGTACAACAAAATTCTATCATCATTTAAAAACAAAATTTATGGCACGTCAAAAAGGTATCATAGCACTGGAAGGTACTTTAGGAAATATTACCTTCTTTAAATCGCAGGACGGCTACATGGCTCGTGAAAAAGGTGGCGTATCAGCCGACAAAATAGCAAACGATCCTGCTTTCGAACGAACACGCGAAAACAATGCAGAATTTGGAAGAGCAGGCAAAGGCTCAAAGACTTTAAGAACAGCTTTTCGCGCCATTATTCAAAACGCTTCAGACAGCCGTATGGTTGGCAGGCTTACAGCATTGATGGTTGCAGTTATTCAGGAAGATACGGTTAATACACGAGGTCAGCGCAATGTAATAGATGGAGAAGCATTATTGCTTCAGGGTTTCGAATTCAACATACAAGGTAAACTCTCAACAACACTCTTTGCGCCATACACCGTTACTTTGAACCGCACCACCGGTGATGTTGCGCTCAATGTTCCCTCGTTTGTTCCCGCAGCAATGATAGCAGCGCCGGATGGCACTACACACTTTAAGTTATCATTGGCAGCCGCAGACATTGACTTCGAAAATGAAACGTTTACTGTGGAGTCAGCAGAATCGGCATTTGTCCTATGGAATAATCAAAGCGCAGCAGCAATAGATCTAACGGTGCAGTTGCCTGCGGCAAGTACCCATCCTTTGTTTGCACTCTTGGATATAGAGTTTGTGCAAGACGTTAATGGAACAAAGTACTCACTCAAGAACGGCGCATTCAATGCCTGTTCAATTGTAAAAGTAGATACACCGTAAACCGGCTCAAATAAGAAAGATTACACTTAGCCCCGCAATACTCAATGCGGGGCTCTTAAAATCGCTTAACGCTTTCATGCAATAAAAACAAAGGAGTTTGAAATGAATAATCATCAGTTAAATAATCCGTCATTATTAGCTGCAATGTTAGCGGGTGTCTTGGCAGGTATTTACAATGCGGTACACAACGAGGATATTTTTCGTACGATAGTATTGGCTGCTGTTGGTGCAGCCGTCAGCTTTCTTGTTTCATCTCTTTTAAACGCAATAAAAAAGAAGTGGAAACAATAATCATAAGGTTCTGGTTTTTACCGGAACCTTTTGCTATTCGTAGCGAACAAAATCTGCAGTATTTGAAGGATAATATCAAATACTTGGGATTCGGCGACAAATTATTTGCCGACCTGCAAAAGAACATGGAACAAGGTTCACCGGAATTTCAACTGAAAATCTCACCGGAGTTTCATAATGATAATATCGGAGCTGAACTTCATTTTAAAAAGTCAGAAACGAACGACATGTATTTTCTTAACCGCTATGATGCAACGCTTAAAAAGCCGGATGGTAAAGAATTATCGC
>Ga0081539_10006475_pt1 | contig 11224 bp, 11 predicted proteins | sample TabmetS4T2R2_FD_71023 | JGI IMG/M metagenome (GOLD analysis project Ga0081539, IMG submission 71023) | Tabebuia heterophylla rhizosphere microbial communities from the University of Puerto Rico - S4T2R2 | ecosystem: Host-associated > Plants > Roots > Rhizosphere ... | reverse complement strand
TCGCTGAACCTGGTCTTACGCATGATGAGTTCTCCTCGTCGGTCAGTGTACGGGAGAACTCTCATTATTCCTGCACCTCTTTTCGGGGAGGAGGTCAAATACGTGACCCAACGCGCTGACGTTTATAAGGACGACGGTCCAAAAGCGGCTTGAGATGTTACGTGCGCCGGGCTAAGTTGTGCGTTAGGCCTTTTCTTTTTCACGGAGGTTTTATGGAGCGAGCAATTGCTTTAGAGAAGAATTAGGCCCGTGGCCGTGAGCAAGTCAACCGCGAAGAGTGAAAAAAATTAGATAAAAATGAGTCACTCGCGAGTCTCTCTCACTTGTAGTAGTCTAAGTCTTAAGAAGTTCCGCAATGTTATCTTGGTACCTGCGGCTTGACCTCAGCGTGGTTCCGCTGTTCAGCACAATCTCATAAGCCCCCTTGAACAGGGGATGAAGCTCCTTGATGCGCTCGATATTGATAATCGCCGAATGCCGGATGCGAGTGAACTGTTTCGGGTTGAGCTTGGCCTCTAACGCCGTGAGCGTCTCGCGGATCAGGTGCGACTCGCGTCCGAGATGTACATTCACATAGTTGGCGGCGGCTTCAATCCAGTCGATTTCACCGACCCGCAGAAAGAAGATGCGTCCGGCGGACTTCACCACCAACCTTTCTAAATAATCCTGCCCCGGACGCACCGTCTCGATGAGGTTCCGCAAGCCGACATTTAACAAATCAGTGTCAACCCCTCGGGCTTCGGCTTTAGCCCGGTTGAATGCTTTCTCAAAGCGGGCGGCGTCGAACGGCTTCAACAGGTAATCGACCGCATTTACGTCGAAAGCTTTGAGCGCATACTTATCGTAAGCCGTGACGAAAACGATGGCGGGCAGATTATCAAGTTCGAGATTCTGCAATACCTCAAAGCCGTCCATGCTCGGCATCTGGACGTCAAGAAAGACGATGTCTGGCTGCAATTCCCGAATGGCCTCGACTGCCTCGGGGCCGTCGGCGCATTCAGCGGCTATTTCAGCGGTCGGATCCTTCGCCACTTGCACGCGCACGCCTTCCCGCGCGATCGGCTCATCGTCTACAATCACGACCCGAAATTTTGCCTCAGCTACTTTCATATGTGGCGAAAGGGAATAACTACGGTCGCCAGGACTCCTCCGCCGGCGACGTTCTTTACCTCGAATTCATAACTCGATCCATACAGGCGATTCAAGCGCGCACGGCTGTTGGCGTGACCGACCCCTGTTTCAGTCGAAGCGGCAGCGGGAAGGCCTAGCCCGTTATCCTGCACCTCCAGTCTCAGATTCGCGCCGTCGCGTCTCGCGCGGATTTCAATCCGGCCCACGCCAGCCTTATTCGTGATTCCGTGGCGGATGGCGTTTTCCACCAGCGGTTGCAAGATGAGGTTTGGCACGGCGGCGTCAAGCGTCGCCGGCTGGATGTCGCTGTTGATGCTAAGTCTGTCTTGAAAACGCATCTGCTCGATCTCCAAATACAACTTCAGGAACTCCAATTCGTGCTTGAGCGAGACCTCCTGTGTGCCGGCCTCGGCGAGCGTGAGCCTCAGCAGATCGCTCAGACCGACCAGCATGCGATTGGCGGTTTCCGTATCGCGCATCATTAGTACCGAGATCGCGTTCAGCGTGTTGAAGAGAAAGTGAGGCTGGAGTTGCATTTTCAGGCTTTGCAATTCTGCTTTAGCCAACTGCCCTTCGAGTGCGGCGGAACGTAACTGCCGCTCCCGATAACGCTGATAGTAGTCGTATCCGTAATACACGGCGACGATGGTCAGATAGATGATGTAGTTCGGAAAAATCTCAAGCGAGATCGACCTTGACAACTGTTGCGTCTGACGGTCTATGTCGGCGACCGGAACGTGGCGCAAATGTTCGCCCATCAAGGCCAGCACATTCTCAATTGCCGCCTGGGCCGGCGCCACTAATAAGCCAAAGCCCGAGACCGAGAGCGCCACACGCCGCAAAGCAATCTGCTCAGGGTCAAAGCGTCTCACGAACCAAACGATCAACGGGGCAAATGCGGCCCAGACGTACCAGAACATGAATTGGTAATAGACGCTCCAGCCCCAGTTAATCCTGCGACCCAGCGTGATTGCCCCAATCAGGTTCCTCACCGAATAGATGAAAGAGATGAAAGTCGCGGTCAGCAGCGCGACGACAACTACATTTCGCCAACTACCGTTTGAGGTCTGGTTGTGCGCCGCTTCTGTTACTCTCATCTGCGCTGCCCATCTTAAGTGCGGGGCATCCCGCCTACAAGCACACTGGGACAAACGGGAAGCTTTGGACGACGGACGAATGGATAAACGCTCTGGCTGTCCGAACAGCTTGCCCCATTAGAGCGTACACCTGTCCCAACAATCGCACCGCCTGTACCAGATCGCTAACGCACTGGTCGGAACTCAAGCAAAATGGGAAAACAAAGTTCGTTTCAATTCTGCGAATAGTGGGCGCAAACGTGGAGCAAAGGAGAGTAGCAATGAGGAATACTATCGTACTGGGTGCCATGATACTGTGCGCGTGTCTGTTGTTGAACCAACCAGCACAATCCGAATCACGGTCGGGCAATCCGGCGGTCTCAGGCCGCAACTCGCTGCATTTGGATACCTATGTTGCGGGAGACGAGGCTTGGAATGTGACCTCGACAATTATCTATGGCAAGACGGAATCAATCCTGGTTGACAGTCAATATTTCAAGAGCGACGCCGTCAAACTCGCCGACCGGCTCGCCGCAACCAGGACGCGCCTGAAGGCGATCATCATCACCCATCCACACGAGGATCATTACCTTGGCTTAGAAACGATTCACCAGCGATTCCCGGACGCGCCTATCTACATCAGCGCTCCTGGGCTAGAGGAATTCAAACGCTATGCGCCGCAAGAAATCGCTACGATAAAGAAAAAACATCCGGCAGAGGCCCCAGACTCATTGCCAACGCCGGAAGTTTTTCCGGCGACGCGATTTCTGGTTGACGGCCGGCCCGTTGAAATAATGGAAGGTCACGCCGACGAGCCCCAATCACCTAACAGCTACGTCTGGCTCCCGTCCCTGCGAGTAGTGATCGCGGGCGACATCATCTTCAACCATGTTCACGCATGGCTAGGCAACTCGAATGAACAGAGTCGGGCGAACTGGCTACAATCTCTCGATGCGCTCGCGGCATTAAATCCTCGCACCGTTGTCGGCGGACATAAGCTGCCGACGGTGAAGGATTCACCCGATGCGATTGCCTTTAACGCCGGGTATATCCGCGACTTCGAAGCCGTGCGCAAGAGCGCGTCAAACGCCGATGAGTTTATCGCCATGATGAAGGCAAAATACCCGAACGCAGGTCAGGCGGACACTCTTCTAGCTCTCACGGCGAAACGAATGTTTCGGAAAAAGAGCTAACATTTTGAATAATTCATGCCTCAGTGTTAACGCCAATCATGAATTGGCTATTTCCAGGCAGATTGCATTCATTCAAGAATATCAGTCAAGCAGTTCATTTACGTCCTTAAGGGGGGACTTGACTCGAAACGGCCAACGCTTGGGCCGCGGCCGGGCGAGCGTAGCGCCGATTGGGACTGCTGATGACGAGTTGAGAAGCGAAAAGGGTTGCGTGTTTCAGATCGTCTAATGGGAGAAGAACTTGACGGCTCGAATAACTTTTATTTTTTTCATATGCGTGCTCTCAGTAGCTGCACAAACAGGTGTAATCGCTCCGGGTGAAAACTTAGTCGTGGACGGTATCCCGGCCATACCTGTTTCGCTTGCAGAGACGGCGGGCCGCTACACGGAATTCCGCCCGAGTGCGCAGGATACTTCGGCTGGACAGAAATCAAAGGCACTTCTCCTATATTCCCGGAGGTTACGCTAAAAGTGTACCTCCGGCAAAGAAAAGTTAGGGAATTATCTACTCGACGCAGGCGGCTCGCCGCCGACCTCAAACTGCTCAAGTAAGTGAAAACCGTGGGCCGGGAAAACTCTTTACCTTGGCTCGAATAGATAATCCCCTAAATTATAAAAGGAAGGCCTCGACCCCCTATGGAAAATAATGAAATGCCGGAAGAGGAATCCCTTGACCCTCAGAATTGGGACACTCTGAAGCAGCTTGGTCATCGCATGGTGGATGACATGATTGAATATTTAAAGACCGTCGGCGAGCGCCCGGCCTGGCAGCCGGTGCCGGAAGAAGTCAAAGTCAGATTCAAGCGGCCACTGCCCATCGAGCCCCAAAGCTGGGAGCAGATTTACCAAGATTTTTGTCAGGACGTGCAGCCGTTTTTAAAGGGGAATATTCACCCGCGCTTCTGGGGGTGGGTGGAAGGCACGGGCACGCCTTTCGGCATGTTCGCCGAGTTGCTGGCGGCGGGGCTGAATCCTAACGTCAATTTCGGAGACCAATCTCCGGTCTATGTCGAGATGCAAGTGCTCGACTGGTGCAAGCAGATGCTGGGCTATCCTGACGAAGCCAGCGGCCTCATCGTCGGCGGCGGTTCGGAGGCGAATCTGATCGGCTTGGCAGTCGCGCGCAACGCTAAAGCAAATTTCCCCGTGGCCCAAGAAGGGTTGCAATCTGCCCCGCAGAAATTAACCGTCTACGGCTCGGACGAGATGCACAACTCGATCCAGAAGGCGGTCCAGTTGCTCGGGCTGGGCAGTGACTCATTGCGCAGGATTCCGGTCAATGCCGATTTCCGAGTTGACGTAGCCACGCTTCAGGCTGCCATTGCCGAAGACCGCGACCGAGGTCATCAACCATTCTGCATCGTGGGCAATGCCGGCACCGTCAACTCGGGCGCTATTGATGACCTTGAAAGTTTGGCAGATATTGCCCAGGACGAAGGACTCTGGTTTCACGTCGACGGCGCGTTCGGCGCGCTCGCCGCCCTCGCCCCGAAACTACGCACGCTGTTGAAAGGTATGGAACGGGCGGATTCTCTCGCCTTCGATCTGCATAAGTGGATGTCTGTGCCGTATGAAGCCGGTTGTGTTCTGATCCGACATGCGAAGCAACATCACGAAACATTTTCCCCATCCGGCGCTTACCTCGCGCATGTCACGCGGGGCGCGGCGGCTGGCCCGATCTGGTTCGGAGAATACGGGATACAACTCTCGCGCGGCTTCAGGGCGCTCAAAATCTGGATGATGCTCAAAGAGCATGGGTCCGCAAAGTACGGGCGTTTGATTCAACAGAACGCAGATCAGGCACGCAATCTGGCAAAGCTCATCGCTGCCGCCCCGGAACTCGAATTGTTAAGCCCGGTGGCCTTGAACGTCGTGTGCTTCAGATTCAGGGATGAGAAGTTAAACGAGTCGCAGGTGAATGATTTAAACCGAGAAATCTTGATGCAGCTACACGAAAGCGGGGTCGCCGTTCCGTCCTATACATCTCTTCATGGAAAGTATGCCATACGCGTAGCGATTACAAATCACCGCAGCCGGCGAGAAGATTTTGACGTGCTGCTCCAAGAAGTTATCAGGAGAGGAAGGGACATCAGTCAACGGGGAAGTTCTAAGCAGTCTGTGTGGCTTTGCACAAATATTCGGATGGAATAAAGGTGATGAATTATGCAATTCATTCTAAATATTTGTGCAAGGCCCTGACTGTCAAGCTATGGAGGTGGACGCATGTCGGTGTATGAAAAGCTCGAGGCTCTCAACATCAGACTCCCTGAGGTGACGCAACCTGTGGCGGCTTTTGTCCCTTTTCTGCGCAGCGGCAATTTGCTTTTTGTTTCGGGTCATATTGCCAAGACCGAGGGTAAGCCGTGGGTCGGACAATTGGGCCGCGAACTTAGCACCGAACAGGGAAAGGCTGCCGCCCGAGCGGTGGCAATCGATCTGCTCGGAACCTTACACGGAGCGCTGGGTGATCTCGAAAAAGTTCGGCGGATCTTAAAACTAATGGTGCTTGTGAATAGCGATCCTTCGTTCACAGAACAGCACTTGGTCGCGAATGGGGCCTCCGAGTTTTTGGTCGAGGTCTTGGGCGACAAGGGCAAACACGCGCGCGCCGCGTTTGGGGTGGCGCAAATTCCATTCGGTTCGTGTGTGGAGATCGATTTGGTGGCGGAGGTTGAATAGTCGGTGAGAATCAAATGGCGAGGACAAAGCGATGAAGGCGATCCAGGTGCACGAATTTGGTGGGCCGGAAGTTCTGCAGATTCACGAGGTGGATGTCCCGCAGCCAAGCGAGGGTGAGGTTCTTGTCAGGATTGAGGCCGCCGGAGTCAATCCGTATGACACTTACATGCGCTCCGGGGGCTATGGCGCTAGGAATCCAGCGCTGCCGTACACTCCCGGTTCTGATGCGGCAGGCACCATCGAGGCCCTGGGTGCGGGCGCGGATCGCTTGGAAGTTGGCGCGCGCGTCTATACGACCGGCACGGTGACCGGCGCTTACGCCGAGTTTGCGCTCTGCAAGATTGAACAGGTGCACTCGCTCCCGGAACAAGTCACGTTCGCACAGGGAGCCGGAATCTATGTCCCTTACGCAACCGCGTATCGCTCGCTTGTTCAGTTTGCCAAGGCCAAGCCGGGAGAGACCGTGCTCGTTCATGGAGCCAGTGGCGGAGTGGGCGTGGCCGCCATCCAATGGGCACGAGCAGTCGGCTTGAGCGTGATCGGCACTGCCGGAACCGACAAAGGCCTACGGCTCATCACCGACCAAGGCGCAGAAAACTCGTTCAATCACAACTCGCCGAATTATCAGCAACAAATTCTCGACGCTACGCAAGGTCGCGGCGTCGATATCATTCTTGAGATGCTTGCGAACGTGAATCTCAGCCACGACCTAAGGATGCTTGCTCATCGAGGCCGTGTTGTTGTCATAGGTAGCCGGGGCGACGTGGAAATCACGCCGCGGGACCTCATGATACGTGAAACGACCGTCATGGGTGTTCTTATCTGGCGTACGCCGGCTTGCGAGGCAGCCGAAATCTACGCCGCGATAGACGCGGGATTGAAAAACGGAACTCTACAACCCATCGTGGGATTGGAGTTGCCGCTGGCGGAAGCGGCAGAGTCACATCGGCGCGTAATGGAGTCAGGCGCGTCGGGCAAGATTGTTCTGATTCCATGAGCGCCGGCCCGATTGAAACGAGTTAGCTGTTTTAGGTTGGAGAGTTAGCGATGCCCTTGCTGCACTACCGAATCGTGGATGTCTTTACAACTGAGGCTCTGGAGGGAAACGCCCTGGCGGTGTTTACCGATGCGTCTCAGATTGACGAGGCGACCATGCAGAAGATTGCGCGCGAGATGAATTTGGCTGAGACCACTTTCGTGCTGCCCGCCGACAGTCCTGATTGTGCCGCGCGGGTGCGAATATTCACGCCAAATAAAGAGATGACCTTTGCAGGCCATCCAACGATCGGCACGAGTTTCGTTCTGCTCGACGAAGGTGCAATACGCAATCATGACTCTTTTTGCCTAGAGGAGAAGGTCGGACCAGTTCAGATTTGGGTTGAACATGGGGAGCGCCCGATGATTTGGCTGCGTACGCCGCCGATTTCCGAAGGACGGGTCTTTGATCGTTCGCTTTGTGCTCAAGCCCTCGGAATTGAGACAGATGATCTGCTCGATGTCGAGCCACAGCTTCTGGATGCCGGGAACCCGACATTGCTCGTCGCTCTTAAGAATGAAATAGCGGTCGATCGGGCCTGGCTGGATTCGCAGGGCATGAAGATCTTAAGAGATGGCGCAGGCGAACCTTTCTGCGTCTTTGTCTTCTCGCAAACGGGCGAGGGCGCTTACTCGCGCATGTTCGCGCCTGAGTATGGCGTACCCGAAGATCCCGCAACCGGAAGTTCCACCGGGCCTCTGGCCGCCTTCATGCTGAAATACGGCCTGCTCAGGGGATCTTCCGACACACGTTTTATCAGTGAACAGGGTGCCAAGATGGGCCGCCGCAGTCTGTTGCACGTAAGGATTGCCGGTAATAAGGGAGCGGGCGGAATCTATGTCGGCGGCCACGTAACCGCAATTGCGGAAGGTAGAATGAAACTTTAGCGCGCCGAGACCAATGAGCTCCTTTGTATTCAACCAAGAGATCGATCGTCGCCACGGCTTTTCGCTGAAGCTTAATTAAGGAAAACGAAACAAGATGGAAGATCACAGCATAAGAACCTTCATCGTCGATTCTTTTACGGACGCGCCCTTCAAAGGAAACCCGGCAGGTGTTTGTCTCATTGGTTCGCAGTTAAGCGATGAAAGCATGTTGCGCATCGCCCAGGAACTGAATCTTTCTGAAACGGCCTTTCTTTGCCCCCTGGAATCCGGCGGCGCTTTCGCAATCCGATATTTTTCACCCAAGATGGAAATCCCATTATGCGGTCACGCGACCCTGGCCTCTGCCAAAGTGATTTTCTCAATACATAACTTGAACGAAGTTCACTTCATAAATATCCAGAACCTGGACCTTCCCGCCAAAGAATTGAATGGCGCAATCGTGATGGAATTTCCCATTTACGAGACGCGACCCGCCGATGCTCCGTCTGCCCTGCTCGCTGCTTTAGGAATCAAAGCTATTAAGAATTCCGTTTACAATGAGGAGACTAGAATCCTGTTGCTGGAAATTGCGGACCCAGAGGAATTGGCTGTCTTAGATCCAGATTTTGCAGCACTTCATCGGTCACACGATTCCATCAACGGTGTCTTAGTTACGGCACCGTCCAATACGGATGGCTACGATTTTCATTCGCGGTACTTCTGGCCCTGGAGCGGCACAAATGAGGATCCCGTGACCGGCGGCACTCACACGTTTCTCGCAAAGTATTGGGCGTCCAGACTAGGCAAGACAAGGATGAAGTCTTTTCAATCGTCAAAGCGAACGGGTTTTATGAATGTCGAATTGGCAGATGGCAAATTGCGGATCGAAAGCCATGCAGTCATCGTTTTTGAAGGCCGGCTAACGATCCAAGCTTAGGTTGTTTCGATAATAGTGTGAAGCGATCAATCGCCATATTGGGTGAATACACTCCGACATTTCAGCCGCATGTTTCAACCAGTGCGGCCATTGAGCACTCGCGTTCAGCGTCAGGAGTAGATGTAGATGGCATCTGGGTATCAACAGAGGAAATAGACGACAATCTGTTCCAGCGTTTTTCTGGCATTTGGGTAGCTCCTGGGAGCCCCTATAAGAACATGGGCAAGACTCTGTGGGCGATCCGCCACGCCCGCGAGAATGGCGTTGCGTGTTTCGGCACCTGCGGCGGGTTCCAGCACCTGATCATTGAGTACGCGCGCAATGTCCTCGGGTTTAAGGAAGCAGAGCATGCGGAGTACGATCCTTACGCGTCGAAGCTCTTTATTTCGCAACTCGCATGCTCGCTGGCGGGCCGTGAGATGGAATTGTCGTTTTCTCCGGGTTCCCAGGTCGCTGCGATTTACGGAGCGAACTCGGCAACCGAACGGTATTATTGCAACTTCGGCGTCAACCCAGATTTCGTTCCCCTCTTAAAGAGTGGCCCCTTGAAAATCACGGGATCAGATAGCGAAGGCGAGATTCGAGTTATTAAGTTACCAGGCCACCCGTTCTTTTTGGGGACGCTCTTCGTACCTCAGACCCGTTCGACGGCAGAGCACCCGCACCCTTTGGTGACCGCATTTATGAGAGCCATGAACGAAACCAGATCCGCTGAAATTGAATTTAAACGACCGTAAATTAATGAATATGAAAAATATCGTTAAAAAAGAAGAGGCAGTTTCGAGGCAGTTTTTAGGCGTTGATTTCGTCGTGCTTTCTATTGGCAAAGACACGATGGTGACAAAAATGATGTATAAGCCGACGGATAATGTGCCGTTTCACAAGCATCCGAACGAACAGAGCGGTTACATCGTTTCTGGCAAATACAAATTAAAATTTAACGGCGAAGAACATTTATTGTCGGCGGGCGACACCTATTCTATTCCTGCCGATGTCGAACATTCGATTGAAATTATCGAAGCGGGCGAAGTCGTTGATGTGTTCAGTCCGATTAGGCAAGATTATTTGTAACGATAAATAGGGCAATAATATAGTTGGCTCACCTATCATTTGTTACCCGCTGAAAAGTGAGGCTTAGACAGCGTCATTAGCAGAGCTTGAAATAGAAGCTGAGAAATTCAGCTCAGTTTCTGATGTGCTGGCAGGATAGCTTTCCAATTCCACAAAAGAACCTTTTCGTGGAATAACAGGCGACGGGCTTATGCTATTCAATTAAGTCAAGCGTCGGCGCATGGGAGGCGCTCGACAAGGTGCTGGCCGAAGGGACTGTACCGAACACGGCGATGCGCGAACCCGGCAACCGCAACCCGAGCCGCATTGCTCCGCCGCTTGCCAACGACAAGGAGGCGCTCAGGCAGAAGAGCTTTGCCTGGTACGCCGTCTTCGAGTTCAGGAACGGGCGTTGGAACTGCACCGCGTTCACGCAGTCCTGCGATTAGACTCGACGAGGCGGCCCGCGCCTTCTTCGAGGCCCACAAAACCAACCTTCGGGAGGATGTTGTCATGAGTTTTGGGAATTTCGGTTTCCTGCTTTTCCCAGACGCGGAAGAACTCGACTGGGTCGGCCCCTGGGAGGTCATCACGGCCTGGAGCCAGAAGGCCGATGGGCCTGAGCGCTGCCTGACTGTGAGCCAACGGGGCGGCGAGGTGCGCTGCGCAAAGGGCCTGCGCGTTCTGGCCGACTACGGTTTCGAGACCTGCCCGCCGCTCGACTACCTGCTCATCCCCGGCGGCATGGGCACGCGCCGCGAAGTCTCCAATCAGGCGCTGCTTGATTTCGTCAGGCGTCAGGCGGCAAGCTGCAAACAGGTGCTCTCGGTCTGCACGGGTTCATTCATACTGCAAGCCGCGGGGCTGCTTGAAGGCAAGCGCGCGACGACCCACTGGGGCTCGCTCAACCGCCTGCGCGCCTTCAAGGACGTGACGGTTGACGAGCGCCGCTACGTGCGCGACGGGAATGTCTGGACCGCCGCGGGCATCTCTGCGGGAATTGATCTCGCGCTGGCGCTCATCGCGGATCAGGCCGGCGAAGACGTGGCGAGCACTGTGCAGTATTACATCGAATACTATCCCGAGAATAAAAGGTACGGGCGCGCCCACCTAAACCCGGAAGCGCCGGAGTATCTAGAAGCCATCCCTAAACCAGTTGACAACCGATTAGGGTTCTGTAGCTTACCAAGCTTATGGCTTGGCGAGCAGTGACGGATAAACAGTGGAAGCTTATCGAAGCCCAACTCCCTAAGCGC
>Ga0081539_10006474_pt1 | contig 11224 bp, 13 predicted proteins | sample TabmetS4T2R2_FD_71023 | JGI IMG/M metagenome (GOLD analysis project Ga0081539, IMG submission 71023) | Tabebuia heterophylla rhizosphere microbial communities from the University of Puerto Rico - S4T2R2 | ecosystem: Host-associated > Plants > Roots > Rhizosphere ... | reverse complement strand
ATTTCCGTGCTCGCAATGACACCGCTCTCGTCACGCCCCCCGACGACCAGCACACGATCATCAAGTAAGAGAGTCGCCCTGTGTTCGGAACGCGCATGAGCCATATTCCCGACACTGGACCAGGTTCTAGTTGGTAGATCGTACAGTTCCGCCGTATTCGTGATCGCCGTCCCGGTATCACCCCCGGCCACCATGACGTTGTCATCTCCCAGACTGGTCGCACTATGATAGGCACGCGGAACCGACATCGAGGAGGTGGACCGGAAAGAATATCCGCCACCAACGCAAATCTCGCCCGGCACAACCGCCCCGAGGAAGAAAAGAATCGCAGAAAGAAGCCGGATGTTGGAAAAATGAGTGCACAGGTTCATGGCGCGATCGAGTTTCCGGGAGGGAAGGCAGTTAGGCCAAACGCTCCTCTATCTCTTTTGCTCTAGAGCGGGCCGGAACGTCAACCAAAAAATGCAGACCGCACAAACGCCAAGGCCGCGACTCACCCGTGAACGGCAGTCTCCCGTCACCTGAAACGTCGCGCCGAACCCACTACCCAGATTTTCCGCACGACAAATAACACAAACCGGCTCATCAGCGCCGCCCCGCGTTCAAACAGGGAATGCCCACCAAATCACAAGCCAACCTCAAGGACCCGGCGCCCCTCGGCAAACCGTGCTCCCTTTCTGGGCAAATCCGACCCGGGGCAGTTATCCCCGACTCGAAATTGCAAGATGGTCATCGCCGGCTGCTCTCGCCATATACAAGAAGATTTCTTTTCCATTCTAAAGGAGGTAGTAGAGGTACTTCGGTGAACAATACGTTTGTCGCAGGATCGACATCACCTGCAGAATGTAAACGTTCATCTTCCCAGCCCCGACGAAGCTCAGCCGACGCTGGGCGGCCCTCCACATGTGCTTAAGCTGAAGTCCTTTTGGCTTCAGCAATGCGTTGACTAAGTCGAAGACATCGAGCTTCACCCCTTGACTATTGATCTGTGTGAAAATGTCGCAGACTTTATCGATAGGAAGCTCTTCGTTCAGCTCGTTAAATGAGATTTGATACTGATCAACGATATCGGCGATTGCTTGACCAAACCGTCGTGCATTGTCGGCATGTAGCTGCGCCTCATTTGCGCCGCTCCTGTTTCCTTTCTCGCCGCATACCGTCGCGCGATGGTGCCAATATCTTTCGTAATCCTGAACCCAGTCCGGAAAATCGAACCGTCCCCCTCCCAGAATGGAAAGAGGGAAGATGTGCACGCTGAACTGGAGTTCGCGGCTGTCGAGAATCTTTGTCCAGCGCCTCCAGATGACGTCGTAATTGAACGCCTCATCATCCTTGTCGGCCATTAGCTTGTCGACATGTATGAAGAACACGAAGCGACTACGACGACCGGGAAGGTTCCTTTCGGGCAGAAAGAAGACGTAATGCAGCGCTGTTAGGCGTTGCTGGCCGTCTAGCACGATGTGCTCGGGCGAGCCCGTACCCTTGAAGCCGTAGATTGGCTCGCAGCTTAGTGCGTCGAAGTTTTCCTTCTTACCTTTCCAAAGAAGAAGACTACCGATGTAGTAATCTAGGAAGATCGATTTAACGAGTTGCCGAATGTCCGACGCTTTCCATTCGAACTCGCGTTGAAAGTCGGGAATAACGTATCTGCCTTCGCGTAGCCGACCGATAAGCGTGTTAAGGCTGATGTGATCAGGTTTTTGTGCGTCTTTCATTCGATCAGGCGGCGAGAGTCAGGTTAAGTTCATCCATGAGCGGCCAAAGCTTTTCGCCAAAAGCTTTGTAAATCGGACCATGACAAGGCAAAAGTAAGAAGGCCGAAGGCGAAAGTCTTTTAGCGATCATTGGTCGGATCTTGGCTGCGTATCGTAACCCGATGCTTCTTCTCGCAAGACAGTGTTGGAACTCCTGGCGTGACGGATACGAGCGCACGTTCGCGCAGCACATCGAGCAGACGCAGCTTCTCTGCGAAAGGTAAGGACGCGAGTCGCAGCCGCAGCGCTTCTTTGCTTTCCTGCACCTTCTCCCAATCGAAGCTCATGACGGGTGACCGAATCGTAGATCGGGACTCGCGTCTTATTGCAGGCCGTACCGCTTCTTAACTTCGGCGTGAGTAAGACGCGGCTTTCCTTGATCGCGGGCACGCGCTTCCGCGAGATCGAGGTAGTCAAGCAAGTCTTCTACTTCCGCTCGAATGGCGGCGAGCTGTTTGCGCTTTTGTCCGATGGTGCGGGTGATTTCTTTCGTGACAGTCTTAGTCATAAATGTCTTTGCGGTGACCGATCCGGCGAATGACGATAACGTCGCCCTCGACATCGAACAAGGCGCGGTAATCGCCGATGCGAAGCCGGTAAGCGGTTTCTCCTGCGCGGAGGCGCTTGATGTTGCCATGCAGCCCACGCTGAAGCCGCTCGATCTTCCGAAGAATTTGAGCGCGCTCTTTCGGCTGATGCGATCCAACTCCTCCAGGGCGATGGCTCCGTATTCAATCCGATAGGTCCGGCCATTCATCCCCGGTGGCGAAATAAAGGCAAAAGGAAGAAGGCGAAAAGCAAAAGAATCATTTGTTCTCTCGCGCGCGCTTTGAAATTGTGACGAGGATCGCGACCAGCTGACGACATTCGTCCAGGAGTGGTGCGGATTGAGCGGCCGATAACGCCCGAGAATCTTGCAGCAACTCGAGCCAGTAACCGGTCTCTTCCGCTTCCCTCAAGCAATCGCCAATCTTGGCAATAAACTCCGGTTTCGAGCGCCCGCGAGAAGCTGCGCGATAATTTGCTCCGATCGAAGTCGCGGAACGCAAAAGCTGTTTGCCGAAGGACCTGAGCGCTCGTCGTCCGCGGCAAATCATCGGTCATCCGAATCACATCCAACGCGAATGCTTTTGTTCGATCCGCTAGATCATTTTTGCCTTGTGCCTTCATCTTAGGAAGTCAGGAGGCGAAAGGATAAAGGCAGAAGTTGGGTTTTGTTCGCGATTTATTTTGCCTTTTGCCTTCATCCTTCTGCCTTGTTAAGCGGCTAACGCAATACTCAGCTCCTCCATCAGCTGTTCCACGCGATCTCCGAACACCCGATAGACTTTTCCCCACTGGCCGCTTAACCCAAAATGTTCGCGAATCGTCGCCAGCGTTTTGCCGTCGGAGAGCTTCTCTACTTCGGCCCGAACGGCTGGTTCGTAAGCGAACGGGAGCGGGTTTCTGCCAAGCTAAATAGATATCGAGGAGGCCTTTGCCGTATTTTCCGGACTGCTCTTCTACACCAGTAAGCGTGTAGCCTTCGGGCTTTGCCTCAACCGTTCCGACGGCCTTGCCGTCGACGAAAAGCAGATAGTCGACTTCGTCCCCGCCTTTCAAGAGTCCCTCGCGGATCACGATGCCGTGGCCGGCGCTCAGATTGATTTCCGATCGCTTCTGAATGGTCCAGCCGCACTGCGTCAGCAGCTTATCGATGTTTTGTCTTGCGAATTCCTCCGGGGTCGGCATTTCGGCGCTGTTCTTTAGCGGGGCGAAATTCTCTTGGCAAGCGCTTCATGACGGAAGCGCGGTTATCCGTCAACCGTGAACGATTAATGGAACAGAAAAGACCACGGCCCACCGGATCAGAGGCAATGGCAGAAGGCGAAACTCTTTCGGGATATTGTTTAGAATTTCGGTCGAACACTGTAACTGGCGCCTTCTCTCGGGCGATGGGGTGAGACCTCGCGGAGTGCAAGAGGAGCACGCGTTCATGCGGCGCGTCGAGCATCGGTAACTTTTCTGCGAATGGGAGCAACGGCCAGAGGCTGGCGAAAAACCGCGTTTGCTTTCCCAGATATGGTCGAAATCAAAATTGGGTTTCATTCAAGTAACTGCTCTCGGAACTGTTTCCATCGCTCGTTCAGATGATGCTGGTCAATCAGCTTCTCGAATCCAGGCATTTCGCGGGCGGATGGCCGGAGCAATCGTGGCCCCGGATCAGCAGCCATGCGGAAGCATGCCCCGCCATGAGGTCAATGCCCCGGACGACAACGGCGCCGGCTGGTTGACCTCGGGATGCGGTGGCGATAGCATCCTGGAGCAATGATCAACGTGACTGATCGAGCGGTCGATCACCTCCGCGCACTCCTCGCCGAGCAACCCGCGGCGAGCGGCAAAGGCTTGCGCGTCGAGGTGGTGAAGGGTGGTTGCTCCGGCATGCAATACGAGATGTCGCTCGATGAACCGCGCCAGAGCGACGCCGTAGTTCAGCGCGGCGAGGTGTCTTTTTTGATCGCCGCTGACAGTGCCGATTTTCTTCGCGACGCCACTCTCGATTTCGAGGACGGGCTGAGCGGGGCGGGCTTCCGCATCGTTAACCCGAACGCGGCGCGCACCTGTGGCTGCGGCACTTCCTTCGAGCCGGCGCATCCGGCCTAACGGTTTGCCCGACGTGCACGACTGGCGGCGGCCCGATATGGAACCGGATCTCTTTCGCTTTGACGATCGGCCCGGTCACGAGCGCAAGCGCACGAATTACTTTGGCTGGACAATTGTCATCCTTTTGCTTTGCGGTGTGGCAATCGCAGCCTGGCTTGGCAGTTTCTATATCGTTGGTCAACCGGAACGGCCAGAGAGTTATCGCATCCTGCAAAAGCTGCACAAGATCGAGGCGCCCAAACGCTTCGCTCTCACGGCCGCGCCGGCGGGCGAGTTTCTCAACCCGAAACAGCTTTATGAACGGTATTCCGGGATGCGACCGGTCGAACTGGCGCGCAAAGACGCGGAGTTAACCCGCAATTTCATCCGTAATTTTCAACATGTCGAAGGTCTCGTGACCTATGTGGTTGGCCGCTTCAACATCATGGGCGCGCGCCAGCTTACCTCCGATGACATCTTCACGAACGGCGCCGTTGCACTCACGCGCGCAGTCGAGCAGCCGGAGCTGATGATGGAGCATGTTTTCACGACCGCTAACGATCATGACGCGAGATTATTCGTCGAACAACTGGTCATGGGCATGGATGTGCGGCTCGAGCGCAGCCATGATCTCTCGGCGGTGATTCATGCCGAACGGTTGCCGGACGGCCGCGTCCTAACCACGGCGATCCCCTTGCTTTACGGCAGTTATACCATGACGCGCGGCTCGGGCACCTTCAGTCTCGAGCCGCCTTCAGAACTCAACCTCGCCGCCGGTTGGCCGCTTTTTAAAGCCGACAGACGGCAGACCGTGGAAGCTCGCTACGACAGTTATCGCGCCCGACTTGCGCCCACCGCGGGTGGGTTGCCGATTGTCGGGATTGCTCCGACTAAGACCGAGCCACCGGCAGAGGATGCGCTCGTCAGGGTCGAGCCGGCGCTGCCGCTCGAGCCGGAAGCGACCGCAGCACCGGTCCGTCGGAGCGGAAAAACAACTGCCGCGCGCGGGACGGACGAGCCGCAAGCCACGGTTGGAGATAGCGGCCAGGTCCCCATCCGCCGGGCCCAGCCGGTCACGGGCGAAGAGGCCGCGTCGACGGATACGTCGACCCGGGTCGCCGCTGCTGTATCCCCCACGCCAACAGTATTGCGCGCTATCCCGGTTACCTCTCCCGCGGTCGCGCTTACTTCCACCACCGGCACCACTTGGAGGACCTTTGCGCCGGGTGAAGCACCAGCTGGCCGGGTCGTTGATCCTGCGGGCCTTAGCGAGGTGGCAAGCAACGGGACGCGCGGCGAGCGACTTTACCTTAAGGGGCAGTTCGTGGTGAATTTCGCCGACGCCAATCGCGCCGTGCTCCGCCCGAGCGGTACGCAGTCGCCGGGCTCGGGCGGCCTCGGGCGTAATGTACGGGTGATCGTCGATTACCCGGCAGGCGCAGATTTGCCGGAGCCGGGCAGCACTCTGGATCGTGACATCACCCGGCCCTATGAAATAACCGAAGTGCGGCGGCAATCGGATGGTCAACTCAACGTCTTCGTGCGCGAGATCATCCAGGAGTAACTCGCTCCCGGGAGCCTGCGCGATCTATTGGGCTCGAGTTCCTGAGTGCGCGTCCTAAGGAAGCACAACGTCGGCGAATTCGGTACCGGCACGCAATTCGTCGAAGTGGAAGACCGCGCGGCCGTAACCAACTCTTAGGCGCAAGTTACGGAAGCCAACCGCCTGAAACTCCGGAGTCATCTTGAGGTCTGCGTCGGCATCCGTGATGTCAGGCTCACTGTCGGAAGAAGGATTGATCCAGAGATATTCCTCGCCGGCAATGAAATCGAGCTTTGTTACCAGCCAGGTTATCTGACCGCTAACCATAACATCGGAAAGCGATTTCGATCCAGGATCGCCCGTATTGTTGTCGAGCCCATAACGGCCCCGATCGAATAACATCCCAATACCGACGCTGGGATCGCTAATACTCTCCCCAATTGCAACGACGACCGCAAAACCATCGCGAACATCGCCTGTGGGCTTGCGCATGAGGAAGCCGATCCAGACAACACCATAGTCTGGCATAACCGGACCGATCGCGGCAATCGCTTCATCCGAGAGTGTGCCGAATATGTTGTGCAGTCGTGCGCAATTGCCGGCCCCAAAATAGAGGCCGTGGGGCGCGACCCGCGGTTCGTTGTTATTCGCAACCCAACCCCCCTGGCCCGGAGGGCTGCCGGGCGGCGGCCCCAGCCCGTCTAGTTTACCCGGTGAATAGGTAAAGCTCTCCGCAAAAAGGAGTTCACTCCGAGCACTGCTAAGGGGAACGAATGCGCAGAGAAGAAATGCGATAACCATAAACAGTCGCGAAGAATAGAACCGGCAAGAGGCGGAGATTTGCATGCGTCGGTTTTTACCAGGGAGACTGGATGAAAGTCAAGGCTACCCTCTTCGGTAGGACGGTCGTAGCCCGAGGTTGCAGCATGGCCACCGGCCGGGGGAACGTTCCCAACTGCAGGAGCGACTCTAGCGCTAGTGCAGGATAACGACGCCGTTACGGATCTCGGCGGTCGTGACATTGTAGCGCCCAGCTGCTTCGAGGGCCCATCCCAGCGGCGATTTGCCACTAATGTTGGTCGAAAGAATTCCGGAGGGGATCGGATAACCATTGGCCTCAATTCGCGAAACCTGCAGGGAGCTGATTGGTGTCGGACCGTCCGTGGTTATGACAAAGCTCCCATTCAAATAACCGCGCGGTAACCCCGGCACTTTGTCTGAAGGGATACTGAGCTGCACCCGGGCGGTGTTTCCACTCAGGGTGACAAAGGCGCGGCCCTGCGACTTCTTGTTCGCGGCAATAAGCCCGTTGATCTCCGCCGCGCTCAAGGTGAGCTGACGCGCCGGACTGGACTCGGGAAAAGCGGGGCTCGGCGTTTCGCCGGGGGGGACGCTGGCGGCCGGCGTGGTCGAGGGCGCGGCCGGTGTGGCCTCGAATTGTTCGATCCGGTCGTCAAGCTCTCTCATCTCCGGTTGAGGCAATGGTTTCACCGGGAGCGGAGTCGGATTCGGGGAAACAAGAGCACGTGAAAAAAAGAAACTCCCTAGAACTAAAAGCAGCAGCAGGATCACCCCGGCGAGGGCGCCGAAGAGACAGCCCTTGCCGAGACAACCCATTCCCCCCTGCTTCGGCGGCGGTTCGATCCAGCTTGGCTTGGTTGAATCAGTGGTCATGGATTCAGTTTGCAGTCGTTAGCCGAGCCTGGGCTGCGATCAGCTTCTCGTAAAGCGCCTGCAAACCCTCGGAAAACAGGCGGGTCCGGCCCAGAATGGGCATGAAATTGGTGTCGCCGTTCCAGCGCGGCACGATGTGCAGATGGAGGTGATCGGCCACGCCCGCGCCCGCCGGGATGCCGAGGTTAAACCCGATATTGAACCCCTGGGCTTTCATCGTTTCGCGGAGAAGCGCTTGAGCGTGCACGGTCAGGGCCCAGAGTTCAAGCACCTCCTCCTCGCCCAGAGCGGAAAGCTCCGCCGTCTTCCGGTAGGGCACGACCATGAGATGTCCAACCGAATAGGGATAGCGGTTCATCATGAGGAAGGTGTTCTTGCGGCGGGTGACGACGAGATGGGCAGCATCGTCCTGCGCCTGGCCGGCTTCGCTCAGGAAATTGGGGTTGCGATCTTTGAGCTCGAAATATTCAACCCGCCAGGGGCACCAGAGGGCCTCGATTTCGGCTTTGGGAAAGTCCATCTCGTCGTTAGGCAAAAAAGATTGAGGGAGCCTATCGGCTCCGCCGAAAGCTGTCGAGGAGAAGGTTGCCGGTTCGCGATGCGGAATTCGGGATGCGCGATACGCGGTGCGCGACTCCGGTTCTTACTTTTGCTCTTGCTCATACTCTCTGTGGGCGGATGCGAGATGAGAGCAGGAGCAGAAGCAAGAACAACAGATTCAGCGGCGCACCAAGAGCGAATACTGCGGAAGATCTTTGGCCTTCTCCGAGACCAAGATCCGCTCTGCTCCCGGGAGCAATTCACCCCACGGCCGCGTCGGTTCCTCCCGCACCACTACCGCCTCCAGTTTCCGCTCTTTCCATTGCGCGGCGGCCTCGTTAGGCGAAAGAAAATGATCCCGCCGCAGGTAGAGCAACATGCCTTCCTCGCGTCCGCCCACGACTTCATAGCCCCACCCCTGCGTGGTGGCATCGCGACGCACCTGACGGGAGAAAGCGACCAGCGCATCATCCCGATCGCGATAGGCCAGTCCGATTTTCAAGGCGACATACCCGGCGGTAAAAAGGCAGGCGAACAGCAACCCATAACGCAACCAGGGCTCGACCTTTTTCCGCCAGCGTTCTTCCCGCAGCACCGCCGCGACCTGTGCGCCTAACAACAGGCAAAGGGGGGGCAGAACCGGGAAAATGCGATCCAACCGTTTCGAAGGGATGATCGACATCACGACCAACCCGCCCACGCTCCAGCAAACCAGCCAGACCGTGTCCGGCTGCATCCGCAGCGAAAGTTGCTCGCGCCGGCGCCAGAAAAAAATCGCCAGACCGATGAGAAGCAAACTCCAGGGCGCAAACTTGTGGAGCAGATGCGGGAGATAAAAATAAACCGGCTGCGGTTTATGGATCGTTTCGCTGAAACGCCCGGCGAACTCGCGCACCACCACGCTTTCGTAAAACCCGGGCTGGCTTACGATCCCACCCCAGGCCCAAAGAAGAAAAATTGCGAGCGACAAAATCCAGGGCCACCATCCGCTCCATCCGCTCTGCCTAATTGCTTTCCGGCGTCGGAGAAACTCATAAACGATCAGACCCGGGAGAATGAAGGCGTAGACGATCGGACCCTTGATCAGCATCGCGCTCGTCAAAAGGAGGCACGCGATCCAACGATCACGCGTTGTCCACGCTTCGGCGTGCCGGATTTTCCGCCAAATCTGCGCGCCGATGAGATAGGTTACGAGAGCCAGCGGCATGTCGGTACGGACAAGGGTGGCGAGACGCGGGGCGAGGAGGTTGAGACCAAAAGCGCTCCACGCAAACAGACTCGCCCCCGCGCCATAGGCTGCGCTGGCATCGCGTGCGATGAACCAAAGCAGGGCGATGGCCGCGCCTAACGACGGTAACCGCCATGCCCCTTCCCACCATCGAGTCAGCTCGAAGATCGCGGCCGAGACCCAGCCGACCAGCGGGGGCTTGGTCGCCACGCTTTCGTTAGGCGTGTGCTGGTAGAGCCAATGCCCCTGCCGGACCATCTCGAAGGAGGTGTAGGCCTGCTTCGCCTGGTCGTAATTGTCCAGCGTCCAGGGCAAATTCGCGATCGCGAAGAAAACCAGAATGAGCCCGAGGAGCAGTCGTCGCGCAGGCGGCACTCCCATTAACTCCAACATGGCAGCAGACTGAATGGAATGGCCGGGGAAGGCAAACCGTTGTAGGCAAGGGGCGGTGCCCCCGGCTGGACACGAGCCGATTCGACCTTTCTGCCGGGTGAGCGCCGCCCGGGCCAACGGGCGCGTTCGCGACAAAGGGCCGAAGAGCCTGCTAATCGATGGTAATAATAACCTTTCCCCGGGCGTGACCTTTTTCCAGGTAACGAATCGCTTCGGGAATTTGATTCAGCGATTTGTAGCTTCGGTCGATGACCGGTTTCACCTTCCCGGACTGCATCATCTCGGCAAACAGTTTCAGGTCACTTTGGTTCATCTCGGCCATCATCATGCCCAGCTGCTGGTCGACGAACTTGGAATAGATCATCGCCTTGAACGGCCGCGTCATCACGCCGAACAACCCTTGCTCGCCCGCCCCACCGCCGCCGATCATGACGTATTTGCCTTTGGGAGTGAGGATACGCCGGAACTCGGAGAGTGAGTGGTTCGCCACGTTGTCCAAGATCACGTCGTACTTTTGCTCGCCTTTAGTGAAGTCCTCCTTGGTGTAATCGATCACCCAATCCGCGCCGAGCGATTTTACAAGATTAAGATTGCGCGTGCTGCATACCCCGGTCACTTCAGCACCGTAGGATTTGGCGATCTGCACGGCAAACGTCCCGACGCCGCCGGACGCGCCATTGATCAAAACTTTTTGTCCCGGCTGCACTTTCCCTTTGTCCCGCACCGCTTGCAGCGCGGTCAGGCCGGCAATCCCAACCGAAGCTGCTTCTTCGAGCCTCACGTTGGCGGGCTTCAGCGCGACCGCGCGATCGGCACGGGGGCAGAGATACTCCGCAAAGGCGCCGCCTTTTCCGCCAAACACTTCGTCGCCTTGCTTGAATTGAGTAACATTTTTTCCAACCGCTTCCACCGAGCCGGCGAAATCAACCCCGAGTCGCGTCTCCTTCGGTTTACGCAGTCCAACCCCCATCAGTCGGATAATTTTGGGTGTGCCTTCGATAAAGTGCCAGTCGTACGGATTAACCGATGTGGCCCGGACTTTGACCAGGATCTGGTCGTCGGTCGGCCTCGGCTTTTCGACCTCGGCAACTCTCACATTGGCCAACCCATAATCGCAATAAACGACCGCTTTCATCGGGTTGACCGGGGCGGCGGCCTTGTCGCAATCGTTTGTCGATCGCCAGTAAGCAATGAACAAAAACAGCAAGGCGAAGACGAAGAGGACCAGGACAACGCGGAGAATCCATTTCAGTATTCGTTTCATAAGCGCAAGAATCTTGAAGGCAGATATCGATCAGTAAGAAAAGGGTCAGGCGAGACCAGCCTGCGTTTGGTTTGCCTCGATGGGTTTTAAGCCCTTGACAAGCAGCCACACACTCACTCCCAATTCGAACAGAGCCATGGGAGAATCGAAGACGTATTCGTTCACGAGTTTGTTGAACGCGGGAAAAATGAGATAAACGAAGGCGC
>Ga0081539_10006473_pt1 | contig 11225 bp, 9 predicted proteins | sample TabmetS4T2R2_FD_71023 | JGI IMG/M metagenome (GOLD analysis project Ga0081539, IMG submission 71023) | Tabebuia heterophylla rhizosphere microbial communities from the University of Puerto Rico - S4T2R2 | ecosystem: Host-associated > Plants > Roots > Rhizosphere ... | reverse complement strand
GCGGCGCGATCTGGTGTTAGTGGCCGTGTACGATGGTACGCCGATTGGCTATCTTTGTGCAATTGAGGAACGAGCTTCTGCTCTAATACGGGTGACGGATATTGTCGTCGCGCCCGCTCAGAGGCGAAAAGGCGCCGCCTCAGCCCTTTTAACAGCGGCGCAGGCGTGGGCGTCGGGAAGAGACGTTCGTCGTATGATTCTGGAGATGCAGTCTAAAAATCAAGGTTGTATCCGCCTGGCGCAAAAATTCGGATATGATTTCTGCGGGTATAATGACCAGTATTATCCGACTCAAGATGTAGCTTTATTTTTCGGGAGAGCTATAAAATAATTTTGGAAGGTTTGCATGTTTAATGGTTGGCTGGACGGTTTGTTGGTGGGTCTTCAAACAATCAATAATATTCTTACAGCCGGTATTGCGATCACGGCGTTTTCTCTTTTCCTATACGCTCTATCCTTCAATTTACGCGATCGGGTTGCGCGCTCGTTTGCGATCATTCTTTTATGTCTCGTTGTTGTCTTTACAACGGAAGCATTACAAAATAAAACTGTACCATCATGGGGAATAGAACTTCTTCTGAGATTACAGTGGATTGGTATTATCTTTTTACCTCCCGCCTATTTACATCTTTCTGATGCACTCCTCGTAACGGCAGGCCGCCCGTCACGGGGACGGCGCCGATTAGCAGTACGTTTGATATATGTGTTCTCGGCAGGCTTTTTATTGCTGCTTTGGGCGGGATTTCTTGTGGGCGAATATGTAGCAGATGGCAAACCCGCGCCGCACTTAGAGCGCACCGCGTGGACGAATTTCTTCACAGTTTATTACGTTGCTATCATGGTTTGGGCTGGATACAACTTTGTACGCGCATTTGGGCGTATGTTGACTCGCTCCGGGCGGCGCAGGATGTTGTATCTCATGGCAGGCGCGACGGCCCCCGCCCTTGGTTCATATCCGTATCTTTCGTTTGGGTCCAATATTGCCGCGCAGTATCCGCTCTTTTTCTGGAGCACGGCCTTCATTATCAATGTGCTTGTCGCCGTTTTGGTAATTGTCATGGCGTACGCGGTTGCATTCTTTGGCGTCTCCTGGCCGGACCGTGTAGTGAAAAGTCGCCTATTCAAGTGGCTTCTGCGAGGGCCCGTGACTGCCTCACTGGCGCTGACAACCATGACCCTCGTCCGCCGCGCGGGTGAATTGTTCGGTGGAGAGCCCTATTCAGGATTTGTCCCGCTTGTGATGGTTGCCACTGTTTTATTGTTTGAACACGCAGTCACATTGTTTTCACCATTATGGGAGAGAGCCTTATTTATGGGCCGGGATCGTGGTGAAATTCAACTTCTTCAAAATATCGAAGAAAGATTATTGACACGCGGCGACCTGAATCAATTCTTAGATACGGTGCTGGCCGCAGTCCGGGACCATTTACAGTCACCGTGTGCTTTTGTCGCGGCGCTCGATGGAACAGAGTTGTCCCTGAGCGTGGTTGCAGGAAACCGCACTCTGCTTGAGAAAGAAAACCTAGATGAAGTCCTCCATGTTGTGAGCAACAATGGAGAAAATGGAAGACATGAATTTGTCTGGGGAGATTTTTGGATACTGCCTCTTCATCAACTCAAAGTGAATGGTGACCGCGATGAGGTGCCCTTGTTATTAGGTTTGCTAGGAATTGCTCGTAAAGCGGATCATCCCATGGATAAAGACCAGCGGGATGCGGTGTGGCTTCTGGCAGATCGGGCCGCGCTCGCCTTGGAAGACCGACAATTGCAACAGCGCGTTTTTCGTTCCTTGGAAGACTTGCAACCTCAGATTGACTTGCTTCAACGTATGCGCGCGGTCGGCCGGTATGATTCTCATGCCAGCTTATTAACCGAGTCGGTATCTGAAGATTCAGAAATAGTGGAGTGGGTGAAAGATGCCCTGACGCATTATTGGGGCGGCCCCAAATTAACCAACAGTCCATTGATGAAACTGCGGATCGTTCAAATGCTTTCAGAGGAATATGAGGGAAATACCTCGAACGCGTTGCGAGCACTACTACGCAAAGCGGTCGACCAGATCAAACCTGAGGGTGACCGCCGGTTTACCAGCGAGTGGATTCTCTATAATATTTTAGAGATGAAATTCATTGAGGGTCGCAAAGTGCGTGAAGTGGCAGGAAGGCTGGCCATGTCTGAAGCCGATTTGTATCGCAAACAGCGCGTGGCAGTGGAAGCGGTGGCGCGTGCTATTCTTGATATGGAACAGAACGAAGGAATTCGATAAGGAGGAGATCATGAGTCTTAATAATGATGCGGAACAGAAATACGAAAGCACAATGCCAATTCTCGATGAAGGTTGGTGGGAGTCTGTGTTGGCGGAGGAGCAGAGACAATTTAATCATGCGCCCAGAAAAGCGAAATTTGCCCCGCCACTAAAAGCAACAATGCAGTCAAACGAGAACCCTATACAGGCAGAACCAGAAATCGCAAAAAATCTGCCCGTGAGCGAGCTTAACCACGCAGTAACACAGAAGTCTGATAGACGCGCGGAGTTGTTTTATAGCCTTCAAAAAGGTGTGCATCTCAAAGGCACCGTCACTAGTATCACGGACTTTGGTGCTTTTGTCGATCTCGGAGGGTTGGAGGGATTGGTTCATATCTCCGAACTTTCCTGGGGACGTGTGCCTCATCCGAGTCAAATCGTCAGACTTGGTGACGAGATTGAGGTTCAAGTATTGGAGATTTCCAGGGAGCGGAATCGGGTTGCCCTGAGTCTGAAGCGATTAAGTCCGAATCCGTGGGAGAATGCTGAAGCAGAATTTGCGATCGATACCATTCAATCCGCGGTGGTTTCGAGTGTATTATCCTACGGCGCGTTCGCCCGCCTGAAACCTGGCATTGAGGGCCTCATCCATGCCTCAAAAATGCCGCTGGCTGACGGCCAAAGCCCGCGCGATATTCTGAAAGAAGGGCAGGAGATCCATGTGCGCGTGTTATATATCGATCCTGCTCATCAACGTATGGGATTAAGGCTGCAGACGATTCAATAATGCCTAAGCGCTCCAAACCTCAGCATACATACGAATCAGAAATGCGGGATGACTGGTTGGATAGCCTGGCGCGGTTCAACGAACATTTTGGCCGATTCGTTCGTGACGCGCTGGGGGTTCTCTCGATTGCTGCTGCGTTAATGTCCTTTCTCGCCTTGGGAGGATATACCGGAGGCGCGTTGCTGACGCCTTGGTCTGACTTGTTATCTTTACAATTCGGATGGGGCTCTTATCTGGTTGTCCTTGCCATCGGATATGTTGGATTCGCTCTGCTTCGTCGCGACAGCTTGGCTATTGGATGGGGCCGATTCTTCGCCTTAGAACTCACCGCGTTTCTGACCTTGGGTCTGCTCGCCGCGTTGGGAGGCAATTCCCTTCTCCGTGCGGAAGCAGGTGCAGACGGTGGACGTATTGGTTGGGGTCTTGTTACTTTGTTTTGGCGAGCCGGCAGATTGTGGGGAACTCTTCTGTTATTTGTCATGTGGCTTCTCTCTCTCATGACGGGCTTTGGAGTATGGGCATTGCTCGAACGCTGGCTGTTGAGATTGGCGGAAGAGCAACCTCCTGCTGAGGTCGCAGTTCAGCCTAAAGCTGAGGAAGAAATACAAGTCGAAAAGCCCAAGCGGGAGCAGCGCAAGAAGGTATCGCCTGCTTTACCTCCTGAGTATAGAAAATCATTGCGGGTTTCAGAACACCAGGATAAAAAGCCCGCCACACCGCGTGAACGGGACGAACGACTGCCTCCGCTGAGTATATTACTTTCGGATCAAAATACCCGGCCCGACGAACGGACGATCAACCAGACTGCGGGCATGATCGAAAAAACACTTGGTGAGTTTGGCATTATTGCAACAGTGATCGGTTTTCGTATTGGCCCCACAGTGACACAGTTCGCCGTACAACCTGGCTTTATGAAGCGAGGTGGGAGTACAACAGAAGAAGAAGCGCAACAAATCAAAGTACGCGTGGCACAGATTGCTTCCCTGCAAAAAGATTTGGCGCTTGCACTTTCGGCGGAGCGACTGCGCATCGAGGCACCTGTGCCTGGCAAACCCTATGTTGGGATCGAAGTGCCCAATACACATACGTCTCTTGTACGTATGCGCTCCATCTTAGAAACTGAGGCGTTTCATCGAATCGGCACCCCGCTTGCAATGGCATTGGGACGTGATGTTTCGGGTCAACCTGTCGTTGCCGATCTGGCGCGTATGCCTCATCTTTTGATTGCTGGAGCAACAGGCTCAGGCAAATCGGTATGTATTACTGCTCTTGCAGCCTGCCTTGCGATGAACAATTCACCTGAAGATTTGCGCATGGTGATGATTGATTCAAAGATGGTTGAATTGTTGCGGTTCAATGGATTGCCCCATCTGTATGGAAAAGTCGAAACCAACGTGGAACGCATCCTTGGGGTTTTGCGTTGGGTAGTCGTTGAGATGGAGCATCGTTATCGTTTGCTGGAAGCCGATCGCGCGCGTGATCTGGAAACTTATAACCGCCGGGCTTCTCGCAAAAAAGAAGGCAACCCGCTGCCGCGCATCGTGGTCTTGATCGATGAACTGGCAGATCTCATGATGTCGGCACCTGACCAAACAGAACATAACCTCGTCCGTCTCGCGCAGATGGCGAGGGCAACAGGGATTCATCTGATTGTTGCGACACAACGCCCATCAACAGACGTGGTCACTGGCTTGATCAAAGCAAACTTCCCATCACGTTTGGCGTTTGCCGTTGCCTCTGGCGTGGATAGTCGTGTAATTCTCGACACGACGGGGGCCGAGAGCCTGTTGGGGCGCGGCGATATGCTTTTCCTCAATCCTGAAGTTGGTAATCCAATTCGTGCGCAGGGCGTGATGATCACGGATATGGAAATCGAGCGGCTTGTCTCGCACTGGCAGAAATCTGTTGAGGTTGACAATGCCGCGCCACCCTGGGAGAAGTTATTGGCCGAGCCAGACGAAAATGAAGATGAAGGTCTCATTGAGCAGGCAGTTTCGATTGTTCGCCAAAGTCAACGTGCGTCTGCGTCTCTTCTTCAGAGACGGTTGAGAATAGGGTATCCGCGGGCTGCACGCCTGCTCGATCAATTGGAGGAGATGGGGGTCGTGGGTCCATCCCAGGGCGGAGGAAAAGAACGCGATGTTCTGGTAAGCCCCACAGATGAAGATAACGATACATAATAAGTCAATTGCAACTAGAAGAATTCAACTTGTAAGTCAATTTGCTGTTATCATTGCCCAGTTATAAGGATAGAGGCATTTGATGGTAAAAACAGACAGTAATAAAGCTTCCAAGAAAACTTTTAGCGATTATCTACGTTTATGGTTCAAGTGGGTCCTGGACCCAATCGGAGGATTCTTAAACCGACTTGGGCTAACGCCCAACATGGTTACTATATTGGGACTAATTGGAAATACGATTGGTGCCTATTATCTTTCACGTGGAGATATGCTCACTGGTGGCTTGCTCGTCCTGATCATGACTCCCATCGATGCATTGGATGGAACGATGGCGCGCTTGCGCGGCGAGCCCAGTGACTTCGGGGCCTATGTCGATTCGATTAGTGACCGCTACTCCGAATTGATTATTTATGCTGGTCTCTTATATCATTTTCTAACGTTAGGTGAGCCTCTTGGCGGATTGCTTGTCTTCGGTGCGGCTTCTGGCTCGGTGATGGTTTCTTATGTAAAGGCGCGGGCAGAAGGATTGGGTTATGAAGCAAAGGTAGGCCTGCTTACCCGCGTGGAACGCTATCTTGTCCTTGCTCCCTCTCTGGTGTTCAACCAACTGTATATCGGTCTGACGATCCTGGCGGTATTTTCACATATTACTGCCTTGCAACGTATCCTACATGTACGTAGTTACATGCATGCAAAGATGAAAAAATAATATTGGAGATATAAGATGCCCGAAGGATTTCCCATCGGCCCGATATTTATTCGATTCTATGGAATTATTCTTATGCTTGGCGCGCTCGCGGGAGCATGGCTTGCCACGCGCGAGGCAAAACGACGCGGTCACGAACCTGAAATCGTTTGGGATTTGCTAACCTATTTGTTAATCGGTGGGATCATCGGCGCGCGCATCTGGCATATTCTCACGCCGCCTCCGTCATCGGGTGTGACGGCCAGTTGGTATCTCACTCATCCGTTGGATGCGTTGGCAATTTGGAAGGGTGGGCTTGGGATTCCAGGTGCGATCATCGGTGGTGCAATTGTTTTGTATTTTTATACTCGCCGTCATAAATTAAGTTTCGCCGAGTGGGCAGATATTGCCTCGCCCAGTCTTGCGCTGGGGCAGGCCATCGGACGTTGGGGAAATTTTTTCAATCAGGAACTGTACGGTGCACCGACGAATCTTCCCTGGAAGATATTTATTGATCCCGCGCATCGCTTGGCTGGATATCAGGACGCCGAATATTATCATCCTTTGTTCCTCTATGAATCAGTCTGGAATCTCGGCAATATGTTCCTGCTCCTGTGGATTTCCCGTCGATTCGCAGATCGCCTGAAAAATGGCGATATCTTTCTTATTTATCTGGTCATTTATCCTGTGGGTCGCTTCTTACTGGACTTTTTGCGCCTCGACGCTTCGACGGTCAGCGGTCTTAATATCAATCAGGCACTCATGGCGGTTGTTGCTGTTTGTGCAAGTGCAGCCTTGTATGTGCGGCACCGACCTGCTCGTCAACGGTCTCAGACCCTTGACGAACGTTCATAACGTTCATAGGGACTGTTGTCTTATTGACCCTTTAATCGTCTATGCTATGCTGGATTACAAAGTGCCGCGTAATGGAATAAGCGGCGGATAACATTCAGAAAACACGATGATCGAAACAAACGACCTAAGTAAACAATTCAATCATGACTTCTGGGCCGTCGATGGTGTGACATTAACCGTTCAACCCGGGGAAATTCTGGCTTTGCTTGGTCAGAATGGCGCGGGCAAAACAACAACTGTCCGTATGTTGACGGCCTTGCTTAAGCCAACACGCGGCTGGGCACGCGTAGGTGGCTATGACATTACGAAAAATCCACAGGAAATCCGCACAAATGTTGGTGTCCTGACGGAACAGCACGGGCTATACATGCGCATGACGGGCGTAGAATATCTGGATTTTTTTGGTCAGGTCTATGGGCTTGAGCCTACGCTGAGAAAATCGCGAAGCGATTATTTGCTGGAATATTTTGGCCTGACGGAAGCAGCGCACAGACGCTCAGGTGAATACTCAAAAGGCATGAAGCAGAAGCTGGCTTTGGCGCGCGCCTTGATGCATGATCCAACAGTATTGTTGCTCGACGAGCCCACTTCCGCGATGGATCCTGAATCCGCACAATTAGTAAGGAACGAGATATCACGATTACGTTCCTCGCAGCGGACGATTATCATCTGTACTCATAATCTCGCGGAAGCTGAAGCTCTGGCTGACAAGATCGCTATTATTTATCGAGGCAAAATTCTGTTGAATGGGACCTTGGATGAATTGAAGCGGGATGTGTTGGGTCCTGTGGAATATGAGGCCCAATTCGCGGAGGCTTTCGACATAGGTGATCTGGAACTGCCTCAAGGCGTAGACCTGGCCGCTCGAAGCGAAACCAGTTTACGGTTCCGAATTCAAGCGCCGCAAGCCGTCAATCCGAAGCTTGTGAATATGCTTACATCCCGGAATGCCGCACTGGTTTCTTTTCAGGAAGTTCCAAGAAAACTGGAGCACGTTTATCTAAAGACTATGGCCGACGCGCAGGGAGTACCTTATGCGGTCTAATTTAAGAACGATCTGGATGGTGGCACGCCGCGAATTCATCGACCAGTTCCGCGATTGGCGAATCATTGTACCTATGCTCTTGCTAGTAACGTTATTTCCATTTATTGCCGATGACACCACAAGGCAGGCAATAAATTTTATGAATCGTTTTGGCGGTGATTTGATCCTCGATAACTTGGTGCCATTTGTAGTGCTGGTAATCGGATTTTTCCCGTTATCTTTTACTCTGGTTGTGGCGCTTGAGTCTTTCGTAGGTGAGAAAGAACGTGGAACGATTGAACCCCTTTTGAGTTCACCGTTGGAAGACAGGCATATGTATCTGGGAAAACTGTTCGTGGGAATTACTACCCCTCTCGTTTTCAGTTATATCTCCATAGGGATCTATTTGATTCTGGTCTCGCGTCGCGAGGTCGCATTTCCCAGTATGTATATGCTGGCATTGATATTTTTACTGACTTTTGCCCATGCAGTACTGATGGTCAGTTCCGCCATTGTAATTTCAGTGCAGGCAACTACCATTCGTGCCGCAAATTTGCTGGCTTCTTTTGTGGTTGTGCCCGTGGCATTCCTGCTGCAAGGTGAGACGGTTTTGATATTTTGGGGCAATGAAGATGTGTTATGGTTTGCTATTGCTGGTGTTACCTTGCTTGCGGGACTGTTAGTTCGATTAGGTCTGGCACACTTCCGCCGTGAATATCTGCTCGGGCGCGAAATTGACACCATCAATCTCAAGTGGATATGGCGAGCGTTCCGTAACCGCTTCACTGGTGATGCAAAATCCGTATCTGAATGGTATCGCATGGAAATCCCTGTCACGTTGCGTCAACTACGTCAGCCATTGATAATCGTAATTGCACTTGCCCTGGTTGGAGGAATTGTCAGCTATATGTGGGTGATAATGAATATCCCAGCTTATCTTGATCTTACGCCTGGCCACGTCACCGAGATCAGGACATTCCTGGCAGAGAACCTCTCAAATTTGGACAGTCTTGGGGAGCGAATTCCTGCGCCGGTTTTGTTCTACCATAATGCACGTACGACGGTTGCATTTCTCTTGTTGGGTTTGGTTTCTTTTGGCACGCTTGGGCTGACGTTGTTTATTGTGAATATAGGGCTCGTCGGAGGTGTGCTGGGCGCGGCAAGCCTGGTTGGGTATTCACCTCTGGCTGTGTTTGCCGTCGGTCTTTTACCTCATGGAATGTTTGAATTAACCGCGGTATTTCTTGCTACTGCCGCCATGCTCAAGGCAGGTGCTCAACTTGTTACTCCACAGGCAGAGAAAAGCCTGGGAGAGATGTTCTTGATCTCTCTTGCAGATTGGTTCAGAATTTTTATTGGGATTGCCATCCCTCTCCTTGCAGTCGCAGCAATAATCGAAATTTATATAACACCCAGGCTAATCAAAATATTTTTTCCAGTTTTATAAATAACAAAGAGGGCGTGTGCCAAAAGTCATCATTCTTGGTTCATCCAACGCAGTTCCAACCAAAGACCATGAAAATACCCATCTGGTAATCATTGGCGAACAGCGCACTATCCTTGTGGATTGTGTGAGCACGCCTGTAGTTAGACTCGAACAAGCGGGGGTGGATTTCAATGATTTAACCGATATTGTCATCACACACTTCCATCCCGATCATGTGTCTGGCGTTCCGCTTCTGCTTATGGATATGTGGCTCATGGGGCGAACCAAGCCGATCAACATCTATGGCTTGCATTACACGATGGATCGCCTTGAAGATCTGATGGGTTTCTACGGTTGGGCGGAATGGCCGAACTTCTTCCCGGTCGGATTTTATCGTCTGCCTGAGGCTGAAATGGCCCATGTGCTTGATTGTTCAGAGTTCAAGATTTATTCATCCCCTGTTCATCACATGATTCCAACTATTGGCCTTCGTGTGGAATGCAAAATCCCCAACAAGGTATTGGTGTATTCATGCGATACCGAGCCATGCGAACAGACTGTGCGACTCGCCAATGGTGTAGATATCCTTATCCATGAAGCCGCCGGCGCGTCATTCGGGCATTCTTCTGCTGAACAGGCTGGTGAGATCGCGACAAAAGCTGAAGTTGGTAAACTTTATTTAATTCATTATCCAACAGGGCGATTTGCAAAAGGGGATATCTTTGCCGAGGCCAGTAAAACGTATAAGGGCGAAATTATCGTTGCAAAAGATTTCATGACGATTGATATTTAAAAAGAGATCCCCTCTTCATCGTGAGAGGGGATATTTATAAAGAGAGTGTTACCAGCCGTTGATATACGGCCCCCATTCATTGTACTCGTCGATATGCCTGCCAAAGATATACATCGCGCTTGCAGGTGGCTCTTTGGGAATATGAAGCAGACGCATGTGGGCCTCGTCCACTCGCCGCCCCCCTTTACGATGATTGCAGTGAGGGCACGCAGCCACTACATTCGTCCAAATGTGCTCGCCGCCCAGATGACGCGGCAAAACATGGTCTACGGTTAGGCCTCCCTCGCGCTTGCCACAGTACTGACAGGTATAATTGTCGCGGCGAAATACCTCACGGCGAGTCAACTTGACATGAGGTCGCGGCCGATGAACCTGAACCTCCAGCCGGATCACGGAAGGTCGCGGAATCAGCTCTTTTACCGTCCGAATGTGTCCACGTCCATTTACTACCATGTCGGCTTTCCCCGCAAGCAGCAAACCCACGGCGCGACGTGTGGTACACACATTGATCGGTTCAAAATTGGCGTTTAGCACCAATACCGGCTCGTGCATTCGGTCTCCATAATAGGCACGATTATACTGCTGAATTTTTGAATTCGTAAAATGTACGGTAAGTAGTGTCATGAACTTGCTATTAGGAGATAATGGTGAACATCTTGATCGCAGGCGGTTCAGGCTTCCTCGGGAAAGCTCTTACAAGCTCCTTTAAAAGGGATGGCCACAAGGTCATCGTTCTCACCCGCCGCGCGCCAGGAAATTCCAATCAGGTCCAATGGGACGGAAAAACTACAAGCGGATGGGGGCAGGTTATCAATGAAGTGGATGCTGTAGTTCACTTTGCAGGATTCGGATTACAGCACTGGCCTTGGACTCAAAAACAAAAACAGAAATTCATCGACTCACGTGTCATTCCGGGACGTGCACTTGTCGCCGCTATTCAAAACGCTTCGCGCCGCCCGCGCGTTTTTCTTCAATCTTCGGGGATCAATCGTTATGGAACGCGCGGAGCTGGCATCGCGGACGAATCCACGCCTCCTGCGCAGGATTTTCTGGCACAAATCACAGTTCCATGGGAATCTATGACGGAACCGCTGGAAGCGCTAGGAGTGCGCCGAATCGTGGCTCGTAACGCAGTTGTGCTTGCAAAAAATGATGGAATGTTTCCCCTCATGGCTCTACCTGTGCGTCTCTTTTTCGGGGGCAGATTTGGCCACGGCAAACAGGCAGTGC
>Ga0081539_10006472_pt1 | contig 11226 bp, 7 predicted proteins | sample TabmetS4T2R2_FD_71023 | JGI IMG/M metagenome (GOLD analysis project Ga0081539, IMG submission 71023) | Tabebuia heterophylla rhizosphere microbial communities from the University of Puerto Rico - S4T2R2 | ecosystem: Host-associated > Plants > Roots > Rhizosphere ... | reverse complement strand
AGCCCGAGAAGACGAGCGTGCCGTTGTCCTGCGTGCCGGCGAGCGCGAGGTCGTCCTGATACGGGCTGACTGCGATGCTGTTCATCTGCAGCGTCGCAAGTCCGGCGTTGAGCACGTTCAGCTCCGTCGGGATCCGGCTGAGCCACGACTTGCAGTCGGCGAGGAACGCAGCCGAGAGGCCGCGGCTGTCGCACTGGTTGCCGGCGTCCGCCCACTTGCCGCTCGTGCGGATGACGCCACCGTCGGAGCCGACGAAGAACTGATCCGGGTTCCCCGGCACGAACGCGATCGCGTGCTGGTCCGGATGCATCGACTCGCCGCCGACGTCGCCGGTCACGTCAGTCCACGTGGCGCCGGCGTCGAGCGACATCAGCACCGCGCGCCCGTTCCCGCGCATCCCGCCCGGAGCCGCGTACGGCTTCAGCTCCTCGTAGTGCATCAGGCCGCCGACGACGACCATGTCCGGCCTGTCGGCGGGGGAGAGGATGAACATGTCGTACGTGCACTGCGAGCCGACGAGCGGCGTGTTGCAGTAGTTGTAGACCGTGAATCCCGGCGTGTGCTCGGTCGGGTTCGAGAGTCGCGTCCAGGCCGCGTTGTTCGAGGCCGTGAGCGTCGCCGCCGGCTGGCTCGCGTCGTCGACACGGTAGACCTGCGCGCCCTGTCCGCCGCCGCTCGCGTCGGAGAGGTAGATGCGCGTCTTCCCGTTCGGGAGCGCAACAGGTGAGAACGAGAAGCGGGTGCGGGTCGACGAGAAGATCGTCTCCCAGCTTCCGGCCGCGCCTCCCGCGGTCGAGCGAAGGATGCCTCCCGTCGCAATGACGCCGGCAAGAGGCGACTGTGCCGCGTAGACGACGTTCGGGGTGGTGGGATCGAACTTGACCTCGTTGACCTGTCCCGCCTGTGTGAGCGTGAACGTCGCTCCGCCGTCGGTCGAGTTGTAGACGCCGACCGGAGGCGAGCTTGCCGCCGGCGGCAGGGTGCTCGTCGAGTTCGAGCCGATGCCGTGCGCGCCGGTCCGTGTCCCGAAGAGGATGTGGTCGGCGTTACGGGGGTCGATCGCGACCCACGCGATCGAGCGGTTGTTGGCCACGGCGAACGAGCCGGGCACTCGCGACCAGTGCGCGCCGTCGTCCGTCGTCTTGTAGAGGCCGAGTCCGGCTTCGCTGTCGCCGCTGTTGTTCGCCTCGCCGGTGCCGACGTAGATCGTCTTGCCGGTCGGATCGGTCGGGTCGACGGCGATCGAGCCGATTGCGTTCGTGGGGATCTCCGCCGAGATCTGCTTCCACGACGGCGTCGGCGCGAGCGCGTTCTTGCTCCGCCACAGCCCGCCGCCCGCCGCGCCGACGTAGAGCGTGCACTCCTGCGGCCTGCATTTCGGGTCGATCGCGAGCGCCGTGACGCGGCCGGACCACTGCGTCGGCTTGATGAACGACTGCGTGCCGAGCCGGTCGACGTCCAGCGTCTCGGGGCCGAGCGCATCCCACTTCGAGCTCAGCTTGGCGCCCCGTCTGCCGACGGCGGCGTTGGCCGCGATCGCGCCCTGGATCTGGTCGATCGTGATCTCGTCGGCCGGATAGGCCCGATCCGTGTACGCCTCGGCCTCGGGGCCGCCCTCGGCTTCCCCGCGCTCGCGTTCACGCAACGCGGCGTGTGCCGCGACCGCCTGTGCACGAGTCGCCTTCTGAGCGGACGTCGACGCCGAGCCGCGCGCGATCAGCACGGCAAGGACCGCGCCGATCGCGGCAATGAAAAGGACAGCGGCCAGGCGCCGCCGGTGATTCGCCATCCAGAACTCCCCCTTCTGACCGGAGTGGAGCTTCCTATATCTCACGGGCCTTTCGGCGAAGTCAAGCCGCTCAACTTTCGCTTAACAGACCCGTCAGCCCCAGCCGAGGTCACGCCCGAGCAGCTCGTACAGGCGCAGGTTCGGCTCGGTGAACGAGTCGGCGAGCCGGCCACGCGTCTCGGCCTCCATCGCGCCGTAGTCGCGCTCGAAGACGCGCGGATACGCGGCCAGGCTGCGCGGTCGAACCCCGACGTGCTCGAGCACCCGCAAGTACGCCGCGTCCGTGTCGGTCGCCAGCTCGTCGGTGGTGAGCACGAGCAGCTGCTCGCGCGGGAAGACCGCGAACCAGCGCTCGAGCTGCTCGGCGTAGAGCCCGCGAGCGCGGTACGTGTGGTTCCACCAGGCGTCGCTGAAGTACCTCGGCTCGGCAAGCATGCGCTCGACCTCGCCGTCGAGCCGCCTTTCCTCGGCAGCGAGCGCTTCGTCGAACGAGAGCGGCTCGCGTCCGAGCGCCACCTCGTGCTGGTAGTGCGAGTACGCGCGGTCGACAGGGTTCCGGAGCAGCACGACGAGCCGCGCGTCCGGAACGAGCGCCCGGACGCGCTGCGGCGCGAGCGGATGGAAGACGTAGCTCGGGCTCGCCTCGCCGACTGCGGTGCGCCGGCGGATCGGGAAGTTGCCGCGATACCAGCGCGCCCCGCGCGCGTAGTGCCGGTCGAAGAAGCTGACCTCTTTCCACGTCGGTCCGGTGACGTCCGGGTGCCGTCGCAGGTAGGCGTACAGCGCCGTCGTTCCGGCCTTCTGCGCGCCGAGGATCAGGAAGCTCGGCAACGGGCGAGCCGACGCGGTCAGCCGTCCGTACGTCCAGACCGCGTTGCGAAGCAGCACGCGCGCCGGCGCCGGGATGCGGGGGATGAACTGCGCGGGCGAGCGCATTCGCAATACGATCGCAAAGCGCGAACGAAAGGAGGGACGGATGCCGCAGGCGGAGCGGACGATCACGATCCAGAAGCCGGTCGGAGAGGTGTTCGCGTTCGTCGCGAACCACGACAACGACAAACAGTGGCGCCCAGGCGTCGTCGAGATGCGAAAGTCGTCCGGCGAGGGCGTCGGCGCGCGGTGGTACCAGCGCGTGAAAGGGCCCGGAGGCCGCGAGATCCCAGCCGACATCGAGGTCACGCAGCTCGACCGGAACCGCGTGCTCGCCTTCCGCGCCGTCGAAGGCCCCGTCCGGCCGGAGGGCCGCTACGAGCTCGCCGACGAGGGCGGCGCGACGCGCCTCACGTTCTCGCTCAATGCGGAGCTCAAGGGGCTCAAGAAGCTGATGTCGCCGATGGTGCAGAAGCAGATGGACGCCGAGGTCGGGAACCTCGAGAACCTGAAGCGAGTCCTCGAGGCCTGAGTTCCGCGGAGTTCGGGAACCTCGAGAACCTCTGGAGCGCGTGCTCGAGCGTCTGAGCAACCGCCTGGGGAGCATGAGGAGCAGCGCGCGCCGCCGTCGCTAGGGTGAGCGGCGTGGCCGATTCGACAGACGAGTTCCGCGCGCTCTTCGGCGAGTTCGTTCGCTCGGCATTGCATGCCGAGTCCGCGAAGGAGCCGCCCTTCCGCCCGCTCGTGCGCGACCATCTCGGCCTCGAGCCGGAGCTGCCCGTCGTCGCAGAGGAGATCCCGAGCTGGGACCACGTCAACCTGCAGCTCGCGCTCGAGGCGCTGATGACACGGCCAGGGCGGACGGCCGACGTCGTGGGCGTCGCCGGCGGCCAGAAGCGGTTCATGCAGCTCAGCCTCAGCGATCTCGTCAACGAGTCGCATTTCAGACCCGGCCCCGTCGAGTACGAGAACCTCGCCGTCGGGCCGGGCCGGACGCATCCATGTGTGCTCTACGGGCTCGTGCTGCTGCGCGACGAGTCGATGCCTGCCGCGATGCTCGTGCGGAAGGGCGACGATCACGGACCCGCTCGTGGCCTGCAGGTGGAGGTGATGAGCCCCGAGCCCGACCGATCGGGCGATCTTCTCGCCGAGCTCCGCGAGCTGATGCGCGAGCACAACGTCTTTCGCGGCCAGATGATCTCGCTCGAGACGACGATGTGGGGACAGACGAGGGTCGTGTTCCACGAGCGCCCGCACGTCGAGCGCGGCGACGTGATCCTCCCGGACGTCTTGCTGGGCGACATCGAGCGGCACACGCTCGGGATCGGCCGCCGGGCAAGCGCCCTCCGCGCCGCCGGTCGGCACCTGAAGCGAGGACTGCTCCTGCACGGCCCACCGGGAACGGGGAAGACGCACACGGTCAAGTGGCTCTCGGGCCAGTTGCGCGACGCGACGGTGATCGTGTTGTCCGGCGGCGCGCTCGGCGCCGCGGGTCCCGTGTGCCGGCTCGCGCGCGAGCTCGAGCCCAGCCTCGTCGTGCTCGAGGACGTGGATCTCGTCGCGGAGGAGCGGACGATGATGAACGGCGGCGGAGGCCTGCTCTTCGAGCTGCTCAACGAGCTCGACGGCATGGCCGACGATGCCGACGTCGCGGTCGTCCTCACCACGAACCGGCCGGACCTCCTCGAGCCGGCGCTCGCAGCGCGTCCGGGTCGCGTCGACCTCGCCGTCGAGATCCCGCTCCCCGATGCGGACTGCCGGCGGCGGCTCTTCGACCTCTACGCGCAGGGCCTGCCGCTCGAGCTCCGCGAGACGGACAAGATCATCGAGCGGACGGAGGGCGTCACCGCGTCGTTCTTCCGCGAGTTGTTGCGACAGGCCGCGCTGGACGCCGCCGATGCGGAGAGCGACGTCGTGCGCGACGAGCACGTGCAGGTCGCGCTCGACCGGCTGCTCGGCAGGGCCGGCGAGCTGACGAAGATCCTGCTCGGAGCGGCACGGCCGGACCCGTCGCGCATGCAGATGCGGCCCGGCTACTCCTGGCTCGCCGCGCAGGGCGACTTCACGCTGGAGTAATCAGGCCGGCCGGATCCGCCAGACCGCGCCGGCGTCGAAGATCGTCGCCCACACCTCGCCATCGACAGGCGCGACGACTGCCGGGTTGCCGGACGCCTTGAACGTCTCGACGACCTTGTTCGTGCTCCCGGACACGTGCCAGAGCGACGCGTCCTGGTCGCACGGGACCCAGACGTCGCCGTTGACGACGTCCAGGTTGACGGGGCTGGAGCCCACCTTCACCGTCGTCACGCGCTTCTTCGTGCGCGTGTTGATCCGCGTGACGCTGTTCGAGAGGTTGTTCGACACCCAGAGCGTCGATCCGTTCGCAGCGAGCCAGTTCGCTCCCGCGCCGCCGCTACGCACGGCCTTCTTCAGCTTGTAGGTACGCGGATCGAGGCGGTAGACGGTGTTGCCGTAGTCGTCGCCGATCCAGACCGCACCAGACGACCACGCGATCCCGGCCGGCTTCCCCGTGCGCGGGAAGACGACGGTGCGCACGACCTTGTTCGTCGCCGGGTTGATCCGCTGGATCGTGCGGCCCTCGCGGTTCGTGATCCAGATCGAGCCGCCGCCGTCGGTCGCGTCGTACGTGACGCGCCCTACCTTGACGCGCGCGACGACCTCGCCGGTCGCGGGATCGACTCGGTCGACCTGACCCGACTGCGTCACGACCCAGAGCGAGCCGAACGCAGGGTGGATCTCGCACGGCGTCGGGTCGAGCTTGGTCCGGGCCGCGACGTTGTTCGTCGCGGGGTCGATGCGGATCAACTCGCCGTTCTGCGCGTCGGAGATCCAGACGGAGCCGTTCGCGCCTGCGACGCCGCACGGCTGCCCGCCGACGTCGATCTTCGCGACGACGCCGCCGTCCGCACCACCGGCGCCGGCGGCGAAGAAGGCGACCGCGATCGCCGCCAGAATTGGGGCTAAGGTGCGCACGGGTCGTGGCCGAGGGTAGGGGCGACCCTGCGCGGGCGGCAACTGATTCGCCCAAGAGAGGAACAGGTGTCGATCAAGCTCAAGCTGGACCCCTCGGACGCGACGTCGCTGCGCGTCGGCCTCGCGCCGGTGCACGAGGCACTGCTCAGCCTGCACGTGCTCCTGCACCCCTGGTACCACCCGCTGCAGCACCCGTGGGTGCGTGCGATGCGTTCGCTGTCGCCGGCGCTGAAGCGCGACGTGCGGACGTTCGCGTTCCTCTACTACGACGCGACGCCGGACTGCTTCATCCCCGTCGGCGGCGACGACGAGGCGACGTTCGAAGCCGGCCTCGCAACGGCCGCAGCCCTGCCGATCGACAACCTCCGCTTCGCGCTCGCGCGCCCGCTCTTCTTCTACGGCTCCGAGCCCGGTGTCACGGTCGACGACGCGCGCGAGCGGATTCGCGCGAACGCGGCGCGCTACGGAAAGTCGACGAGTGCGGTCGTCGAGCTCCTCCTCGACGCGCCGGAGAAGTTCGTTCAGCGCCTCCTCCTCTTCCTCCGGGCGTACTGGGAGGGGACGTTCGCCGCGACCTGGCGCGAGGTCGAGCCGTTGCTGCGCGACGAGGTGGATCGCGCGCGCCGCGCAATCGACGACGGCGAGGTCTTCGGGCTTCTCGAGCCGTTCAAGAACGAGATCCGCGTCGATCGCGCGAGCGGGATCGTCGAGCGCCGCTCGCCGCACGAGCACACCGTCGCCTCGACGCCGGATCGGCCGGTGCACTTCTACCCGAGCGTGTACATCTGGCCGCACGTGCGCGTGAACTGCGACGCGCCTTGGCCGCTCGCCGTCGCCTATCCCGCCGAGTTCGTCGCGCGCGAGGCTCGGCGCGCGGCAGTGCCGTCGGAGCTCGCCGCCGCGTTGCGTGCTGCGGGCGACCCGACGCGCCTGGAGATCCTGCGGCTCGTCGCGCAGCAGCCGCGCACCACCGAGGAGCTCGCGGCGCTCGTCGGCCTCAGCTCGTCGGGTCTCTCCAAGCACCTCAAGGCGCTCACCGATGGGGCGCTCGTCACGTCGCGGCGGGACGGCTGGTACGTCCTCTACAGCGCCGAGCGGACTCGGCTCGCCGCGCTCTCCGACGACCTGCTCGGCTATCTCGACGCCTGATGCCGCACCCCGAGCTGGCAGCCGAGCAGGCCTACCTCGACCGGGCCTACGACTTCCTCGAGAAGATGCGCGCGCTCGTCGAGCACGCACCGACCGCGGCGGTCAACGAGGACCACGCGCTGATGCTCGAGGCGTGGGCACGAAAGCGGCTGCGGACCTACGAGGACGCGAGCCGCGGGCTCTGCTTCGGTCGCCTCGACCTCGAGGGAACGGAGCAGCGCGTCTACGTCGGTCGCCGGTGGGTGCACGACGACGCGCAGGATCCGGTCGTCGTCAACTGGCAGGCGCCGGCCGCACGACCGTTCTACACGGCGACGCCGGCGGACCCGCAGCGGGTGACGCTCAGGCGTCGTTTCCGGATCGAGGGGCGCCGGCTGCTCGACATCTCCGACGAGACGCTCGACGGCTCGACCGCGTCCGTCGCCGGCGGCGACTTCTTGCTGGAGGATCTCGAGCGCTCGCGCGACACGCACATGCGCGACATCGTCGCGACGATCCAGACCGACCAATACGCGTTGATCACGCGGGAGCCCGCGCCGGCGCTCGCGATCCAGGGCGGGCCGGGGACGGGCAAGACCGCCGTCGGCCTGCATCGCGCGTCCTATCTCCTCTACTCGCATCGCGCCGAGCTCGGTCGCGTCCTCGTCGTCGGCCCGAACCGCACGTTCATGGAGTACGTCTCGCACGTGCTTCCGGCGCTCGGCGAGACGAACGTCGAGCAGCGCGCCGTGGACGAGCTGTACGAGGGCGTCGCGGCACCGCGCACCGAGGCGGACGACGTCGCCGCGGTCAAGGGCGACATCCGGATGGTGGAGGTGCTCGAGCGCGCGGTCGCGACGCTTCCCGGCGGCGAGCCCGAGGATCTCGGTGTCCTCGTCGACGGGGCGTACGTGTGCGTGTACGCGCGCGAGGTGGGGGAGATCGCGGAACGCGCGCGCGCCGATCTCGGACGCACGGCCGCGGCGCGGGAGCGGTTTCGCATGGACGTCCTGCGTGCGTTCTACACCGAGTACGCGCGACGGCTGGGCGGCGGCGCGTACCGCTCCTTCGACGAGCTCGAGCGCGCGCTGCGTCGCAAGGGGTTGTTGAATCGCGTGCTGACGCGCGCCTGGCCGAGCGCGGAGCCGCCGGACGTGCTGCGGCGTCTGCTGACCACGCCGGCTCGGCTGCGGGAGGCGGCGGACGGCGTCCTCGACGTGGACGAACAGCGGCTGCTCCTCCGCGACCGCCCGCGACGCGCGGCCGAGTACGCCTGGACGGCGCACGACCTTCCGTTGCTCGACGAGCTCGCCGTGCTCCTCGTCGAGCCGCCGCGCCGCTTCGGGCATGTGATCGTGGACGAGGCGCAGGACCTGACGCCGATGCAGCTGCGGATGATCGGCCGGCGCGCGGAGCACGGATCGCTGACGTTGCTGGGCGATCTCGCGCAGGCGACCGGCCCGGTTCCGTACGAGCGCTGGGAGGAAGTGCTCGCGCACCTTCCGAGCGGCGACGACCCAGCCGTGCAGGAGCTGCGCCACGCGTACCGCGTGCCGGCGGAGATCATGGCGCTCGCCCTGCCGCTGCTCGACCGGATCGCGCCCGAGTACGAGCCGCCGGTCGCATTCCGCGCGGGCGGCTCGGCTCCTCGCATCCACCGCGTCCCGCAAAGCGAGCTCTTGCGCGCCGCGTTCTCCGACGCCGCCGAGCTCGCGGGCGAGGACGGATTGCTCGCCGTGATTGCGCCGGCCGAGCTCGTGGAGCACGCGCCGCAGCTGGTCGGCTCGGCCTTCGACGAGTCGGTGCCGCTGCTCACGCCGCGTGGCGCGAAAGGCCTCGAGTTCGACCACGTGATCGTCGTCGAGCCCGCCGCGATGGATCTGCGCGAGCTCTACGTGGCGCTGACGCGCCCCACACGCACGCTCGTCGTCGTGCACGCGCGGCCGCTGCCGGAGGCGCTCGGGTGAGGTCGGCACTGGTCGCAGTGCTGCTGGCGTCGATTCTCGTCGTGGCCGGCAACGCACGCGCGATGCACGCGTGGGTCGACGAAGATCCGCTCACCGGGGCGGAGGGGGCGGACATCGCAGTCGCATCGCTCAGCGCGCCGACACTCGCGCGGACTGGGCGCGTGACGTCGATCTCGGCCACGCTCGTCGAGCGCTCCGGCAACACCGGCGGGCGCGTGAACGTGACGCTGTCGTCCGGCCCGACGATCCTGGAGCTCGTCTCGGCGGTCGTCGTCCCGGCGAAGGGAACGAGCGTCGTCACGTTCACGCCAACGTTCGCGTCCGGCGGCACCTACCCACTCACGGTCACCGTTGCGGACGCGGCGACGGCGCAGACGAAGGACTCGCGCTCGGGGAGCATCGGGGTCACCGATTTCGCGCTCATGCCCTCGAACGTGCTGACGCCGAGCTTCGCGGGCTTCGGTGCGCAGCTGAACCAGCACGTGTACGCGCAGATCAGCCAGGCCGCGGGCGTCCCGCCGAATCCCGTGGAGCTCGAGGACGCAGTCGTCGGGCTGCAGCCGCAGCTCGTCCGGATCTTCTTCAACAACAGTGAGTTCACGCTCGCCGACCGGATGGATTCCTTCGTGCGCACGGCCCTCCTCGCGCAGCGCTCGGGCGCGACGATCAACGTGACGTGGCAGGGCGGCTCGTTCCCGGAGGCGACGGCGCAGAGGTTCACCGACGTCCTCGTGGACCTGATCAAGAACCGCGGCGTCGACAACCTGCGCTGGGTGACGATTCAGAACGAGCCGAACTCGACCACCATCACGCCCGAGCAGAACGAGCAGATGTACCGGCTGCTCGACCGCGACCTCGTCGCCGCCGGGATCCGCGACCACGTGCGCTTCATGGGCGGCGACCTCGTGCAGAACAACCAGCGCGCCTGGTTCCAGTACATGGCCGAGCACATGAGCGACATCCTCGACGCGTACTCGATCCACGTCTTCTGGGACTACTGGGACACGCCGAAGCTGCAGCAGCGGCTCACCGAGGTCCGCGCGATCGTCGACGCGCTGCCGGCCGCGGGTCGCAAGCCCTTGTACGTGACCGAGTACGCCGTCCGCGGGGTTCGGAACTACGGCGGCGCGACACTGCCGGAGCCCGGCGTCTTCTCCGACGGCACGCCGATGCGCAAGGCGAACGTCAACGCGTTCCAGCACCTGTGGTTCGACGTGCTCGCGACCAAGCTCGCGTATCGCGGGACAGTGAAATGGGATTCGTACTTCGGCAAGTACGACAACGGGACGCAGGCCTTCTACATGATCAACGGGCCGGAGGATGCGTGGTCCCGGAATCCGGTGTACTGGGCGACGCGGCTGTTGACGCAGACGGTGCGCCGGGGCTGGCGCGTGATCGCCGTCGACGGCGCGGTCGGGACGAAGCTCGTCACGGCGTTCACCGGAGCGGCAGGCGAGGTGACCGTCATGGGCCTCGACGTCTCCGGCGCGACGCTGAACGCTCCGTCGGCGACGCAGGTGACGTACAGCGTCGCCGGTCTGCCCCCGTCGGCGCAGCTGCATCTCCTCGTCTGGAACCGCGGCGGTGACGGCATCGTGTCGGACGCGGGTCTCGTGGGGACGGACGGCGCCGGCGTCGCGACGGTCACGATCCCGGTGCACGCCGTGTTCGCGCTGACGAGCCTCGCCGGCTGAAATCCGTTCGCACGTTTCTCGCGTAGTTTTCGCCAGCGGCGAAATTCTTCGCAGAACATTAACGTCCAGGTCTTGCGTCGATCCGATGTTTGATCTATGCTCCGCCGCGGCAAGAACTCCAAAAGCCATGCTGATCACCGTTCACATCCGTCAATCCCTTACCGAAGCGGCGAAAGCCGTCGCCGTCTGGCCGTGCTCGGATACGAGCTTGCAGAACGCGAGCCGAGGCGGTTATTCGCGAGCCCTCGCAGCGAGGTGGATGCGCTAGGAACCTAGCGGCATAGCAGCTCCAAGCGAGGGCGACCCAACGGGTCGCCTTCGTCGTTTCGGAGGCGAACCAGAACAGACGAGAAGGTGATGCTCAGCTTGAACAAGCGGTAGTTCCGAATCGAGGCCCCGCCTGAGAGAGAAAGACCCTCTGCGCTTCGGCCTGCGAAATTGCGCTGGGAATATGCGTGTGCTTTAGCCTGCGAATTTCGCGGAAGCGTACGAGGCTCGGGCTCCAAAGCCCCTCCACGTAGGACGCCGATTTCCGGCGATCCAGGGTCGAAGGGTAGGCGAGTGGCTTGGAAAACTTGGCTGGACTGTGGGTGGTGCTTCGCAGCTGCGTCGATCCTCGCGCGCGGGGATGGACGGAGAGGCGGGCCGCCTCTCCCTAGAAAGGAGACGTCAATGACAGACGTCCTCGAGCGGCGCTTCGCCGCGATCGGTGCCCGCGTCCGTGTTGCGGGTGAGTCGCTGCGCGGCGTGCCGACGATCGACGTCGCGTCCGGCCGCCGCGGTG
>Ga0081539_10006471_pt1 | contig 11226 bp, 10 predicted proteins | sample TabmetS4T2R2_FD_71023 | JGI IMG/M metagenome (GOLD analysis project Ga0081539, IMG submission 71023) | Tabebuia heterophylla rhizosphere microbial communities from the University of Puerto Rico - S4T2R2 | ecosystem: Host-associated > Plants > Roots > Rhizosphere ... | reverse complement strand
GCCGGGCGGCAGCAGACGGTGCGGCGCGCGACGACATCGTCACCCAGGTGATCTGGCGAGGGGTCAAGGCCAAGGTCCTCGCCGCCGACGGGGACCGCGACCGCGGCGAGGCGCTCGCCCGCGAGGCGGTCGCGCTCGTCGAGCCGACCGACTTGCGCTCGCATCACGCCGATGCGATGCTCGACCTCGCCGAGGTGCTGCGGGCGTGCGGGCGCAAAGCGGAGTCCGAATCGGCGATCCGGACCGGACTGTCGCTGTACGAGAACAAGGGCAACGCCGCAGGGGCCGCGCGTGCGCGTGCGCTGCTCGCCGAGCTAGGGGGTGCAGGCTAGATGTCACTTTCGGGGAACTTCGGGTCGGTGTCGCTGGAAGGCGATCGCGTGCGGGCGATCGGCAACTCCGTCGACATCGGGGGCTTCGACACCGTGTCGCTGCACGTTGCGATCGTGCAGGGCGACGGCGTTCTCGTGCACGGGCCGGCTCAGGTCTCGGGCGGCACCTGGGTGACCGATCCGCCGCTTCCCGACGGCGGGCTGGCCGAGGGCGCGGCGCTAGGACTCGCCAGCCAGACCGTCGTCAATGTTGCCGAGGGGACCCCGCCGAGCTTCCTTACGTTCACCTGGTCCGAGCAGCTGACGATCACGAGCAAGGGCGCGTAGCGCGCGGCCGCGCTCGAACCCGGCGGTCAGCGCCGCCGCGGCCAGCAGCACGAGGAACGGGTCGATCGGCGTGCGGTAGCGCGGGGTCTCGACGACGAGGAAGACGACGCTGAGGAACATCAGCGCGGGCACGAGCCAGACGTAGGGCGGCGCGCGCCGAGCGCGGCGGGTGAACGCGCCGAGCAGCGCGAGGCCGGCGACGATCCAGAAGCAGACGATCCCGCGGTCGGCCCACTTGTGATCGATGGTGATGGTGGCGGCGGTGGCGCGTGAGCGGCGCTGGCCGGCGAGCTCGAGCATGCGGCGCGTGTTCCACCAGCCGACCTTCAGCACGAAGGTCGGGTGCTCGCGGATGTAGTGGAAGGCCGCCGCGCGCAGCTTGCGCTCGAGCACCGGCTCGGGGGTGACCCCGATCTTCGCCCACAGCCCGGCGTAGTCGGGGATGTGCTTGAGCCCCTGCCAGGCCGCCGGGTTCTGGGTGTCGGCGCGGACGGCGTCGTTGTAGGTGCCGGCCAGCGCCGAGCCGAACTGCGTGGAGACCGGGACGAAGGCGTGCAGCTCGCGCGCGTTGCGGATCGTCCACGGCACGAGGGTCAGCAGCGCGACGAGCACCAGCGCGGCCGGCGGTCCCAGCGCGGCGCGCGAGCGCCACGGCCGCCCGTCCCACACCGCCCAAGCCAAGGGCAGCAGCAGGACGAACGCGTTGGCGCGCGTGAGGATGGCAAGGCCCGCGACGAACCCGGCGGCCACCGCCCATCGGTACCGGTGCGGGGATCTTCGATGGTGGACCGCCAGGACCAGCGCGCCGAGCATGAACGCGTCGAAGAGCGGCTCGGACATCACCGCGCCGCCGACGGTGATGAGCGGCACGTAGATCGCGCTCAAGGCGAGCGCCACCAGCCCGATCCCCCAGCCCCACAGCTGTGCGGCGAGCACGCCGACCAGCGCCACGATCGCCGTGCCCACGAACGCCTGGGCGATCCGCGCGACCCGCAGCCTCCGCGGTGCGGGTGCGCGGTCGACGCCGAACACCTTGTACACGCCGCCGAGGAAGTACGGATAGCCCGGCGGGCGAAACGCGGTGGGGCGGCCGTGGGCGAGCGTCTTGGAGTAGCCCTGGCCCTCGGCGATCGAGCGGGCGTGGACGTCGTAGTCGCGGGCGTCGTGGCGCAGGACGTAGCCGGGCGTCGCGTCCACGTAGGCGATCCGCAGCGCCAGCGCGCCCGCGACCAGCGCGAGCGCCGCGATCGCCACCCACGACACCCGCATCGCTAGTCCTCGGCGCCGCCGAGATCCCGGGCCGACTGGCGCAGCAGCGGCCAGCGCCCGCGGCGGCGATCGATCGCGAAGCGGCCCAGGACGCCGAGCGTCTGCACGCCGTAGCGGACGCTGGTGGCGAAGCTGACGCTCGAGGCCTCGTGGAAGTAGCGGGTCGGGATCGGCACCTCGACGATCCGCGCGCCGCGCGCGAGGACCTGGGCGAAGATCTCCTGGTCGAAGACGAAGTGGTCGGAGTTGCGCAGGAAGGGGATCGAGCGCAGCAGCTGCGCCGAGAACGCGCGATAGCCGGTGTGATACTCGGACAGCTCGACGCCGAAGACGCGGTTCTCGATCCCCGTGAGCATGCGGTTGCCCAGCCACTTCCAGCGCGGCATCCCGCCGGCGATCGCGCGGTCGCGCAGCATCCGCGAGCCGATGACCATGTCGGCCTCGCCGGCGAGGATCGGCGCCACCATCTCGGGCACGAGCGCCGGGTCGTACTGGTCGTCGGCGTGGACCATCACGATGACGTCGGCGCCGTCGAGCAGGGCGCGCACGTAGCCGGTCTTCTGCCCGGCGCCGTAGCCGCGGTTGCGCGGGTGGCGCACCACGTCGAACCCGTGCTCGAGCGCGACGCGCACCGTGTCGTCGCCGCTGCAGTCGTCGACGAGCAGCGCGCGATCGGCCGCGTCGACCGGGATCTCCTCGGCCACGCGCGGGATGGTGAGCTCGGCGTGGTAGGCGGGCAGCACGAGCGTCACGTTCGCCTCGCCGCCGCGGTCGCGCACGAGCGGGCGCGGCGAATGCTGGACCTCGATGCGCTGCGCGATGACCACGCGCTCGTCGTGCAGGGTCAGGCTCAGCGAGGCGCCGTCGGGCAGGCGCCGCGCCAGGGCGTCGAGCGGCGCGCGCGCCGGCCCCAGGCGCTCGGCCAGCCCGCTGGCCCACCGCGCCGCCGAGAAGGAGCGCACGAGCGGCTCGTCGGCGCTGACGAAGAGCCCCTGCGCGCCGAGCAGCTCGCGCAGCGTCGCGCGCGGCAGCAGGCAGGTGTGCGCGGGCAGGTAGCCCCACCAACGCGAGCCGGCCATGCGCGCGGTGACCGACGACGGATCCGGGGTCACGACGCACAGCGCGCCGTCGGCACGCAGCAGGCGCGCGCAGCGCTCGACGGCCTCCACCGGGTCCTCGAGGTGCTCGATGACGTCGGCGAGCACGACGACGTCGAAGCTCTCCCAGCTGGCGAACTCCTCCAGCGGCACCTCGCGCACGTCGAGGCCCAGCTTCTCGCGCGCGTGGCGCGCCGCGGTGCGCGAGAGCTCGAGGCCGACGACGTCGTAGCCGCGGCGGCGCGCTTCGTCGAGCAGCAGGCCGTGGCCGCAGCCGACGTCGAGCAGGCGCCCGGAGGCGACGTGCTCGCCGATGAGGTCGAGCAGCGTCGCCGCGGTGGCGCGGCGCCCGGTCTCCTCGGCGAGGTAGGCGTCGTCGCGCATGTCACGGTAGAGGTCGTGCAGCTGCGCGCCCGCGGGCAGCGCGGGCTGCTGCACCGTCCCGCACTCGACGCAGGTCAGCAGGTCGCCGTGGCGGCCCGGCTCGTGCGAGGAGGGGGCGAAGGCATCGGCGGCGAGGTGGCCGTTGCCGTTGCCGGAGACGAGCAGCACCAGTTCGCCGTCGCAGACACGGCAGGCAGTGCCCGTGAGCATGGCGCTAGCTTCCCCCACGGACGGGCGACCCTACACGTCGCGCGCGCTCGACAGCGCCGCCAGGCGGGCCTTCAGCGCGCGCTCGGGCAGCTCTGACGCCTCGGTCCGGCGCTGGTCGCCGGCCCGCCCGGCGAGGTTGATCTCGGCGAGCCGCGCCGCCGCCGCGCACGCCGCCTCGGCGAGCAGCGCGCCCGCCACGGCGTCGCCGCGCAGGTGTCGGTTGCCGGTGCCGGCCACCTCGGCGGCGTATTCGGCGACCTCGGCCGCCGCGCGCGAGATCGCGAGCGGGCTGTCGGCCGCATCCGACAGCGCCGCGTCGAGCCGCTCGGCGCGCCCCGGCGCGTCGGCCGGCTCGCGCAGCACTCCGAGCACCGCGCCGTACACGCCCAGCTCCTCCTCGGCCAGCGCGAGCGCCTGCGCGCGCAGCTCGCCCGCCCGCGTTCGCAGCGACGCCATGCGCTCGTGGCGCTCGGCGTACTCCTCGCGGGCCAGGGTGAACCCGGCCGCCATCTCGACCAGTCCGGCCGCCAGCGCGCAGGCCAGCCCGCACGACGAGCCGCCGCCCGGCGACGGTGACTCGGCGGCCACGTCGTCGAGGAGCTGCCCGAGCGTGCGGTCGGCGAGGTCGCCCATCGCCGGCAGGGTGTCAGAAAAGGCCGACCGTGCGCCCGTTCTCGTCGATGTCGACGTTCAGCGCGGCGGGCGTCTTGCCCAGGCCCGGCATCTGCTGGATGTCGCCCGCCAGCGGCACGAGCCAGCCCGCGCCGGTGTAGGCGCGGATGTCGCGCACCGGCAGGCTGAAGTTCTCGGGCGCGTTGAGCAGCGCCGGATCGGCCGACAGCGAGAGGTGGGTCTTGGCCATGCAGACCGGGAAGTGGCCGAGCCCGTCGGCGGTGTACTGGCCGATCTTCTTCTCGGCCTCGGGATAGAAGTAGACGTCGGCGGCGCCGTAGACGCGGCGGGCGACCGCCTCGATCTTGTCCTGGATGGTCCAGTCGTCCTCGTAGAGCATCCGGAACTCGCTGGGCTCGTCACAGGCGTCGACGACCGCCGACGCGAGATCCGCGGCGCCGATGCCGCCCTTGGCAAAGCCCTCGTTGGCCTCGGCGCGGAACGCGCCGGCCTCGAGCGCGAGCTTCTTGACGAGCTCGACCTCCTCGTTGGTGTCGCCCGGGCGGCGGTTGACCGCCACCACGCACGGCAGCCCGAACTGCCTGACGTTGGCCAGGTGGCGGCGCACGTTGGCCATGCCCGTCTCGATCGCCGCGCGCCCCTGGGCGCGATCGGTCCGCGGGTCGTCCTCGATCCCGCCGTGGTGCTTGATCGCGCGCACGGTGGTGACGAGGACCGCCGCGCTCGGCGCGATCCCGCCGAAGCGGCAGACGATGTCGAAGAACTTCTCGGCGCCCATGTCCGAGCCGAAGCCCGACTCGGTGACCACGTAGTCGCCGAGCTTCATGCCGATGAGGTCGGCGACCAGCGAGTTGTTGCCGTGGGCGATGTTGGCGAACGGGCCGCAGTGCATGAGGCACGGCTGGCCCTCGAGCGTCTGGATGAGGTTGGGCTTGAGCGCGTCCTTCAGCAGCACGGTCATCGCGCCGGCCGCGCCGAGCTGCTCGGCGGTGATCGGCTCGCCGCCGTTGAACGAGTGCGCCACGGTGATCGCGCCCAGGCGCCTGCGCAGGTCCTGCAGATCGCGCGAGACGGCCATGATCGCCATGACCTCGGAGGCCGCGGTGATGTCGAAGCCTGTCTCGCGCGGGTAGCCGTTGGCGCGCCCGCCGAGGGCGATGGTGATCTGGCGCAGCGCGCGGTCGTTCATGTCCATCGCGCGCCGCCAGCCGACGCGCAGCGCGTCGATGTGCAGCGGGTTGCCGTGCAGGATCGAGGCGTCGAGCATCGCCGCGAGCAGGTTGTTGGCCGCGCCGATCGCGTGGATGTCGCCGGTGAAGTGCAGGTTGAGGTCCTCCATCGGGACCACCTGCGTCATGCCGCCGCCGGCGGCGCCGCCCTTGATGCCGAAGACGGGGCCCAGCGACGGCTCGCGCAGGCAGGCGACCGGGCGCTTGCCGATGACCCCGAGCCCCTGCGTGAGCCCCACCAGCGTCGTGGTCTTGCCTTCGCCGGCCTTGGTCGGCGTCATGCCGGTGACGCAGACGAGCTTTCCATTGGGAGCGTCGGCCATGCGATCGATGACGCCGAGGTCGATCTTCGCCTTGTAGCGCCCGTAGGGCTCGAACTCCTCGTCTTGGAGCCCGATCTCCTCGGCGAGCTCCTCGATCGGCTTGAGGACTGCCTCCTGGGCGATCTCCAGGCTGCTCTTCATCTCTTCCTCCTAGTGGCTGACGGCCGCCGCGGCCAACTCCGACACCAACCGGTCCTCGTAGAAGCGCTCGAGGCTGAACGGCGCGATGAGATCGGGCGTGCGGCCGGTGTCGACGAGCTCGGCGAGCGTCTTGCCGACGATCGGCGCGGCCTTGAACCCGTAGGTGCCCCAGCCGGCGCTGACATGGAAGTTGTCGACCTCGGTCTTGCCGAGGATCGGGCTGTAGTCCGGGCTGAGGTCGCACAGCCCCGCCCACGAGCGCAGCATCCGCGCGTGCTCGAGCTGGGGGAAGAGCTCGAGGGTGTGGCGCGTGACCTCCTGCAGGAAGTTCAGCGTGCCCTGCATGCGATAGGTCGTCCACGGCTCGATCTCGGCGCCCATGAGGAACTCGCCGCGATCGGTCTGCGAGATGTAGACGTGCATCTGCGAGGAGACGATCACCACGTCGAGCAGCGGCTTCATCGGCTCGGTGACGCAGGCCTGCAGGATGTGGGTGGTGATCGGCAGCTGCACGCCGGCCATGTCGCTGATGAGCGACGACCAGCCCGCGGTGCAGTTGAGGACCTGGCCGGCCTTGACCGTGCCGCGGTTGGTGCGCACGCCGTCGATGCGCCCGTTCGTGCGCTCGAATCCGAGGACCTCGGTGTAGGGGTGGATCTCCGCGCCGCCGCCGTCGACGCCGCGCGCGAAGCCCCAGACCACCGCGTCGTGGCGGATGATCCCGCCCGGCGGGTGGTAGAGCGCGCCCATGATCGGATAGGTCGCGTCCTGCGAGACGACCATCGCCGGCGCCAGGCGCTTGACCTCGTCGGGGCCGATGAGCCGCGAGTCGATGCCCTGCAGGCGGTTGACCTCGGCGCGGTTGGCCATGACGAACATCGCGCGGTCGGAGTGCGCGAGCGTCAGATGCCCGCACTGCGAGAAGAGCAGGTTGAAGTTCAGCTCGCGCGAGAGGCCCTCGTAGAGCTTGACGCTGGCGTCGTAGAAGCGCGCGCCCTCGGGCGTCTTGTAGTTGGAGCGCAGGATCGTCGTGTTGCGCCCCGCCGCGCCCGAGCCGATGTAGCTCTTCTCGAGGATCGCGACGTTGGTGATCCCGCGCTGGCGCAGGTAGTAGGCGGTGGCCAGCCCGTGCGAGCCGCCGCCGACGATGACCACGTCGTAGCTGGGCTTGAGCTCCTGGCGCGCCCGCCACATGCGCCGCCGGCGGAAGATGTCAAGCATCGGCCACCTCCGGCCTGCCGCCGAGCGGGCCTGCCGCGTCGGCCACCACCGTCCACACGTACTCGCCGAGCGCCCAGCCGAACAGCATCAGGAAGCGATCCTCGTCCTCGCGCAGCACGTAGCCCGGGGTGCGCGCCACCGACCCCGGTCGGAATCCGCCCACGGGCAGCGATCGCGGCCGCAGGTCGAGCGCGCAGAAGCGGGCGAACACCTCGCGGGCCAGCGGGCCCGAGATGGTGAGGGCGGCGAGGGACGAGGTCAGGTCGATCCCGTCGGCGCTGCGATCGCCGATCACCAGCACGCGATCCGGCGTGATCGGACACCGCCAGCCGTCGTTCGTCCTCGTCGCCTCGCCCAGCGTCAGCTCGTGGGCCCCGTGCACCTCGATCTTCGGAAGGTGCGACACGTCGGCCCAGCGCACGGGCGCGTCGGGCGACCCGCCCTCGTAGGAGATCGCGACGTTCCACCCCTCGCGCACCTCGAAGCGCGCGCCCGCGGCCTGCGCCAGGCGCTCCATCGGGCTGCGTGCCACTGCGTCGCCGGCGGGCGAGAGGAAGTCGAGCGCGCTCACGAGCGCAGCACCTCGCCGTCGGGGTCGTAGAAGGGCTTGGTCATCACCGCGGCGGTCAGGCGCCGGCGCTCGTCGGAGATGGTGAACTCGGCGCCGTCGGAGGCCAGGGGAGAGGGCACCCACGCCATCCCGATCACCTGCCCGAGCTGGCGCGAGTGGCGGGCGCTCGTGACCTGGCCGACCGGCTCGCCGCGGTCGTCGAGCACCGCGGCGCCCTCGGTCGGCACGGCGCCGTCGGGCAGCGTGAAGCCGACCAGCGCCGTCTCGGCGGGGTGCTCGGAGGCGTGCTCGAGCGCCCACTTGCCGATGAAGTCCTGCTCCTTGTCGAGCTTGACGATCCACGGCATCGCCGCGCCGAACGGCGTCGACTCCGAGTCGGTGTCCTGGCCGACGAGGATGTGCTGCTTCTGCAGGCGCAGGATCCGCTGGGGCTCGAGGCCGAACGGCTTGATGCCGAACGGCTCGCCGGCGGCGAGGATCGCGTCCCAGACGTCCTGGCCGTAGGCGGCGGGGAAGTGGATCTCGTAGCCGACCTCGCCGACGAACCCGATCCGCAGGATCAACGCGTCGACGCCCGCCACGCGGCCCTGCTTGCCGTCGAGGTAGGTGAACGCCTCGGCCGAGCAGTCGAGGTCGGTCAGCGCGGCCATGATCTCGCGCGCTTTCGGACCGGCGAGGTTCACCGCCGACAGGCCCTGGGTGACGTCGGTCAGGCGCACGTCCATCCGCCAGTCGGCCAGCCACCAGGCGAACCACTGCTCCACGGCGCCGGCCCCGCTGGAGGTCGTGGTGACGTAGAAGGTCTCGTCGTCCAGACGGCAGATCGTGCCGTCGTCCATGATCCGCCCGGCGTCGGAGGTGAGCACGCCGTAGCGGATGCGCCCGGGCTTGAGCGTCGAGAAGCTGTTCGGGTACAGGCGATCGAGGAACTCGCCGGCCTCGGGGCCGCGGACGATGAGCTTGCCGAGCGTCGAGACGTCGATGAGGCCGGCGGCCTCGTGCACCGCGAGCGCCTCGGCCTGCGGGTCGCCGTAGTCGTAGGCGCGCCGCCAATCGCCCGCCCACAGCACCCGTGCGCCGAGCTCGCGGTGGCGGGCGTGGATCGCCGAGCGCTTGGCCGGCTCGAACGGGCGGCCGGCGAGCGCGCCGAGCGGCACCGCCGCCCACGGCGGCCGCGCCGTCGTCGTACCGACCTGCTGGAGGTCCTGCCCGGTCTCCTTGGCCATGAGCCGCACCGCGGGCAGCTGGCACATGCGCCCCTGGCACGGGCCCATCGTCACCGTCGTGTAGCGCTTGGAGAGCTCGATCGAGTCGTAGCCCTCCTCGACGCTGAGGTGGACGTCCTTGGCGGTGACGTCCTCGCAGAAGCACGCGAAGCACTTGCCGCGGCCGGAACCGGCCACCGGCGGCGGCACCGCCTCGGCGGCGCGGCCGTTCGCTGCGGTCTGCCGCTCGCGCAGCCCGTTGACGCGCGTGCGCGAGGCCGCGTCGCCGAAGCCGAGGGCGTGGGCGGCGTCGGCGCCGGCGACCTGCCCGCTGAGCTCGATGGCCTCCAGGCCGCCCGCGCCGGCGACCTCGCCGGCGGCGTGGACGCCGTCGGGCAGGTCGCGCAGCGCGAAGTGCCCGCGCGCGGGGTCGTAGGCGGTGCGCGCCCCGGCCTGGGCGAGCAGCGAGGTCGCCGGCGCCACGCCGCCGGACATGACGACCAGGTCGCATTCGAAGCGCTGCTCGCGCGGGCCGCGGCCGTTCTCGCCGCCGGCCGGCCCGATCACCGCCGCGCGGACCTCCTTGCGGCCCTGGGCCTCGAGGATCGTGCTGCCGGCGAGGACCTCGATGCCCTTGGCGCGCAGCGCCGCCGCGGGGGCGCCGGGCGAGGGGCGCAGGTCGGCGACCGCGGCGATCTCGACGCCCGCCGCGCGCAGCGCGCTCGCGGCGTCGAGCCCGCGATCGGAGGTGGTGGCCACGACGGCGCGGATCCCCGGCCGCACGCGCGCCTCCGGCGGACTCACCGAGACGGAGCGACGCGTCGCCGAGCTCGTCGCGCAGGGCCTCTCGAACAAGGAGGTCGCGGCCGCGCTCTTCGTCACCGTGCGCACGGTCGAGGCGAACCTCTCGAAGGTCTACATGAAGCTCGGCGTCCGCTCGCGAACGGAGCTCGCAAGCCGCCTGAGCCGCCGCGAAGCGGTCTAGACCACCTAAATCATGTGGATCTCCACGATTTCGTGCGGTTATGTCCGCGCGTAGCTTTGAGGCGTGCCCGATCTCGACCGTTACCTCGTTGAGCTGCATCCGCCGCAGGACGGCTGGGTGGAGCTTCAGGGCGTGGCAGCGCAGGCCCGCGCCGCCGCAGAGCAGCTGAGCGTCGAGGGGACGCCCGTCCGCTTCCTCCGCTCGATCTTCGTGCCGGAGGACGGGAGCTGCTTCTTCCTCTATGAGGGACCGTCGGCGGACGCTGTCGGCGAAGCTGGGCGGAGGGCCGCGCTCGCGGTGGAGCGCGTGATGGAGGCCGTCCACGTCGACGCGGAAGAGGGGGCCGCTGCCGGTGTGGGTGGGCGCGAAAGGCCGCGAGCACGGGGAGTGACCGGGCGTTGAGGGCGCCTGCCTGACCGGCGGCCCCGGACAGGCAGGCCGGCTCCTCTGGGGGGAGGAGCTCGAAGTTGGGGGGCATGAGCCGGGCGGCTCAGAGAAGAAGGCCCGCTTCCCGGAGCGGGCCTTCTTCGTGCGGTGACCCATATCCTGAGGCGGGTGACGCCCGAAGACACACCCGCTCCGGCACCGCTTCCGGGCGAGGAGATGATCCGGAAAGGGCTGTCCGACCTTGCGGACGGCATCGAGTCGATCGACGCCCTCGTCGTCTCGATCGGGGCTCCGCGGCTCGCACGCCTTCGGCTTCCGGTTCGAGAGCCGCTGCCGGATGCCGAGCACCGGCTGTACGAGCGCCTCGCCGCCGACGACCCTGACGCGGCGCACTCGCGGTACAACGCGCTCATACGACTGCTCGTCAGCTACGAGCGCGCGGCCGAATGCGCGAGCTAGCGGACGCAGACCGAATCCGAACGTTCATGCGCGCGCTCGGACGGGCGGCCGTCGACGGCGGCACCTGCTATCTCGCCGGTGGAGCGACGGCCGTGCTGCTCGGCTGGCGGTCGACGACGATCGACGTCGACATCCGCCTCGAACCCGAGACGGAGCCGGTGCTCCGGGCGATCCAGACGCTGAAGGACGAGCTGCGACTCAACGTCGAGCTGGCGTCGCCCGCCGACTTCATCCCGCTTCCGGAGACATGGAAGGACCGCGGCCTCTTCGCAGCGCGCGAGGGGCGGCTCACCTTCTACCACTTCGACCTCGTCGCGCAGGCGCTCGCCAAAGTCGAGCGTGCACATGCCCGTGATCTCGGAGATGTCTCGACGATGCTCGAGCGCGGCCTCGTGAAGCGCGAGGATGCGCGCGCGTACTTCGAGCAGATCGAGCCCGAGCTCTACCGCTTCC
>Ga0081539_10006470_pt1 | contig 11227 bp, 10 predicted proteins | sample TabmetS4T2R2_FD_71023 | JGI IMG/M metagenome (GOLD analysis project Ga0081539, IMG submission 71023) | Tabebuia heterophylla rhizosphere microbial communities from the University of Puerto Rico - S4T2R2 | ecosystem: Host-associated > Plants > Roots > Rhizosphere ... | reverse complement strand
CCCCCCGGCCCCCCCCCAGCCCGAGCGACGACCCCGCCCGCTCCCGCCGGTTCGGCCCCGCCGAGTTCCGCCGCTACGAGTGGGACCAGCCGTACACCACCGCCGCCTACCGGGAGCTGCTGCTCACCTACTCCGGCCACCGCGACCTGGACCCCGCCACCCAGACCAGCCTGCTGGAGTGCATCACCCAACTGATCGACACCCGCCACGGCGGCCAGATCACCAAGCGGTACCTGACCGAGCTCCGAGCCGCCCCGACCATCGACCCGGGCCCCTCGACCCGGTGAGGCCCGTCGTCCTGTCAGGTCCGGTCAGCCGGCCAGTTGACCAGGAGCACGCCGGCGACGACGGCAAGGAATCCGACCCCGAACGGCAGGCTGCGCCGCTCGCCGAGCAGCAGGGTCGCCAGCAGGGCGGCCACGATCGGGTTCAGGTTGACGTACACCGCGACCTGCGTGGGCGTCAGGCGGGACAGCGCCCAGGTCCAGAGCAGGAACGCCGCGGACCCGCCGAGCACGCCCAGGAACACGACCAGCCCCAGCAGCCGCCACGTCAGGTCCCCGACCGCCGGGACCACACCCTCGACGAGGGCAGCCGGCAGCAGGACCAGCGCGCCGAACAGCATCGCGTAGGTCGTGACCGTCGCCGCGCTGTCCACCTTGAGGATCCGCTTGGCGAGCAGGCCGTACACGGCGCCGAGCAGCCCGGTCAGGAGCAGGAGCCCGTCACCGACCAGGCTCAGGACGTTGGCGTCGAACGCCCGCCCCGGCTCGACGAAGGCCAGGACGATGCCGACCACCGAGAGTCCCACACCGGCGACCTGCCGGCCCGTCAGCCGCTCCCCGGCGATCCTCCCCAGCAGCGCGCTCCAGATGGGCATGGTGGCGAGCATCACCGCGCCCCGCGAGGCCTCGGTGTACCGCAGCCCGATGTTGAACGTGAGCGGGAACAGCGCGAAGAGCACCAGGCCCAGCAGCGCGAACAGCCGGAGCCGCTCCCATCGCACCCGCAGCAGGTCCGGCGCCACCACCAGCAGGATCGCGGCCAGCAGCAGCCCGCCCAGCCCGATCCGGAGGACCGCGAGGCTGATGGGCGGCACGTCCCGGACGGCAACCCTGACCGCGACCACCGAGGCTCCGAACAGCGCCGCCGCCGTCGCCGCGCTCAGGTTCGCGCGTAGATCGCTCTGCCGTGCCACCGGCCGGATCGTGGACACGCCCCGCCAGTTCCCCATGCACCACCCTCGAGCTGTCGCCTCCCCGAACGGTAGCTCGAACCGCTCCCCGTGGCTGCCCGAGCACCGCCCGAGCCTGGGCCGTGAGCGCCACCACCAGCCCTTCGGGAACCAACCGCTGCCGCCGCCGGACCGTCACCACGGCCTCGACGGCCGAGCAGTCACAGGCCACCAGCTCGGCCCCGTTGGCAGCGGCGAGCTCGGCCGCCCTGGCCTCGGGCCCTTCCGGCGGAGCCGACGCGGCCGCTGCGGCAGGCGCGGTCAGGGATGGCGTGAGCGCGGCCAGGGCTGCCATGTCGGCCGCTGTCTGTGCCGCCGCTCTGGCGGCGGCCAGGGCGCCGACGTCGACGGTGGCAAGTCCCGCCAGCAGGATGAATCCGGCCAGGGCCAGCCCGATCAGGGTGGTTCCGCCCTGCTCTCCCGGTCGGGACCTGGATGGAGTCTCGCGGGTGACGGGAGGCCCCGAACTGGGCAGGGAGGCCGGGGTGCTCATCCGCTGTCAGCGGGAGCCGGGGGCGGTCCCGGCTCGAGGGCGGCGGCCGCGGTGGCACTGACGACCACCGATGGCGCGCCGAACGGCAGTGTCACCGGCAGTCCCACCACAACCCGGACGCGGTTGGGCCCGGCGGCCGTCACGGCGACCCTCGCCGGACGGCCCGACGGAAGGGCCGCCCGGGCGGCTGCCACGGCCCTGGCCGGGTCGCCGCCCATCGCAGCCTCCCTGGCCGCCTCGCGGGCGGCGCCCTGGGCGAGCACCTGGTCGCGCGCCAAGCCGATGACGCCGACCATCGCCAGGGTGATGGCGACCAGCAACGGGATCGCAGCGGCCAGCTCCACCGTCGCCGACCCGGCGTCGGGTTCGAGACCGGCCCCCCTCGGACGGACCCGCGAGCGGGTCATCGCTCAGCCGATCCCGAAGAGCGAGCGGACGTGGTCGAGCACGCCGTCGAGCAGGTCGGCGATTGCGCCCTGCCGCGCCCACGCCAGCGCGAGTGACGCGATCGTGGCCGCGACGACCAGGATCAAGGCGTACTCGGTCGTCTGGCTGCCCGTCTCGGCGACCGGGCGGGGGGACGAAGGAGGTCGGGACGCGAGCGACGTGCCTGTGGAGTGCATGGCAGCTCCTTTCAAGTCAGTTGAACGGGTGGACGGGAGCAACGTGCGAGGGAACGGGTGGCCGCGGCCGGGAACCGCGCGCGAGGGCGGAGCCGCGAGCGTTTGTAGGTCAGGGGGTCAGGGCTCGGAGTGCGCCGATGACAGTTGGAACGACGACGAGGAGGACGAAGGCGGGGAGGAAGCAGAGGACCAGGGGGAAGACGAGGCGGACGGCGGCGCGGCCGGCTTCGGCCTCGGCGTGGAGGCGGGCGCGGGTGCGGAGTGCCTCCGCCCTCGCGGCCAGGGCTTCTGCCGGGGGTGCGCCCCAGCGCTCGGCGGCCTCCAGGGCCGCTGCCGCGGCCCGCAGCTCGTCGAGTCCCGAACGGTCGGCGGCTGCGCGCAGGGCCGCGGACGGGGTCCCTCCGAGCCGGAGCACGGCGGCGGCCAGGTCGAGATCCTCGCGGAGGGCCTCGGGGGCCCGCTCGGCGACGCGGAGCACGGCCTTGTGCGGGTTGAGGCCGGCCAGCAACGCCGCGCCGAGCAGGTCAAGGACCGCGGGAGCGGCCTCGCTCCGGACCGCCAGGCGGCGGGTGGCCGCTCGCCGGCGCGCGACCCATCCGGCCACGGGCAGGGCCAGCAAGGTGAGGAACGCGGCCACTGCCGGGCCGGGAACGACCGTCGCCGTCAGTCCGATGAGCAGGGCGCCGGCGCCGAGTCCGGCGATCCGCCAGGGTCGGCGCCGGGGCTGGCGGCTCATGGGACCGGACCTCCAGATCGGCGATGGGGCTGGCGGCTCATGGGACCGGACCGCCAGGTTCGGCGATGGGGCTGGCGGCTCATGGGACCGGACCTCGGATGATCTGGGCGGACCAGGCCACACCGAGCAGCTCGAAGGTCAGCGCGGCCGCCAAGGTTGCCCAGCCGAGCGGCTCGCGGACCAGAAAGGCGGCTTCGCTGGGGGCGGTGATGGTGAGGACACCGAGGAAGGCGGGGGCCATCGCGGCGACCACGCGGGCCGAGAGGCGGGCCTGGGCGGTAGCCGCCATCCGTGCCTGGCGGGTCCGGACACGGTCCGCCGCCGCGACGGCCACGCCTGCGAGCACCGGGCCGGGCGGGGCGCCGGTCGACTCGGCGAGGTCGAGCGCCTCTCCGGCCAGGGCCAGCTCGGTCAGTCGCTCGGCGCCGGCCGCCGCCGCGAGCGCCTGACCGGCTCCCGAGCCGAACTCGGCCGCCTGGACCGCTTGGCGGAGGACGGGTTCGAGGGCTGGCGGGGAGCCCTCGGCGGCCGCCTGCAGCGCCCTCCGCGGATTGATCCCGGCGGCCACCGTCGCGCGGACCACGTCGATGACCTCGGGGACAGCCGCCTCTATCTCGCGCCGGGACGCCACTCCCCGACGCCAGGTGGCCCAAGCACCCCCGGCGCCACGCCGGGGGCGAGCCCCGACCCTCGCATGGTCGGTGGTCTTGACCGGCCCGGGGCCCCGCCGGGGGCGGGTGCCGGCCGCCCCCCCGTGCTCGGTGCCCTTGACCGTTCCCGAGCCTGCCTTGGACGGGCCACGGCGTGGCTGCCGCCACAACGCTCGTCGCCAGCGAGGCGTCCGGCCCCGGGAGCGGCGACGTGGGAGGAGGGCCTGCGGCTGCGGGCCGCGACGCCGGATCGGCGTGGTCGGTGTCATCGGGGGCGACTCCGGGGGCAGAGGACGCGGACGCGGCCGGAGGGGTGGGTTGGTTCGAAGGTGGGGAGGACGGCGGGGTCGAGGCGGTTGGCCCAGCGGGGAACGTGGCCGGTGGCCGTGAGGCCGGGGGTGGGGCCGGCGGTTCGAAGAGGGATGGCTCGGGACCGGCCGTCGTTGGTGGTGACCAGCTCGGCGACCTCGGCGACCCGGCGGCTGGGCTCGCCGGCGGGGGCGCGCTCCAGGTGGACCACCGCGCCGATGGCGCCGCCGACGAGGCGGCGGACAACGTCGAGGCCGGCGCCAGGGGCGGTCAGGGCCATCGCCTCGAGACGCCCCGGGACCTCCTCGGGGCTGCCGGCGTGCAGGGTGGTCAAGAGCCCGTGATGGCCGGTGTTCGCGGCCTGGAGCATGTCCAGGACCTCTGGGCCGCGGACCTCGCCGACCACGATGCGGTCGGGACGCATGCGGAGGGCGTTGCGGACCAGCTCGCGGAGCGGCACCTCGCCGCGACCTTCGACGTTGGGCGCGCGCGCCTCGAGCCGGACGACGTGCGGGCCGGGGAGCTTCAGCTCGGCCACGTCTTCGATGGTTACGACACGCTCCCGCGCCGGGATGGCGGCGGCCAGGACGTTGAGCAGTGTCGTCTTGCCGGTCCCGGTGGCGCCCGACACCGCAATGGCGATCCCGGCGGCGACCATGGCCTCCAGCAGCCGGGCCGTGGCGGTGTCGAGGGCGTCGCGCTCGATCAGGTCGCGCAGGTGGAGCCGGCGCCTGGCGAAGGTCCGGATGGTGACCACCGGGCCGTCCGGGGCCAGCGGGGGCAGCACCGCATGGAACCGCTCGCCGCCAGGGAGGCGGGCGTCGACCCAGGGACGGGACTCGTCGATCCGCAGCCCGAGGGGAGCGACCACGCGCTGGACCAGCGCGGCGACGGCGGCGGCGGACGGGAATCGCACCGGGGCCCGCTCGATGGCCCCGCCGCGCTCCACCCAGACCTCGGTGGGGCCGTTGACCAGGACGTCGGTGACGGCCGGATCCGCCAGCAGGGGTGCCAGCGGGCCGAGCCCGGTCAGCTCGTCGCCGACCGAGCGGACGAGGGGCGCCAGGTTGGCCTCGGGGAGGTGGATGCCGTCCTCGGCGAGGGTCTCGGCGACCGCCTCGCGGAGGCGGAAGGGGTCAGTGGCGACCGCGCCGCCGGCCACCAACCGGCGCTGCACCCGGGGCACCAGCCCGGCGGTGATGGCGTCGACCACACGGGCCGCGCCGTGCACCGGGCGGGTCCCCGTTGGTATCGGGGTCGTCATGCCCGGACCGCCGTGAACGGGACCACGCGGTCGGCGAGGGTCACCATGGCCTGGACAACGGGCAGATCGTGACGGTCGAGGAGGAGGACGCCGTCCTCGGCGGCGGCGGCGAGCTCGGCGGCCGCCGCCGGGACGAGGGCCCAGAGGTGATCGCCCAGGGCGGCGCGGACCTCGCGGGCGGCGAGGGGTGCCCTCGGCCGGACCCCTGTGACCACGGCGCCGGCGGTGTCGGGGTCGTGGCCGGTCGCGGTCCAGGCGCCGACAGCCGCCTGGAGGCCGCGGACGCCGGCGGTCTCACAGCGGCCGACGGCGATCAGGACATCGGCCCGGGAGAGGGCGGCGTCGACCGCGGGACCGTGGCCGGCCGGCAGGTCGACCACGATCACGCGGTAGGCGACCCCGGCGGCCTCCAGCACGCTGCGGACGTGGCGAGGGTCCGGTGGCGGGTCGGCGGTGCCGTCGGCCAGGCCCCAGAGGGGCAGGACCGAAAGGCCAGCCCAGGGCTCGGACAGTGCGTCGACGAGCCTGGCCGGGTCCAGCGTGTCGTCCGGGTCCGGCTTGCCGGTCGGGTTCAGGCTGCCGTAGGGGGACCAGCGGCCGTCGCCGCCGAGGCGGCCGCCATCGCCCGCACCGCCGCCCGGATACGGCGGTGTGATCGGCCACACGCTGCAGTCAGGGTTCTCCGCGGTCAGCGGAACAGCCGGCTCCAGGTCGTCGACGTACGCGCCGCTCCCCATGAACGCGGCGGCGGCCAGGTCGCCCGACGGGAACAGGGTGCTCCAGCTGGGCACCGCGCCCAGGTCGAGGCGGAACGCCAGGCCGCCGGAGAGGTCGAGGAGCAGGGCGGGGCCAGGGCCCCAGCGGGACCAGGCGGCGGCGAGGTGGGTGGCGATGGTGGTGGTGCCGGCGCCGCCCTGGACGCCCCTGGTGGCAATGATCAGGGCGCTGTGGCCGCCGGTGGGCTCCGGGGCGGTGGCGGCGACCCGGGCGAGCTCGCTCGGCAGGTCGGCGGCTCCGTCCGGCCAGGCGAGGAGGCTGCGGGCGCCCGCGGCCACGGCGGCGCTGACGTCGGCCGGGCGGTCGTCGTCGCCGACGGCGACCAGCGGGGTCCGGCAGTCGGCGGGCAAGGCGGCCAGGACGGCGCATCCGACCAGGGCGACCGACGGCCCGGCGGCGAGCGCGGCGGTCAGGCCGGCGGCGCTGGGCTCAGCCACCAGCACCCGCCAGCCGGCCGCGGACTCGACCGCGTGCCGGAGGGAGTCGGCGGTGGCCGGGTCGTGGTGGGCGACCACGACCAACGGCGGGATCGAGGGAACGGGTTCGAGGGCCACGGGCATCCTCCCGGTGCCTGGAATGGTGGGCGCAGCCGAGCCGGTGGCGGTGCTCCGGCGGGTTCGGCGCCGGGAACGATGGCCGGGCGGCGGACCGAGGGGAAGACGCTTACGGGAGAATGTGCATAACTTCGCCCGGCGACCCACGGGGGGTGGGGACGGACGAGTTTCACGAACTGCCGACATGAGTAAGCTTCGTGGGGACAGGAACTTCCGCAGGGAGGCGGACTGGATGGCCGATAGCAGCCCCGCGATCGAAAACCTCTTCTCCGAGGCACGGACCTTCCCGCCACCGGACGAGTTCAAGGCCGACGCGCTGGTCAAGGACATGTCGCTGCACGAGCGGGCCGACCAGGACCTGGAGGGGTTCTGGACCGAGCAGGCCGAGCGGCTGCGCTGGATGAAGCCGTGGGACCGGGTGCTCGAGTGGGACCTGCCCTTCGCCAAGTGGTTCGTGGGCGGGCAGCTCAACGTGTCCGACAACTGCCTGGACCGGCACGTGGACAACGGTGACGGCGACAAGGTCGCCTACCACTGGGAGGGCGAGCCGGGCGACACCCGGACCATCACCTACGAGGAGCTGCGCGACGACGTGGCCCGCTTCGCCAACGCGCTGAAGTCGATCGGGGTGCAGCGGGGCGACCGGGTCAACATCTACATGGGCATGGTCCCCGAGCTGCCGGTGGCCATGCTGGCCTGCGCGCGGCTGGGGGCGGCCCATTCGGTGGTGTTCGGCGGCTTCTCGGCCGACGCGCTGCGGGACCGGATCAACGACGCCGAGGCCAAGGTCCTGATCACCCAGGACGAGGGCTGGCGGGCCGGCAAGGTCGTGCCGCTGAAGCAGAACGCCGACGACGCCGTCGCCAACACCCCCAGCATCGAGAAGGTGGTGGTGGTGCAGCGGACCGGCAACGAGGTCCCCTGGGACGGGGACCGCGACGTCTGGTGGCACGAGCTGGTCGAGGGCCAGTCGGCCGACTGCCCGCCCGAGGCGATGGACGCCGAAGATCTCCTCTACCTGCTCTACACGTCGGGGACGACGGCCAAGCCCAAGGGGATCATGCACACCACCGGCGGCTACCTGACCGGGGTGTCGACCACCCACCGGCTGGCCTTCGACCTGCATCCCGACACCGACGTCTACTGGTGCGCGGCCGACATCGGCTGGGTGACCGGGCACTCCTACATCGTCTACGGGCCACTGGCCAACGGGGCCACCAGCATCCTGTACGAGGGCGCCCCCAACTTCCCCGACAAGGACCGCTGGTGGGAGATCATCGAGAAGTACAAGGTGACGATCCTCTACACCGCGCCCACGGCCATCCGGACGTTCATGAAGTGGGGCACCGACTGGCCGGAGAAGCACGACCTGTCCAGCCTGCGGCTGCTCGGCAGCGTCGGGGAGCCGATCAACCCCGAGGCCTGGGTCTGGTACCAGACCAACATCGGCGGCGGGCGCTGCCCGGTGGTCGACACCTGGTGGCAGACCGAGACCGGGATGATCATGATCACCCCGCTCCCCGGGGCCGTCGCCACCAAGCCGGGCTCGGCGACCTTCCCGTTCCCCGGGGTGGACGCCGACATCGTCGACAACGACGGCAACTCGGTCGGCATCCCGGGCGGCGGGTACCTCGTGCTCAAGAAGCCCTGGCCGGCGATGCTGCGGGGGATCTACGGCGACCCCGAGCGGTACAAGGACACCTACTGGAGCCGGTTCGAGGGCCGCTACTTCGCCGGTGACGGGGCCAAGCGGGACGAGGACGGCTACTTCTGGCTGCTCGGTCGGGTCGACGACGTGATGAACATCTCGGGCCACCGGATCTCCACCACCGAGGTGGAGTCGGCCCTGGTCGACCACCAGGACGTGGCCGAGGCGGCCGTGATCGGCAAGGTCGACGAGACCACCGGGCAGCAGATCGTGGCGTTCGTCACCCTGAAGGGCAACGTCGAAGCGGCCGACGACACCACCGAGGTGCTCCGCGAACACGTGTCCCGCAAGATCGGGAAGCTGGCCAGGCCAACGACCATCATCTTCACGCCCGACCTGCCCAAGACCCGGTCCGGGAAGATCATGCGGCGCCTCCTCAAGGACGTGGCCGAGGAGCGGGAGCTCGGCGACGTGACCACCCTGGCCGACCCCGCGATCGTGGAGGAGATCCGGGACAAGGCCGCCGCCCGACCCCAGGAGGACTGACCAGCCCGACTTCCCGGTCGGGGCGAAGACCCCGGCCCCAGGGACCTTCTGACCCCGGCCCGAGGGGAACTTGTAACCTGGGGGGAACCCCGGGGGTCTAGGGGGTGAATTCTGCCGTCTGATCGCTGCCCCGGGCGGTCGCCGGTCCCGACACCGACGTCGGTGTCGGATTGGCCGGGGAGTGGCTGCGAACGACCTGAGAGGTGCCAGACAAACCCATGAGCGTTGCGTTCGTCTTCCCAGGTCAGGGTAGTCAGACGCCCGGCATGGGCCTCGACTTCGCCGAGTTCGACGAGGCGGCCGCCGACCTCTACCAGTGGGCCAGCGCCTGCCTCGGCTGGGACCTGGCCGAGACGCTGCGGATGGCCAGCCCGGACGAGCTGCGCCAGACCTACATCGCCCAGCCGGCGATCTTCTGTGTGTCGGTAGCGGCCCTCCGGGCCCTTGAGGCGGCCGGGGTGCCGCGGCCGGCGTACGTGGCCGGGCACTCGCTCGGAGAGTTCTCGGCCCTGGTCGCCGCCGGCGCGCTGTCGTTCGAGGCCGGGCTGCTGCTGGTGGCCAGGCGGGCCGAGGCGATGCAGCGGGCCGCCGACGCCCGGCCGGGGTCGATGAGCTCGGTGCTGGGCCTGTCGGCCGAGGGGGTCGAGATGGCCGTCGAGGCCACCGCCCAGGACCAGGTGCTGGCCGTGGCCAACGACAACGCCCCCGGCAACGTGGTCGTCTCCGGCGAGTGGACGGCCCTGGAGCGGCTCCCGGCCGCGGCCAAGGAGCTCGGGGCCAAGCGGGTGGTGCCCCTGAACGTGGGCGGCGCCTTCCACTCGCCCCTGATGGCCCCGGCGGTCGAGGTGTTCCAGCCCCACCTGGCCGCCGCGCCCCTGCGCGACCCGGCCATCCCGGTGGTCGCCAACGCCACCGCCGAGCCCGTCAGCGACGCCGAGGAGCTGCGCACGCTCCTGGCCCGCCAGCTCACCGGGCGCGTCCGCTGGACCGAGTCGGTCCGGCGGATGGCCGCCCTCGGCGTCGACACCTTCATCGAGGTCGGCCCGGGCACCATCCTGAGCGGGCTGATCAAGCGGACCGTCGAGGGCACCAAGGTGCTGGCCGCGGGCGACGCCGAGGGCGTGGCCGCCGCGGCCGACGCCCTGCGCACCCAGGTCGACGGAGACGCCACCGACACCACCAAGGGCGGCGACCAGGGCGAGGTCGTGGTGCTGCCCGAGCGGTTCGCCGTCTCCCCCGGCCACGGCCGCTTCTACCCGGTGACTCCCTCCCGGTTCAACGACGAGCGGCCCTACGTCGAGCCCGGCGACCTGCTGGGCGAGGTCCGCAACGGCGCCGCCAGCATTCCCGTGCGCAGCCCCTTCCGCGGCTGGGTGATGGCCCATCTCGCCTGGGAGGGCGAGCTGGTCACCCCCGGTCAGATCCTGCTCAGCCTCCGGCCCTTCTGACCTCCCCCGACCGCCGTCCCCCCGCGCTGGAGAAAGGAGCCGTCGTGCCCGCCGAGATCGTCGGACTCGGGGTGGCCGTGCCGCCCTACGTCCTGACCAACGCGGACCTCGAGGAGCTGGTCGACACCAACGACCAGTGGATCACCGAGCGCACCGGGATCAAGGAGCGACGGGTCGCGGGCAAGGACGACTCGACGGCGCTGCTCGGCAAGCGGGCCGCCGAGCAGGCGATGCGGGTGGCCGGGATCGGCGTCGACGAGGTCGACCTCCTGATCGTGGCCACGGCCACCCCCGACTACACCCTGCCCTCGGCCTCCTGCATCCTCCAGCTGGAGCTGGGCATGACCCGGGGCGCGGCCATGGACGTGATCGCCGGCTGCTCGGGGTTCGTGTACGCCCTGGCCACCGCCTCCCAGTTCGTGGACTCGGGGGCGGTCGGCACCGCCCTGGTGGTGGGCTCCGAGACGCTGTCGCGGATCTCGGACTACACCGACCGCGGCACCTGCATCCTGTTCGGCGACGGGGCCGGCGCGGTCGTCCTGCGCCGGGGCGAGGCCGGCGTGCGGGCGTTCTCGTTGGGCGCCGACGGGGGGCGGTCGCGGCTGCTCATGACCCCGGCGGGGACCGGGCCGAGACGCTGCGGACGGCCAGCCCGGACGAGCTGCGCCAGACCTACATCGCCCAGCCGGCGATCTTCTGCGTGTCGGTGGCGGCCCTGCGGGCCCTTGAGGCGGCCGGGGTGCCGCGGCCGGCGTACGTGGCCGGGCACTCGCTCGGGGAGTTCTCGGCCCTGGTCGCGGCGGGTGCGCTGTCGTTCGAGGCCGGGCTGCTGCTGGTGGCCAGGCGGGCCGAGGCGATGCAGCGGGCCGCCGACGCCCGGCCCGGGTCGATGAGCTCGGTGCTGGGGCTGTCGGCCGAGGGGGGCGAGATGGCCGGCGAGGGCAC
>Ga0081539_10006469_pt1 | contig 11227 bp, 7 predicted proteins | sample TabmetS4T2R2_FD_71023 | JGI IMG/M metagenome (GOLD analysis project Ga0081539, IMG submission 71023) | Tabebuia heterophylla rhizosphere microbial communities from the University of Puerto Rico - S4T2R2 | ecosystem: Host-associated > Plants > Roots > Rhizosphere ... | reverse complement strand
TACTCGTCTGGGTTGTCCGAGTTGTATCCGATGATGGCCAAGTCGCCCGCGGTCACGGCGCCGCGCGCGAACGGCGAGGCGATGCCGAAGGCGCCGATTGCCAGGGCCGTCGGGGCGCAACCCGTCTGTCTCTTGAAATCTCCCATCTCTCCCCGATCTCCAACGTTTCTCGCGGTACCGCTCTTGGGTAGTGGGTCAGTTTGGGTCGTAAGTGCCAGTCCGAGCAGAGTCAGGAATTCAAACTGACCCAGTACCCGCTCTTGTTGCCCGCCGATCGGCGCGGAGCGGGAGTCTCCGTGGAGGGACGTGAGCAGGACGTGAGCGCCCCATAAGGGAAGACTCAATTCGGCGTGGGTCAGCGGTCGGCATCATTCGAACGCCCCCCATGTCTTGCGAGCGCAATGCCCAGAGAGAACTTATCGTTCTCTTAATCTGCTCCCGCGCTCTTGCTTGCGCGACCCTTGCGCAATGCGACCATTATCCCGCCCACTCCAGATCGGGAAGGAGCCGGGCTCTTGGACTATCGTGCGCGCACGTCGCGAGCACTCGTGGGGTTCACCCTCGTCGAACTGCTCGTGGTCATCGGAATCATCGCGGTACTGATCGCGATCCTCTTGCCCGCGCTCAGTCGTGCCCGCGCGGCAGGTCAGGAGATCGCCTGCGCCAACAACATGCGGCAGATCATGCTCGGCTACATGATGTACGCCACGTCGAGCAAGGACTGGCTGCCGTTCGACGGTGAGGACGGCGACGAGAGCAGCACGCCGATCATCTGCCCCGATAAGCTCGGCTGGGACTCGCCGGCGCTGTGGATCAACGCGGTCCCTCCGAAGATCAACGGCAAGCCGTACGAGCAGATGCAGCAGGAGGCGCTCGCCGGTTTCAAGCGGCTGCCGGTGGACGGCGAGCAGCACGTGTTCGTGTGCCCGACCGCTTCCCAGGCCGTCGGCGTCGATACGGACGTTGTTACCGCCGGCGGGTACTTCCGCATGTGGGGTCGCACGCGAACGATCGCGTCCGCGCAGCCGCGCGACACGTTCATCTGCTACGGCTACAACTCCAAACTCCTGGACAACGACCGCTACCCGACCCAGGCCGACCGCGCCAAGTACAGCAAGCTCCGACCCTCGTCCGAGGCCGTTGTCTTCGTCGAGAAGCGCATGCGCGGCGGCGAGGTGACGGCGGCCGACGACAAGTATTACCAGTCGCAAGGCGGCCAATCAGGCCGGCTCACGTCGCGCACGCTCGCGCGGGTCAAGGCGGATTGGCAGCGGTTCACGACGCGACACCGTAAAGGCGGGTTCCTCGCCTTCGCCGACGGACACGTCGCATGGTTTGCGCTCAAGGACGTGCTCACTCCCTCGCGCACCGGTTCGAACGGCAACTGGAACCGCCCGGGGTCGTTCATCTGGTCCGTCTTCCAGGAGGCGGGCCGGTGAGCACGCGGGGATCGCACTTGAGCCACGTTGCGAGCGTCGCCGCGCTGTTTGCGGTCCTCGTGTTGGTTGGTCGGACGAGCTGGGCTGACACTCCGCTCGACGTGCTCCAGCGTACGTATGCTCCGTATACCGATCCAAACGACGACCTCGCGTTCCCGCTCAAGGTCAAGTCGCTCACCGCCAGCCCCTACAAGTTCTGGCGCGGCGCGAAGGACCTCTTCTTCGCCTGGGCCAAGACGAACGCCGGCGATTGGCTCGCATCGCGCGAGTCGTTCGTCGCGAGCCACGCCGACCTGCACCTGGGCAACATCGGCAGCTACCCCAGCGACCACGGCTGGGGCGAACTCGCCTTCGGCATGGTCGACTTTGACGACGCGGCGGTGTTGCCGTTCCAAATCGAGCTGCTCCAAGGTGCGGTCACGCTCCGACTGGTCGCGAGCGAGAACAGCGTTGCGGTCGATGACGCGAATCTCCGCGAGCTCACCGATCGCATGATCGACGCGTACGTCGGGGCGCTGCGTCGAGACGAGACCGCGACCGAGCTACTCAGGGCGTCGCGCGACGCGTGGGCGATCGAGTTGCTCGACCCGGGCGAACGTGCGCCATACGAGCGCGAGCTGGCGAAATACGCCCCGGACGGCAAGTTCGTCGGGTCGATCCACAACAAGAAGGGCCGGCTTACCGAGATCCTTCGACCGGTGACTGAAGACGCGCGGAAGGAGCAGCTCGCCGGCGCGATCGCGGAGGCGATCGCACACGCGCCGCCGGAAATGCGCGAGCGTTTTCGCCTCCGGGAAGCGAGCGCCGTCCGCGCGGCGATGAAGGTCGTTTCGCTACGTACGCGATTGGGCTCGTCCGGATCGCAGGGCCTGCACAAGTACCTCGTCCTGCTCGAGCACCCGCTGAACGGCATCGAGCACGACGCGATCGTCTACCTCAAGCAACAGGTCCCCAGCGCCGCCGAGCGTGCGGGCGTCGTCGCGCGCGACCCGCGTCCCGCAGCCGAACGTTCGGCGACACTCGCGCTTCAGCTCACCGCGCCGCGGCCGTTCTTCATGAGTTGGGGCGGCACGTCGGGCGACGAAAGCTTTCTCGTGACGGTCAAGGAGCCGTGGTCGGACGAGCTGGACCCGGACGACGTCAAGTCGCCCGACGACCTGCGTCACGCGGCCGACCTTTGGGGAGCGGTTGCCGGCCCCGCGCACCGCGCGGCCGGCGCGAACGTCGACACGACCGTCGCCGCGATCACGCCGGCGCTGCGCGACTTGATTGACCAGCGCTCGCGCGCCTACGCCGCGCAGGTCGCACGCGACTTCGAAGCATTCCGATCGGACGAGCGCGTCAAAGCGCTGTGCGACCGCGCCGACGCGGCCGTCCGATCGATCGAACGGGCTAAGTGATGTGGGGTTCGTTTCACAAAGTGGCTATGGCCCCGGTGCGGGGCGGGAGATGATCAGATGACCAAGCTCGGACTGCGCGTCCTGCTCGCGGCAGCGACGACGGCGCTCGTAGCAACGGCGGGTTCCTCGACGGCGGCGCCAGTCCCGTACGCGGGCGGCACGTACTCGCAGAACTTCGACGGCCTGCCGACGACGGCGAACTCGACCACGCCGTTCAGCCAAACGCTGAACTCCAACCCCAGTCCCAACGAGCGCGGGCCGTACGAACTGACCGCGGTCACCGGCGCGACCGGCATCGACGGGTGGTACGGCGCGAACAACGGCGGGACCGGCGTCAGCATGGAGTTCCGCGCCCACAACGGGTCGCAGTCCGGCGGCACCGGGCGCGGCGTGCTCAGCCTCGGCGCCGACGGCAGCACCGAGCGCGCCCTCGGCGGCTTGCCCACCAGCGCTCAAATCCCCCGCTGGGGCGTGATCTTCACGAACAACTCGACCAACACGTACACGTCGGTCGACGTCTCCTTCGTCACCGAGCAGTGGCGCCGCGGCGACGTGGCGGCGCCGGGCGACGTCGCGGCATTCGCTTACGCGCTGAACGTCACCAGCATCAACGATGCCGCCTTCACCGCGTTCACAGCGCTCGACGCCGCAACCGTCAACAGCCAGGCCGCCCCGACGAACGTCGCCCTCGACGGCAACGACCCGGCCAACCGTGCGTCGGTCGCGTCCACCATCTCCGGCCTGAGCTGGGCTCCCGGCCAGACGCTGGCGCTGCGGTGGAGCCTCTCGGACATCACCGGCCAGGATAACGGGCTCGGCATCGACAACTTCAGCTTCACCGCTGCGGTCCCCGAACCGGCATCGACGACAGTCATGGTCCTGGGCGTCACCGCTTTGGCTCGTCGTGCGCGACGCACCTCGCGCTGATTCGATCAAGCTCACGCGCGTCCACGCGCGGTAACTCGCACGCGGACGCATTTTCAACCCTGTCATTTTCGCTGGAGGACTCGAACCGTGAACTCTCGCCGCCATCCCATCGTGCGTAATCGCCTGATGATCGTCGCCGCCGCCGCTGCCGTTACCGTCTCGCTGGACGCGTCGCTCTTCGCCGACACGCTCGCGAGCTGGAACTTCAACAACGACAGCACCGCGCCGACCGCTTCCCATCCGAACCTGCTCGCGACGCCGAGCATCTCGCTCGTCGGCGGTACGACCGCGACGTTTGCCAGCGGCAGCGGCTCCTCCGACGCCGTGCAGCCGGGCCGCGGCTACAACACCACGAGCTACCCCGCGGTCACCTCGTCGAACAAGTCGGCCGGCATCCGCTTCAACTTCAACACGACCAACTTCGACATCAGCACGTTCGCGTTCGACTGGCGGACCAGCAACACGTCCTCGCGCTGGCTCCAGCTCCAGTACACCACCGACGGGTCCAGTTGGACCGACGCGGCGATCTTCTCCTCGACCGGCGGCGACGACTGGAACAACAACCTCGCGTACGACTTCTCCTCGACGGCCGGCGTGGACAACAACCCCAACTTCGCCGTGCGCATGGTCTCGCTGTTCTCGCCCAACGGGTTCACACAGACGACCGGTGGACTCCAGACGTACGGGCCGGACCAGGCCTACCGCGCCGCCAACGCCGACGACCGCGCCTACGCGACGACCGGCACCTGGCGTTTCGACACTGTCTCGCTCGAGGGCACGTACAACTCCGTCGTGTTCAACCCCACGAACCTGACCTGGAACACCGGCAGTGGCACGTGGGACACCGTCACGTCCAACAAGCCGTGGCTCAACCCGACCAACCAGGCATCGGCGTTCGCGCAAGCGGGCGGGTTCGGTGACAACGTCACGTTCAACAACCCCGCCGCCAACAGCGTCGTCACGATCCAGGCCGGTGGCGTGACGCCCAACAGCACGACGATCACGAACAGCTCGACGCTCACGTTCACCGGCGGCGCGATCAGCGGCACGGGCGGGCTCGTCAAGAACGGCTCGGGTCGGCTCATCCTCGCGTCGAGCAACTCGTTCACGTCCGCGCAAGGTCCGACGCAGATCAACGCCGGCACCGTCGAGACGCGCGCCGGCAGCGGACTGGGCACGGGCACCGTGAGCATCGGCAACGCCACTTGGCACGCCACCACCGCCGCCCAATCCTCGCCGGGCGTCGTCAACCTCACCGGCCCGGTCACGATCCAGACCGACGTCGAGCTGGCGCTGACGAACGGAATGAGCGGGACCGGCGTGTTCACCAAGACCGGCGCCGCGACCCTGGCGATCGCTGGCGTCTCGTCGAACGTCGGCACCATGACGATCAACGCCGGCACTGTCCGCATGGACGCCGTCGGAGCACTGGGCGGCAACGCGTCGACGGGCACGGCCGTCGGCACGCTCCAGGTCAACGGCGCGACCGTCATCGTCAACGCGACCGGCAACAACTCGGCCACCCGCAACCGCCTCAGCAGCGACGTCGTGCTCAACAACGGCACGATCAGCCGCGCGCAGCTCACCGTCGGCCTGGGTCCGGCGCCGACCAACGGCGATTCGGAGTTCACCAGCTACACGACCGGCGGCTCGCCGGCGCTGGTCGGCGGCACCTTCATCGTCAACGGCAGCTCCACGCTGGCCAACCTCGAGACCCGCACCGCCGCCGCCAGCGATACGCCCGGCGGCGGCGGCAGCGACAACGCGATGGTCGTCCGCATGCCGACCGTCGTCACCACCGGCTCGACCCTCACCATGTTCGCCGCCAACGGAACGCTCTCGACGGTCGGCGGCTTGCTCACCGGTGACCTCGACGACACGAGCGCCTGCTTGCGCGGCACGACCACCGACGTGAACCCGAACGACAGCGTCACGCTGAAGCCCGGCGCGTCGCTCGTGATGAGCGGGCCCGGCGAGAAGCGCATCGGCTCCGGCGGCAACGGCAAGCCGATCGTCGGCCTCGGTACGAGCGGCTCCGAGGCAGTCCTCCGTGCAGACGCGCACACGTTCATGACCGACCTGGCGAACATCGACGCGCCGAACACGCTGCTCGTTGTCGCCGGCTCGGGTAACGGCGGGCTGCGCGTCGAGGCGCCGATGAACGCGAGCTACTCGGCCGACCCGACGATCTTCAGCACGACCGGCCTGTTCGGCGCGAACCCCGGTGAAGAGGGCAACAATTACACGGTGCTGAGCCCGAACCGCTACGCCGGACTGAGCAGCGGCGGACCGACCGTCGCGGCGGACGGAACGCCGATTGTTCGCGGCGGGGTACTTACCATTGCAGCCACCGACGCCGCCGGCGCGACCGGGACGATCGACAACGGTCCGGCGGCGGCGACGCCGGTGAAGCTCGGGCTCGACAACGCCGCCGCCAGCGGCGCGTTGGTCTACAACATCGACGCGGCCGCCAACTCCGGCGCGTTCGAGAACTTCGGCGGGCTCGTGCTCAAGAAGTCGTTCGCCGGCCCGGTCACCGGCGTGCTGCTGGCGCCGGTCACCAAGGTCGGATCGCTCGACGTCACCGGCGGCGCCAAGCTCGACGTCGTCGACAAGGACATGATCGTCGGCAGCGCCACGCCCATGTCGCAGGTCGAAGGCTACGTCGCCTCGGCCCGCACCGGCGGCACCTGGACGGGCGCGGGCGTCACCAGCTCGACCGCCGCCGCCAACGCGACCACCGGCATCGGCGTGATCAGCGGCGCCGAGTACACCAGCGTCGGCGGCAGCGGCCAGTTCGACGGCCACGCCTACTCGGCCGGCGACACGCTCGTGAAGTACACGTGGAACGGCGACGCCAACTTCAGCGGCACCGTGAGCTTCGACGACTACGTGAAGATCGACACCGGGTTCAACCAACACCTGACCGGCTGGCTCAACGGCGACTTCAACTACAGCGGCGCGGTGACGTTCGACGACTACGTGCTGATCGACATCGCGTTCAACCAGCAGAACGGCACGCTGGGCCGCGCGGTCGACTGGATCAGCGGCGACGACCGCAGCGCCGCCGGCCTGGATTCGGCGGGCATGAGCGAGGTGCTCGGCCACCTCGACCAGTTCGGCGGCGCCTACGGCGCCGCCTTCCTCGCGGCCGTGCCGGAGCCGACGTCAATGTTGGTCCTGAGCGTCCCTGGTGCCCTCGGCTTCATTCGGCGACGGCGCAGCCGGTAAGTTGCTGCCAGCATGCGCCACTTGGCGAGTGCAGCGCCTTCACCATCGGCCGAGTCATGTTCGACCGCCTGAGGGCTACCGCCGCCCAAGCGGTAGCAACCCTGACACCACCGCGACCGAGGAGGCCATACCAAACTGGAGATGAGTCAGGGTCCGCAGGGCCCGGGTCGCTTGCGTACTCACCGGGTCGCGACCGATACTGCCTGCCTGACCTCGCGAGCGATCAACGTGCACGAGACTTCAGCCTGGCACGAACTTCGATCCGTCGCGCATGCGGTGTACGCGGACCCGAGTCGATGGTCGTCCGAGGAACTCGAACGACGCGCCGGGCCGTGGCTCTCGGCGGACGAGCGCCGGCACATGAACGGCTTGCGGAACGACGTCGTGCGTCACGAGTTCCTCGCGACGCGAGCGCTATGTCGGGGAACGTTGGCACGGATCGCCGGCGTGTTTCCGGGTGATTGGCAGTTCGGTACCGGCGCGCACGGCAAGCCAGCAGTCGTCACGCCAACCGAGTTCGCTTCGTTGAGGTTCAACCTGTCGCATTCGGACGGGATGATCGTCTGTCTCGTGTCGCGCGCGGGAGAGGTCGGCGTGGACGTCGAGCGCACAAGGCGGCCGATCGATCCGGAATCGATCGCGAAACACTTCTTCGCGCCTGTTGAGCGGCAACAGCTTGCCGGCCTCCCTTCCGACCACCGTGCGCTTCGGTCGTATCAGATATGGGTGCTGAAGGAAGCCTACCTCAAGGGTTGCGGCGCGGGATTGTCGCGGTCGCCGGAAGAGTTCGCGATCGACGTGCCGAACGAGGGTGAGACGCGCTCGTTCGAAGGCTGGCAACTGTCGCTGCATCGGCCTTCCGACGATCACATCGCCGCCACGGCGATCAAACCGGACGATTATCGCAGTGCGATGGTTCCTGTGATCTGGTGGCCGGTCGATGACGACCTGCTATAGGCTCGCGTCGCCGTCGTAGGTGGACGGGTTCCACGCTTCAGGGTTGTTCAGCCGCGCGTGGATCGAAGCATCGGTCGCGTGGAAGTAGTACGGCCACGCCAGGAGCCGGCGGCGATACGGCGCGTGGTCGTCGAACGCTCGCATCTTCGGCAACGCGCGACCGACGTGTTCGAAGGTGTGGATGCCTTCCCTGCGGCACCGGCGAAGCGCGGCATCAAGCAGTGACGGCAGCAGATCATTGTCGTCCACGCTCTGATAATCGACGAGTCGCATGCGCACCAATCCCGACGGCGGATGGTCTTGCCGCTTCACCACGCAGTACGCGCGCATGAGCCCACCGCGCATCGCCGCGAAGATCCACGCGTGGCCCGCGCGCAACGCGCCGGCGAAGTGCCACGACAGCGTCCGGCTGTCGCGGACGTTCAGCAGCTTGCGGGGGCTTCGCGCGACGAGTTCACGCCAGAATGTGTCGAACGTCGCGTCGAACCCATCGCGGGACTCGATCGTCACAGACGAGTCGCACGTCGGCAGCGGCTTCATCGTCGCGAGGTCCTTCGCACGTAGGATCGCGCCAGCGGGATAGGAGATGACGCCCGATAGCGGCGCGCGCTTGATGCGGAGTGCGGCGCGCGCGAACCCGCGGTAGCCAGTGATCCAGTACGACGCGAGTTCCCAATCGCCCAGCGGCACGCGTTTCGAGCCGAAGGCCGTGAACGGATCCACTGCCATTGAGTTGACGGTGGTGTTGACGAACAGGTCGACGCCGGGCTGGTTGAAGTACTCGTCCATCAGCCACAGGGCGATCCCGCGGAACGGCTCGGCGACGACCCACGCGCGGCCCGTGGCGGCGATGAGCTCGCGGCCCTCGAACGTGTAGAGCGAAGGCACGTTCGCGAGCGAGCCGATGATCTTGCCCTCGCCATCCTCCAAGACCCAACCGATCGGCCAATCGGTGCCGAGGCGATCGATTAGCGGGTGATCGCGCCAGATGTGACGCCAGTCTTCCTCGGACAGCGTGAGCAATCCGTGCGACGATTCGAGGCGCTGGATCTGAGGATAGTCTTCGAACCGCGCGGGCCGGAGCGTCGGCAGCGATCGAGCCGCGGACGCGGGGCGCGCGTCAGCAATCGCGATAGCAGAAGATGGGCCCGCCGCGCCCGTCATTCTGCCAGTTGATACGAGAGCGCGCATGACTTCAATCCGCGGAGCCCAAGGTTGTCGCGCCACTCGAGCGGTTCGCCGGTCAGCTCGAGCACCGGAAACCGCTTGAGGATCGTGTCGAACGCGATCTGCCCTTCGATCCGCGCCAGCGGCGCGCCGAAACAGAAGTGCGCGCCCCAGCCGAACGCCAAATGCCGGTTGTCCTGACGCTTCAAGTCGAGCCGGTCCGGATCGGCAAACCGTGCCGGATCGCGGTTGCCCGCGGCCATCACAGCAATCACAGCCTGTCGTTTCTTGATCTGCTTGCAGCCGAGCTCGACGTCCGCGGGTGCGAGCCGCGCGGTGTGCTGGCTGGGACTCTCGTATCGCAGGAGTTCCTCGACGGCGGTGGGCATCAGATCCGGATCCTCGCGGAGTAGTTTCTGCTGATCCGGGTTGCGGATGAGTGACAGCACACCGTTGGTGATGAGGTTTGTCGTCGTCTCCAGGCCGCCGACCATTGTGACGATGCAGTTGGCGACGATCTCCTCGTCGGTCAAGCGATCGCCGTCCACCTCCGCGGTCATGAAGTCGTGAAGCAGTCCGTCGCGCGGCTTCACACGCTGGGCTTCGATCTGTTTCTGGAAGTATGCGGTGAGCCCTTCGACGGCGGTGAGCACGCCGGGCAGGCGGTCGGGGTTGTGTTGGAAGTTCCCGAGCATCTCGGCGAAGCGGATCGACCAATCTTTAAGCTGCTCGTGATCCTCAACGGGCACGCCGAGCATCTCGGCCGTCACGATCGCCGGCAGCGGCTCGGCGAAGTCGAGCAGCAGGTCGATCCGGCCGCTGCCGCGCGCGACGATCTTGTCGATCAGTCGCGTGGCGATGTCCTGAATGTGCTCTCGCAGGACGCGCACGCGCGCCGGAATGAACGGCGCGCCGGCCAGCTTGCGCAGGCGCGTGTGCGCCGGCGCGTCCATGAAGAGCATCTGCCTGACCATCACCTTCGCGATCGGCGCGACCTCCGGCGCCCCGAGCGCCTCGAAAAACGCCGGCGACGGCGTGCGGTCGGCCGAGTAGTGCGTCAGCACGGTGATCACGTCTTCGTAACGCGTGACGACCCACGCGTGAAGGTACGGGTCCCAGTAGACCGGATCGTTCTCGCGCAGACGGTGATACAGCGGGTACGGGTCGGCCAGCACTTCGGGGTCGAGCAGGTGGTAGAGGCTGAGCGGCACCTGCGCGGCCTTGGGCGCGGAAGCCGGCGCGACGCTCGTGCTCGTCGATGTTGTCGCTACGTCAGTCGTCATGGACATCTCGTGATCACTTGCTCGGGCCCGACGATGCGGTGAGCTTTACGACCTCGGCCGAGAGCGCGGCGACGGTCGGCGCGGTGAAGAGCTGGCGGAGCGTGAGCTTCACGCCGAGCGTGTCGCGGATGCGCGCGACGAGCTGCACGCCGAGCATCGAGTGCCCGCCGAGCATGAAGAAGTTGTCGTCGCGATTGACAAACGGCTGACCGAGCAGTGATGCGACCATCTCGGCGACGACTTGTTCGACGTTTGTCGCGGCTTGCGCCACTGGCGCGGATGTATCGCCGTTGGAGAGCACGTTGTCCGAGGTTGGCGCGGGCAGCGCCGCCTTGTCGAGCTTTCCGTTGGCCGTGATCGGCAGCTCGGAGATCGCGACGAAGCGCGCCGGCACCATGTAATCGGGTAATCGAGCGGCCATAAATTCGCGAAGGTCGGCGCCCGTCAGCTTCACGTCCTTCGAAGCGATGACGTAAGCGACCAGCTCCGGGCCGGCGTCGGTGTCACGCGCGACGACGGCGCTGGCTTCGATGCCCGAGAACTTGTCGAGCCACGCGACGATCTCACCGAGCTCGACTCGATACCCACGGATCTTCACTTGATCGTCGAGTCGCCCGAGGAACGCGATCTCGCCGCTGGGCAAGCGATTCGCGCGATCGCCGGTGCGGTAAACTCGCACCGGCTTCTCGCCGGGAGAAGGCGTGAACATCACGAACCGTTCGGCCGTCATCGACGGGTTGTTGCGGTACCCCCGGCCGACGTTGCCGCGTGCCTGGGAGGAGTCGCCGCCGTCGCTCGCACGAAACTTACGTAGCACGGCGTC
>Ga0081539_10006468_pt1 | contig 11228 bp, 10 predicted proteins | sample TabmetS4T2R2_FD_71023 | JGI IMG/M metagenome (GOLD analysis project Ga0081539, IMG submission 71023) | Tabebuia heterophylla rhizosphere microbial communities from the University of Puerto Rico - S4T2R2 | ecosystem: Host-associated > Plants > Roots > Rhizosphere ... | reverse complement strand
GGGTACCTTGGGCCGGATCTGGTCGGCGACGGCGCGCCATTGCGTGCTGGCGGCCTCCGGCGTCTCCTGGGCGAATGCCGTGGCGATGAAGGCCGCAACCACACGCCGCCCGCTCTTGCCGGCGTGCGCCAGCACGGTACGCATGAAGTGGACGCGGCAGCGCTGCCAGGTCGCATTGAGCACCTTGCTGACGGCCGCCTTGATGCCTTCGTGCGCATCCGAGATGACCAGCTTGACACCACAAAGGAGTAGTCCTCCTTCGACTGGACCCTCCAGTAGCCACGGTGGATGAAAACATGGATCGGTAGGCTTCTTGCGTTGCCCTCAAACAGGTCGAGTCTTTCGCTTGGCCCAGGGCCATATGAGATGTACCGCCGCGCTCTGATGAGCGACCGCGCCAACGCGCTCGCGCGCTGATACTCTTGAATCCACGCTTCGAACGATGGGACGAGCGCCCTGATGTTGAACGGATCGATGTCAGTCACGATCCGCGCTCCGAAGCGCCATCCGCACGCACTGCGCCTTAGCGTGCAGGAAGCGCGGGCGCGCCATGGGCGACGTTCCGCTTACCATACCGCCGTACGCGAACATTTGCCTGCTCGGCGTGCCCGACAAAGCCTTCGAGGATGCATAAACGGGAGCAGTACTCAGCGATCATCGCGGCGGCCTCATCGGTCAGCACCTTCTGGTAGCTGTGGGTCTTGAGGAATTTTCCGACCCAGAGCCCGCCTGTATAGCGGCCGGCTTTGCGCGTCGGTAAGGTGTGATTGGTCCCGATCACCTTGTCGCCGTTGGCCACGTTCGTGCGCGGCCCGAGGAACAACGCGCCGTAGTTCTTCATGTTCTCAAGGTACCAGTCGTCGCGATCGGTCATGACCTGCACGTGTTCTGAGGCGATCTCATTGGCGACGTCCAGCATTTCCTCATGACTATCGCAAACGATCACTTCTCCATAGTCGGCCCAGCTCTTACCCGCCGTCGCGGCGGTTGGAAGGATGGTCAACAGGCGCTCGATTTCGGCCATTGTAGCCCTGGCTAGCCGATTGCTGTTCGTAATGAGGACCGCCGGTGAGTTATAGCCATGCTCGGCCTGCCCAAGCAGGTCGGTGGCGCAGAGTTCGGCATCAACCGTCTCATCGGCGATCACCATCGTCTCGGTGGGCCCTGCGAACAGGTCGATGCCGACCCGGCCGTAGAGTTGACGCTTGGCTTCAGCAACGTACGCATTCCCCGGACCGACAAGCATATCCACCGGGGTGATCGTCTCGGTACCGATGGCCATTGCTCCGATGGCCTGTACCCCACCCAGCACATAGATCTCGTGCGCGCCGCCAAGATGCATGGCCGCAATCACTGCGGCGCTGGGTTTGCCCTGAAACGGAGCGGTGGCAGCGAGAATACGCGGAACGCCTGCGACCGAGGCCGTCGCAACGGACATGTGGGCAGATGCGACCATTGGAAACTTGCCCGCCGGGACGTAGCATCCCACCGATTGGACCGGGATGTTCTTGTGCCCGAGGATCACACCGGGAAGCGTTTCCACTTCCACATCCCGCATCGAACCGCGCTGAATCTGAGCGAAGTTTCTTACTTGAGCCTGGGCGAACTTAATGTCCTCCAAGTCCTGCGGAGCCACCTCGGCCACCAGAGACTGTATTTCCTCGTCGGACAGCCGGAAAACCGCTGGGGAGTATTTGTCGAACCGCGCCGAGTAGTCGCGCACAGCTGCATCGCCCCGAGCCTCGATATCCTTGAGAATTCCCTCTACGGTGGCCTTCACCTGTGCGTCGTCTTCACTGCGGCTCTGTTCCGCTCGTCCTCGCTTGAGGTATACAATAGCCATCTTGCGTAACCATTTTTTCCTGGCCGTTCGACGCTCGGCGCCGGTTGGTCAACACTGGGGCGGCCGCTGATGCAGTCAGTCTGTCAACGACCCGTCAAACTGGGTCGAGACCGTTGCGGAACTCGTTCAGCTCAGCATCTACGGAGGACGGCGTGTCGATCCAGGCCTGCATTGCGGCGCCGGTGACAGGGTCACGAGGCGGAATTGGAAGCATCATGATTCGCTTCGCCGCAGCGCGCCGCGCCTCCTCCGTGATGTGCTCTTCCTGTATATTGTCCCAGTCGCGACCGTCAGGATAACCGCCCACCATCAGGATGTCGTCCGACTGCGCCGTCATCATATGCGACACGCCGGCCGGCACGACGATGACGTCACCCGCCTCGACGCGGATGCGCTTTCCCCCACGCCCGAACACCTCGACTTCCATCCACCCCTTGGCGGCACCGAGACACTCATGGGTGGTCGAATGGAAATGGGCGTAGGTATAGATGCCCGGATACCGCCAGTTGTTGTACCAGCCGTTCGCCTTGAACCGCTCGGCGACTTCCTTCTCGCCACCGCCAGGGATACCCCTCCGATGCACCAGCAGCGGGAAGCGACTGTTCGGCAGCATTCTGTTCGGCTTTGACCAATGTTGTTCGAGTTCCTTGATGGCCATGTTTCCTTCATCCCATTTGGCTGCCGCGCAAATGCGGCCCTGGCACCTTTGCGGCAAAAAGCCATCGACAGGTGTGTTGTCGGGTCCGACCGCTCGACCCGGCAGAATTGCACGGCGAGGGGGTCATGCACGGACGATACGGCTAGACAGATCCCAACGGCGGGCCATCTTTCTCACCGAGTCCAGTATTTGGCACATCGGCGTTGACACCGACGCGCCTCGGAGCGCTGATGGTGGTGTGGGTGAGATTAACAAGAACGGCGTAGATGTAGCGATCGCATTGCTATGCGAGCTGGGCCGGCGTGGTGGAACAGCCAGCGCCAACTATATCACCCGTACGCTGACCATCCCCCGCTCCAGCTTCCACCGGATCGCTCGCACTCTGCAGGAGAGCGGCGTCATCACTTTGGACCGCGGCGTCATCAGAGTGGGCGAGGTGCCACGAGCGATCGTTCAGGAGCCGTCATTCCTGCTGTCGAAAGCACGCGCCCCCTTGCGTGCTCGGCCGGCTGCGCCGATCAGAAACATTACGCAACGAGCACCGACCGGACCTATCCCACTGTCGGCTCCATCGGTGCGCCGCGTCGTTCGTCGACCGCGCCTGGGGTTTTCGAACGCGTCGTTGGACAACGAGTGGCGGTTTGCCCTCGTGCATGCCGTCGAGCACGCGGTTGCACGGCTTGGCCAAGCCATCGGAAAGCTCTCGGTAAGGCACGCCAACGACGACGCTGACACTCAGGTCGCCCACCTTCATGCCCTGATCGACGAAGGTGTCGACGGCCTCATCGTCTCGGCAGTCGATCCTTCACTGATTTCGGAGCCGCTCGAGCGCGCGCACAGAAATGGAGTCCCGGTGGTACTCGTCGATCGAGCCGTGGGACCGAACGTGCCGTACCATAGCCTGGTGTGGGCTGATAACGAACAAATCGGGCGTGTGCATGCGCTTTGGCTCGCCGAGAAACTCGGTGGGCGGGGAAGCATCGTCATGCTGGGCGGCAAGGAAAGGGCATTGCCCGCACGGCGACGGTTCGAAGCCGCCCGCGAGATGCTGACCAATTTTCCGGAGCTCGACGTTCTCGAATTCCACTGGACGGATTGGCACCGCGAGGAAGCCCGCCTGATCATGGATGAGGCGATTGCCAATCATGGTGATCGCATCGGCGGCGTGTGGTGCGATAGCGGCTTGCAAGGCTCCGGTTCAATGGAGGCTTTTATTGCCGCCGGCGCATCGCGGGGCAGAATTCCGCCACACACTGGTGGCGACCTCAACCTTGCCTACAAACTGGCGATCACACACCGCATCCCACTGGCGGCGCTCGATTATCCCCCGGCCATGGGAGTTGCTGCCGTCGAGGTCCTGCAAGCCGCGCTCCGTGGACAATGGGTGCCGAAGACTCTGCACGTCGCTTCTGAAACTATCCTTACACGGGGCCAGGGAACACGGTCGATCAGGGCAACCCTGCTCGCTGAAGAGCACGTGCGATGGGATCTTCCGGATGATCTCGTGCTCGCCTCGGGCCTCGGGGACTCGTACGACCCCACGCGTTTCAGGGTGCATTATCCCGGCAATCGCTATAATCGGTCTGCCGCGGATCTCGGCCTGAGGGCCTCAGCATGAACGGGGCTCGCGGTGTCGCCCTTGTTGGCAAGCTATTGCGGGAGCTGTCGGGCGGCGACCCGATTGCGATCTCCGATATCGTGGAGCGGACGGGATTACCTCGATCCAGCGTCTATGACGCCGTCCAACGGCTCGAAGCGGCCGGGATGATTTCCCGCGGCAGTGGCGCCCAAATATACCCTGGCCCAAGTCTGATACGCCTGGGATATGCGGCGTTTGGTCTGGGTGCCTTGCATGGGCCCGCCGAGGCACTTCTGCAGTTGCTCAGTGACGAGACGGGAGGAACAGCCGTCCTGCTTGCGGGTGACGTCAGATTGCTAGAATCGGGACCGGCCCCGAGGGAGGATGCCCCCGCAACGTACGAAAAGCCAATTGGCGAAAGCGCGCGTCTGACGCTGACCTTGCCACCACGTGCCAGCGGCGCGCGACACGCATCCTGCGGAGCAATATTTCAGCGTGTCGCTGCGACCTTGGAGAGCTACCTCGACCGCAACGACGCCGTGGGCACTAACGCCTAAGCCTGTCTGCGCCAATCGAAGATCACGCTCGACCGACTGAGGTTTCTTGCCAGCAGGCCCTCGTAGACCTGTTGGGCCTCTGTCACTGGACGAACCTCGGCCATGTCCGTCACGTTGAGCCGACCTTCTGCGATCCATCGCATCGCGGCTTCAAGATTGTCGGCAATCGAATTGTGACTGAACCGTTCGGGGAAGCGAGGCACGCGCCACTCCCAGCCGCTGCGGACCGTTACATAGCGATAGAACATCGTGTTGAGCAGCTCAAAGGAATAGAGTTCCGTGCGACGCTGCCAAGGAACCCCGATCAGCACGATCTCTGAGCCCTCGGCGACCAGCTTCGCGCCGTCGAGTACTGCCTGTTCGTGACCGCTGCACTCGAGATGCAGGCCGATCGTGCCAGCCAGCTCGTCCGCAAGCCCCTCCAGACTCGACCTCACGTCCTTGAGGCCCCGGCTGCGGGCATCCGCGCAACGGTCGGCGATTGGATCCGCTGCCGTCACCCTGTAGCCACAGGACTGAAACACCTGAGCTGCGAGGTTGCCTACCGGCCCCAGGCCGGTGACCAGGACCCGCGCCGGAGGCCGGGCAGATGTCAGGATCAATGCCGACATTGAGACCGCGGCGAGGCGCCCGAAGACAGCTTGCTCGGGGGCAACTCCGGTAGGGAGGCGTGCCACCTCCCGATCCTCCAGCGACTGATACTCCCGATGTGGGCCACCGCCGTAGACAATGTCGCCAGGCGCGAAGGCGGTAACGGCGGGACCGACGGCGTCCACTCTGAAAATGCAGGCGTAGCCCGGGTAAGCCGGGAATTCCTTGCCGTTGTATTGCCAGTTGAGTTCCGTACCAGGACTGGTCAACGATAGGACAGTTCTTCCGCGGACCTCCCGGTCACCCAAGGAGTTGGGCAGGTCCGGTACCGAGACGAGTTCGGCTTTGTGATGGGCGGTAAACGCGATTTGCTGCATTAGACGATCCTAACCCCTGCTTCGCCGGCGATCTTTCGAACATGCTGCGCGGCCGGCAGATACTGGTCGGCGGGAAGGTGCTCGAGCATCATAGGGGAGTCGACGCCGAGCTTTTCGACCTCTTCGATGAAGACGGCATACTCGAGCACACCCAACCCGGGGCGCACTTCGGACAGGTGGACCGTAAGCTCGTCGGTGAGGACGATATCCTTGGCGTGGCAGCTCTTAACATAGGGCCCGAGTTTTTCGAAGCACTCCCGCATCAACGCGCCATTGCTGTACGCCTTGTCGGGCGAGTTGATCATGTTGACGGGATCCAGGTGCACTGCAAGGCCTGGCCGATCGATGGCCCTCATCAGGCGCAGGTACTCGTCGATCGTGGACGGCAGCATCCACGGCATCGTCTCGAGGGTGTAGAAGGTTCGCTCGGGTTTTACCGCGTCGATGATTGCCCGGGTCGTGTCTACGACACGTTCGAAGGTCTCGGCGGTGAAGCTGTCAGGATGCGGCGCATCCCATTTGTCGCCTCGTAACGAACCCACGATGTTGACGCAACAGTTCGCACCCATGCGTTCCGCGAGATCGAGCGCCTGCTGCGATCGCGTCAGTGCGGCCTTCGCCTTCCCCGGATCCGGGTCCATTGGATTGGACCACCCTCCGACTTCGGCGATGACGATGTTTGCATCCGCGGCAGCCTTGACGTAGGCCGCTACCGTCTGGTCGTTGGCGCTAAGTTCGAGCGGAGAATAGGCCGCACTGTAACCGCGCGACTTCAGCTCGCGTATCCAGGCCTCCGGGCTATCGAAAGTACCCTCGAGGGGACCTCCAAGTCGCATGATCTACCCCCAGCGAATTAGAGGGCGCGGTAACGCCCTATTTGAGCGCTCCAGTGGTCAATCCGCTCTGCCAATAGCGCTGTGTGAACAGGAAGACCGCGACGATAGGCACGACGCTGACCAAGGCACCGGTAAGAATGATAGCGTGCAACGAAGCTCCGCCCGAGTTGTTGGCGGCTGCCGCGAACCAACTGGCCAGTCCGACCGTCAGCGGCAACAGATCAGTCGAATTGAGAACGACCAGCGGCAGGAAGTAGTTGTTCCATGCGCCAACGAAGCTGAGGATGAAGACCGTAGCAAGCCCGGGCGCCATCAGCGGAAGAGAGATGGTCACAAAGATGCGCAACTCACCAGCTCCGTCTACCCGCGCCGCCTCTATCAGCTCCGTCGGCACCGTTTGCCTGGCGTAGACGTGCATGAGGAACACCCCCGGCACGAAGACCAAAGACGGGAGTATTACGGCGAGCGGATTGTCTACCAGGCCGACCTTGGCGAACATCAGGAAGATGGGAATCGCCAGCACGGTCTGAGGCACCATCAAGGCACCCAAGATGATCCCGTACATGGCGTCCCGTCCTACGAAGCGGTATTTCGCGAAGGCGTAGCCGATCAGCGTGCACAGCACAGTGGCGCCCGCGGCGCTGATCGCCGAGTATACGAGAGTGTTGGCTAGCCACCTGAAATAGATGCCCCCGCCGTAGGTCGTCATCTCCTGAAGGTTAGCCCACAGATTCATGTTGGAGCCGAACCATAAGCCGAAAGTCGTGAATATGTCCCGCTGGGTCTTGGTGGCAGAAATCATCAAATAGAGCAGCGGCAAAAGGGAGTAGAATGCCACCACGCCGAGCAGAAACGTATTGATATTCCGGAAGAAGTAGAAGCGAGCGGTCTTGACGCCGACGGGTGCCATCACTCTTCCCTTCGGCGGCTGATGACAAGAAATGCGATGGATACCACGGCCGTGATAAGGCCCATGACAAAGGATATCGCACCGGCATAATTGTATTGCATTGTCCGGAATGCCAGGAAGAACGTGTAGACGTTCGGTGTGAAGTCGGAAGTGATCACATCCGACGCCATGGGCATCAGCAGGAACGGCTCGTTGAACAGTTGAATCGTCCCGATGATGGCGAACAGAACCACCACAATGATCGCCGAGCGGATCATCGGAATCTTGATCTGCCATGCAATCTGCGTGGCCGATGCGCCGTCGACAACCGCGGCCTCGGTCAGTTCATCAGGCACAGCCGCCATCGCAGCATAGAGTATGACAAAGTTGTATCCCAGATACTGCCATATCGAGATGTTGGCCAGCGACGCGATGATTAGTTGATTGCCCAGCAGATGCGGCGGCGTGATGCCCAGGACGCCGAGCGTCTGGCTGATCAGGCCATATTCGCGTCCGTAGAGAAAGCCCCACAACAGGGTGCCGATGACCCCCGGGATGGCATAGGGCAGGAAGATGCCCACCTTGAAGAAGCTCCCGGCGCGGACCACCTTGCTGTCCAGCACCAGACCCGCCGCCAGCGCGAGCGTGAGCATGACAGGCGTCATGATCAGTCCGAAGATCAAGCAGTTGAGTAGCCCGTTCCAGAAATTGGCATCGCCAAAGGCGTTCCAGTAGTTCGACAGCCCGACGAACCGCTCGCCCCCCACCATCGCGGTCTTAAACAGGCTGAGATAGCCCGCATAGCCGAACGGAGCGATCACGAAGGCGCAGAAGACCAGAAGGAATGGCAAGGCAAACAGATAGGGGGCGACCTGCACCCAGCCGATGCGGCGCTTGCGGCTGCCGTCAGTTGTAGCGATTAGCGTGGATGTCTTCATGGCAGGGCCCGGTAGGGCCGACCCCACGACATCGCCGTGAATCGGAAATGTCACGCTACGGTGAAGCCTTGTTCGGTGGCGTAGGCGACGATCTTGTCCTGCGCCCGCCCGAAGCCCTCCAGCAGCGTGCCCGAGCCCGATGCCGCGGCGCCTACCTCCTCTTCGAGCGTCTTGAGCACGAAGTCTTGGAACGGGGCCCAGATGAAGGGCTTCTTGACCTGCGTCACCGCCTTGAATGCAATCTCGTTGACCTTCTGGTCCCCTGTGAAGGCAAAGGTCGCCCCTTGCATGGCCGGATCCGCCAACACATCCGTCAGGGTCGGAACCAGCGAGTTCTGGGTAACCCACATTTCCTTGGCGGGCGACTCGGTCGTCAGCCATTTGAGGACTTCCCAGGCCTCGTCTGGATGCTTTGTCTGCGAGAAGACGCCGAAACCGGCGCCTCCGAACAGCGGCGAGAAGTCGTCGCCCTTCTGCCATCGCGGCACGAAAGCTGTGCGCCATTTGCCCAGTGTCTGGCTCGCATTCGCGCCGATGACGGCGGGGAACCAGCTTCCCATCATGAGGGAAAGATACTTTCCGTTGTCGACCGCGTGATAGAAGTCGTTCGTGAAGCCGAGGTCTGCCGACACGAGCTTGCCGTCGAGGAGCGGCTGCCAGAACTGTGCAACCTTCTGGGCCGCTGCTCCATTCACGTCGACAGTCAGCGTAGTGCCGTCAAGCTTGAAACCCTTCCATCCAGCCTGCCAGCAAAGGGCTGTTACCCACTCACCGTTTGTGAAGGTGGCGTTGGTAATGTAGCTGTCAGGGGACTTGGAGCGGACCACCTCTGCCGCTCTAGCCAGATCGTCCCATGTCTCGGGAGCCGACAGTCCCATCCCTTCCAGAATGTCCGCCCGGTAAAATTGCAATAACGGCGGCGCATCCAGCGGGATCAGCTTGATCTTGCCATCAAATGTCGACGCTTCGACAAACGCCGGCACGAACCGGTCCTTCACGGACGCCGCCTGCTCAGTGATGTCACGGAACGCGCCGGCATAATCCATGCTCGGCACCATCCAGTAATTGCAGAACGTGATGTCCGGCCCCCCCGAGCCGGCGAGCAGCGCGTTGCGGAGCTTGAGCCCTGTATCCTGACTATTCGTCGTGAGCACCTGCTTCAAGACTATGCCCGGGTGACTCCTGTTGAATGCGTCGATGTAGGATTCAAAGCCTGGCGCCCACTGCCAGATCACTATTTCCACGGGTTCCTGGGCGCTCGCAGCGTTGGGAAATCCCCCAACGAGCGGCAGAATCGTCGAACCCGCAATGCCCTTCAGGACAGCCCGGCGCCCAACGCTGGACATGCCAAATCGGTCGTTCATTTTGCGCTCTCCTCCTCCCCAATCGCAGTACGATCATTTTTGACGTTGCGCCTTGGGTAGGGGTGAATACTACTGAACGATTTCACTCTCTTAAGCGGGAAGTTCATCCGCGAATCCGGTATTTGGAGTGGCCGCGTTGACTTGCGCGGCAACATTGCGCTCCGTTTTCGCACGGTGGTCCGCCGCTGAACGTCCGAGATACTCGACCGAGGGGCAGGCCAAAGGGCCGTTTTCCCGCACGAAGACCGGCAGAATGCGACTGCGTGCACGTGCCTGTCGATTTCACTAGGCTCGATGGAGCGCCAACCAACAATGACTAGGAGGAATTAGTGACGGTCGAAAGCAAGGTTCTTGGGACGGACAGCGTCGCTCAGCTCTGCTTCATCACGGATGATCTCGAGAGGTCCAGCAAATGGTTCGCCGACACATTCGGCGTGGAGATGCCGCCAGTGGTGTTCACCTCTCCTCCCGAGGAAGCACAGGCGGAATATCTGGGAAAGCCCGCAAGCGTCATGTGCAAGGCGCGGCATTTCCGGTTTGCCAATATGGATCTCGAGTTCATCGAACCCGGACCGGAACGCAGTACCTGGCGTGACTGGCTGGAGAAAAAGGGCCCGGGCTTCCACCACGTCGCCTTCTTCGTGGACGGGATCGGCGCGAAGTCGGCCACGCTTGCCAAGCAGGGCCATAGCGTTCTGCAGAAAGGCGAGTTTCAGGGCGGGCGCTACGCCTATCTTGATACCGAGAAAGACCTAGGAGCCATCGTCGAACTCCTGGAACTCGGTCCCGCCCGAGGATGATCGTGCTAAAGCTGGCCGATGGAGGCAACAACCATCGGTTGTAGTCGATGCAGGTGTTTCCAGCGCTGGCGCAGGCGAGTCGACGTTCTCGCAAGGACGCCAATCGTCTCCCCATCCGTTCAGACGCATTTGCCGCGGTGGGCGTGTGAGGTTGGAATCATCGCCGCGTCGCATCAGTTGGTCCCAGGCTGGCGGTGCGAGCAGCGATTCACTGGGTTGCGTGTCACTGATTGGAAAGTGACCAATATTCGATGACAGTACGATCCGAATTCCCACCTTGTTCAGATCCCCTCGGGATCGGCAAAGGGTCGCAGCGCCATCTCTTGCCAAACGCGTGTAGTAGCGCTACCATAGCAGCAGCGCATCTAAGAGGCTGCCGGAGGCAGTGCTGCGTACACCCGGCGCCAGAAGTCATGGTTTCGAATCGGCCTCGATGCCCTCAGGCACTGGACCGTCAATAAACCCAAAACAGCAGCCGACGCATGGGCCGAAAAAGCACCCCGAAGAGCACTAACCCTCCTCAGGGGCCGTGTCCCACCTCGTGGTGTAGCTCGGCGTAAGCGAAGCTGCTCGCTCGCGCGCACTCAAATAGCGCTGTAGCGAGCGAGCAGCTTCGCGGGCGGTCATCGATGTTCCCCGGTAGGGTCGGGTTGCTGACACCAACCTGATTCGAAGGAACGACCGATGACCGACGACATGATGAACTTCCGCACGCTGGTGGAGAAGAGCTCCGATGCCGATCTGTTGCGCGAGATGATCGGCTTTGCCGCCGAGCGACTGATGGAGATTGAGGTGG
>Ga0081539_10006467_pt1 | contig 11229 bp, 13 predicted proteins | sample TabmetS4T2R2_FD_71023 | JGI IMG/M metagenome (GOLD analysis project Ga0081539, IMG submission 71023) | Tabebuia heterophylla rhizosphere microbial communities from the University of Puerto Rico - S4T2R2 | ecosystem: Host-associated > Plants > Roots > Rhizosphere ... | reverse complement strand
TTGCCGCCTCGTCTCGGCCGGGCCGGGCTGGGCGATCGGGACGACGTAGAGCAGCGAGCCGGCCTCGCCCGGGGCCGCGCCCTCCATGGGCAGGAACAAGGTCACCATGAGCGCGTCGCGGCCCGCCGGGTCGCGCAGCATGGTCGCCGTCGGGTTGGCGAACGCCGTGCTGCCGCCGTGGGTCGTGACCGCCAGCCGTTCGGCGGTCCCGCTCGCCCGGTCGTGGAGATAGATCCGCCAGGTCGCGAAGTCGCCCCGGCGCCCCTGCGCCTCGACCAGGTCGAAGTCCCGGCCGAGGTGGCGCAGGTGGTCCCGGTCGCCGATGTTGCCGCGGACCTGCTCGCCGGCCGCGGCCGCGGCCCGCTCGACGGCCGCGTCCAACTCCGGGTACCTGGCCGCGGTCCAGGACCGGAAGCCGGTGAGGGTGCCCAGGGCCTGGCGGTCGACCCGGCAGCCACGGTGGTAGTGAAACCCCAGCTCGATCCGTGCGCTGTCCAGGTCGCTGCCCAGGCCGATCCAGCGGATGCTCGGGGTGCCCTCGTTGCAGGCGCTGAGGGTCCGGGGAGCGAGGAACTCCCGGGCCGGCCGGCCCGCCGCCACCGCGTCCAGGCTCGGCCAGTAGCGCACGCGGACCTGGCCGCCGTGGCCGTCGTTGAACTCGGCCGCCGTCAGCAGGCCCCCGTCGCCGGTGCCGGCGATGGTGGGCTGGGTGGCCGGCTCGTCGACGACCGCCTGGTGGGTCCAGGTCATCAGGTCCGTGGAGGTGGCCAGGTGGCAGGTCTCGTGGTCGTGGTACACGGCCAGGTAGCCGCCGGCCGGGCCCGGGATCACCTTGGCGGTGTCCATGCGGTTGCCAGCCGAGTCGTGGGCGTCGTACCGGAACGCGGTGGCGGCGCGCACGTCACCGAGCAGCTCGGCAAGCCGTGTCATGGCGATGGCGATCTCCTGGGGGCCCGCATGCCAGGCAGTATGGCCGACCTGCGCCTCAGGCGGGCTCCATGGCCAGGGAGAGGTCGAGGGTGAAGGTCGTCCCCTCGCCCTCGACACTGGCGACGGTGAGGGCGCCCCCCATCGCCTCGGCCAGCCGTTTGGCCAGCACCAGGCCCATGCCGGTGCCCTGGATCTCGCTGTGCTCGGCGCCGAGGCGGTCGAACTGGGTGAACAGCCGGGGCAGCTTGTCGGGGGGGATGCCAGGACCGGTGTCGGCGACCGCGATGCGGATGCGGCCGTCGGCGTCCTCGCAGCTGAGGCCGATGCTGCCGCCCTGGTTGTTGTACTTGACCGCGTTGGACGCCAGGTTCAGCAGGATCTGCTTGAGCCGCTGGCGGTCGGCGTGCACGGTCCAGGCGCACGCCTGCGGAGCGGGCGCGTCGATCTGGAGTGCCCGCTCGGCAGCCAGCGGCCCGATGAGGTCGACGGTGTCCTTGATGACCTCGTAGACCTCGACCGGCTCGGGCGACAACGCCACGGCGGTGCCGGCCAGCTCGGCGATCCGCAGCTGGTCGCCGTGGTCGCCCATCAGCTTGGACAGCGTGAGCAGGCTCTGCAGGCTGGACAGCTGGGCGTGGAGAGGCCAGAGCTCGTCGGTCACGTCGGGTGCCGGTTGTCCCGCTGGCGCAGGAACTCCTCCGGCTGGATGTAGAAGGGATTGTCGATGACCGTCCCGGCGATGACCGCCTCGGGATGGGTCCGCAGCACCCCGGGGATGTCGCGCAGCGCCCAGGTCATCTCCCCGGCGGTGCGGATGGATGCGTCGCCGGCCTGGCCCTCGGCGACGCCCGCAGCTCGGCCCCGTAGAAGTCCAGCATCCCGTCCATGTCGAAGCCACGGTCGGTCAGGTACACGTCGCGGGAGGCGAGCACGGTGAGCTGGTCGGCGGGGTCGGCGCCCCCGTTCGGGCCGAGCGCGTCCAGCAGCTGCTCCGGCTCGCTGGTGTCCACCACCGCCAGGCAGCGGTCGCCTGCCGACAGCCCGGCGGCCAGGAACGGGACCAGCAGCTCGTCGCGTTCGCCACCACAGCAGAGCACGCACACGTGGTCGCCGTTGCTCAACTGCAGGCCCGGTCCGGCAATCGTCGTCGTGGTCATCACGCCCTCCCGTCAGCTTGGCCTGCTTCGATTGAGCCGGCGTCGGCGAGCACCAACCTGAGGGCTGTCCCGGTGTTCCGGGCCGCAGTAAGCTGGCAGGGCCCGGCGAACAGAGGGAGCCGCCAGTGGCCTGGATCGTCGTTCTGCTGCTCATCCTCGGCGTCTTCGCCGCCGCCGGGCTCAGGATCGACGCCCGCCAGCGCGACAAGCCGGCGGAGCCCCCGCTCGCCCAGCGGTGGAAGGCCATGGGCGGCGGCTGAGGAGGTCGGTGGTGGGCGATCACGAGTCGCTCGACCGTGACATCGCCGCCCACTACGCCGAGGTGCCGGAGGGACAGCGGCTCGGGCCCTTGACCCTGGAGCGGGTCCGCACCTGGGAGCTGCTCGGCCGCCACCTGCCGCCGCCGCCCGCGGTCGTCCTGGACGTCGGCGGCGCCGCCGGGGTCTACGCCCTGCCTCTGGCCGCGCTGGGCCACCAGGTCCACCTGGTCGACCCGGTGGCCCTCCACGTCGAGCAGGCGCTGCACGCCTCCGGCCAGCAGCCGCAGGCCCCGCTGGCCAGCGCCACCGTGGGTGACGCCCGCCGGCTCGAGTGGCCCGACGCCAGCGCCGACGCCGTCCTGTTGCTGGGCCCCCTGTACCACCTCACCGACCGCGCCGACCGGGTCCGGGCCCTGGCCGAGGCGCGGCGGGTGCTGTGCCCGGGCGGGATCCTGGCGGCGGCCGCGATCTCCCGGTTCGCGTCCACCAGCGACGGCCTGCTCCGCGGCTACCTGGACGAGCCGGGCTTCGAGGCGATCGTCGAGGGCGACCTGCGCGACGGCCAGCACCGCAACCCGACCGGGCGCCCGGAGTGGTTCACCACCGCCTACTTCCACCTCCCCGACGAGCTGGCCGGGGAGGTCGCCGACGCCGGCCTGCGACTCCAGACCCTGCTGGCCGTCGAGGGCCCGGCCTGGCTGCTGCCCGACATCGCGAAGCGGCTGGCCGACCCGGCCCGCCGCGAGCGGGTTCTGCGAGCGATCCGCCGCGTCGAGACCGAGCCGAGCCTGCTCGGGGCGAGCGCCCACCTGCTCGCCGTCGCCGGCCGCTGACCCGTCACCGGCCCCGGACCGGGTTCGCGTCCGTCACCGTCGCCGACTGGGTGGTGGCGGCGGGGGTGCGCCACAGGAAGGCGGCCATGGCGAGCAGCCAGAGGCACCAGAGGACGTAGCCGGCGAAGTTGGTCAGGCTGGCGGCGTCCAGGCCGAGGGGGATGACGACCCCGGTGGCGACCAGGGCGGCGGCGGCGTAGCCGAGCCAGGTCATCCAGCGGGGGGCGACGGCACGGGTGATGAGCACGGTGAAGGCGGCGGTGAGCGCGTAGCCGATCGTCTCGCCCAGGATGGTGCCGAGCCAGGTGTGGACGAGCTCGAAGGTGTGGTGGGCGGCGGCGGTCCTGGACGGGTCGGTGGCGTCGTGGCTGATGCCGGGGACGAGCAGGACCCAGCGGGAGAGGCCGATGGCCTGGACGACGGCGGCGATGACGCCGACGCGGGCGATCCAGCGGCCGCGCGTGCCGCCGGCGACCTCCGGGCCGTGCTCGAGGAGGCACGCCGCCACCAGGACCCCGAGACCCAGACCCTGGCGCTCGACGCCCTGGCCCGGTCCGCGGCCACGGCCGGCGACCTGGCCGGGGCCGCGCGGCTCCTCGAGGAGGCGGACGGCCTCCACGCCCTGGTCGGCCACGCCCTCGACGACGCCGACCGGCTGGACGCGCTGGCGGCCCGCGCCGCCCTCTGAGCCCTGGGCAGGGTGCTGAGGGCGATCCCGGCCAGGATGGCCGCGGCGCCGACCGCCTGGAGGGCGCCGACCTGGTCGCCGAACACGACCGCGCCGGCGGCGGCGCCGACCAGCGGCTCCAGGTTCACGAACGCGCCGGCGGTCTCGGCCGCGACCCGGGCCTGGCCCCAGGCGAACAGGGTGTTGGCGCCCAGCGTGCCCAGCAGGGCCAGGCCGGCGGTGGCCGCCAGGGCGGCACCCGGACCGCCCAGCCCGGCGCGGGCGGCGGGCGGCGGCGCGCCCTCGGTGACGGCGGCCACGGGAAGGGCGGCCAGGGCCGCGGCCAGGAACTGCACGGCCGACACGGCCACCGGGTCGCGGCCCTCCAGCAGGCGGGCCTGGGCCACGACGAACGCCGCCGAGATCCCGAGCGAGGCCAGGACCAGCCCGTCGCCGGAACGGGTGGCCCCGCCGGCCCCGCCGGCGGCGACCAGGGCGACCCCGGCGGACGACACCCCGAACCCGGTCCAGGCCGCCGGCGGTCCCAGCCGGCGCTCCCTGGCCGCCGCCATGACGGCCACGAGCACGGGCGTGGCCCCGATGAGCAGGGCGGCGTGGCTGACGCTGGTGCGGGTGATCCCGGCGTTCTGGACCAGGACCGCCCCGCCGTAGCCGGCCGCGCCCCAGCCGGCCACGGCCGGGCTCCAGGCGCCACGGACCCGGCCCCCGACGGCGGCCAGGAGCACGGCCGCGGCCAGGCCGAACCGGGCCACGGTGAGCCAGCCCGGCGGCAGCCAGGCCAGGGCGAGCTTGGTCATGGGCACGGTCGTGCCCCAGAGCAGGCCGGCGGCGGTGAGCGCGGCCACGGCGGTCCGGCGGTTGCTGGTGTCCATGGGGCCAGCGTGGCAGGCCATCCCCGTCGCATTCGTCAGTGACGCGATACTGCGAAATAATCATTGGCGAGATGGCCATTGAGCTTGACGATATTGACATCCAGCTGCTGACCGTCCTGCAGCAGGACGCGGACCGTACCAACGTCGAGCTGGCCCGCCTGGTCGGCCTCTCCCCGGCCGCGACCCTGCACCGGGTCCGCCGGCTCAAGGAGTCCGGGGTCATCCGGGTCGTCACCGCCCGGCTCGACCCCGCCGCCGCCGGGTTCCCACTGCACGTCTATGTGGCCGCCAGCCTGGCCCGCCACGACCCCCGCTCGACCCGGGTGTTCGAGGACCAGCTCCGGGCCCTTCCCCAGATCACCGCCGCCGACAACGTCGCCGGCGAGATGGACTACCTGCTCACCATCGTCGCCCGCGACGTGGCCGAGCTCCAGCAGGTCCTGGCCCGCCTGTCCACCCGCGGCGGCCAGCGCCTGGTCACCTACCTCCGCCTGGAGGAGATCAAGCCGCCCTCACCACTCCCCCTGGTCCCCACCCCTGCACCGACCGCCCGGGCCCGGCGGGCGCGCTAGCCAGCGGCCGGAATCGGCGTAGGGTTCGAGCGGGCTGGATCGGGCGAAGGAGGCCACGTGGACCTGGGGCTGCACTACTGGAACTACTCGACCCCGGCGGACCCGGCGCGGATCGCCGGGACCCTGGCCGAGACGGCCAGGGTTGCCGAGCAGGCGGGGATCTCGTCGTTCACGGTGATGGACCACTACTTCCAGATGGAGCAGGCCGCCTCCGCGGCCGAGCCGATGCTGGAGAGCTACACCACCCTCGGGTACGTGGCCGCCGTGACCGAGCGGATGACCCTTGGGGTGCTGGTCACCGGGGTCATGTACCGGCACCCGGGGCTGCTGGCCAAGATCGTCGCCACCCTGGACGTGCTCTCGGGCGGGCGGGCCCGCCTCGGCATCGGGGCCTCCTGGTACGAGCGCGAGCAGCGCGGGCTGGGGGTCCCGGTGGTGCCGGTGGCCGAGCGGTTCGAGCGGCTGGAGGAGACCCTCCAGATCTGCCTGCAGATGTGGAGCGACGACACCGGCCCCTTCAACGGCCGCCACTACCAGCTGGCCGAGACCATGTGCGAGCCGGCGCCGCTGCGCCGGCCCCGGCCGCCGATCCTGGTCGGCGGGGGCGGCGAGCGCAAGACCCTGCGGCTGGTGGCCCGCTACGCCGACGCCTGCAACGTGTTCGGGACCAGCCCCGAGGACGTCGGCCGCAAGCTGGAGGTGCTGCGCTCCCACTGCGAGGCCGAGGGCCGCGACTACGACGCCATCACCAAGACCGTGCTGGCGGTGCGGCCGGCCCTGGCCGATGTGGACGGCTTCCTGGAGGCCGCCGAGCGGTACGCCGCCCTGGGGGTGAGCGAGCTCGCGGTCATGCCCGACCGGCACCCGGTCGAGTTCGCCGTCGAGATCGGCGAGAAGGTCGCCCCCCGGGTCGCCGCCATCGGAGGCGGGAGCCGGTGAGCGGACCGTCCGGCGGCAACCGGGCCGGGGTGGTGGCGGTGGCCGGGGAGGCGCTGGTCGACTTCGTGCCCGCCGGCGAGCCCGGGGTGTTCCGGGCGGCTCCGGGAGGCAGCCCGGCGAACGTGGCCGTGGGCCTGGCCCGCCTCGGGGTGCCGGCCCGGCTGCTGGCCCGGATCGCCGACGACCTGCTCGGCCACCGCCTCCGGGCCCACCTGGACGCCAACGGGGTCGACCTCTCCTTCGTGGTCCGGGCGGCCGAGCCGACCTCGCTGGCGATCGTGGCCGTTGGCCCCGACGGGGTGGTCGAGTACGACTTCCGGGTCGAGGGCACGGCCGACTGGCAGTGGCGCGACCACGAGCTCGACGGCGCCCTCGACGGCCAGGTGGTCGCCCTGCACGCCGGGTCGCTGGCCCTGACCATGGCCCCGGGTGCCGACGTCCTCCAGCGGCTGCTGGCCAGGGCCCGCCAGGCCATGACCGTCTCCTACGACCCCAACTGCCGGCCGCTGCTGATGGGGTCCCCCGGCGCCGTCCTCGGCCGCATCGAGACCCTGGTCGGCCTGGCCGACGTGGTCAAGGCCAGCGCCGACGACCTGGCCTGGCTGCTCCCCGACCGCCCGCCCGAGCAGGTCGCCGAGGCCTGGCTGGCCAAGGGCCCGTCCCTGGTGGTCATCACCCTCGGCCCTGGCGGCCTGGTGGCCGCCTCCCGCCAGGCCGGCGTGCTGCGGCGCCCCGGCCGGGCGGTCGAGGTGGTCGACACCGTCGGCGCCGGCGACACCTGCATGGCCGCCCTGCTGGCCGGCCTCCACCGCCGCGGCCTCCTCGGCGCCGACCGCCGCCCTGGCCTCCAGACCGTGGACGCCGCCACCCTCACCGCCCTGGCCGACGAGGCCGTCCTGGCCGCCGCCCTCACCTGCACCCGCCCCGGCGCCGACCCCCCGACGGCGGCCGAGCTGGCCGCCGCCTCGGCCTGAGCCGGGAGGTCGATTCGGCCCGAGCCGGGAGGTCGATTCGGGTCTGTTTGCCGGCGGACGGGTCGGGTAACCTACGGCGTATTGTGCCGTTTCGCCCCTTCTGCTCCGGTAGGAGGGCGTGGACGAGAGGAGCCGTCATGCGGCGAGTGCTCCGGCCAATCCGTCTCGGCGCCATCGGCGCCAGTCTCCTGATCCTCCTGGCGCTGGTCGCGGCGCCCTCGGCGGCCGGGGCGGCGAGCGCCGCCGCCGCGGACCGGCCGTGGATGGACCGGTCGCTCAAGCCGGCGGCCCGGGCCGAGCGGCTGCTGGCGGCCATGACGCTGGAGGAGAAGGTCGGGCAGATGACCCAGGCCGAGCGGGGGGCGGTCACCGAGGACCCGTCGCTGGTCGCGACCTGGCGGCTTGGGTCGGTGCTGTCGGGCGGCGGCTCGACCCCGGACGACAACACCCCCGAGGGCTGGGCCGACATGGTCGACGGGTTCCAGGCCCAGGCCCTGCGGACGCGGCTCGGGATCCCGCTCGTCTACGGCGTCGACTCCGTCCACGGTCACGGCAACCTGGTCGGGGCGACCGTGTTCCCCCACAACATCGGGCTCGGCGCGACCCGCGACCCGCGGCTGGTGGAGCGGGTCGAGCACGTGACCGCGGAGGAGACCCGGGCCACCGGCCCCCAGTGGGTGTTCGCCCCCTGTGTGTGCGTGGCCAGGGACCTGCGCTGGGGCCGGACGTATGAGAGCTTCGGCGAGGACCCGGGCCTGGTCATCAAGATGGAGACGGCCATCGACGGGTTCCAGGGCCCGCGGGCCGGGGCGCTGGACAAGCCCGACCGCGTCCTGGCCACGGCCAAGCACTACGCCGGTGACGGCGACACCGAGTACGGCACCGGGTCGGGCGACTACCCCATCGACCAGGGCATCACCGTCACCAGCCGGCCCGACTTCGCCCGCATCGACCTGTCGCCGTACGTCGCCGCCGTCCACGCCCATGACGTCGGCAGCGTGATGCCGTCGTTCTCCAGCGTCGACTGGACCGAGGACGGGGTCGGGAACCCGCTCAAGATGCACGCCCACCGCGAGCTCATCACCGGGGTCCTGAAGCACAAGATCGGCTTCGACGGCTTCGTGATCTCGGACTGGGAGGGCATCCACCAGATCCCCGGCGACTACCCCACCCAGGTCCGAACCGGCGTCAACGCCGGTATCGACATGTTCATGGAGCCCTTCAGCTACCAGCAGTTCGAGACCACCCTGCTTGCCGAGGTCGCGGCCGGGCGGGTGAGCGAGGCCCGGGTCGACGACGCCGTGCGGCGCATCCTGGTCAGGAAGTTCGAGCTGGGGCTGTTCGAGCACCCCTTCACCGACCGCCGGAACCTGGACGAGGTCGGCTCGCCGGCCCACCGGGCCCTGGCCCGCCGGGCCGCCGCTGAGTCCCAGGTGCTGCTGAAGAACCGCGGCAAGGTCCTGCCCCTGTCCGGCCGCGAGCACATCTACGTGGCCGGCAGCAACGCCGACGACATCGGCAACCAGGCTGGCGGCTGGACCGTGGCCTGGCAGGGCCTGTCGGGCGACACCATCCCCGGCAACACCATCCTGGAGGGCATCCGCCAGGTCGCCCCGGACGCCGAGGTCACCTTCAGCGAGGACGCCTCGGCCCCCACGGCCGGGGCCGACGTCGGCATCGTGGTCGTGGGCGAGACCCCGTACGCCGAGGGCTTCGGCGACGTCGGCGGGCCCCTGTGGCAGGACAACGGCGTGCCCCGCGAGCCCAAGACGATGCGGCTCAACGACGCCGACCGGGCCGCCGTGGACCGGGTCTGCGGAAGCATCGACACCTGCGTGGTCGTGGTCGTCTCCGGCCGGCCGCTGGTCCTCACCGACCAGCTCGGCCGGATGGACGCCCTGGTCGCCGCCTGGCTGCCGGGCAGCCAGGGCGAGGGCGTGGCCGACGTCCTGTTCGGCCGGCGCCCCTTCACCGGGCGCCTGTCCATGACCTGGCCGCGGTCCCTTGACCAGGAGCCGATCAACGTCGGCGACCGCCACTACGACCCCCTGTTCCCCTACGGCTACGGGCTGCGCACCTGACGCGCACAGGAGCTGGTCGCACCCTGAGCAATCCGGAATCCTCGCTCTGTTTGGCGGGCCAGGGAACGCGCATACTTCGGGCATCCAGCCCATCCAAGGAGCAGCCATGCGCGAGAGCAGGGTGCGCTCGGCGCGGTGGTGGCTGGTCGCCTCGGTCCTCGCGGTCGCCCTGGCCGCCTGCGGGGACGGCGGCGACGACAACCAGGCCGCGGCCACCTCGGCCGGGCCGGCCACCACCGCGGCCGGGCCGACGACCGGCGACACCGGCGCGCAGACGGTCCAGATCGCTGTCACCGGGACCAAGGTCCAGACGGCCGAGCGCCGGGTCAAGGTCCCCCTCGGCGGCAAGGTCCGCCTGGAGGTGACGGCCGACCGGGCCGACGAGGTCCACCTCCACGGCTACGACCGCAAGGCCGACGTCTCCCCCGGCGAGCCGGCCGTGCTCGAGCTCACGGCCGACGTGCCCGGCGTGTTCGAGGTCGAGCTCGAGGAGGCCGGCCTCAAGCTGGTCGAGCTCCAGGTCTCATGAGGATCCTCGCCCACGGCCTCGGCGGCCGGGCCGACCTGCCCGTGCCGGTGTGGATGGCCCAGTACGCGGCCGCCCTGGTGCTGATCGTCACCTTCTTCATGCTGGCCCGGTTCTGGGACTCGCCGCGGCTGCAGGAGCCCTACCGCGGCCGCCCCCTGCCCCTGGGGCTGCAGCGGCTGGTCGACGCGCCCGCGTTCCGGCTCGCCCTGCGCCTGATCGGCCTGGCGGCGCTGCTGCTGGTCATCGTCGTGGCCGCCTTCGGCACCGGCTCGAGCGCCACCAACCCCGCCCCGACCTGGCTGTACGTCTGGTTCTGGGTCGGCATCGTGCCCCTGTCGCTGCTGTTCGGGCCCGTGCTGCGGGCCTGCAACCCGCTGCGGCTGCTCTCCTGGGGGGTCGCCCGGCTCAGCGGGCGGCGCGACCCCGACGACTTCCGGCCCCTGCCCGAGGGGATCGGCTACTGGCCGGCGGCGGCCGGGCTGCTGGTGTTCACCTGGCTGGAGCTGGTCTGGCGCAGCCCCGACCGCCCGGTGAACGTGCTCACCTTCATCCTCCTGTACTGCCTGGTGCAGCTGGCCGCGGCGGCGGTGTACGGGGAGCGCTGGTTCGACCACGGGGACGCCTTCGAGGTCTACTCCACCCTGATCGGCCGGCTGTCGCCGTTCGGGCGCCGCCCCGAGGACGGCCGGCTGGTGCTGCGCAACCCCCTGGCCGGCCTGGCCTCGGTCCCGGTCGAGCCCGGGATCGTGGCCGTGATCTGTGTCCTGCTGGGCTCCACGGCGTTCGACGGCCTCAGCCGGACCCAGTGGTGGCAGGGGCTGAGCGGCCAGACCACCGGCGTGGCCTACGTGCTCCTTGGCACCGCCGGGCTGCTGGGCATGGTCGCGCTGGTCTCGGGCGCCTACCTGGCCGCCACCCGGCAGAACCCGTGGGCCCGGCGCGGCCAGAAGGTGGCCGTCGAGCGCCGCTTCGTCCACTCCCTGCTGCCGATCGTCGTCGGCTACACCGTGGCCCACTACTTCTCCCTGGTCGTCTTCCAGGGCCAGGCCGGGTACCTGCTCGCCTCGGACCCCCTCGGCCGCGGCTGGGACCTGTTCGGCACGGCCGGGGAGTCGATCAACTACCGGCTGGTGTCGACCGCGACGATCGCGCTGGTGCAGGTGGCGGCCATCCTCACCGGCCACGTGCTCGGGGTGTTCATCGCCCACGACCGGGCGATCGCCGACTACACCCGCTCCCGCCAGCGCCTCCGCGCCCAGTACCCGCTGCTGGTGGTGATGGTCACCTACACCCTGGGCGGGATCGCCCTGCTGCTCGGCGCCTGACCCCGGGTGCGGTTCAGTTGTTGCCCTCGGGGGGCAGCAGGGCCGTCGGGACGGCGTCGCCGGCCGCGC
>Ga0081539_10006466_pt1 | contig 11230 bp, 6 predicted proteins | sample TabmetS4T2R2_FD_71023 | JGI IMG/M metagenome (GOLD analysis project Ga0081539, IMG submission 71023) | Tabebuia heterophylla rhizosphere microbial communities from the University of Puerto Rico - S4T2R2 | ecosystem: Host-associated > Plants > Roots > Rhizosphere ... | reverse complement strand
CGCCGAGCTGCCCCACCTCGCGCGGCGATCGCCCGAGATCAGCCAGCGCTCCGGCGTGAGCGTCCGCGTCACGGTCGCGAACGCCGAGGTCCTGGAGGCCGCCGCTCTCCGGCGCGCCGTCCGGCTCGGCGAGGCCGTCGCCGCGCCGCGCGTCTCCGACCTGGGCGCGGTCGTCGCCTCGACCGTCGGCAAGATCGAGCTCGAGTCGGTCGGGGACGAGGCGCCCGAGGAGCGGGTCGTCGAGCGGCTGATCACGAAGGCGCTCTTCGCGACCTTCGGGCGGCGGATCGACGTCGACGATCTCGAGGACGTCGTCAACGCATTCGAGGAGGGCCTCGTCATCGACACCGGCGAGCGCGTGCCGTCGCGCGAATACGTCCGCTGGATGGCCGAGGTCCCGGGCCTCCACGACGCCGTCCGCCGGCTCGGTGCATTCGACGTCACCGACGGGGCGGAGGAGCCGGCGGTGGTGGCGTCCGCGGTGGAGTTCCTCCTCGAGGGCCTCCACCTGTCGCGCCGGATCAACAAGGATCGTTCGGGGGCCGGCACGGTCTACCGGCGATGACCGCCGGGTTCACCCCCGATCCGCGCGATCTCGACGCGCCGGCCGCGGCCGCGGGAGCCCGCGAGGCCGTTCTCGCCCGGGCTGCGCGCTACGCGAGATGGGACGGCACCCAGACCATCCCCGCCCTGGATGCGGACGAGATCCTCGACGCGCTCGCCGACGACGTGATGGCCGAGGGCGATCTGGCCGAGGCGCTCCGCCGGCTGATGGAGCGCGGCTGGCGGACAAGCGATCCGACCCGTCGGGACCTGGCCGGGCTCAACGACCTTCGGGAGCGGCTCCGCCGCCGGCGCGAGGATCTCCAGGAGCGGTACCAGCTGCGCGACGTCCTCGCCGACGTCCGCCAAGAGCTCGACGAGATCGTCGCGCAGGAGCGCGCGGGGATCGAGCGGCGCCTCGACGACGCCGCGCGGGCACCGGACGACCGAGCACCAGGCGCCGAGCCGGACGCGGCGGACGCGGCCCTCCGGAACATGCTCCGCGACGCGGCGGCCCGCCGGATCGACCAGCTCGACGCGCTGCCGCGGGACGTCGGCGGCCGGATCCGGCGGCTGGAGGAGTACGACTTCATGGAGTCGGCGGCGCGGGACCGGTTCAACGAGCTGATCGAGCGCCTCAGGAAGCAGACGCTCGATCGGTTCGTGGAGGGCCTGTCCGAGGCGATCCAGGGCACGACGCCCGAGGAGCTCCAGGCGAACCGGGACATGGTCCGCGACCTCAACTCGCTCCTCGAAGAACGGCTCGAAGGCCGCGAGCCGAGCCAGGACGAGGTCGACGACTTCCTCGGCAAGCACGGCCGCTTCTTCCCGGGCGCCAGGACGCTCGACGACATCGTCGAGCAGCTCACCGAGCGGATGGCGGCCATGCAGTCGCTCCTGCGGTCGATGACGCCCCAGCAGCGGGCCGAGCTCCAGTCGATGATGGACGCGCTCCTCCGGGACGACCGGCTCCGCTGGGACCTCGCCCGCCTGGCATCGAACCTCGACCAGCTCATGCCCGACGGTCTGGGCGAGGGCTACGACTTCAGCGGCGACGAGCCGCTCGGGCTCGAGCCGGCGCTCGAGCGGATCGGCCAGCTCCAGGCCCTGGATGCGCTCGAGGACGACCTGGCCGCGATCGAGTCACCGGGCGACCTCGCCGGCCTCGACCGAGACGACGTGCGCGAGCTGCTCGGTCCGGAGTCGGCACGCGATCTCGAGGCGCTCGACGAGCTCGCCCGGCAGCTCGAGGCGGCCGGTTACCTGATCCGCGACGGCGACCGGCTGGAGCTGACCCCGCGCGGCAGCCGCCGGATCGGCCAGAAGGTCCTCGACGACCTGTTCGCCCGACTCTCGCGCGACGCGTTCGGCGGACACCGGATCGACCGGGCAGGGCGGGGAGGGGAGCGCGAGGAGACCACGAAGCCGTACGAGTTCGGCGACCCGTTCCATCTCGACATCCGGGGCACGATCGACAACGCGCTCTACCGGCCCGAGAACGCGCCGGCCGCCCGCCTCGAGCGGGGCGATCCGTCCGTCCACCTCTCGCCGGGGGACTTCGAGGTCTTCCGGACCGAGCAGCTGACGCGGACGTCCACCGTCCTCCTCGTGGACATGAGCCGCTCGATGCTCCTGCGCGGCTGCTTCCTCGCCGCCAAGAAGGTCGCCGTCGCGCTCGACACGCTCATCCGGACCCAGTATCCGCACGATGACCTGACCGTCATCGGGTTCGCGTACTACGCGCGTGAGCTGCGCCCGGAGGCCCTGGCGGGACTGACCTGGCACGGCTACGAATACGGCACGAACCTCCAGCACGGCCTGATGCTCGCCCGGCGGATCCTCGCCCGGCAGCGCGGCGCCAACCGCCAGATCGTCGTCATCACCGACGGCGAGCCGACCGCCCACTTCGAGAACGGCCAGGTGGAGTTCAGCTACCCGCCGACGCGCCGGACGATCCAGGAGACCCTCCGCGAGGTTCAGCGCTGCACGCGCGACGGGATCACGATCAACACGTTCATGCTCGAGCGGTCGCGGGCGCTGGCCGAGTTCGTGGCGCTCGTCACGCGTCTGAACCGCGGTCGGGCGTTCTACGCGACGCCCGAGCGGCTCGGCGAATACGTGCTGGTGGACTTCGTCTCGGGGCGGACGCGCGGGGCCGCCTGAGGTCGGTTTGGCGTCAGAACCGCCGCCAAGTCCCAGACCTGGGCCTCTATCCTGTCGCCCAGGCCGAGGGGACGTGCGAGCACGAGGAGGTCCGATGTCGCCCTGGTTCCAGATCGTCCTGTTCCTGCACGTGATGGGCGCGATCCTGGCGTTCGGCCCCACGTATGCCTACTCGATCATCGGCGCCTCGGGTGGTCGGGAGCCCCAGCACGCGAACTTCGCCACGCGGGTCACCGAGCAGATCGGCACACGCCTCGTCTACCCGCTCGCGATCGTCCAGGGGATCACCGGGCTGCTGCTGATCTGGCTGGCCAGCATCAACCTCTTCGCCTCGACCTGGCTCCTGATCGCGATCGTCCTGTACGTCTGCGCCCTGGTCTACGCGCTCACGATCCAGCGCGAGGCCGTCCATCGCGTGATCGAGCTCACGACGATGCCTGCGGGCGGGCCGCCGCCCGGCGCGCCCGCTGGCCCGCCACCCGGGCTGCCGCACGCCGTTCGCCGGGTCCAGCTCGGCGGCATCGGTCTCGCGATCACGATCGCGGTGATCGTCTTCCTCATGGTGACCAAGCTCAGCTTCTGAGGCAGCGCGAGCGCCGCACCCGGCCTTCGACCGCCGGACCGCTACGATGGAGCCGAACCGCTAGGAGAGCTCCACCTGATGCCGCACGTCGCCGAACGCGTCCCCGACCTGATCGCCCGGCTCGGCGAGGCAGCCCACCTGGACGGCGGGCGTCTGGTGGTGGACGACGAGTCATCGCTGCGCGGGGATGTGATCCGCGACCTGGCCTGGACTGCGGCGTTCGCGACCGACGAGGCCACGATCGCAGCGGCGCAGTGGCTCGTCCGCGAGGCGGCGAGGGAGCTGGGTGCCCTCAGCGCGAGCATCCACGAGCTGTACATCGCGCGAGGCCGCGGCGAGGTCGGCGGGTTCACCGTTCCGGCGATCAACATCCGCGCGCAGACGTTCGACATGGCGCGGACGGTGTTCGAGACGGCGACCGGTTCTGATGTCGGCGCGGTGATCCTCGAGCTGGCCCGGAGCGAGCAGACGTACACGTTCCAGCGGCCGGCCGATTACGCGACGGGCGTCCTCGCGGGCGCGGTCGCCGCCGGCTGGCGCGGTCCGGTCTTCATCCAGGGCGACCACTACCAGTTCAACGCCAAGAAGTACGCGGCCGATCCCGAGGCGATGACGGAGGAGATCCGCCGCGCCTGTCGCCTGGCGATCGACGCGGGCTACCGGAACATCGACATCGACAGCTCGACCCTCGTCGACCTGTCGAACGGAACCGTCGACGAGCAGCAGCGCGAGAACTACGTCCGGGCAGCCGAGCTCACGGTCCTGATCCGGAGCCTCGAGACGGACGGCGTGACGATCAGCGTCGGCGGGGAGATCGGCGAGGTCGGCAAGGAGAACTCGAACGAGGCCGAGCTCGTGGCGTACCTCGACGGCTACCGCTCTGAGCTCGACCGGCTCGAGCCCGGCGCGACGGGGATCAGCAAGATCAGCGTGCAGACCGGCACCTCGCATGGTGGCGTCCCGCTCCCCGATGGGTCGGTGGCCGAGGTGAAGCTCGACTTCGAGGTCCTCCATCGGCTTGGTGAGGTCGCCCGGGCGCGTGGCCTGGCCGGAGCCGTTCAGCACGGGGCATCGACGCTGCCCGATGAGCTCTTCCACCGGTTCCCGGCGGTCGAGACGGCCGAGATCCACCTCGCCACGGGTTTCCAGAACACGCTCTACGAGCACGCGGCCTTCCCGGCCGAGCTCCATCGCGAGATCGAGGCGTGGTGCTTCGCGAACGCGATCGACGAGCGCAAGCCCGATCAGACCGATCAGCAGTTCGTGTACACGACCCGGAAGAAGGCGATCGGGCCGTTCAAGCGCCAGCTGTGGGACCTGACCTCGAAGGACGAGATCCTCGCCGCTCAGCGCCGCAAGATCGCGTTCCTCTTCACCGAGCTCGGGGTGAACGGCTCGCGGGAGATGGTCGATCGGTACGTCCATCCGGTGGAGCAGCGAACCCCGCCGCCGGAGGCGCTCCGAGAGGTCGTCGGCGGGGTCGCCCGCTGACGGTCGCCCGCTGAGTGCGGGGTCGCAAGACGGGCCTCGGTCCCTCTTCCTGACAGAAGCCCACAGATGGGGCCGAAGCGGCGCTTGCAGCTCCGACGGACGGTGCGCGACGGGCACGCCGGGACGTTCCGCCTGACAGAAGCTCAGTTGCCGAGCCCGTGCCGGCGTCAGACCGCCCGGCGACCGGTAGAGGCTCGCCCGCGGGGCTTCTGACACACTGCCTGCCCGTGCCGGAGGTCACCGGCCGTCGCCACGCGCATCGGACAGGAAGTCCCGGGCGTGGGGCCTCGCTGCTGCGCAGATGTCAGGGAGATCCGCACCGGCCTCACCCCCTCCCCGTGCTGCGCAACCGCGTTGACTCGTCAACGGGCCAGTCGTATCGTCCGCGCCAGTCGGCGGCCGATCGAGGGAGCGGCTGCGCGCATCACCGGCGTCCACGCGTTCCACTCCAGAGGTCAGGCTCGCACGTTGTGCGGCGGTAGGAGGAGGAGATCGTGACGGGATCGGTCCAGGATCAGGCTGCGCGCGACGACGCGCACCTCCAATCGCTCGGGATCAAGCCGGAGCTGAGACGGACGCTCGGCTTCCTGTCGAACTTCGCGGTCGCGTTCAGCTACATCTCGGTCTCGACTGGAACGTTCACGAACCAGGCGGTCGCCTTCGGGGTCGGCGGACCGGCGATCTTCTGGGCGTGGCCGCTCGTCATCATCGGCCAGACATTCGTCGCCTTGAACTTCGCCGAGCTCGCCAGCCACTTCCCGGTGGCGGGCTCGATCTACCAGTGGTCGAAGCGCCTCTCGAACAAGACGCTCGGCTGGTTCACCGGATGGATCTACTTCTGGGCAGGCGTCGTGACCGTCACCGCTGTCGCGGCCACCGTCCCCCTCGTCCTGTCCACGATCATGGGCTTCGATCTCGCGAGCGCCTCGCCGCTGCCATTCCTCGACATGTGGCAGTTCGTGGGCCTCGTGGCGCTCATCTCCACCACGCTGATCAACTCGATCGGCGTCCGCCTGCTCGCGCTGATCAACAACATCGGCGTGGGCGCCGAGATCCTGGGGATGGTCGTCTTCGCGCTGATCCTGCTGTTCTTCGCGAACCACCAGTCGCCGTCGATCCTGTTCGACACCTCGTACACGAGCGAGCTGGCCGGTGGCAGCTACCTGCCGGTCTTCCTGGTCGGCATGTTCATGGCGTTGTTCGTGGTCTACGGCTTCGACACCGCGGGCACGTTCGGCGAGGAGACGCTCGATGCGAGCCGCCAGGCGCCGCGCGGCGTCCTGTCGGCGATCTGGCTGTCGGGGATCGTGGGGGCGATCTTCCTCCTCGGCGTCACGCTGTCATTCCAGGACGTCGGCGCCGCGGTCAAGACAGGCCAGGAGTTCGGCTTCCCGATCGCCGACACGATCAAGGCGAACCTGACGTTCGGCCTGCTCGGCAGCTTCACGATGGGCGACCTGTACCTCGTGATGATCCTGATCGCGGTCTACGTCTGCACCCTGGCGATCCAGGGTGCGACCACCCGGCTGATGTTCTCGATGGGCCGCGATCGGCGCCTCCCGTTCGGCAGCCTGTGGGGCCACGTCAATCCGAGCCTGAAGACGCCGGCCAACGCCGCCATCGCGGTCGGCATCCTGGGCGCGATCCCGATCCTCGTGACCGGCGCTCTCGGCTCGATCTATCTCGCGATCGCCGCGACCGGGATGATCTACATCAGCTACTTCCTGTGCAACCTCGGCGTCCTCGCCGCCCGCCAGCGCGGCTGGCCGCACAAGGGCGCCTGGTTCAGCCTCGGGAGCTGGGGCACGATCATCAACATCGTCGCCCTCATCTGGGGCGGCCTCATGGTCATCAACATCGGCCTGTGGACCGCGCCGAACCTCTTCGGCGACTTCGGGAACGACCTGCGCAACACATGGTCGAACCCGTTCATCAACACGTTCATCGCGATCGGCAAGACACCCGACGGGGACCCGAACATCCTCACCGGCCTGCCGGCGATCCCGGTGTTCGAGGCCCTGGTCGGCGTCGTGCTGATCGTGGGCGCGGCGTACTACCTCCTCGCCCAGGCAGGGCGCGAGGACGCCGTTCCCGCCGATCTCGCGACGGGCGAGGCAACGATCGGCTGAACCATCGGCTCGACGGAGCGAGCGGGCGGCGCGTCGTGCTCGCGGCGCGCCGCCTCGGCACGTCCGGGGAAGGTGAGTCGTGACGGCGGAGGCCGAGGCGCCGCTCCGAGGCGAGCTCCGCGACGAGCTCGTCGGGGCGATGCAGCGCGTCCCGGAGCTCGCCGGGGCCGACCTGACCCTCACCCCGCTGAGTGGCGGGATCACCAACCGGAACTTCCTCGTGGCGATCGCCGGCCGGAACGACCGTTACGTCATCCGGCTCGCGGGCAACGACACGCACCTGCTCGGGATCAGTCGCGAGGTCGAGCACGCCGCCACGGTGGCGGCGGCCGGCGTGGGGGTCGGTCCGGAGGTCACCGCGTTCATCCGGCCGGAGGGCTATCTCGTCACCCGCTTCATCGAGGGCTCACCGGTCTCGGACGAGGCGGTCCATCGGGTGGAGACGCTTCGCCGGGTCGGCGACTCGCTCCGGCGGATCCACGACGGGCCGCCGATCCCCGGCCTGTTCATCCCGCTCCGGATCGTCGAGGCGTACCGAGCGCTCGCGGCGGCCCGCGGCGTCCGGATCCCGCCCGAGTACGAGCTCGCGATGGCGCTCGCCCGCCGGATCGAGCTCGCCTTCCTGTCGAACCCGGTCGAGCTGCGACCGTGTCACAACGACCTGTTGAACGCGAACTTCATCGACGACGGGACGCGGATCCGGATCGTGGACTGGGAGTACGCCGGGATGGGCGATCCGTTCTTCGATCTCGGCAACTTCAGCGTGAACCATGGGCTCACCGCCGAGGAGGACGCCGAGGTCCTCCGCGCCTACGAGCGCGACGTCCGGCCCGACCGCCTGGCGAGGCTCACTCTGATGCGGACGGTGTCGGACTTCCGCGAGGCGATGTGGGGCGTCCTTCAGCAGGGGATCAGCTCGCTCGACGTCGACTTCGTCGCCTACGCCGGGGAGCACTTCGAGCGGTTGTTGAGCGGCGCGACGACGCCCACCTTCGAGCGCGCGCTCCGCGAAGCCGCCCGCTGATCGCCCGCGCGCGCCGCCGGGCGAGGTCGGAGCGGAGCGGCCGACCGCCCGATCCCGCGGCACGCTCGATCCCGATACCCTGCGGACGTGGATCGCGCTGGGCTGGCCCGGACCGCCGGACTGCTTCTCGTTGCCTTCGTCGCGACGTTCGCGCTCCTCGTTGGCGGGGGGGCGCTGGTCGGGCGGCTGGGGGCGGCCGCGCCGCGAGCCACACCGCCACCAGCCGGCCCGTCGCCGGGCGGCCCCGTCTCCGCGCCGCCCTCCGCGATCACCGCTACGCCCCCGGTCGCGCTCGACCCGAGGGCGTCCGACGCCCCAAGCGTCGTCCTGACCGGCGCGGGCGACATCGCCGACTGCACGCGCCCCGGCGCGTCGAAGACCGCCGACCTCCTCGGCCGGGAGTCCGGCTGGTTCTTCACTGTCGGCGACAACGCGTACGAGAACGGCAGCAGCGCCGACTACGCGAACTGCTACGCCCCGACGTGGGGCCGCTATCGCGACCGGACGATCCTGCCGGCGCCGGGCAACCACGACTGGCAGACGAAAGACGCCGCCGGGTACCGCGCCTATTTCGGCGATCGTGCGGCGCCCGCCGGCGTGACCTGGTACTCGATCGACGTCGGGACGTGGCACGTCGTCGTCCTGGACTCGGACTGCGAAGCCGTCGGCGGTTGCGACGACGCGTCTCCGCAGGGGCGCTGGCTGGCGGCCGACCTACGCAGCCACCTGGCCCACTGCACGCTGGCGATCTGGCACCACCCGCTGTTCAGCTCGGGCCAGCACGGGAACACCAAGTCGGTCAAGCCGTTCTGGGAGCAGCTCTATGCTGCACGGGCGGAGCTCGTCATCAATGGTCACGACCACGACTACGAGCGGTTCGCCCCGCAGGACCCGGACGGGAAGGAGCAACGGCCCGGCGGAATTCGCGAGATCGTCGTGGGCACGGGTGGCAGCGAGCTCCGCGGGTTCTCGCGGTCGCAGGCCAACACCGAGTTCCGAATGTCGGGCCAGTGGGGCGTCCTGCGGCTGACGCTCCACCCGCTGAACTACGACTGGGAGTTCGTGCCCACAGACGGCAGCATCGCCGACTCCGGCAGCACGCCCTGCCGCTGAAGCGCGTCGTCGCCGCGACGACCACGGCGTGACACGAGCGCACGCCGCCGGACGGGCGTCGATACCCTGACCGCGTGGCGGACCATGCTCGCGCGGTGGTCATCGGCGGTGGCGTTGGCGGGACATCCGTCGCCTACCACCTCGCCGAGCGCGGCTGGACGGACGTGGTCCTCGTCGAGCGGGCCGAGCTCACCTCGGGATCCACCTTCCACTCCGCTGGGCTCGTCGGTCAGCTCCGGAGCTCGGTGACCCTGACGACGATGATGATGTACGGGGCGTCGCTGTACCGGCGGCTGAAGGAGCTGACCGGCGTCGACCCCTCGTGGCATGAGGTCGGCTCGCTCCGGCTCGCCTCGTCGCAGGCTCGGTTCGAGGAGCTCCAGCGCCAGGCGAGCTGGGCGAAGACCTTCGGGCTCCCGCTCGACCTGATCACGGCGCGCGAGGCGCAGGATCGCTTCCCGCTGATGTCGACCGATGGGGTCCTCGGGGCGGTCTGGCTGCCGACCGACGGCTGGCTCGATCCGTCCGGGCTGGCGATGGCCCTCGCCGCCGGCGCCCGGCAGGCGGGCGTGACGATCCGCGCGAACACCCGGGTCGTGGGCATCGGCGTCGAACGGGGCCGGGTGACGGGCGTGACCGTGGAGCTCCGGGATGGGTCGCGCGAGGAGATCGCGGCCGAGGTCGTCGTCAACGCGGGCGGGATGTTTGCGCCCGAGATCGGCCGGCTGGCCGGCGTGACGATCCCGATCGTGCCGATGGCCCACCAGTACCTGTTCACCGAACCGCTGGCCGGCGTGACGCCGGCGCTCCCGCAGCTGCGCGACCCGGACAACCTCGTCTACTTCCGCGAGGAAGTCGGCGGGCTGTGCATGGGCGGCTACGAGCGCGAGCCGGCGCCATGGTCGCTGGACGGCGTCCCGGCCGACTTCAACGGCAAGCTCCTCGCCCCCGACTGGGCCCGGTTCGAGCCGATCATGACCGGCGCGGTCCGACGGGTCCCCGCGATCGAGGCGGCCGGCGTGTCGCGCGTGATCAACGGGCCGGAGGGCTTCACGCCCGACAACGAGTTCATCCTCGGTGAGAGCGACGTCCGCGGGCTCTTCGTCGCGGCCGGCTTCTCGGCCCACGGGATCGCGGGCGCCGGTGGGGTCGGGCGGCAGGTCGCGAGCTGGATCGTCGACGGCGAGCCCGAGCTTGACCTGTGGCACATGGACATCCGTCGGTTCGGCGGCGCGCACTGGCGGTCGCGCGAGTGGACGCTCGCCCGCACGACCGAGGTCTACGCGACGTACTACGACATCCACTACCCCAACGAGGAACGCCGGGCGGGCCGGCCGCTGCGCGCCTCGCCGACCTACGAGCGGCTCGAGCGGCTCGGGGCGGTCTTCGGCGAGAAGGCGGGCTGGGAGCGGGTGAACTGGTTCACCCCGAACGCCGACGACCCGCGGTTCGGCGACCGAGCGGCGCTCGAGGCGCTCCGGCCGCGCGGCTGGGCGGGCCAGCATTGGGATCCGGCGATCGCGGCAGAGGCCCTCGCCACCCGCCGGGCCGCCGCCCTGTTCGACGAGACGAGCTTCGCGAAGATCGAGGTGACGGGGACCGGCGCGGCGGCGTTCCTCCAGAGGATGGCCGCGAACGACGTCGACGTCCCGATTGGGCGGGTCGTCTACACGTCGCTCCTGAACACGCGCGGTGGGATCGAGTGCGACCTGACGATCACGCGGGTCGCGTCGGACCGCTATCTCCTCGTGACCGGGACAGCGTTCGGCCAGCACGACCTGGCCTGGCTGCGCGGTCACCTCCCGGACGATGGTTCGGTCCAGCTCAGCGATGTCACGTCGGCCCGCGTCTGCCTCGGGCTGTGGGGGCCGCTGGCCCGCGACATCCTCTCCCCGCTGACGACCGACGACGTCTCCGATGAGGCATTCCCGTTCCTGACCGCCCGCTCGATCACGGTGGGCCGGGTGCCCGCGCTCGCACTCCGGGTGACCTACGTGGGCGAGCTCGGCTGGGAGCTGTATGCCCCCAGCGAGTTCGGGCCTGCGCTCTGGGACACCCTCGTCGAAGCCGGCCGCCCGCACGGCCTGCTGCCGGCCGGCTACCGGGCGATCGACGCGCTCCGGCTCGAGAAGGGCTACCGGGTCTGGTCGAGCGACATCACGCCGATGGAGACGCCGTTCGAGG
>Ga0081539_10006465_pt1 | contig 11230 bp, 9 predicted proteins | sample TabmetS4T2R2_FD_71023 | JGI IMG/M metagenome (GOLD analysis project Ga0081539, IMG submission 71023) | Tabebuia heterophylla rhizosphere microbial communities from the University of Puerto Rico - S4T2R2 | ecosystem: Host-associated > Plants > Roots > Rhizosphere ... | reverse complement strand
CGATTCATCTCGGCGCGGTGGCTGATGAGGTCCGCGTCGCCGATGTCGGCGCCTTCGAGCCGCTCGCGCTCGTGACCTCCGGCGATCCCTACACGATGGATCAGAAGACCCAGGACGCCGCGGAGAAGAATCCGCGCTGGGTGCCGTCGATCAGCTCGGCGACCAGCGCGTCGATCGGTGCGCATGTCGGCACGCATGCGGCGGCGGAAGCCGCCCGCGTGATCTTCCGTTTCGGGCTGTGGCCGGCCGCGCTCGAGCTGTGGCGCATTCCGGCAAATGATCCGCGCGCGAAGGATTGGGCGAAGGCCCGCTGGAAAGATGGGCAGCTCATTGTCGATGGGCTGGTGCCGCTCGCGTTGCCGGCACTGAGCGCGACCGCGCATGCGCGCAGTCTCGTGACCGGCGCGATGGCGCATGGCTTTTCGCGCTGGGCCTGGTCGCGCGCGCGGTTTCCAGTCGCCGGAGAGCAGTGGACCGCCGACATTGACGGCCTCGCCATTCGCAAGGGCAGCGGGAGCTTCCAGCGCATCGATCGCGTCAGCGTCAGGATACCGCCGACCAACAATAACCGTATCGGCGTGGCGTTTACGTCGCTCTGCGGCACGTTGGTGCGTATCGAGATCAATCGGCAGAGTGGGGCGCTGCGCATTGCCAAGGCCTACAGCGTGCTCGAATGCGGGCAGGCGCTGGTGCCGGAGGTCGTGCTCGGGCAGGCGCAGGGCGGCTTTGCGATGGGCGTCGGCTATGCCTTGCTCGAATCGCTGCCGCCTTACGAGGGCGGCCCCGGCAACGGGCAATGGAATCTCGGGCAATACCTGATCGCGCGCGGTTCGGATCTGCCGCTGCGCGATCTGCAGATCGAGGTGCTGCCGCCGCTGACGCCGACCGAAGCGCCGAAAGGCATGGCCGAGGTGGTGATGATCCCGATCGTCCCGGCGCTGCTGAATGCCATCTGCGATGCGACCGGGCGCCGCTTCCAGTCGCTGCCGGTCACCCAGGACATGCTCAAGGGAGTGCTCACGTGACGACATTGCGCGTGACGATCAATGGCCGCGCGCACGGACCGGTCGAGGTGCGCGACGATCTGTCGATGAACGATTTTCTGCGCGAGCACCTCGAGATGACCGGCACCAAGTTCGGCTGCGGCGCGGCGCAGTGCCTGAGCTGCGCGATCATCGTCGATGAGCCGGACGGCACCAGCTACACCAGCCCGACCTGCGTCGTCCCGGCAACGAGCTTCAATGACAAGTCGATCCGCACCGTCGAGGGACACGCCAAGAATGGCCAGCTGACGGCGCTGCAGAAGGCTTTCATCGAGCACTTTGCGTTTCAGTGCGGCTATTGCACCGCGGGCTTTCTCAATGAGGGGCAGGTGCTGCTCGAGCGGCTTGCAAAGAAGCCGGTGCCGCGCGCCGAACTCGAGACGGTCATCGCCGAAGCGCTCGACGGCCACCTCTGCCGCTGCACCGGCTACATCAAGTATCACGAGGCGGTGCGCGACGTGATCCTGGCGGACGCGAAACGCTATCTCGTGGCGACCAAATGAGCGGCCTGGGGCGGGGCGAGATGAAAACAGATGCGCGGGTCCGGACATTGCTCGCGGTGGCGATTGCGATCGGCGCGATGACGCGCCTCGCAATGGCGCAAAGCGCGCCGAACGAGCTCGCCTCGCCGGAAAGCTTCGCGTCGATCACCGACACCGCGAAGCGGTCGGCGGCCTACTTCACCGAGCTCGGCAAGGTGCTGACCCATCAGCGCTGCACCAACTGCCACCCGGCCGGCGACCGTCCGCGCCAAGGCGACGACAAGCGCCTGCACGAGCCGCCAGTCTGGCGTGGCGCCGACGGGCACGGGCTCCCGGCGATGCGCTGTTCGATCTGTCATCAGCAGGCGAATTTTGATCCCGGCCGGGTCCCGGGACACCCCGAGTGGCATCTCGCACCGCGCGAGATGGCCTGGGAAGGCAAGACCCTCGCGGAGATCTGCGCACAGATCAAGGATCCCGCCCGCAACGGCAACCGCAAGGTCGAGGACCTCATCCATCACATCGGCGAGGACACTCTGGTCGGCTGGGCCTGGGCGCCAGGCTTCGGACGCGAGCCGGCTCCGGGGACTCAGAAACAGGCGGGCGCGCTGATCACGGCCTGGGTCAAGACCGGAGCTGCCTGTCCGCAGAAGTGAATGTGCGCGCCGCCTAAAGCGTGATGTATTTAGGTCCGCACCGCCATTGGCCCAATCTCCGCTCATTCCCGCGAACGCGGGAATCCAGGGGCCGAGAAGTGGGCCAAAGAACTGGGTCCCCGCTTCCGCGGGGACGAGCGGAATTTAGAAGCGATTCAAGCTCAACTCATCGCGCATTAGTCCGGAAACTGTTCGCCCAAACCGGTCCGGTTGGAACGCGGAAAGGTCTCGGCCGTCGCCTCGATCGCTGATGAGGTCCGCAACGATTCTGCTCGTGACGCCGGCCAACGTCATGCCGAGATGCCCATGGCCAAACGCATAGATCAGGTTCGGCTGGCGCCGGCTGCGCCCGATGACGGGGAGTGAATCGGGCAGAGAAGGACGGAAGCCGAGCCACTGCGATTGAACGGGCCCGAGATCTGGAAAGAGCTTGCGGGCGCCTCGCTCGAGCAAGGCGATCCGACCGGGATCTGGCGGTGCGGAGAGGCCGCCAAGCTCGACAGTTCCCGCGACGCGCAAGCGGCCTTCCATCGGCGTGATGTAGAAGCCGAGATCGACTGGGCTGATCGGCCGCTTGATCGGGCAGGGGCTCAGCGCGAACTCGATATGGTAGCCACGTTCCGTATCGAGCGGAATGTTCTCTCCCGCTTGCCGGGCAAGGAAGCGCGACCAGGCGCCGGCCGCAAGAACGACTGTGCGCGCATCGATAGTGAGATCGGGACACATGAGCCGGACGTGTCCGTTGTCCTGGAACTGCGATCGCGCGACGCGGGCGCGTTGAAACAAGGCACCTTGTGTCTGCGCTGCCGCCGCGAGCCGCCGGGTCAATGCGGATGGATCGACGATATGTGCTGCGTCGGGAAAAAATAGTCCGCCGGCCGTGGCGGGCAGCGCCGGCTCGAGCTCGGCGACCTCCGCCGATGTCAGCCATTCCTGCCGGATGCCGAGCTCGCCGCGCAGCCGGCCAGCCCAATCGCCGTGCCGTGGCGGCATCTTCTCGCGGTAGACATACAGGCAGCCGTCATGGCGAAAGAGGTCGCAAACCCCGGACGGTTCGGCGAGTTCGCGCCATGCCGGTATCGCCTCTTTCAAAAGAGGCGCCAATGCGCGCCCGTTGCGGCGCGCATTGGCCGGCATCGATTGCCAAAGGAAACGCGTCAGCCACGGGAGCAACGCCGCCACAGCGGCAGGCCTGATGGCGAGCGGGCTGTCCGGGTTGAACAGCAGGCGGGGAAGGTTACGCAGAACGTCGGGGTTTCCGATCGGCGCGCAGCCGTAAGGCGCGATCGCTCCTGCATTGCCATACGAGGCACCCGAGCCCGCCTCGTTCGGATCGACAACGAGAACCTCCCGGCCGGCGGCCGCGAGGCGCAGCGCGGTCGCAAGCCCGATGATGCCGGCGCCGATGATTGCGACGTCCGTCTTGAGCGGAGCCGGCATCGCACTTTCAGACCGCGCCGGAGATTTCGATATGGCCGGAATTGAGAACATCGGCGATGGTCAGGAGCGCCTGCCGCAACTCGCTGAGCGAGGGGGCGGCGCTCAGATTGATGCGCGCTGCATGCGCCAGAACCTCGCGCCCCACGGCGAACGCGTCGGCGGGAAGAACGCCGACGCCGCGCTGACGGCAGGCGCGGGCGAAAGCGGCACCCCGCCAAGGTTCAGGCAGATGCAGCCAGCAATGCGGCGCGAAATCGGAGCTCTGAACATCGAAAGCCTTGAGCACGTCCCGCAAGATGTCATGCCGCCTGCGCAATTCGTCACGTTGCGCGTCGATGACGCGCACCGCTGCGCCATCCTCGAGCAGGATGGTCGCAACGAGCGCGGTCAGCGGGCTGATGCTCCAGCAATCGATGCGCAGGGCCGCCGCGACATTGCTCAGGACGGCACGCGGAGCGACGACAAAGCCATAGCGCAGCCCGGGCGCGATGCATTTCGACAGGCCGCTGATGTGGACGGTCAACTCCGGTTCCAGCGTCGCAAAGGACGGGATGCCGCCATCGATAAGCGGACGATAGACATCATCCTCGATGATCAGCACGTTGTGGCGGCGGGCAATCGCGGCGAGTGCGCGCCGGCGGTCCTCGCTCAATGTGACCGTCGTCGGATTGTGCAAGGTCGGCACCAGGAAAACCGCGCGCGGACGCAAGGTCGCACAGGCGGTCTCGAATGCGTCCGGGCGCATGCCTTCGCGGTCGAATGGCAGTCCGCGCAGGTCGAGGCCTTGCGACCGGCAGAGCGCACTGATGCCTTGATAAGTGATCGAATCCGCCAGGATGACATCGCCGCGTTGCGCCAGCGCGCGCAGCACGCAGGCAAGACCGTGTTGCGCGCCATCGGTGAGAACCACGCGGCCGGCATCGCCATCGCCCGCGACGCCGCGCAGCCACTCGGCAACCGCGGCGCGCGCCCATAAGGGACCTTCGGGCGGATGGTAGTCCTGCAGAGTGCCATAGCGGCGGTCTTTTGCCATCCGCGGCAGGAGCGTTGCCAAGGCTTCGAGATAGGCCGAGGTCGCGGGGCGATTCACCGACAGATCGATCAGGCCGGCTTCGTCGCTCGGGGCGGATTTGAATGCACCGTCTTCAACCTCGCGCGACGCGATCAAGGTCCCGCGGCCTGGGCGCGCCTCGACGAGGCCGCGCTGTTGCAAGGCTGAAAAAGCCCGCGTGACGGTCGTCACGTTGATCCCGAGCGCGCGCGCAATTTCGCGATGCGGCGGCAGTCTCGCTCCGCCGACCAGTTCGCCGCTCGCGATGCGCTCGCCTATGGCATCCGCAAGGCGCTGGTAGATTGGCCGGTCGGTGTCCGGCAGTCGCAAATTCTCGAGCATTTTCCGTCTGGCGCCCTGCGCGCCTGCCCCCTTGCGGCGAGCGGCCTACCATAGGCCCGATCGTCGGACAATCAAGCGTACGTTCAGTTTAATGACCACACAATATACATTGTATCCCATTCCTGAGTGTAAAGATGCTTAAATTCTAGGATTGACTGGGCGTCCTTGGCTCCATATGGTCACCCAATAAGAGATTGTATGATCACACAAGTGCCGCGAGCGGCACGGGATCGAAGCGCAGTCTTGAGGTGGGGCATGACATCGGCCGCTCAGAATTCGGCGATTCGTGCGGGCCTGGGCGGTAGCGAAAGCCCGCCCGCGCAGCCGTCCCTTCATTCCTCCGGCCAGCCGAAACCGGCCGCCGGCGAAAAAGCCGACGACAAGTTCGTCGAGTTCATCGACGTCGAGAAGATGTACGGCGCCTTTCACGCCGTCAGGCAGCTCAACCTGAGCATCGGCCGCGGCGAGTTTCTGACGTTTCTCGGACCGTCGGGCTCCGGCAAGACCACGACCTTGAACATGCTGGCAGGCTTCGAACGGCCGAGCCAGGGCGTGATCAAGCTCGGCGGCAAGTCGGTCGACCGGCTTCCGCCCTATGAGCGCAACATCGGCATGGTGTTCCAGAACTACGCGCTGTTTCCGCACATGAGCGTGGCGAACAATGTCGCGTTCCCGCTGTCGGTGAGAAAAGTGCCGAAGGCGGACATCGGGCCGCGCGTCACGCGCGCGCTCGAAATGGTGCGGCTGGAGCAATTCAAGGATCGCAAGCCGGCGCAGCTCTCGGGGGGCCAGCAGCAGCGCGTCGCGCTCGCGCGCGCACTCGTCTTCCAGCCGAGCCTCGTTCTGATGGATGAACCGCTTGGCGCGCTCGACAAGAAGCTGCGCGAGCATATGCAGATCGAGCTGAAGCAGATTCACGAGATGCTCGGCGTCACCATCGTCTACGTGACGCACGACCAGAGTGAAGCGCTGACGATGTCGGATCGCGTGGCGATCTTCGAGAGCGGCAGCATCATCCAGATCGGAACGCCGGGTGACCTCTACAAGAAACCCGCGACTGCATTCGTTGCGAGCTTCATCGGCGAGAACAACGCACTTGCCGGCGTCGCCGAGCGTGTCGAGGGCGATCAGTGCCTGGTCGCGCTGCCGGCGGGATTGAAGGCCGCCGCCATGGCGATCGGCGACATCCGCCCCGGCGCACCGGTGCAGTTGACGATCCGGCCCGAGCGTATCCTCCTGTCCGGCGCCGGCGGCCCATCGGACAATCGCTGGTCTGCGACGGTCGGCGATCGCATCTACCATGGCGATCACCAGCGCCTGCTGGCACGTCTTTCGGACGGGCAGGTCCTCACCGTGAAAATCGGACCCGAGGTTGCGCTGACGGCCGGCGCGCCGGTCGAGCTTTCCTGGCCCGCAGCGGATTGCCGGGCCTTTCCGGCCGACGCCGCATCAAACGGCAAATCATTCAACACATAAGGGGACGGCAATGACACGCATGCACAAGACGAACTTGTTCGCTCTGGCGACCGTCGCGGTGGTTTTTCAGCTTCAGCCTGCTGGCGCCGAAGAGCTCACCGTCATGGCAACGGGCGGCGCGTGGCAGGCGGCGCTGCGGCAGGCCTGGTTCCAGCCCTTTGCCAAGAAGATGAGCATCAAGTTCAACGAGCAGGAATACACCGGCGAGCTCGGCAAGATCAAAGCGATGGTCGAGACCGGCAACGTTCCGATCGACCTCGTGACTGTCGAGACCTCGACCGTGCTTCAAGGTTGCGATGCCGGCATTCTGATCCGCCTCGACTACAGCAAGATTGCCGACCGTTCGAAATTCCTGCCCGGCACGGCGTTGGACTGCGGCGTCGGCATAGACGTCTACGGCGATGTTCTCGCCTACGACACGACGGTGCTGAAAACCGCCCCGACCTCGGTTCTCGATATTTTCGATACCAAGAAATTCCCCGGCAAGCGCGCCATGCGCAAGGCGCCGGCGCAGAATCTCGAATGGGCGTTGATGGCCGACGGCGTGCCGATTGACGATGTCTACAAGGTCCTGGCGACGCCTGCGGGCGTCGACCGCGCGTTCAAGAAACTCGACACGATCAAGAAAGACATCGTGTGGTGGGATGCCGGCGCCCAACCGCCGCAACTTCTCGCCTCGAAGGAAGTGGTCATGACGACGGCGTGGAACGGGCGCATTCAAAACGCGATCGACAACGACAAGCGACCCTTTGCCATCGTGTGGGACAACCAGATCATCGAATACGACATGATCGCGATTCCGAAAGGCGCCAAGAATCTCGAGCTCGCGTACAAATATCTCGCCTATGCGGCTGAGCCCGAGGTGAGCGCGCAGCTCGGCCGGTTCATCCCCTACGGCCCGGTCCGGGCGGATGCGACGCCGTTCGTTCCCAAGGATGTGCTGCCGAAACTGCCGACCGCGCCCGAAAACATGAAGACCTATCTGGTCGGCAACGTCGAGTTCTGGGGCGATCACGGCGAGGATCTGGTCAAGCGCTTCAATGCCTGGCTTGCCCAGTAGACACCACTGGGAAACGGACCGGCGGCCCCGGTCCTTTCGCGAAGCAGGGGCGGTCCTCATGTCGACGATTGCCATCACAGGATTGAGATCGCGAGAGCATCTCGACGGCTTGCGCCCGCTAGCGTTGGCGGCGCCGCTGCTCCTGCTTCTGATCTTTACATTCGGCGCGCCGATCGCGGTCCTCTTGTCGCGCGCCGTCTACGAGCCGACCATCGCCAACGCGCTGCCGCGCACCTTCGCGGCGTTGCGCGAGGACGGCGCCGCCGTTCCGGGCGAGCCGGCCTTTCAGGCGTTCGCCGTCGATCTCAGGGCGGCGCAGGCCGCGGGCGCCGTCCCTGAATTCGCCAAGGTGCTCAACACCCGGCTGCCCGGCGCGCGCAGTCAGATCCTGGCGCTGACGCGGTCCGTCGCCCGCGACCAGGCCGCCGGCAAGGAGGCGATGATCAGGATCGCGCCGCTTCTTTCCGAGGAGCGAGCCTGGGCGGCGATCCGCGGCGGCGCGAGCAGGTTCACGTCGTACTATCTGCTCAGCGCCTTCGACCTGCGCTGGACCGATCAGAGCTCGATCGCCGCCGTTCCCCCGCAACAGGCGGTTTTTGTCCGCGTCTTCGGCCGCACTTTTCTCATCGCGACCGTCGTCACGCTCGCCACCCTGGCACTCGGCTTTCCGCTCGCTTACGTCATGACGAATCTCAGGCCTGCGCTCGCCGGGCTCGTCCTTGTTCTCGTGCTGCTGCCATTCTGGACCTCGATCCTGGTGCGCACCGCCGCATGGACCGTCATCCTGCAGAAATACGGCCTGCTCAATGACGTGCTGCTCTGGCTCGGCCTGACGTCCGAGCGCCTCGAGTTCATGTACAGCCGCACCGGCCTCATCATCGCGATGACGCATATCCAGCTGCCGTTCACGCTGCTGCCGATCTACAGCGTCATGCGCTCGGTCCCACCCTCGCTCACCAGAGCGGCCCAATCGCTTGGCGGTCGCCCGTTCACCGTGTTCTGGCGTGTCTATCTGCCCCAGGTCATGCCGGGCGTTCTTGCCGGTTGCCTGCTCACCTTCATTCTGTGTCTTGGCTACTACATCACACCCGTTCTCATCGGCGGGGCGAGCGATCAGCTGATCAGCAACTTCATCGCGAACTACGTCAATGTCGACCTCAACTGGGAAATGGCAGCTGCGCTGAGCTTCGTCCTGCTCGCCTCCACACTCGGCCTCTACGTGGCGATGACGCGCTATCTCGGCCTCGACATCTTCAAGATGGGATGAAGCGCCATGCTGCTGTCACCCTACGCCTCGACCGGCGAAAAAATCCGCGTCACGCTGCTCTGGGCATGGTGCCTCTTGGTGCTGATCTTCCTGGTCGTGCCGATTTTCGTGCCGGTGCCCTTGTCATTCAACAGCGGCGCGTTCTTCACCTTTCCGCTCGAAGGCCTGTCGACGCGCTGGTACGAGGTTGTGCTCGGGACGGCGCGCTGGCGCGCCGCGATCGGCAACAGCCTGCTGATCGGATTTGGCGCGACGATCCTCGCCACGGTGCTCGGAACATTGACGGCGATCGGTCTGTCGGACCCGAAATTCCCGGCGCGGCGCTTCATCGTGCCCTTGCTGATCTCGCCGCTCATCGTTCCGGTGGTCGTGACCGCCGTCGGCACCTATCTGTTCTATGCCCGTATCGGCCTCGCCAACAGCTATCTCGGCATTGTTCTGGCGCATACCGTGCTGGCGAGCCCGTTTGTTGTCGTGACCGTCGGCGCGAGCCTGAGCGGGTTCAACCAAAATCTGATGCGCGCGAGCGCCATTCTCGGAGCGAAGCCGCTGACTAGCTTCTTCCGTGTCATGCTGCCGCTGATCCTGCCCGGCGTCCTGTCAGGCGCGGCTTTCGCCTTCGTGACGTCGTTCGACGAGGTCGTCGTCGTGCAATTTCTCGCCAGCGCCGAACAGCGCACCTTGCCGCTCGAAATGTTCACCGGCCTGCGCGAGCAGTTGAGCCCCGCGATCACGGCGGCCGCGACCCTGATGATGGGTTTGTCGATCCTGCTTCTGATCGTCGCAAACGCGCTGGCGCGCCGCTCGCGCCGGAACGCAAGCGCATTGCCGGAGTAGGGCGCATGTCCTACGCCACTACCATCGGTGCCACGCGCTGGACCTTTCCGGATCTCAAGACGCTGCTGGCCAAGGCCTCGCCGGCGCGTTCGGGAGATGCGCTCGCCGGCATCGCGGCACAAAGCGCGATCGAACGCGTCGCAGCGCAGATGGCGCTCGCCGATCTTCCGCTCAAGGCGTTCTTGAATGTCGATCTCGTGCCCTACGAGGAAGACGAGATTTCTCGACTCATTCTCGACGGCCACGATCCCGCGGCTTTCGCTGCGGTGTCGCATCTGACTGTCGGCGCGTTCCGCGAATGGCTGCTCGACACGCGGACGACATCCGAGGACCTCACCGCGCTTGCGCCTGGGCTGACGCCGGAGATGACTGCCGCGGTATCGAAGATCATGCGCGCCCAGGACCTGATCGCCGTCGCAGCGAAGTGCCGCGTGGTGACGGCGTTCCGCAATACGATCGGGCTCGCCGGACGGCTCTCCACACGCCTCCAGCCGAACCATCCGACCGATGATTCACGCGGCATCGCGGCGAGCCTGCTCGATGGGCTCCTGTTCGGCGTCGGCGATGCGGTGATCGGGGTCAATCCGGCGACCGATAGCGTGCAAGACTACATGCGGATCGTCACGTTGCTCGACGATGTCAGGGCACGCCTCGCCATCCCGACGCAGACCTGTTGCCTCAGCCACGTGACGACAGCGATCAAGGCGATCGAACAGGGGGCGCCGGTCGATCTCGTGTTTCAGTCCATTGCCGGATCGGAAAAGGCGCATCAGGGATTCGGAATCAATCTCTCGCTTCTGGCGGAAGCCGAGGATGCGGCGCTCTCTCTGCGCCGGGGCACGGTCGGCGAGGACGTGATGTATTTCGAGACCGGGCAAGGCAGCGCGCTGTCCGCCGGAGCCCATTTCGGGGTCGACCAGCAGACCATGGAAGCGCGCGCCTATGCGGTGGCGCGGCGGTTCAAGCCGCTTCTGGTCAATACCGTGGTCGGCTTCATCGGTCCCGAATATCTCTTCAACGGCAAGGAGATCTTGCGCGCCGGGCTGGAGGATCATTTCTGCGGGAAACTGCTCGGTCTGCCGATGGGATGCGACGTCTGCTACACCAACCATGCCGAAGCCGACCAGGACGACATGGATGCGCTGCTGACCCTGCTGACGGCCGCAGGAGTTGCGTTCGTCATCGCGGTTCCCGGCGCCGACGATGTCATGCTGAACTATCAGAGCCTGTCGTTTCACGACATTCTCTATCTCCGCCACACGCTCGGCCGGCGGCCCGCCCCGGAATTCGAGGATTGGCTTCAACGGATGGACCTTGGCGACGCGCCAGGCAACCTTCCCGAACAAGCCGCGGCCGCGATCAGTCCGACGCTGGCGCTGATCGAGTCGATCGAAGCCCCGTGACTCCGGATGACCCATCTCACGGAAGCAATCAGCCGTCGGTCGTGAATGGTCTTGCGCGGCTGCGACGCTTCACGCCGGCTCGGATCGCGCTCGGACGCGCGGGCTCCGGACAGCCTACCGCGGCGAGCCTCAAGTTCATGCTCGATCACGCGAAGGCGCGCGACGCCGTTCAT
>Ga0081539_10006464_pt1 | contig 11230 bp, 6 predicted proteins | sample TabmetS4T2R2_FD_71023 | JGI IMG/M metagenome (GOLD analysis project Ga0081539, IMG submission 71023) | Tabebuia heterophylla rhizosphere microbial communities from the University of Puerto Rico - S4T2R2 | ecosystem: Host-associated > Plants > Roots > Rhizosphere ... | reverse complement strand
AGGTGAAGTGGCGCCGCCCGCCGCGCACCTCCCAGATGCTCTCGTCCGGTTCGCGCCAGACCTTTTCGAGATATTGCAGGAAGGCCAGCTGCAAAGCCGCAGCGGCATCGTTGCGCCCAAGGCCGCCGCGGCGCGCCTGGTAGAACGTGTCCATCACCTCGCCGTAGACGTCGAGCTGGAGCTGGCTACAGGCGGCATTGCCGATGCGAACCGGCCGCGAGTTGGCATAGCCGGGAAGCCACGGGACCTCCCATTCCGTCAGCCGCCGCTCGCCCGCGATACCGTAGATGGCCTGGAGTTGCTCGGGACTGCCCGCGGCGGTGCGGATCAGCCAGTCGCGCCATTGCCGGGCTTCTTCATAGTAGCCGGCGTTCATGAGCGCGAGCAGTGTGAGGGTCGAATCGCGCAGCCAGCAGAAGCGATAATCCCAGTTGCGCGAGCCACCGAGTTGCTCCGGCAGTGACGTGGTCGGCGCCGCGACGATGCCGCCTGTCGGCGCATAGGTCAGCGCCTTGAGCGTGATGAGCGAGCGCACGACGCCGTCCGGACAATGCTCCCGTGGCCGGCAGATGGCCGACCACTCGGTCCAGAATTCCTCTGTTGATGCGAGTGCCGCTGCAGCATCGAGCAGCGCTGGCGGCGGCAGGTGTGAGGGCGCATAGGTCAGAACGAACGGCACGGTGTCGCCTGCGGCCACGACGAATTCGCCAACGGTCTTCATGTTCTCGCCGTGGATCGCGATGGGGCTGTGCAGCAGCACCATGTCGGGACCCGCGATGGCACGCAGCGTGCCGTCTTCAAGGCGGCTGACCCAGGGCACGGTGGCGCCGTAGCCGAAACGCAGCACGAGCTCGAAGCACATGCTGACGCGGCCGCGCTCGCCGACCACGAGCCGCACCACATGGCATGTGGTCTTGGCGCGCAGCGGCATGAAGTCGATCAGGGTCACCGCGCCTTCCGCGGTTTCGAAGCGCGTTTCGAGTATCAAGGTGTCGCGGCGATAGCGGCGAGTCACCTTGGCACTCTCCGCGCGCGGGGCGATGAGCCAGCGACCGTGCTCTGGCGTACCGAGCAACGCGGCAAAGCAGGAGTCGGAATCGAAGCGCGGCCAGCACAGCCAGTCGATCGAGCCGTCGCGACCGACGAGCGCCGCCGTCTCGCAATCACCGATCAAGGCATAGTCGGCAATCCGCAACGCCATGGGTTACTCGCGAAAGTCAATGACGACCTTGATGTCTCCGGACCGGTGATCGAGCGCTTCGCCAAAACGGGCAAGCGGCACACGACGCGTGATGAGGCGCGCGAGCCAGTCCTTGTCGGCACGCTCCAGTGCGTCAAGGGCCATCGCATAATGCACACGATTGGCGTTGACGGTGCCGAAGATCGCGTGGTTGTCGAGCACGGCGGTGCGGTTGAAGCCGCCGATATCGACCTCCAGGACATGGCCGGGCGACCCGATGCCGGCGAGGCAGACCATCCCGCTCGCGGCCGTGCAGCCGAGCGCGGCGCGAATGATCGCCGGCGCGCCGGTGCATTCCATCACCACGTCGGGCCGCAGCGTAGCGAGGTCGGCCACGTCATGATGGACCGTGCCACCGAGCGCGCGCACGAGGTCCGGCTTCGGCCCAGTGCGATTTCGGTCGAGCATATGAATGGCGAGGCCGCGCTGTTGACCCATCAGCGCAGCGAGCAGACCGATGGGACCGGCACCCGTAACGAGGAGCGAATTTGGCCGCCATGAGCGCGAACGCTGGCCAACACGCTCAACGTGGTCCCAGGCCTTGGCGATGATGCTGAGCGGCTCCATCAGGACGCCGAGCACGCCGAGCGACTTGTCGACCTTGACCGCGAACTCGGGCTCGATGCGGAAGAACTCGGCGCCGTAGCCGTGCCGCTCCTTGATGCCGCGTTCCGTGTAGCGGCCGTTGCGGCACATGTCCCATTCGCCTGCCGCGCAAGCGGGGCACGGCACGGGGTCCGGCCGGCGCACGATGCCGACAACGTGATCACCGGGCGCGAACTCGCCGTCCGGCGGTGCTTCCAGCACCTCGCCGAGCGACTCGTGACCGAGTATGAGGCGCTGCTCGCCTGGCGGCGCCTCGCCGTAGGCGCCTTCTACGATATCGCGATCAGTGCCGCAGACGCCGAGCGCCAGCGTGCGCGCGAGGATTGCGCCATCTGCGAGCGCGGGTTCCGCCACCTCGTCGAGCCGAGCAGAATCGCGCTCTCCAGGACGCACGGTGATCGCGCGCATCAGCCTCGCCTTTGTCGCCCGCGATGAGGACTAGGCGAAGACGCACAGCGGCGCGAAAGGTTCCGGGGTGAGGCGTAGCGCTGGCGGACCTGCGACCGGCTTCTACATGTGCTGTTCCGCCACCGCGCGGGCAGCGTTGATGACCGCAAGCATGGCCGGTGTGGGTTCGCCCAGCGTCACGAGATAGAGCACCTGCTCGATCGGCTTGTCGGTCGCAAGCTCGATGACGTCGCGTTGCTTGGCGAGGGCGAGTTGGGCAAATCCGATCGCGGCGCGCTCCTGTTCGACAACTTGCACCAGTTGCACGGGGGTCCGCACGTACACTTTGTTGGGTGCCGTAGTTTGTTGGCCGCTCAAGAGGTCCGCTTCGATCACGGCCGTCACGCCACCGCCCCCGCCGACCAGAATGACCCGGATGGGAAGGTCGGATCCGCCGAGCGCTTTCCAGTTGGTGGTCTTGCCCTGCAAGATTTGTGTGATCTGGGCGAGCGTCGCTTTGCGCACGGGATTGGTCTTATGGACGACAATGGCCACTCGGGTCCGGTTGATTTCAAACGCCCGCAGATTGTCGAATTGCAGGCCCGGCATGGACTTCTGCAGCAGCGCAATTTCCGTTTCCAGGGACGCCGAGATCATGGCGAGGTGCGCGCGGCCCTCGAGCAGCGCGATCAGTCCCGGTGTCGACTTGTTCGGGATGACGGTGAGCTCGTGTCCGGATTTCCGTTCGATCTCCGACTTGAACGGCTCCATCAGGCGGCGACTGAAGGTGGTCGAACCTTGGATCACAAGTGGATCGGCCGCCGCAGCTGTCGACCAGCTCAGGCCCAGCGAAAGAGCCACCAGGGCGAAGCGAATAGGCGAGACGAGATGGAACATGGGCGGCCTACATGTTGCGATCTGCTACGGCACGCGCGGCGTTGATGACGGAAAGCATCGCCGGTGTCGGCTCTCCAAGCGTGACAAAATAAAGAACCTGCTCAATCGGCTTGTCGGTTGCGAGCTCGATGAGGTCGCGCTGCTTTGCGAGAGCCAGCTGGGCAAATCCGATCGCGGCGCGCTCCTGCTCGACAACCTGCACCAGTTGAACCGGGGTGCGCACATAGACCTTGTTGGGCGCGCTGGTCTGTTGGCCATTCAAGAGGGCCCCTTCGACCACGGTCGTGATACCGCCGCCGCCACCGACAAGAATGACGCGGATGGGGAGGTCGGGTCCGGTGAGCGCCTTCCAGTTGACGATCCTACCCTCGAGGATCTGCGTGATCTGATCGAGCGTCGCTTTGCGCACGGTATTGCTCTTGTGAACCGTAATCGCCACGCGCGTGCGGCTGACTTCGAATGCGCGGAGACTGTCAAATTGCATGCCCGCCATGGACTTCTGCAGCTGCGCGATTTCCGCTTCCAGGGGCGCGGAGATCATTGCGAGGTGCGCGCGGCCTTCCAGCAGCGCAATCAGCCCCGGCATGGACTTGTTGGGGATGACAGTGAGCTCGTGTCCGGATTTGGCTTCGATCTCCGACTTGAAAGGCTCCATCAGGCGGCGGCTGAAGGTGGTCGAGCCCTGGATCATGAGTGTATCGGCTGCTGCCGCGGACCAAGCGAGTGTCAGGGAAAGCGCCAGGAGAACGAAGCAGGCACGAGAAGAGCGGGGCATCCGAGGATCCATAGAATTTGAACAAGTGCGCTAAGGATTTGGCAGCCATAAGAGTGCCCCACCATAGTTAACGAATGTTTGCGTGCGCGGTGTCTTCGGGAGCCCGCGCGATGACCAAGATCAGGCGACCGCGGAAGTTCCACGTGGCAGAGGAAGTCTGGGACGGACAGGAGGCGCTTAGGCGAAGCGCTGCGCGCAGCCTATGCCGGCAAAGCCTTCAGCGAAATCGTTACGCCGCGTGGACGACGCGGCGGCGCCACTGCGCGAGCATCTCTTTGACTTCGCTTGCCTTGATTGGCGGTCCGAAGAAGAAGCCCTGGCCTTCCTCGCAACCCTCGGCGAGCGCCTTTTCGAGCTGGTCCTCGGTCTCCACACCCTCGGCGACGGCGACGATGTTGAGGCTGTTCGCCAGGCTCGCAACCGCACGCACGATGGCAACGCTGTCGTGCCGGTTGGAGATTTCGCGGATGAATGACTGGTCGATCTTGATCTTGTCGAACGGGAATCGTCGCAGATAGCTCAGCGACGAATAGCCGGTACCGAAGTCATCCATGCAAATACGCAGGCCGAGCCCGCGCAGCTGATGCAGCATCGACAGTGTCATGTCGTCGTCCTGCAGCAGCACCGATTCGGTGATTTCCAGCTCCAGTCGGCGCGCCGGCAGGCCGGAGGACGCGAGCGCGCTGATGACCACCTGCACCAGGTTGCGCTTCTTCTTGAATTGGGACGGCGAGAGATTGACCGCGAGCTTCACGTCATCGGGCCAATTCGCGGCCTCCGCGCAGGCCGTGCGCAGCACCCATTCGCCGATCGGCCCGATCAGGCCGGTTTCCTCGGCCAACGAGATGAACTCGTCGGGCGCGATCATGCCGCGCTGCGGATGTGCCCAGCGCAGCAGCGCCTCGAACCCCGTCACGGCGCGCGTCTCCATATTGACGACCACCTGGTAGCGGAGCTCGAACTCGCCTTGCGTGATGGCGCGGCGCAGATCGAGTTCGAGCGCGCGGCGAGCCTGCAATCTCGCGTCCATCTCCGGCTCGAAGAACCGGTGCGTGCCCCGCCCGTCGGCCTTGGCCAGATAGAGCGCCATGTCCGCATTCTTGAGCAGTTGATCCGGATCGGTGCCGTCGCTCGGCGCGAGTGCAATTCCGATGCTAGTGCCCACGATCACGTGATTGCCTTCGAGGTCGTAGGGCTCGTTGACGTGGTCCAGAATCTGAGCGGCGAGCATGCTGCTTTCTTCCGGCCGCTCGATCCCGACCTGGACGATGGCGAACTCGTCGCCACCCAGGCGCGCGACCGTATCCGCTTCACTGACGCATCGGCGCAATCGTTCCGCGACCGCCTTGAGCAGGGAATCGCCGATCGAATGGCCAAGCGTATCGTTGACGTTCTTGAAGCGGTCGAGGTCCAGGCACAGTACGGCAAAGCCTTCGCCGCGCCGCATGCGCACGATCGCCTGCTCGAGATGCTCGCGCAGCAGGACACGGTTGGGCAGGTCGGTCAGCACGTCGTGACGCGCCATGTGCGCGATCTGGGCTTCCGCGCGCCGGCGGTCGGTAATGTCCTCATGCACCGACACCCAGCCACCGTCGGCCATCGGCTGATGGTGGATGGAGACAACGCGGCCGTCCGACAGGTCCTGCGCGAACATGCAGGGGCCGAGACTGGCGATTTCCTTGGCGCGCTCGACAGGCCCGGTGCTGAACTGTTCGAGCGCGAGGTTGCCGCTTGCCAGCCGCCACGCAATGATCTTGTGCAGCGGCGTGCCGGGCTGCGTCAGATTCGGCGGCAGACTGTACATGTCGATGTAGCGCTTGTTGCAGACGATCAGCCGTTGCGTGCCGTCGAACATGCACAAGCCGTGCGTCATGTTGTTGAGGGTCACGTCGAACTGGATGTTGGCCTGTTCCAGCTGAGCCTTGCGCTCGAGCAGCTCGATCGCATTGGACTTGAACACTTCGACCGCACGCGCCATGGCGCCCACCTCGTCGGCATCGCCGCGCGATGTGACCTCCACGCTGGTGTCGTGCTTCGCCAACCGGACCATGGCCTCGGTGATACGGCCGACCCGCAGCAGAACGCTGCGCATGATGATGACGCCGATCGGCAGAATGACCATGATTGCCAGGAGCGTGATGAGCAGCGCCCAGGCGGTCAGCAAACGCGAGCTTGCAAAGAGCTTGTTGACCGCGCCGTCGGCGATCTTCAGCTGCTCGCGCCGGTACGCCAGGATCTGCTCCTGCAGGTTGTCGGCAATCTGGATATATTGAGCGGCCGCTTCGAGCGCCTTGTCCTGAGCGAAATTGTCCGCGTAGAACATGACTTGCCGGCTGCTTTCCACCAATTGCGGAAAGAGCTGCGCAATCTTCGCGGTCAGCGCGGCCGTGCGTCCGGTTTTGCTCTGGCCGGCACCGTTGTTGAGCAGCTTTTCGATCTTCGTCTTGAGATCGGCGAGCTCGCGGCTGCTGGCCTGCAAGCGATCGCGATCGACCTCGGCGGGGGCGCTCTGGACGATCCTGCGATGCTGCTCCAGCAGAAGCTCCAGCCGGGAAGAGTTCTCGACGCCGACGAAGCCATCCACGTAGAGATGTTGAGCGGCAGTCTCCGTGGTCCTTGCGAAATAGATCGAGGCGAGCGTCAGCGCGCAGACGGCGCCGAACGAGAGCGCGGCGACGCAATAGAGCTTGGCGGCAATCGACACTCGCCAGGATGGTAGGGCAAAGCGCACGACCTAATCGAGCTTGCTACTCGCGACATCGCGGGCGGCTTTGATCACCGCTTTCATCGCAGGGGTGGGCTCGCCGAGCGTGACAAGATTGAGCTGCTGCACGATTGGCCGGTCGATCGCGATTTCGGGCAGGTTATGCCGTTGCAGCAGGACAAGCTGCGCGAGCCCGAGCGCTCCCGGCTCCTGCTCCACCACCCTGAGCGTCTGCGGACCGATCTGAACGCGGATGGGATCCGGAACGGATATTGGCTTGCCGTTGAGCAGCTCCGCTTCAATGGTGAGCGGAACACCGCCGCCGTCGCGCGGGATCACAAACCTGATCGGAAGATCAGGTCCGCCAAGCTGGCGCCAATTGGTGATCTCGCCCAGCAGGACGCGTCGCATCGTTTCGGCGGTCGCCGAACGAACCGGATTGCTGGGATGAATGCCGAAGGCGATCCGGACTCGCGAAACTTCGAAAACCTGTAACTGATCGAATGGGAGGTTTGGCTTCGTACGCTTCAACAGATCAACTTCACTTTCGAGCGAAGCTGAGATCATAGCGAGATCGGCGCGCTGCTCGAACAGCGCGAGCAATCCGAGGTTCGATTTGTTGGGAACGACGATCAGCTTCTGGCGCGACTGCTTTTCGATGTCGATCTGATAGGGCACCATCAGCCGTGCATTGAACGTGCTCGAGCCTTGCAGCGTCAGCGTCTCTGCCGCGGCCAAGGCGAATGCGGCTGGGAGTAGCAACGCGAAGCCGACAATGACGGCGGCCTTGGTACTGCGCGATGGTTCGAAGGACATCCCCGTATCCCTCTCTGCAATCAAGGGGGAAGACGACTGATGCCCCTTTTGTTGTCGTGATCGGTGCTGCTCTCGCGGCGGTCGATCGCCGGGCACCGCGCGTCTTCGATGCTCGACGCCAATCCTACTCCGGCGGCGGTTACAGAAGCCCTAACTACTCGGCGGCATCAGGGATTTTCGTTCGGCAGCGGCGCGCCGGTGAGACTTATGCAACAGCTGATTGCCAGATCGCGGCGCACCTAACGCATAGTTGCATCAAATCTTAAGGAATCCTCCAACGTCAATTTCACGTTGGTCCGCTAGCATTTGAATCATGTTGACGTGGATGACATTGCGCTCAGGCCTGGGCAATACCGCGGCGATTGCTGCGCTCGCCCTCGTGCCTCTCGTACTCATCGCCCTCGGTGGGTTCGGGAACGCTCGTCTCGTTCTGAAATCCACACATATCGAGCAGGTTGCACTTGCCTCGAGTCCATGGCTCGGGGATGGAATTCCCGACTGAGGCCGTCAAGCGCCGGATCTATTTCGGCTTCACCGAGCCGACCGTTTCAGGCTCAGGCGGGTAACCGAGCGCCTGTCGCAATTCTGCGCGGGCCGCTTCCAGGTCGCGCGTAAAATCAGGCGACTGCATCATGGCGTATGTGATCACCGTGCCGGCAATTTCGCCGGCGCGGATATCGCGCGGATAGTGCTGGCCGAGCACGACCCGGTTGACCGCGTACTCACGGTTGCGTTCGGACAGCTCGAAGCGCTTCTCGGGGATCATCTTTGACAGCAGGATGGAGGTCACCGTGGTGAATATGACACCGCCGCTGGGATAGGCGGTCGGCAGCCGTGGGGTGCCCCCAAGGGCGAGCACGTCCTTGCTCGTTAGAGCCGGACGCGGGCGCTGTATAGCGTTCTTGGTGGCGATCAGGATGGCGCGCTGGTCCGCCAGCGCCTTCTCCAGGAACGCGTTCGTCAGCGGCAGATTCTCTTTCTTGAACTTCGGCCCAAGCACGTCCTCGAAGCGATAGATCGACAGGACGTTGTCGTCGATCGCTCGTTTGACCTGCGCCTCGGTGCGCTTTTCCTGCATTTCGATAACGTCGGCGAGATCCTGCTTCTGCGCATCGGAGTTGGGCGGCGGCGGCGGGGGGATCAGTTCGGTCACGTCGATGACATGCGGGAGGTAGTTGAATTTCTGCGCCCATGCCGGAGACGCGCCAAGCACGGAAACCAACAGGGCCAGCGTCGCAAACCTGAGCAACATGTTGTCCTCCTTGCCGATGCTATTCCACGTCTCGTCTGCAGTTGAAGCAAAAGACCGGACGGGTGCGGTCCTTGTGTTCTTGATTGCGCCCCTACTCGGCGGCTATCGCAGGAGCGACCACCCCTTCACCGACGATTTCGACGAGACCATCGGGATGCAGCCGCAGCATGCTGCCGTCCGCGATCGTCCGCAGGCCTTGAGCGCCCACGATCATCGGTAGGTCATGTTCGCGCGCCAGGATCGCGCTGTGGCTCAACCAGCCGCCGATCTCACAGACGAATCCGCCGGCGCGCTTGAAATAGGGGAGCCAGGCCGGATGCACCATCGAGCTCACGACGATATCGCCGTCGGCAAACTCTTCGATGGGGTTGCCGCGCTCGGCCTCGACGGCGGGCACGACGCGCGCGCGTCCGACGACGACGCCCGATCCTGATACGCGCGTGCCGCGCACCGCACCGTCGGCGACGGTCGACACATCCTCGATGCCGGCCGAGGCCTCTTCGATGGTGCGGATGCTTAATGTCGGCGACAGCGGCGTGGTCTCGGCAAACAACATCGCGCGTTGCTGCCGTTCGTGCGCGAGCGCGCGCAGCTCCGCGAGCGGCTGCTCACGCAGGCTCATGAGCTCCTCGAAGGTGAGATAGAATGCGAGCCCCTCAAGATCGAGCCGCCGGTCGATCGCCAGCACGATGCGGCGCAGGAGAGCGACCTCGCGCAGCGAATAGTGCTTGGCATCCTCCTTCAAGGCTTCGAAGCGGCACGCCGTGTTCACGGCTTCGAGCACCGCTTTTCCGACCCTAGCAAAAGCAGGATCGTCGGCTGGAGGCGTGTGCTGGGATGCATGGGTCTCGGCCTCGCACAACGCTTCCGCCCCTTCCGGCGCTTCGGCATAGCGTGGATGCGCGAGCTCATAGTCGAGCACAGCACGCCACCCGAGGCTTGCGATCAGCATCGCCCGGCGCTCTTCGCCCTGCGCGCTTCCGGCCTCCGCGAGCGCGCGGTCGTAAACCGTCTCGGGAACGCGACCGAGGTACTTGGTCGGGTCAAGTCCGAGTGCCACCAGCTTCTTCCTGGCTTGCTCGAAGTAGTAGCTGGCCGTGATGTTGATGATGTCGACCTCGACATGAGTGGAGGTGACGAAATCGTCGCGGAAGCGCTTGAGGACGTCGAACAGGTCGGCGTTGCTGAGCCGGTCGAAGTCGATGGCCTCGCGCAGCGTCAGCTCGCGCTGATAGGGCGGCAGGAACTGCTCGCGGAACTCGCGCTCGATGCGCTGCTCGCCGGCGCGCAGGCGACGCGCGGTCAGCGGGCCGATGTAAGCGGAGCGAATCTGCTCCTCGCGCTTGTTGAGGTAGAGACGCCCGAAGATCGTGACGAGATAGCTCGGTGCGTCCTCCGCGACGCCATAGGCGATGCCGAGCGACCGGCACGCGAGGTCGACGCTGCCGCCGCTCGCCCACAGCGATTCCATGAGCGACAGCGAGAGCGGCGTCGGCCGCGGCAGCATCTCGGAGAGCTCGCTCTGTGCGAATACGATCTCGTCGAGGCCTGCGCCCTTGGCAATATCGAGGACGCGGGCGTATTCGCGCTGGGTCGCGCCGCTCGCGCTCTTGTCCTGCGGAAGCCGCGTGATGTCGCGGCTCTGCACGATGTAGAAGCGGCCTCCGCGATAGGTCCATTCGATGTCCTGCGGGGCGCCGAACAGCTCCTCGGCGCGATGGCCGATCTTGACTAGGGGTGCGAGGTCGATCGGCGGCTTGCCATTGCCGACGGGATGACCGGACAGGCGGCCGCAGCGGAAGGCGTGTGGCGCAACCGCGCCGGACACCAGCCCCTCGGCCGTGCCCTCCACGAGCTCGACCAAAGCGAGCCCGCCGGCAGCGGGATCGCGCGTGAACATGACGCCGGCATAGTCGGCGTCGACCATACGTTGCACGATGATGTTACGGCCGGCGCCGTCCACGCCGTAGCTCCTGGCGCGGGCGGTATAGAACGAGGCCACCACATCGTCGATCGCGGCATCCAGGCCCGCGCGATCGACATTGAGGACCGACTCGAACACGCCGGCGAAGCTGTGTGTGCTGCCGTCCTCGGCGCCGCCCGAGCTGCGCACCGCGACGCGCCCGGCGTTAAGCCGCGCCCACAGGCGGTCGAGCTCGCGGCTGCGCTGCTGTGGCGTGGCCTGGGCATAGGTTGCGAGAAAGCGCGAGGTGAGCACGACGCCATCGGGAACGGCGATGCCGGCGGCCTTCAGGCGAGCGAGCCGATAGGCCTTGTTGCCGCAGTCCTGCAGCCGGTCGACCTCCGCGAGCGACACGGCCGCGTCATCGCGGCTCTGCCAGCGCCGGGCGAGGGCGCTCAACTGCCCGGAGACCGCGGCCCGCTGCACCAGCAGCAGCACGGCGCTCGTCACGAGGTAGATGTCGGCCCCGGCGCTGAACAGCATCCCGGTGGCGCTCAACAGCGGGAAGACGAGCCCCCAGATCAGAACGCGATGCCGAATGCTCTTGGCGAAGGCGAAGTCGACATAGAGCGCGAGCAGGGCGCCGAACA
>Ga0081539_10006463_pt1 | contig 11231 bp, 8 predicted proteins | sample TabmetS4T2R2_FD_71023 | JGI IMG/M metagenome (GOLD analysis project Ga0081539, IMG submission 71023) | Tabebuia heterophylla rhizosphere microbial communities from the University of Puerto Rico - S4T2R2 | ecosystem: Host-associated > Plants > Roots > Rhizosphere ... | reverse complement strand
CATTAAACACCTCTTGCCCCTCAAGTTATTCACGGACGCTTTCGATCTGACGCCATCACCTTTCGTCGTTCGGCGAAGTGCTCCTTTAAAAATTATCAATCGAATTAATCGCCGCTCAAACTTTGATCGGCCCGCCTGTTCTCACTGACACCGGCCAGCCGGCAAAATGATGTTAGGGCTCCGAAGATAAACAGGAGATAAATAAATAGATGAAGAGGAGGCGTGAAGCAAGCGAAGGAGTCCAAATACCGCAAGAATATTGGGTTATATTTGCCTATTCTTTGGCTACTTCGCTTGCTCTTCGTGTTAGAAAAAATAGATGTGGTGGGAAAGAGTTACGACGGTTGGCGGGAATTATCTTTCACGCTCATCCTTGAAAACTTTGATAATGCTACCATCGACCGCGCTGACTACGACCCCGGTACTAGTCCCATCTCCTGAAATAATTCCAATGACGTAACAAACCTGGTTCCACTCGCGCAAGAGCCTGGATTCCAGCACGGTCCCCGGCTGTTTGGCAGTAGCGATCTGGATTGCTTGCTGCATAGTGATGTTTGACTGTTTCACCAGTTCGGCCCGATCCTTAGCCTTCGCTTCCCGCTCAGCCTGCCGCTTCGCCATTAAATCCGGATCTTGCGATGCCCTCACTGCCCGTGCCCGTTCACTACTCACTTCGAGCTCTTTCATGAGTAGCTCGAGCGTCTCTCTTTTCTCGTCTAATTCCGGCACCGAAAGCGCTACCGAAAGCGCTTCGGCCTGTTTTAGCAGTTCCGCTAGATGCCGCGCTTCCGCCTCTGCCAGGATCTTCTTGGCCTTCTCAAAAAGCTCCTGCTCACGCTCTTTATCTTGATCTTGTCCGGCCTTCGCCGAGAGCGGTTTGGTGATAGCTTTAGTTGCGGCAACCTGTTGAAGAGTCGCTGAAACCGGCAGCGGCGCGGCAACGGTTTCCGGCAACCTCAGAGCAAGGCCCTGTTGGTTGATGTTGACGCGGAGCGCGAACGGCGCGGCAGCCATGCATGGAGCGGCCAGACACAGAGAGGCGGCAACCAGCAACCAGCGCTTTCTGCCAATGTTAATCTTCGATCTTTTGAGCATTTTCATAATACGTTCCTCCAGGATATCGGCATCGGCGATGCCTACGGTGATAGTTGTCGCAGCACGGCATCCAGGGATCGCCGCGCCGGCCAGCCGGACAAGCGAACGGGCATAGACCTTAGCGTCCAACAACCTCTCGGTGACCAGTTCGTCACAGCCCAGTTCCCTCGTCTGGTTGATGCGGCGTCTCACCAGCGCGATGGCCGGATGAAACGAGAGTGGCAGAGAGATGAGTTCATAAATCAGATTCAGCAAATAATCGCGTCGCTTGATGTGAACCACCTCATGTCCGATGGCTGAGGTCAAGAGATCGGCATCGGCCTCCTGCAATAAAATCTCCGGCAAAATGATCAGTGGCTTGAAACTCCCGACCGTCATTGGCACTGGAATAGTAGCCGAGTAGCGAATGTCGATGCTGGCAAGGCCAATCGCAGTTTGACAGCGTTTGACCGCGGCTTGAGTGAATGCTGATAGGTTAACGGCAACCGCTCCGCGCACCAGGACTCTCGTCCGATGCCACGCTCTAAATAGTTTGAGGCCGCGATAACACAGAAAAAGGAGATACAAAACGACCAGAACCGCGGCGATCTTTCGGTTGACAGGGATCAACGCGCCGGTCACCTTCTGTGGCGATATTGACGACGGCACAGAGGTCGTCGTGCCCGAAGTCATCGAGTGCGGTAAAAGTATTGGAGAGCGGCCGTTTTGCTCGGCTGCTCTCTGGAGGAGCGGCTGCCCATCATCAATACTCTCCTTCATCCGCTGTAAGCTGGTCAGAACAGGAAGAGCAAGGGAGAGGGCCAGAGCCGCTACCCACAAAAAATGCCGGTGGCGAGCCGACGCCTCGCGCAGCAGCCAATCGCCAAAGAGGGCGACAATTGCGATCAACGCGACCTGCCAGGAGGCATTCAATAAGAACGTCAGCAATACTTGATTACTCATTTCCATCGCCTTCCCCTTGCGATTCTTCAAGAAGCCGGTTGAGCCGGGCCAACTTCTCCGGCGTGAGGTGTTTCGTTTCAATCAAACTCATGACCAGGTTCTCTGCCGAACCGCCAAATAAACGATCGATCACATCGTTGACAGTGTGGCTGACGACCTGGCTGCGGCTGATCGAGGGTTTGTAAAAGTAGGCGCGATCTTTTAACGTCCGTTTAACTTTTCCTTTGCGGTGCAAAATATTGAGCATGGTCTGCACCGTCGTGTAGGCCAGATCCCGCTTAAGCTGCTGCTGAACCGTTTGAACGTTGGCGGCGCCCGTCTCCCACAAAACGTCCATAATCTCCAGTTCGAGCGGCGTCAGACTCTCATTCTTGCGTTTCGTCATCATCACCTCCTAAGCTTTTAGGAGCATAACTCGCATCACGGGCAATGTCAACTAAATATTTAGGAGAGGAGGTGAGAAAAAAGAATGGCGAGCAAGAGAAGGTTTCTTGCCCGCCCGCTCAAACTTGAGCCAGATTCAATTATTCAACTAAGAGATGCCTCGCAATATCAGAGGATAGTCAATCACTCATCGTGTTTATGCTCATGAGCAGGAGCAGGTTTGGGTTTCTCGGTCTTGCCCGCTTTGATGCGTGCCATGATTTCGTCGTACCTGGATTCCGGCAGCACGCGGATGAGCGTCATCATCCCCATCATCGAGGCGGTCCAGCCAGGGGCCAGTCCCCAGGTCTCTGGTTTGGCCACGTCATCGTCCATGATCATCATCATGTCCTGCGGATATCCTGGTACTTTCTTCTTCTCTTCTTCGGTCATGGTTGTGGCCGTGGTCTGTTTCTCGACCAGGGTCATGCCGCATTTCGGACATTTTCCAGGTTTATTCGAGGTCACTTCGGGATGCATCGGGCAAGTATAGATCTCCGCCGGTTGATGTTTGACCAGGGTCATTCCGCATTTCGGACACTCACCCTCTTTATCGGACCGAACCTCCGGATGCATGGGGCAAACATAGACGGCGCCGGTTTGCGCCGCATCGGATGCGCCGATCAGATTGGAGACGCGCGTTTCATTGGTAGTCATGCCCATTCCGCGCCCCATACCCGGGCCGAAATCCTCACTCAAAGCGTGGCCCTGACGCAGCATTCCCATTCCTTCTTCCATCCCCTTGCCCGTCTGTGAGCCGCTGCCGTGCGACATCATCATTGGCCCGACCATCGAGACCATCTGGTTCATCATGTGGTGCGGCATATGGCAATGCAGCATCCAATCGCCGGCGTACTTGGCCTCAAACTCGATATCGCGAGCCTGCGCTATCCCGACAATCACCGTATTGCCAGGAAACCAGGCCGATTCGGGAATGCGTCCGCCCTCAGTGCCGGTCACATAAAACTGTACGCCGTGTAAGTGAATCGGATGGTGGTCCATCCCAAGATTGACCAGACGAATCCGCACTCGTTCACCTTGTTTGATAATCAAGGGCGTGGTGGCCGGCGCGGATTTCCCATTCATCGTCAGCCAATTGAACTCCATCGAGAGCGAATTCGGGACGTCATTGTTCGGCAACAGCGCCCACTCTTGCAGGATGATTCCGTAATCTTTATCCACGCGCGGGGTGTGTGGAACTTTGGGATGAATCACGAACAATCCGATCATGCCCATCATCTCCTGCATTGCGCCGTGAGAGTGATAGAAGAACGTGCCGTTCTGATTGACTGTGAACTCATAGATGAACGTTCCGCCCGGATCGACCATCGGCTGGCTGATATAAGGCGTACCATCCATCTCAATCGGAATCTCCAGACCGTGCCAGTGAATGGTCGTTGGCTCCGGCAATTTGTTGGTGAAGATGACGCGCACGCGGTCGCCTTCATTGACCTCGATCATCGGCCCCGGCACGCTGCCGTTATAGCCCCAGGCATACATCTTGCGCGGCGGCCCCATATGAGATTTCGGCATCAGCTCGCACTCGATGACTTCGGCGCGCAGGTCAAAGACCTTCACGCCGTTATCCATGGTGTATTCCAGCTTCGCCAAATCGGGCGTCTGCACCGGTATGCGTTGGCTCGCCGCCTGTTTCGCCTGTTCCTCCATCATCTTGGCGTGATCATGTTCCGGCATCTGGGGCTTGTCGGGTTTCGTCTGATCGGGCTTGTTGGTCTGCCCCGGCTTTCCGGGTTGCCCGTGTTGATGTTGCCCTGCAGCGGTGCGGCCGAGCAGCCAGCTCGCACCGAGCAGGCTTGAGCCTTGCAAAAACTTTCTGCGCATCCAATTCATCTTTTCCATCGTCATTGCTCCTCCCAAATTGGGCTCATTTAATTCCGCTCATTGACATTCGCCGGATTGCTGCCTTCTACCGATATGCCGCCGGGCGCATCGAGCGCGCCGTTGAGCAGATATCCCTGCAGCAAGACTGCGTTCTGCCACGTGTTGACGAGCGCCTCGACGTATTCGGCCCGCACTTGAAAGAGCGTGCGCTGCGCAATCAGCACCTGTGGATAGGCTGCGGCCATCCCACGAAAATTCTTGAGATACGTGTCATAGGCATTCTGGGCTTCCGGCACGATCTGTCTCTCATATCGCATCGCCACGCGCCGCGCGTTGAGGTAAGTTCTGAACGACGATGCAAAACGCGCTCTCAGCAGCAACTCGACGCGACGCACCTCGCGTTCGGCCATCTCGAGTTCGGCCCCGGCGGCGGCAATTCCACCTTGATTGCGATTGAAGAGAGGGATGCGCACGCCGATTTCGACCTGTGCCTCGGGACCCGTTCGGCGATTGAGAGAAATCTCTTTTTCCAGCAGCTCCCGGTTGTAACCAAAACCGCCCCGGACGAAGAGATCCGGCATCACTTCGGCCTTGGCGCGCGTCAAAGAGGCCTTGGCGCGTTCGACTCCGGCTTGAGCACGTTTGATCTCGGGGCTATTCGCCAACAGCTGATTCAATAATGTCTCTTGTTCGAGCGCGGGCAACTCTTTCTCTAAATCGCCGATCAGCCGCGCCGGTTTGAGAAAAGGATTACCGATGACGGCGGCCAGTTCCTGCCAGACCTGGTCGCGTTCGTTTTCGGCCATCATCAGATCCAACTCCGCGCGTTCAGCTTCGATCCTGATCTGTGCGGCATCAGGCCGATCGGCCTGCCCAACGTTGTAGAGTTCACCGGTGATCTTGACCGCTTCGCGCGCGAGTTTAGCCAGTTGAGTGCGGACCTCAAGGAGTTGCTGCGCGCCCAGCGCGCGATAGAAAAGAATCCTCACTCCATTGAGGATACGTTGCTTCTGTGCCGCTGCGGCCTGTTCCGATTGGGCTTTCTCCTGCGCAAAGACAGCGCGGCTCTTGCGCAACTTTCCGCCGAGCGGAATGGTCTGTTCCATAAAGGCCATATGCTCGCTCTTATCGCTGAAAGCGCGAAAAGCGAATTCGTTCCCCGTATAACCAATCATCGGATTGGGCAGCAATCCCGCCTGCACACGCATTCCTTCTGCCGCACGAACGGCAGCCTCGGCCTGGGCCAGCGTCGGATTGCCTTCCAACCCCATCCGTTCGAGGTCTTCGAGTCTCAGTGCGGGTCCGTCCTTTACGTCCTGCTCGTTGCCGGCTCGCGCCTGCTGTTGCTGTTGGGGGGGCGTTTTCGCAGAGGCCGCTGGCCACAATGCCGGTCCGGCAATGACCAATGCCAAAGAGATAAATGCGACTGCCGGAATGACGGCAGCGCGTCGTCTGCGAGCAAAGTCCGCCCGCAGTTCGCCATTGCTCATGGCTTTAATCCTCCTGTCTGTCCAATTGAATGAATATCGACTGTTCCGGCAGGCACACGAATGGCAACCGCCGGGTACACTTCACCCTACTTCTCTGGTTTCGGACGTGACGAAGGATTAAATGCGTAAGACTGATTGGAGGGTCTCGCGTGGAGGCGGCCTGAAAGGAGTAAGTTCCGCCCTCTTGATCGCGATGTGATCGAGTGAGAGATCTGCTATGGCAGAAAATGAGATGAAATCCGGTTGGGGCGAAGAGTGGTGTAACCAATCGACTCCGATTACCGGAAGTAGACTGAGAATGTCGTGCAGATGGCAATCCTGCGAATCATTTGGCTGACTATTCCCCGGTAGGGTATCTTGTTGGCGAGGCCCGTCGTCCTGATCCGGCATCGGCGATTCTTGATGATGGCAATGCCCCCCTTCTTTCTGTCCAAGGGGTTGATCGAACTTCGCCTGCGGAGAATGTGCAAATGCGCATCCGACATTGCAGAGCTGTGAACACAACAATCCCAATCCGAGTATCATCGCGATCATCATGGTCATGGTCCTGCTTACGATGCGCATAGCGCAGGCATTGTATCATCTCATCGCGCGAATTTGAAATGAGAGAGGCGTGCGCGCCAGATGTAAAAAATGCGAAATTGCGAACAATCGATTACAAGGCTCTCATGCTAGCCGCGCACGCTCTTCATTCAACCCTCACCAGGGTTTGCGTTCGTTGAGATATTTGACAATGCGCCGCTTCACCTCCAACGCGTCGAACGATCCCTGTGATTTGTAGAGGACTTCGCCGGTCGGATCGATCAGCATGGTGAACGGCAGCGCGCCGTCCCAGTTGGGATCGAAGGCTTCGATCAATTTGTACTTGTCGGTGTCGCCGAAGATGAGGTTCTTATTCGACGCCTGTTGTTTCCTTAAAAAGGCGAGCGCTTCATCCTTCTCATCAGGAAACTGGGCCGCCACCGTGACGATTTCGAAATCACGCTGCCGGTACATGCGATTGATCGTCATCAGATCAGGAAATTCGGTGACACATGGGCCACACCAGGTCGCCCAGAAATTGATCAACCGCAGTTTGCCTCTATCATTGGGAGAGGCGTTCATTCGCAGCTTGCGCATGCCTTCGGCATCGACCGGTTCGATCGTCACCGGCTCGGCCGCAATCCGGTCCCAATACTTTTTAAGCTCATCGCCTTTTGATGCCCATTTGATGGAACAACCAAAGACGCGATTCTCTTTGACCGCGACCTCCTTGCCCGCCAACATCGCATCGAGCGTCACCCGCGCATCGCGCACGCGCACGAACTTTTCGCGCTCGCTGTCATCAATGCGCCCGACATATTGCAGCTTGCGCTCCGCGTCGAAGATAAACGCGTGCGGCGTCGCTTTCGGCCCATATGCTTTGGCGACGGACTCATATTTGCCTCCGCCGAACAGGAAGGGATAATTGAATTGCCGGTCACGCGCGCGGACCTTCATCTCTTCCAGCGAGTCACCCAAATCGGTATAGCCTTTCTCATCGGGCCGCACTGATTCGGGGTCGTTCGGCGAAATGGCGACGAAGCCGACGCCTTTGTCCTGATAATCGGCCACCAGCTTCTTGATGCGCTCTTCGTAATACTGCGCGGTCGGACAATGAACACAGGTGAAGATCACGACCAGGATTTTTGACTTGTCGAAATCGCTCAGCTTCCAGTTCTTGCCATCCACGCCGGGCAAGTCAAAATCCGGCGCTTTTGCTCCCGGTTTCAAGGTGGGGACTTCGGATTCATCTCTCCCGGTCACGCCAGCTGCCAGTGAGAGGATCAGAATCAAGGCACAAAAGGTTTTCAGAACCATCATTCCTCCTCGTGAAACAGTTAACGGCTTTTCGGTTTCCAGTTTTTAACGCTGTTACTGAAAACTGTAAACCGAAAACCGTTAACTGACCACTGAAAACTGACCACTCAAGACCGACTATTGTTTTTTCCATTCCAGGACCGCGCCCAATTCGCGCAATTTGGCGTTCAATGCGGCAGAATCTACTTCGTGGACGGTAATCTTCTTTTCAATGGCCATTTTCGCGGCGAGGCCCGCAGCCTGACCGATGATCATGTATTGCGGCTCCATGCGCAGTGTCGAATAGGTAACGTGGCTGGCCGAAAAACAGACGGGCACGAGGAGGTTTGTCACCTGCGACTTTTTCGGCAGTAAAATGCGGTAAGGGATCTGATAAGGCGTCACCGATACTTCCATATTTCCCTCGTTCTGCGCATAACCGTCGGGCGTGGCGTAACGCTGAACGTTGTGTGAATCGCTGTTGTAGGATCCCAATCCGATGACGTCTGATTTAATCAGATCGGTCTGAATGTCTTTCTGGGTGACCACAAAATCGCCGACCATCCGCCGCGCCTCGCGAATATAAAGCTGAAACGGCCAATTGTCATTGTCGGTGAATTCATCCCGTGCCAGACCGAACTCTTTCAATCCATCCTGTGTCGCTCGAGGGACGCGCGAATCGGTCGCCAGAAAGTAGAGCAAACCTTTGGTGTAATTGATGTGATCTTGCCAGATCCGTGTCCGCCGTTTGTAACCGGCAAGAGGATAGTCCCAGCTCTTGCCGATGTAATCGGTCGAAAAAGGCCCGCGGTTGTTGATGTCCCACTTTTTGTTGGCGATCTTGCGAAAAGACAGAACTTCATCGATGCGCGGCGCGCGGCCCTTTGCTTTTTGAAATTCGCTGAGGAATCGCGCCAGCAGTTCGAATCGGCGCGGATCGTAATTGGGCGGACTCGTAAAATCCACTTTATTATCCGGCTCTTTGGTCAAGATCAGCCGAAAGTTGTAGGCCTGGACCTTTCGATCACCCGCACCGATCTCGCCGCGCGGCTCTCGCTGGATCTCGGGCAAGAGCCGTTTATGTTCACCAAATGCCGAAACCGGAAAATCGAACTGATGGTTACGATCTTTGGGCCGCACGCCGGCCAGAGATTCGCTATATTGTGATGAAGATTCGCGCCCCCAGGTGAAATCGACTCCGGCCTGCGCCATCAAATCGCCTTCGTAAGTCGCGTCGGCAAAGATCGCAGCTTGAAAAACCGATCCGTTATCCATTCCGATCTCGATGATTCGTGTGTCTTGTTTCCTGACTCCCCCTCTCTCTTTCAAACGATGTTGGAAGAAGACAGTGACGGTCTTCGATTCGGCAATCATGACATTGAGCAATTGTTCGGCGACTTTCGGTTCGGGATACCATTCAATGTCGCGACCATAATATTGGCCGCACCGCCGATAGAATTCGATGGCAAGGCCGCCAATCACCTCCTTATTGCCGTGATCGGTCGCGCTCAAACCTCCGGAGACCATTCCGCCAAGGTGCTTGCCCGGTTCCAAGACGGCGACGGTCAAACCTTCGCGCGCGGCCGCAACAGCGGTCATGACGCCGCCTGCCGTACCGCCATATACGATCAGGTCGAATCTCTTTGTTTGCCCCTCAATCGTTAAGCTCAGGAGCATCAGAATGATTGCCAGGCACAATGCGCGCATCAGCTATCTCTCCAGGCCATAAATGACTGTCGCCAATTCGTGGCGCACCACGTAGAAGTTTTGACCTCTGGGCAGTCGGCATTCCAACCATTTTTCCAGCACCGGCCAATCGAGCGTCTCCAATGGGCGGCTGCGATCCCAGATTTTGATCCCGACCTTTTCGAACCATTCGATTGCTTCGCCGCGCATAACCGGCCGCAACGGTTCGACCTCCCAGAGATTGAAAAAGCCACGGGCCGCGCAATATTGCAGCGCTCTGAAGTAAGGTTCATCTCCCTTGAGATCTTTGAAGTAGACAAGCACCTGATTTTGGGCGAGCAAGGTGCGTTGTAACTTTTCGATCTTCACCTGGCGCGGGGCAACCCGGTCAGTAATGGCCAGGGATGCGGCGACGCCGGCAGCCTGTCCCATTGCCATCCAAGAGGGCTCCATCCGCAGTGTGCCGAATCCCAGATGTGTCGCTGAGACAGCGACAGGTACCAATAATCCATCGATCTTTTGCGGCACGATCACGCCGTATGGCACCGTGTATGGGTGCGTGATGTGGCCGAGCCCTAAAAAACCGTCCAGGCCGCGTTTACCCGGTTCACGTTTTCTCAAGGCGTGTGAATCGATGGCGTAATGCGCGGCGGTGATAGTGGTCGGATTGATCGCGGTGCGCGCCGCGCCGGGCGCGGGAACAGCATCATGTGCGCTGAAATCATATTCGCCTTTCATCCGGCGGCCCTCGCGCACGTAGACTTGACGGGGAAAATGATTGTTGTCCTGGTATTCGTCTTTGGCAAAACCCCATTCGCGCGCCTGCCGGCGAAACCAGTCGGGCAGTTCAGAGTCGTTCTGCGCAAACCACAACAATCCGATGGTGTAATCGCGCAAACGGTTCTCGAACTTGTCGCGCCACTCCCAATCGGCTTCAGGCCAGGGCTGGTTCTCTTCGGGTAGATCAGTCGAAACCAGGCTGTTATGGTGGTTGTTCGTGTCGCTTTTGCCATTGGGAATTTTGACGATATTGAAGACGCCGGCGGTCGTCATCGGTGTCTGGCCAAAGGCCGTCACCCAGCCTTTGCGGATGTCTTCGACCAAGCTCGCATAATCATCGCGGTTGTAAGCAGCAGGCCTCTCCGGCAATACCCGCAAATCGGCGCGATTGGTCAAGCAGAGTCGATAATTGTATGCCTGAATACGTCCGTCCCCCTGCCCGGTACGCGGATCCTCATCGATCTCTTTTGTCCCGAAGTATGCATAGTAGACGCCCGCATAGGGTTCGCCCGTCTGATCGCGGCTCTCGCGACCGATGCGATACGGCACGCCGGCTGCGGCGGAAAGATCGCCTTCATAGGTCGCATCAATGAAGACCTTGGCGCTCACACGCAGTGACTGTCCGTTGTCACGGTTCCTGAGCGTGATGAACGAGAGCCTGTTGTTGATGACCTCAGCCACCCCAGCTGATCGTCCGTCGAACTGATAGCGGCGGAACAGGCGGATCTTCTTTTCGCGCGCAATCATCTCTTGAAAGACCTTTTCTGCAACATGGGGCTCGAAATGATATCCGTCGCTGCAATCTTTCACCTGCGGCGAGTCGGCGCCGTATCGGGCAATGTACTCCTGTTTGACGGCATTGACGAACTCTTTGAAGATGCCGCCAATCGTCGCGCGCGTAACGATGTCGGTGATCCCCAGGCCATTGGCGGGCAGGCCGCCGATGTGCGCCGTGCGTTCAATGAGCACGACGTGCTGCCCCAGCCTGGCGGCGGCAATAGCAGCGGCGATGCCGCCAGGCGTTGCAGCGAGCACGCAGACGTCGGTCTCGATTTGACTTTCGGCCGGTGCTGCGAAAAGTGAAAAGGGCAGAGAGAGCGCGAACCACGCGCAGAAGATAAGCCACGCGAGACGCTCGCGATCCTTTGATCGAAG
>Ga0081539_10006462_pt1 | contig 11231 bp, 10 predicted proteins | sample TabmetS4T2R2_FD_71023 | JGI IMG/M metagenome (GOLD analysis project Ga0081539, IMG submission 71023) | Tabebuia heterophylla rhizosphere microbial communities from the University of Puerto Rico - S4T2R2 | ecosystem: Host-associated > Plants > Roots > Rhizosphere ... | reverse complement strand
CCCGGAAGCTGTCTTTGTCAGCAACGACCAGATGGCGGCGGATGCTATCGTCACCGCGCAGGATCGCGGGCTGCGCGTCCCCGAAGACATCGCCATCGTCGGCTTCGACGACGTGCCACTTGCCAGCTATGTCACGCCGCCGCTTACAACGGTGCGCCAGCCGATTTACGAGCAGGGCGTTTACGCCGCCCGCATCGCGCTGGATATGCTCAAGTCCAATATTACCCTTCGGGTGCAGCAAAGCTATCAGTCGCAGCCACCTGCCCCACCGCGCATCATCCTGCCCACGTCGCTGGTCATACGGCGCTCGTGTGGCTGCACACCCTAGCCGATTTCGTGAGAGAATCTATTTGCTGAGTAGAGGAGGCAGCATTTTATAGGAACCAGCGCATCAAGAACCAACAGTCGAATTCAGGAATTCGTATTCAAGAATATAAGGAGAATTCTTATGCGTACCCTTTTTCGCTCGAAGTTAGTCGCTCTCATCACCGCCGCGCTGCTGTTGACCTTATTGGTCGGTATCCCTGCTTCCGCGCAGGACACGGCAATGGCGGATGAGATTCGCGTCAGCGTCGTCGCCGGGGCGATGCAGGATACTATGACCGGGATCGCCAACGCCTACCAGGAAGCCAACCCCGGCGTCACCGTCACGCTCGAACTGGAGCCGGAAGGCGGCGTTTTCCAGGCGCTGATCGCCGCAGGCAACCAGCCCGACCTGATCATCACGTCGTTTGGTCCGCAGCTTGGCTCGATTGCCGCTGAAGGCGCTGCCGCTGAACTGGAAGAACTGCCCGGCGCAGCCGATCTGTTCGCGCGCATTGAGCCGCGTGCCCTTCAGGAACTTTATGGGCACAGCTACTATGTGCCCATTGGCGCAGACGTCACCCTGATGATCTACAACAAGGCGCTCTTTGAAGAAGCCGGTCTTGACCCCGACAGCCCGCCGCAAACCTGGGACGAATTCCTGGCGGCTGCCGAAGCGATTCAGGCGCTCCCTGCTCGTGAAAACGGTGATCCGGTTTACGGCACGGTCTTCTGGAATGAAGCCTTGCAGTGGGGCGGCTGGTACTGGAACATGCTCCAGCCCATTTACCTCAACGGCAATCAGGACTCCTGCCAGTTGATGAACGCGCTCGGTACGGACATCGTCTTCGATGATGAGGACTGCCAGCTCAACAGTTTCTTCGAGTTTACTCAAGCAGCGCAGCAGTTCGCTCCGCCGACGATGGAGAAGAATTTCTTCAGTCGCGACATCGGCATGTGGCTACAATACGGTTACTCCTGGGAACCTAACCTACAGGAAGCGGTGGATGGTCCGATGGTCATTGGCGAAGATGTCGGCGTTGCGCCCGTGCCTGTGCCTGAAGAAGGCGATACCAGCTACACCACCTTCGGTGGTCGCGCAGCCATGATCCTCAAGACCACGCCGGAGCGCGAAGCCCGCGCCTGGGATTTCCTGCAATTTATGATGCAGGACGAGAACAATATGAAGTTCATCACCGAACTGGGTTACCTGCCGCTGCTCACCTCGCTCCAGAGTGATCCCTACTTCCAGGACCCGGCGCGTAAGCCGTTCGTCGATGCGCTACAAAACGGCGTTCTGCCGGAGCAGTTCGCTACGGCGGATCAGGCAGCAGTCGCGCTTCAGGGCATTTACCAGCAGGCAGTTGTTGATGGCTCGGTTCCGCTCGAAGAGGCAGTGAACGACGCGGCGGAAGCCGCCCGCGAGGCACTTCAGGGGGAATAACGCGCAGTCAAAATAGAACTGGCTTGGGGAGCATGTTTGCTCCCCAGGCACTTATTTTTTAAAGGAAACTCCTATGAGTACAGCCGCCGCAGTACAGTCAGCGCGCACGAGCAAACCAGCCGCTCCGTCGCGCCTCTGGCAGCGCATACGACGAAACGGGTGGGGCTACATGTTTATCGCCCCCTGGCTCATCGTGTACGCCATTTTTGGGCTTTACCCGCTGGTGCTGTCCTTTTTCCTCACTTATTTCAACTATTCCTTCGTCAATCCTGGCGATCAAGCCTTTGTTGGCATTGGCAACTGGGTGCGCGGCATTGGCGACCCGCTCTTCTGGAAAGGCGTCTCCAATATTGCTATCAACCAGTTCATCTTCATCGCCTTGAAGAACGGATTAGGATTGCTGATCGCCGCGCTGCTCTTTCGCGTGCGTTTTGGCGGGCGCTTCTTCCGAACCGTCTATTTCCTGCCCGTCATCACCTCGACAGTCGCGCTCATGACGATTGGCGATAAGCTCGCCAGCCCGGACGGTCCACTTCAAGCCCTACTGTTGAACGGCGGCCTCATCAGCAGACCGATCTTCTGGAAGTCCGACCCCAGCCTGCCGATGATAGTCATCGCTCTGATCAACACCTGGAAGTGGTTCGGGATCAGCGTCGTCATTTTGCTGGCGGGTATGTACGGCATCGACCAGCGCCAGTACGAAGCTGCGCAGGTGGACGGCGCTTCTAGTTGGCAGTTATTCCGATTCATCACCTTGCCCAGTTTGCGCCCGCAGTTGTTTTTCCTTTTCGTCGTGGATGTCATCAATGGGCTGCAAATGTTCGGTGAAGTCTTCAGCCTCGGCTTCGACGTTTATGGTGGAGTCAATCATCAAGCCTTAACGCCTGTCCTCTACCTCTATGCCACTGCCTTCGACCAATCCAATATAGGCTATGCGTCGACATTGGGGCTGCTGCTGGCGCTGCTGATCGCGGGGTTGACCTTTCTCCAGTTCCGCTTTGTACCCGCGTCGGAGGAATGAGGAGATCATGACGATGACCGCTCGCAAATTCCCCTTGACTTCTATTCTCGCTTACGCCGTCTTAATAATCGGGGCGATTGCCGTCCTCTATCCCTTTGTCTTCATGGTGTCCAACTCGTTCAAGCCCGGCAGCGAACTACTCAACACACGCGCCCTGTTTCCGCAGACCTTTACCCTTACTGGCTATACCGGCGTCTTTGAGGAACTGAATGTGCTGCGCCTGTTCCGCAATTCGCTCCTGCTGGCTGTGCCTATCACCATCCTTAATACGCTCCTGAGCGCGCTGGCGGGCTATGCTTTCGCTAAAATCCCGTTTCCAGGGCGTAACTACGTTTTCGGCTTCATGCTTACCACTATGATGATCCCGGCTGTCCTCTTTCTCATTCCCACCTACGTGCTTATCTACAATATTGGTTGGGTCGGGCGCTTTGAATCGCTGATCGTCCCGTCCGCTGTGTCCGTCTTCAACATCTTCCTCTGCCGCCAGTTCATGAGCGGCATCCCGGATGAGTTGATCGAAGCAGCGCGCATGGACGGCGCGGGCGAGATCACCATCTTTTTACAAGTGATTCTGCCGCTGGCACGCCCCGCGCTGGCGACGGTCGCCATCCTTACGTTTATGGGAAGCTGGAACGACTTTTTCGGTCCCCTGCTCTACCTCAACCAGCCGCAGAACTGGACGCTCCAGCTAGGGCTGCTTCAGTTTCGGGGCACCGTGCCCGGCGAAAACGCCCAGCAAATCTGGGCGCTCACGACTATCATCACCATCCCGCTGGTGATCGTCTACTTCTTCATGCAGGAGCAATTTGTCAAAGCCTTCGCCAATGTATCGTTGAGTAAATAAATATGGCGGTCAATGTCGCACCTGCTCCTACGCAAACTCCTGTGGGTTCTCGCGCCGTTGGGCGGCGCTCGTTCTTGCTCATCGGCTTGCTGCTTGTCGTGCTGTTGGGTTCGTATGCGCTGGCGTGGTACAGCGCCTACCGCCTCTCGCAGGGTTATTTGCAGGATGCCGACACCAGCTACGATAACGGCGAATACCTGAATGCCCTGGTCGGCTACCGCGCCTTCGACGAAGCGCAGCAGCGTTACGTGGATCGCGGCGGATATATGGAAGTCGAGCGCATCTGGCGCAACCAGTACGCCCAACCCGTTCCGCCGGACGTTGCGCGCGCTCGTGAACGCATCAACGAGATCGTCAATGAAAGGCTGACAATTGAGGATGCCGAGGCTTTCGTCCAGCAGAACATCGGGCGCTCGAATCCTTATCTCGCCATGCTCTACCTGCGCCTCGGCGAACTCTATGAAGCAGACGGCAACACCCGCGACGCGGAAGACATTTACTCGTCTTTCGAGGACCTGTTCCCAAACGAAACCGAGTTAGTGGCGCGCGCGCAGCAAAATCTCGAACGACTGGAGAGCCAGTAAACGGCACAGGATTTGAGCCGAGACAACTTCCCTAAGCTTCCCGAATCCAGACGCGCATCTCACCTGGCTGCCGGTTTGACCAGAAGCAGTAGGGAATAGCTTTAAACTCAAACGGCGTTCGCACCACCTGCTGGGTTGACGCAGGTTGATACAGTTCGCTGCCCCATGTCGCCGGGTCAATGCGTAACGCCTCGCCGCTGATCGTGCCGACACCACCGAACAAATTGCTATCAAAGTCATAACGGAGCGGCACATCACGCGGCAGCGTGACGTTTGCCAGTCCCGCACCGTTGTCAGCTTCTTCCAGGCAGTAAACGATGGGTCCGCGCTGAAGTGCGATACAACCGGCGTCCTCGCGCACACGCGGGTTTGCCAGTATCCGCTCGACGGGCATCGCCAAGCTCAGCTTTACGCTGTCGCCCGTTTTCCACTCACGCTCGATGATGACGTAGCCACGCTCCGGCGTTTTTGTAACGCTCTCGCCATTGACCTCAAGCCGAAACTCGCGGCACCAGTGCGGAATTCGCAGCGCCAACTCAAAGCGCGTCGGCTGCGCCATGTTCAAGCTCAGATCAACATCCCCATCCCAGGGATAATTCGTCTGCTGCATAATCTCAACTTGGCTTCCAGCTACAGTCGCTTGCGCGCGGCTTTGGTTATATAGCTGAACGTAAAATCGTTCGGGAGTTACCGTGTAAAAATATCCACTAACCGACGCGAGCAACCGCGCCAGGTTCGGCGGGCAGCAGGAGACCTCAAACCAGCCCTGTCGCTCGTGATACGTGGCGGCGGCGAGGCTGTCCAGTCGGTCATACGGGCTAACGTGCGGGTATCGTTCCAACGGATTGCATTGGAAGAAGAGCGTTCCTTCATACGATACTCCGCTCAGCACACAATTATAAAGTGCGCGCTCCATCGCGTCGATATAGCGGCTGTCCCGGTCGAGCGCAAACATGCGCTGCGCCCAGTACATCAGCGCAATCGAGGAGCAGGTCTCACTGTAGGCGGTGTCGTTGGGTAGCTCATAAGGAAAATAGAATCCTTCAATCGTATATATCGATCCGACCCCGCCAGTAATGTACATTTGCGTCTGAATCATGTCATCCCACAGCCGCTTCACCACGCTGAGCAATTCGGCGTCGTCCGTCTCCAGCGCAATGTCCGCCACTGCCGCATAAAGATACTGAGCGCGTACCGAATGTCCCACCACCGTCGTTTGCTCACGGACCGGTTGATGTGCCTGGCTGTAGTGGTAGGTTTTCGCCCAGTATTTGCGTGGGTCTTCGCTGCGTTCAATCGCTTCCACGTCGAAATAATACGGCTGCCGCCCGCGCTCATCGACGAAATATTTCGACAACTGCAAGTAACGTTGCTTACCTGTCGCCCTGTATAGCCTCACCAGCGCCAGTTCAAGCTCTGGGTGACCGGGGTAGCCATGCTTCTGCCCTTCATTCGGTCCGAAGGTCGCGTCGATGTGGTCAGCGTAGCGGCAAAGAATATCGAGCATTTTTTGCTTGCCCGTCGTTTCTGAGTACACAATCGCCGCTTCGATCAAATGCCCGGCGCAGTACAGTTCATGCTGGTCGCGCAGGTTGCGCCAGCGGTTCTCCGGCTCGACGGCGATGAAATGGCTATTGGCGTAGCCGTCTGCAAGCTGTGCGCTTTCCATCAGGTCAACCACTTCATCCACCTGCCGCTCGAATTCAGCGTTCGGGTGAGTCGCCACGCTGTAGCCAACCGCTTCAATCCACTTTGCCGTGTCCGAGTCCCAGAAAATGTGCGGTTCGGGTTGCTTCCCCGGCTTCCAATCAATCTTCCAGGCGTCGATCCGCCCCGTGATTTTCGTTTGATGATACACCGCTGGGATCGTTCGTTCACGGTTTGTCGCTTGGCGTTCCCCCAGGAAGCCGCCTTCAATGTTGACATCGTGCCAGGGGAGCGCCTTTGGAAAGTGCCTGTTGGTGGTCAAGGGTCACTATATCCTACTCACTAGAGGAAGTATTCAGTGTCGTTTCGCTGATAACAGTTACAAAGATAGAAGGTGTTGAACCAACCGTCAACGCTGCAAGCATTTTCAGTTCGCCAGGAAGGTCTGATAAAATAAAACTCAAGCGATTAAACCTAATAAATTTCGTGATGAGGATTATTTTCCAGGCATGTCCCAGCAAATTCGCAGTTGGGGATGCCCGCAAAGCGGTATGACTTTACGCTCACCTACCCAGTGGTCGATTTCGAGCCGTCGGACCTTTCTGGCACCCGGCAGGTGATCACCCGCGACAAATTCGGCAAGCTGGTCAGCGACAAAAATTGTTCCCTCCCTATCGCTCACCTCGCCGTCGAAGTCGGCGGCAGTCTCAAAATTCGTCTGGCAAAGGTGCTCCCTCGCAGGAGGCGTGTCATAATCGAAACTTCGCAGCCAGAGTGGAAGGAGCATAGGCGATGGATTTGAGACTGCAAGGCAAAGTCGCGGCGATCACCGGGGGCAGCACTGGCATCGGGCTGGCAGTCGCTCAGGGTTTAGCGGCGGAAGGCGTTCACATTATCCTCTGCGCACGCGACCAGGCGCGGGTTGAGGAAGCAGCGCGCTCCATCCGCGACAAATATGCGGTTCGCGCCGTTGGCGTTTCCACCGATGTCAGCCGGGTTGAGGACATTAACCGCTTCGTCGCCACCATCGAAACCGAGTTCGGCGGCGCGGACATCCTGATCAACAACGCGGGCACCGGCAGCGAAGAGACCATCATGAATGCCCATGACGAACGCTGGCAGTATTACCTCGACCTGCACCTCATGGCAGCCGTCCGGCTGGCGCGGGCGCTTGTCCCTGCCATGCAGCAGCGCGGCGGCGGGGTCATTCTCAACAATGGCTCCATCTGCGCCACCCAGCCACTCGGCTACGAACCGATCTACAACACCACCAAAGCGGCGCTGGCAATGTTCACCAAATGCCTCGCCAACGAGCTGATCCCCTTCAACATTCGCGTCAACCTGGTCAATCCCGGCTTGATCATGACCAAAGACTGGGTGAAAACCGCCAAGCTGCTCACCGAAGGCAAGGAACAAACCTGGGAGCAGTACCTCGACCAGATAGCGAAGGACAACGCGCCCATTGGTCGCTTCGCCACTCCGGAAGAACTGGCGGATTTCTTCGTCTTTTTGTGTTCGCCGCGCGCCAGCTACTGCGTGGGTTCGTCCTACTACGTAGACGGCGGTTGGCTCAACGTCGTTACCTGAACCTCATACTTATTTTTATCCGAAAGAGTCGCTCATGATGAAACCCATGTCTATCGCCCTTGCCGACACCCTTCTCGCCCGCTACCCCGACCCCGATACCATCCCCTACCGCATCTGGTGCTACGTGCAAGGCTACTACCTGTGCGGCTTTGAAAAGCTCTGGCGTTACACCGGGGATCAACGCTACTTCGATTACTTGAAAAAGTTTGTCGATCAGCACGTCCCCGACGATGGCGATGTCCGCGACTTCACGGGTGAAAGCATGGATGACATGATGGCGGGCACGACCATCGTCGCCATCTACGAGCACACCGGAGAGGAAAAATACCGCATCGCCGCTGATAAAATCCGTGCCCAGTTTGACGACTACCCCCGCAATGCCGACGGCGCGTTCTGGCATGGGCGGCGCTTGCCTCATGAGTTCTGGATCGACGGCGTGTTCATGGGCGGCATGTTTCTCACCCGCTACGGCGCAGTCATCGGAGATGCAGAGTACTGCTTCAACGAAGTCGCCCGCCAGATTATTTTGCTCGCCAATCACTGCCGTAAAGGAGGTACTGGGCTGTTCCTGCACGGCTACGACGAGAGCAAAAGCGTCAGTTGGGCAGACCCAGTCACCGGGTTGTCCTGCGACGTGTGGAGCGAAGGCTTAGGCTGGTATGCCCTGATCCTCGTCGAAGCTCTCAGTCTGATGCCCGCCTCTCACCCGCAACGCGACCAGCTCATGACCATTCTGACCGAATTGATCGCCGGGCTTTCGCGCGTGCAGGATGCCCAAACCGGACTGTGGTATCAGGTCGTAGACAAGGGCGACCAGCCGGATAACTGGCACGATACGTCCGGCAGCGCCATGTTCACTTACTGCATCCGGCACGCCATCGACCTCGGCTATGTGAGTGCCGCCCAATATGGCGCGGTAGCGCAGCGCGGCTATGAAGGTATTCTCACCAAAGCGAAAGTCAACCAACCGGGGTTGGTCGATATTTACGACGCCTGCGATGGAGTCTGCGTGCAGAACAGTTACGCCGATTACATCAACTATCCCAGGGTGATCAACGCTAAAGAAGCGGTTGGCGGCTTCCTCTGGGCAACCAGCATCACGGAAAAACCGACCACCGCAGGTGCTGCTGGAAGCGCCGCTGCAAGTGCCTAATCCCGTGCTTCAGAGACTTTACGCGCCGTCGAAGTTGCCATAGCCACCATTAGCGTCGCCCAGCTAAACTGCTCCCCGCCCAGTCCTTCGCCGGTAATCGGGTGAAAGTATTCTCGGAAGCCGGATTGTTCCAGTAACGTCATACTGCGTTCGGCAAGTTCATCGGCGAGATCATCATAGCCGTAGCGCCTCAGCCCTCGGTAAATCAGCCAGTTCACGCAGGGCCACACATTGCCCCGCCAATAAATTTTCGCGTCGAAGGTGACGTCATCCGTCGGCGTCGTCGTGATCGGATATGGCGTCCAGAAGCGTTTTTCCTGAAGCTGGCGCACCAGTCCGTCCGCCTGCGCGCGTGTCAGCATTCCGCCGAACAGCGTCGTGAACTGCCCCGCGCTGTCCTGAAGAATTGGCTGCTCATCCAACCCTGCCAGGTCATAGGGTCGCCCCTGGATTATCATTTTCGCTTGAAATGCGTGCCGCACCCTGTCGATGCGCCGCTCCCACATCTCAGCATCTTCCGGTTTGCCCAGCGCCTCGGCAATCTTCGCCATCGCCTCCATGTCGGCGACACGTACAGCGTTGTAATCCATCGGCTCGACGCTGAACCATCCCGCTTCCCCCAAGGCGCGCGCGTCGCCATCATATTTTGTAATCTGCTGCGCCAGCGCAAGCCGTGCATCTCGTCCGGCTATATGGCTGAAACTGTCTAGCTTCATCGGCTTATCCCAGCGCGGCAGCGCGTCGCCGCCTCCTTCCCAGGGGTGGATCAGGCTCACCAATCCATCGCCGTCAAAATCCCGCCGTCGCTCAAACCAGTCATGGTAGGCGCACATCGGCGTGTAAATCGCTTCGAGAAAGTCGCGGCGGTCATCATACTGGTGAACCAGCCACGCCGCCGTCGCAATTAGCGGCAGTTCGGTAATCGAACTGCGGTCATCCTGACCCCACAGCCAACTTGCGCCGCCGAGCCAGTAGTTGCAGTGCGGGATCATCCCCGCGTCGGGTCCGTTCTTGACCTGCCGCGACACCAGGCTCAACAGTTCATCCCGCGCCATCACAGGATCGATCTGCGCCCACGCAATCGCATGAAAACAGGAATCCAGCATAAACTGGTTCGCATAATCCCTGCGCCCAAAATCGACGATGTCGAACGAAGGCGCAGTGTAGCGGTATCCGTCGATTTCGATGCGGTTGCCTTTCAGCAGGTCAGCCGCTTTTTGGGTCCAGGTGTCTAAGTCAAACGTCTGCACAAACCACTCCTCAAGAGATAAATTTTGCTGCCCGTCGCCGTCACGATCTACGATAAACCCTCAATTTCGCTTCCAATCTGGAGAATACCCGATGCCGCTTCCCCTGTCGGATCGCCCTTTCCAACGCATGGTGGTTCTGGGAGATAGTATCGCCTACGGCATGTGCGCCTACGAGCCATCTAACCAATGGGCGCAGGTCGTCGCGGCGCTGCTCCGCAAATTCCAGGACGAGCCACTCACGGTGTTCAACCGAGCGCTCCCTGCGAGCGTCATCTCGCCCCGCTCCCCCGGCTACGCGCAGTCCGCCAAGCCCAGTCTCATCGAACGCTACACTCGTCATTGTATCGACCTCCAACCCGACCTCGTCATCATCGCGCAGGGCTTGAACGACATGCGTTCCGGTATGTCCGTTGCCGACTATATGACTGACCTCACGACGATTGTTGTCGATATTCAGGCGAAGACCAGTGCACTCGTGGTCCTGCTTGGACCTTATCATCAGGTTTTCGGCGCAAGCGGCAACGACCCCGCCACTCACCCCACTTGGACGAAGTGGGATTTCAGGCTGATGAAGCTCTATAATCACGCCGTCCAATTGGTCGCGCAGGAACGCGCCGCCCTCTTTGTCGATACGCAGGCGGTTCTGGGCGGCGCGGATTGGGTTCTGCATCCTGATGCCTGTCACCTCAACGATCTCGGTCATGTTCTTGTCGGCAACGCCATTTTTCAGGGGATTGCTACTTATGCCAAAAGCCTCGCTCGCAAAACCGCGCGCATCATTTCTGAAAACAACGTAACCACCCTCAACACCGGCGGCACGGATACAGACGACGAGATTCAGCAGCTTTGGGCTGCCGCGCTCCAACACTACGCGCAGCAAGCACTAGAGCAGTCACAAGACAACGTAGATTGACCGCTACCCTATCACCTTTATCAAAGTGTTACCGATTGCTTGACATCCAAATCGTTTCGGATTAGCTTATAATATATCCAAAACGATTTGGATTAAGCAAAGCATACTTAAGCTTTGAAAGTTACTACCCATGCAGGTCACTTTAAAAGACGTTGCGAAAAAATCCGGTTATTCGATCACAACCGTTTCCCGCGCTCTCGCGGGTTATACCGACGTGAATGCGGATACTCGTCGTCACATCGCAGGCATTGCTGAAACGCTCGGCTACCAACCGAATTTACTTGCGCGCCAGTTGCGTATGCAGCGCACGCAAACCCTCGGCTTAATCATCCCCTCTGCCGAAAACAACATTTCCAACGAATTTTTCAGCCAGTTGCTGCTCGGTATTGGCGATGCCGCCTCGCACGCCGGGTATGATTTGCTCGTCAGCGCGCACATGCCCGGCGAACCGGAAATGGCAGCCTATCGCCGCATCGTCGAAGGCA
>Ga0081539_10006461_pt1 | contig 11232 bp, 9 predicted proteins | sample TabmetS4T2R2_FD_71023 | JGI IMG/M metagenome (GOLD analysis project Ga0081539, IMG submission 71023) | Tabebuia heterophylla rhizosphere microbial communities from the University of Puerto Rico - S4T2R2 | ecosystem: Host-associated > Plants > Roots > Rhizosphere ... | reverse complement strand
TGCCATCTTGATTTCTTTGATTCAGAGCATAAATGAAACCATCCATCTGGCCTTCGTTATACTGAAGGTTGAACGTCCGTCTACTTTGATCCAAGTCTTCCACTGGATAGTTACCAATATGGAATGATTCCACACATGCTGTTTGCTCTGTGTTGGAAGGAATAGCCGGCATGCAGGTTCCAATCGGTATGCCATCCGCGCCGGGATACGTACCGAAGTAATTATCAAATGTATGGTCCTCTTGCATAAGAACAATAAAGTGCTTAATCGGAGTCTTCGGTTCAGGTTCCTCGTTAGATATCCTCGCTTGAACACTGTGAGTGGAGGGTATCAAGCTTCCAATCAAGATCCATAGAACATATGCTAACCTCCCGGTGCGTATCATGGGCGGACCTTATAGATAACAATGATTGGTTTTATCACTGCCATACCGTCAGTTGATTTCACCATAACTGACTCCATATGAATGACACGTCCATGATACTTCTCCACAAACCGAAGGAGCCTTTCTGAAAAGAACGGCGAGCGCTCAGCTGAGAACGAATCCCAAACGACGTACTGCAAATCGCTATTACGGATCTGCAGATCAGGGTTGATAATGGGCTCGTATGATGGATTTCGACGTAGTGGATTGGGGCTAACCGATAAACCGTAGGCTTTTCTATGCCCATAAAACTGAAGGATGTTGGCCATGGATGGCCCAATTGTCATTATTTTTGCCCCTTTCGGGATGTTTTCGCTCAACCATTCTCCTGCCTCGCGGCCACCTGGAACGCCTCCAGTACCGGCGATAAAACTGCCTGAGGTCGAGGGCTGGATCGCCTGCCAGCTTGGAATCAAAAGTGTAAGAGAAACAATCACTGATACCAGCACCGTAACCCAAGTCTTGCTGATACGGTGGTTCAGGAAGTGAATTTCCTTCATTATTGGCCAGTGGACTAACGCGCGCCCAGCCAGTATCGCAATTGGCGGGGCGGCCGGAAGTAAGTATTGAAAACCTTTGGTGGGCCAAAACTGGAAAAATGCTACCGGTACCAGAATCCAGCAGAGGAGAAGTCTCTCCCGCCATGTCCTCTGATGATGGAGCAACCAAAGCCCAAGAAGAGCCGCGAGAATAACCAGAATGCCGATGGCTACGGGAACGGTGGTAGGGTAAAAGTCCCAGGTGTGATTTGGACGCCGGAAAAGTTGCCAAACCAGATACTGTTTGCCTGATCTTGTTCCTCCCGCCAGGAGCAATGCTGCAGGAAAGGGAACCATCATCAAGACGACGCAAATTGAGGCGAACATCAATTCCAGAACCCGGACCCGAATCTCCTTTGACAATGCCAGGAATGCATAGATAGCTCCCATGAGGATGATCCCGGTCTCTTTAGCAAGAAATGTCAAACCCATCCCAACACCGGTGCAATAAAGCCACATGGGACGTTCAGTCATCGCAAAGCGCGCGAGCATATAAAGGGTGATGGTCGAACAGAGCACCATGGGGCCATCCAGAAGAACCTGTCGAGTAACGACAACGTGATATGGCATCAGTGCAAGGATAAGCCCTGCTAGCAAACCGGCGGTCTGTCCGTATAGTAGATCTGCCAGACGATACACCACATAGATGGTTGAGATGCCCACAGCGACTGCCAGTAATCGCCCTCCTAAATCGCTAACACCAAAATGAAATACCAGTGCCAGCAGGAACTGGAAGAGCAAAGGGTGAGCCCGGAAGATAGGAAAGATCTCCCTAAGAGACGGATCCCCAACGATCGCTGCAGCCTGTCCGGAATAGACCGCTTCATCAGTGTTATACCCAACCCGATTCAGCCCCCAAACCCGCAGTCCCAGAGCCGCGCTCATTATGGCTGTAAGAATCGCAAATCGGATAACCGCCGCGCGATCCCAACTCCACCAATCTGTAAGAATTTTGGGTACAGATAGGAGACGACGCGTTATTCGATTACGTGAATGTGGTAGATCTCTAACGCTCATACTTGTTGACTAGTCGGCAGCTGCAATGGCAGGCCTTTCTGTAGTAGAAAAGTTGGCGGACATCAAAGGCAGACGTTGCCACCAATTAAATTTTGGATCGCTAAGGCGAATTGTGGGAATCTCTTTGAGTGCTTCGGCGACGATGGCTTGCTCTTGAGGATGAAGATCCTGCTCGTTCCATGTGCTTAGGGAGGTTGCCAAAATCGGATAAGGCGGGAAGCCATACGCATCCTCGGCATTGCGGACGAAGACCTCTACAGCCTGGTCGTGACGAAGCGCCTCTTCGAATTCCGGTCCACGCTCAATGATGACTGCATGAGAGAGTGTTGCGGCATCGGCATATTTAGCCTGAGGAATCAACTGATGCACCATGTACTTTGGAGGCGGGATAAGCATTTGGACAATCGTATTCATCGTCGCCGCCGGTAGTTTCGTTTTACTGAGTTTCAAACCAACATGTCGTCCAGATTTCGAATGTAATCGACTCTGGAGTTGCAGCGCCAGCCGTTGCGGAAGCGATAACGAAGATCCGCCATTTACAGCGTTCAAGGTATGGTTGCTGATCGTCAATGGCTTTGGGTAGCTCATGACTTCCCCCTCGCGGCTCACAATGGTCATATCATCGGATAAAAATGAGCAGGCATAATTCTCCACCGCCCGCAGGATGGTGGAGGTCTTTCCGGTATCCGTCCGGGCTGTCACTAATACCGCCCGTCCGCCGGCTGAAATGCAAGCCGCATGTACAAGTGCATAGCCTTTTCTAACCAACATCCATCTCAGGATGGGTTCAATAACATTTGTGTATAGGACATGCAGAGATAGTCGGAGAATAGGAGAGACCGCAACTTCGACACGATCCTTGTAGGCAATGGTCACCTCGAAGCCCAAGCGACCAAGACCCTCGTCGTAATGGATGTTGTTCCCAAAGCGGCGTTGGCTTGAACGGCGCTTGTCTCCTGAAATGTGATGGGGGCTACGATTATCCTTGCGGCGACGCTCCCTGCGCCTGCGCTCCAGCCGCAAGCGTATGTCTGGCTCTCCGGTCAAATCTGGGACTCGGAAGTATTCAAGCTCGGGTAATTGGAACATTGATGCGACCTGAAGAATGTCGTGGATATTGTAGCAGAAAGTCAAGTGCCCAGCCTGAGCAGATACAATATCAGAGGCCGTGTTTGTGTGTTGATTGGTGTGGTTCATGGGGATTGGTCTCCTGAATAAGTTTCGGCTCCGGGAGGATTTGCTTGGCAAAGTCTCAATCCAGATCCACCGGTCAGCCACAATGTAACGCAGAAGGGTGATCGCACACAGCGAGGCTAGGTTGGATATTAGGTAGTGCACACCCAATCGCTCGACCATAAAAGCCAGAAGAGGTCCTCGCAGGATCAGCAAAAGATTGTTCATCAACAAAAAACTAACGAGGCGGTTAAGAATGGGATGCTCCGTTCTCCGTTGGCTGAACACCCAGGTCTCGGTCAAACTAAAGTTCCATAACGTTGAGACCTGGGTAGCTACTGCTACTGACAGCAAATAGTGAATCCCCATCAGCTCCGTTAATGCTGCCAGAGCCAAGTTATTCACCACCAGCCCAGATGTACCGACGGCCAGGAAACGGGCAAAGTTTTGTGCACTCGCCAGCCGCAAGCGAAGTAACAGGCGGAAGAAGCGAATCGTTTCCCATAGCGATGCTTTACTTTCACCAGCGTGCCGATACCCGAAATGAATGGGAATTTCTGAAACGCGCAAGTCCGGGCAACGAATGAGGATCTCTAACACGATCTTAAATCCGTCGGGATGAAGGCTGTCGAGATTCACGGCCGCACGCCGAACAATGAAGAAACCACTCAATGGATCAGTAACCTTCCTGAGTCGGACAGGAAATGCGGTACGAGTTACCATGGCGAATGCCCGCGAAATCAGTGTGCGTTTGAAACCCAGACTGCTCGCGTCTCCGCCCTTAGCAAGCCGGCTTCCGACTACAATATCAACTTTTGCCGCCTTGGCATGATTTAGGATCTGTGGGATAAGCTCAGGTGGGTGTTGCAGGTCCGCATCCATAACGCATGCCCAAGGAGCATGTGCCGCTTTAAGCCCTTCAACAACTGCTCCACCTAAGCCATCTCGACGACGCTCAGGCGGCCGAGCGATTAATACAACTTGTACCGAGGAGTGATCACAAAGATGGCTGATAACTTGCGCTGTAGTGTCATTACTATCATCAACGAAGATAACCTCGGTTTTGATCCCTCTTGTTGCCTGTGTTATGCGGGAGAGCAAGAGCTCGATGTTTCTCGCCTCATTCCTCGTTGGAACAATCACTGAGATGGCAAATTGCCTGTCAGTCTGCTCAGTCAGCGAATTTGAAAGCGATGGCTCACTACGCTCGGGCCGGGCAAACTCCTGTAATAGATTATCCCCAATCATGCTACCCTCCATTATGCGAAAAAAAAACGATCGGTGGCATCAACTTCCTAAGAAGTTTTAGAGAGCCAACAATCTGGCACCTGCTCAATTCAAAGTAATGAGTGATACCAGAGAATAAGTACAATTTTTGGAGGCGATTTCTCTTTACCGTTTTAGCTCGAATCAGACATATCCAATACGGACGATGTCCCCTTCACGATAAAAGGACAACACCATAAAAAATTCTGACTGCTCAAAACCAGCGAGATCTACTGAATGCGGTTTCGCTATTTGCTCACCAAATACCCCTGCATAATATACGCCGCGACCAGTGAAAGGCTGCTTGGTTCATCACCGGCTTGATTGTATATTGACTTATCTAAACTTTTTACACAAAGTTAACATATAGTGCCAATATGTTAACACAAAGTTAACATATATTGGTAATAATCCGGTCATAAAATGGTCGCAACCTATCGCAATATTTTACAAAAGCAACGAGTGGATGTCCTTTCGCGCTCTAGCCGTGAAAAGAATATCCTCTCTGGCAGGTAAGTGTGAGCGCTGATGGAAGCCTTCAAGGGACAGGTAAAGGTGTTGGACATTAGCGAGTTCACCCAAATCCGCCCGCAGGATTTACGCGACCGTACCTGTGTGGTTGTGGGAACCTTTGCCAGCCTGCGCGTGAAGGATACCGATGGGCGCAAGGTTTATGCTCATAATGAATATCTTGAACCTCACTTTGCCACGCCCCTGCCAGTTTTGAAAACCTTGAACTCATCGAAGAAGGGACAGACCAAGGCAAGCCCAAATTTTCCTTCCGCAACCTGCTGACCATTCACCGCCCATTGGTCATTGTGGATGAATCACAGAATGCAGCCACTGCTTTGATGCACGAGGTCTTTACCCGTATTCAGCCTGAATGTGTCTTTGAATTTACTGCCACACCTACCTCGAACAGCAATATTCTATATAACGTCTCGGCCTCTCAGCTCAAGCATGAGCAGATGATCAAGCTTCCCATTGTTCTGACAGAACATCAGAATTGGGAAGAAGCCATCCAGGATTCCGTTCTCACCCGAAACAAACTGGCAGAGATTGCCAGGAATGAACCGGATTTCGTCCGTCCGATTGTGTTGATCCAGGCGGAAGAGAAAGGTCGTGAAGTCACTGTCCAAGTGGTTGAAACGTTCCTGATAGAAACCTGCCGCCTGCCGCGCGAACGGATTGCCATTGCTACAGGCAAACAACGCGAGCTGGATGGCGTCAATCTTTTTGACCCTGAAAACAAGATCGAAGCGGTGATTACCATTGAAGCTCTCAAGGAGGGCTGGGATTGTTCTTTTGCTTATGTCTTTTGCTCGGTTGCCACTGTCCACTCGAAAAAGGATGTGGAGCAATTGCTTGGGCGTGTTTTGCGGATGCCCTATGCAAGAGAGAGGGTCCATACCGAACTCAATCGGGCCTATGCTCACGTCTCGACGGTAAGCTGGTCCAAAGCTGCCGAGCAGATGGAAGACCGTTTGGTAGATATGGGCTTCGATCAACTCGAAGCGGCTCAAAACACCATCCTGCAAACCAGCTTCCTGAAGGATGAACCTGTTACCTATAAGCCTCACGAACCGATCTTTTTCATCCTGCGCGAGGAACCGGACCTCTCGGGATTCGACCTGGGCGAGCGTGCCCAGCTCAAGATTGAAACAGGCAGTGAGGATCGCCTGTTATTACGCGTCTCCGGGGAGGTCACACCTGACTTGGAAGCAAAACTCCTGGCGTCCGTTCAGGAGGATGATCGCCTCAACGTTCGTGAAACGATGGCTCAGTACCGCCAGCTTCCAAAGCGCCTACTCTCCCCTGCTGAGCGCGGCGAGGGATTTGTCATTCCACAACTGAGCCTCTTACAGGATGGAGAACGTGACCTTGCCGAGTATATACTGGATGACCATCTCTGGAATTTGCTCGACTATCCTGCCGAACTCAGCGAGACAGATTTCCAGGTGGAAGAAAAAGCCACCGCTTATGAATTCGACATTCAGGGTGAGAAACTTACCTACAAATTTTTAGGTAAGCAATTACCCCTTGATTTCAGTGATACGGAGAGCGGACTGACCGATCTACAACTGACTCGCTGGCTGGAACCGCGCTTACGCCAACCGAACATCCGCTCCGAAAATCTTCTGGAGTTTATCCGTAAGACGCTTAAGCAATTACTGGAGGGCAGAAAGTTCCAGCTCCTCACGCTGGTCCGTGGTCGTTTCCAGTTGCTCAAAGCCCTGGGGCTCAAGATCAAAGATTATCAAGTAAAAGATAGTCAGTCGAATTATCAGGCTTTGTTGTTTGGCGATCATTCCACTGCCGAAACCAGCTACGATTATTCATTCCATTTTGACCCGAAGAACTATCCTGCCAATACGTTTTATCAGGGCTCATACCAATTCAACAAGCATTATTATGGCAGTCTGGTTGGCGGCTTCGATAATGATGAAGAAAAAGATTGCGCGATCGACATCGATCAATGTGAAGATGTCAGATTTTGGGTAAGAAACCTTGTCCACGATACCTGGGCATTTCGTTTACCGCTTTCCAATGGAAAATTCTTCTATCCTGATTTTGTTGCTATGCTCAACGATGGGCGTATCTTTGTGATTGAATACAAAGGTGAGCACCTGGTGGAAAGTTCACAGGAGAAGAAGAATATCGGTGAATTATGGGAAGAGAAAAGTGATAGGAAAGCACTTTTTCTTATGGCAGTCAAACGTGATGAAAAAGGCAGAAGCGTCTATAAGCAAATTGAAGATAAGATCAAAGGTAAGTTTTAGCCCTTGAGGTCCGGCGCGTCTTTTAGCCATTAGTATCAATCCCGTGCTGACGGCTTATCCTTGTTGAAACGAAAAAGAATAAGAATTGCGACAGGCGTTTTAATCCCTTTGCTTCCATACTCCCAATGGTCAGAACGCCGCGCCCGGATATCCACAATCTAAATGCGAATATGTCCTACTCCAGACTTTCAAAAAAGTTATTCGGGAACGAACCTATCAAGATCGTGTGGCGCGCTGTATCAAGGATTTGTACCAAACGTCATGGCTACCAGAATCACAAAAGGAGTAGACCAAGTCCCCTTCTAGGGAGGCGGAAGCAAATAGGTTTGAATTACACATGAATCACTTAAAATATTTCTTCATCACATTGTTTGTTCTGACCGTTCTAACGGCACCCCCTTTTCTGCTGGTGCCCAACCTAATGAATAGTCTGGATCAACTGGGTATTCGCATCCCCAGCTTCGCCTTGATATCCATCCTGTTGATTTTGTTCTCCATGCCTCGCAAACAAGCGCGGAAGTAGGACACGAGTTACGCGGGTAACAGCGTCTTTCTCCTTGAACAGACTCCGATTGCTTGGCACAAGGTTCATCCCCAAATTTACATTGTCAATTGGAAAGGCAGTGCAGGGTGGCAGCGTATACGCCGCCACCCATTTTGCTACTTGCTTAATGTATCAGAAGAGATACATCTATTTACATTCCACTTTGAAATTCTTCACAAAGGACTCCTCGCCTCTTTTCTTACTAGGACAACCCATAAGGATGACGCGTTATCCTCTGCATACGTCTGTTATATTTTCGATCTCGCTGGTGACAACACCATTCGGGGTGATTGTGATATGGAAGAGAATGTGCAGCAGAATATTGTCAGCACTTCCCTGACTGATGAATCGGAAATTGAGGGTGTAGGTGTCTTCAAGGGCACCATTGCTACTCACATGGGAGCCCTCATGGTCGATCTCAGTCACCACATACTGGATGCCACTTGTCTCTCCCACAGCTCTTGCCTTATATACATCGTGGAAATGAAAGTGGTAACCGCCACTAGCATCAATGGTCTGATCTATCGTGGTTTCACCACGTATAACTCCTGATACCACCTCTCCTGTACAATTATTGAAGAAACTAAAGGGGAAGGAATCTGAAAATTTGATCGTCGTACTTGCTGGTTGTGCCATCACGGATGTCGGTGCCAGCAGCGCAACCATCAGCATGATCACCGTGAGAAGCGATAATTTGAGTCTCAATCCCTTTCTAAAAGTATTCATTGGAAGTCTCCTTTATTTTTCGAATAGATAGAATTTGGTCGAGACGAAATCGTGTTTATACCATCACACCTCCTTTTCCCGGTGCCTAGAATAACTTGATTGTACCCCATAGAGGCGAAGCCTGGTGAGCTCAAGTTTGGCTCCACCGGCATAGGCACCGGCACGCACATTGGAGTCGAGAAATTTAATCAAATGGCGGGCCTCAAGGCGCTGCATGTAGTGCCCCTACCAACCGATTCAAACGCCAACACAATCGCGAACATCGTTACTGGGCACATCAGCTATTGCATAGCGCCGATCTCGCTCGTTCTATCCGCAATCCACGATGGCACACTGATTGCGTTGGGCGTAACGACCACACATCGCTCAACTTTACTGCCGGATGTGCCGACGATCATTGAAGCGGGGCTGGCCGGATTCGACTTCCCGATCTGGTATGGGATATGGGTTCCAGCGGGTACTCCAAGAAGCGTGATAAACACACTTACGAAGGATATCGCAAGTGTGCTCGCCGGGCAGGAACTCCGGGACTGGGTTGCCAAGCACGGAGGTGAACCAATCTCCATGACGCAACCTGAGTTCGCGCGTTTCGTGCTAAGTGAGAGTGAAAGCGCGGTGCAGGTCATCAAAGCCGCTGGGATCAAGCCACAATAGTGGTCCATTGCCATTTTCGATGAGCCTACATCATCTGTATGGCACCCGCTCAGAAGTGGCTCCATGATTTAGGCATACGTTAAGTAGCAGTATAATCATATTAATATTCCTGGTTTTCAGTTGTACGCAAAGGAGGCTCCTATGGAAGGGTTGATGATGGATTATCAACTTACCTTGACTCCCATAATGGAACGAGCACGACGGTTGTATCCAAATAAAGAAATCGTTACTAAGGTGGGACCATCATTGGAGCGTACTACGTATGGACCGTGGACAGAACGGGTGAGCCGCCTGGCGAATGCTCTTACTAAACTGGGCGTTGAGAAAGGCGATCGTGTTGCGACCTTTGCATGGAATAATACGCGCCACCTGGAACTCTATTTTGCGGTGCCGTGTATGGGTGCAGTTTTACATCCGCTCAATATACGCTTGCCTGGCGATCAATTGTTGTATATTATCAATCACGCTGAGGACAAAATCTTGTTTGTAGATCCCAGCCTGCTCCCTGCTATCGAAAAACTTGCACTGCAGCTTAAGAATGTGAAGCATTACGTGGTCATGGGGGATAATGTGCCTGAGACTACCCTTAGTCCGGTCTCGGCGTATGAAGATCTACTCAAAGAAGCTGATTCTGATCATCCTTGGCCGACTCTACATGAGAATGATGCGGCTGCCATGTGTTACACCTCTGGCACGACCGGAAACCCAAAAGGAGTAGTTTACTCACACCGCGCGATTTATCTTCACAGCCTAGGTCAAAGTATGGCCGAAACATTGGATCTCGCTGAGTCCGACACGTTTATGCCGGTAGTACCGATGTTTCATGTACTGGCTTGGGGCACGCCTTATACCTGTACGATGTTGGGGGCAAAGCAAGTTTTTCCTGGACCACACTTGCAACCACGGGACTTAGCAGAGCTGATCCAATCTGAAAGCGTGACAGTTACTGCCGGCGTACCTACTCTTTGGTTAGGTCTGTTGGGTTTGCTGGAGAAAGAACGTTACGACCTAAGTAGCCTTAGGTACATGCTCGTGGGCGGGGCGGCCGCCCCGCAATCTATGATCGAGGCATACGAAAAGAAACATGGTCTGCAAATCGTCCAGGCTTGGGGGATGACAGAGACGACGCCGCTTGGCACGGTAAGCCGACTAAAGAGCCATCAAGCTGAGCTTCCTGAAGCAACAAAGTTTGCAATTCGAGCCAAGCAGGGCATACCGTCGTTCGGTGTGGAGGTACGGGCAGTCGATGAAGAGGGTCATGAAGTGCCTTGGGATGGCAAAACGTTTGGCGAGTTACAAGTGCGCGGACCCTGGATCATCCGCAGCTACTACAATGATGAGCGCTCGTCTCAATCCTTCATGGATGGCTGGTTTCGCACTGGTGATGTAGCGACTATTGATCCTGAAGGCTTTGTTCAAATCGTAGACCGAACAAAGGACGTCATCAAGAGTGGTGGGGAGTGGATCTCCAGCCAAGATTTGGAGAATGCCATCATGGCCTACCCCAAGGTGATGGAAGCGGCCGTCATTGCTGTGGCACATCCTAAATGGCAAGAACGTCCGCTGGCCTGTGTTGTACCCAAGCCAGATTTCAAAGAGACTATCACTAAAGAAGAAATCATGGAGCACCTACGCGCTCGATTTGACAAGATGTATTTGCCCAATGATGTAATCTTTATCGAAGCTATCCCCAAGACTAGCGTAGGAAAATTTGACAAAAAGGTGCTAAGGGCGCAATACAAGGATTATAAGTTGCCTGGTGTATACGAGAATTAGCATAGGTAAGGTGGCTGCCTCGAAATCCGTGAAGATCACTACCTAACACAGTCTCGCCTTGTGCGTCGCGAGGTCCAAGATCCCGCCCCAGCGGGACAACAGTCTTCGACGTGATCCCGAACCCCGGCAAAGTGCGCCGGGGCTAGCATGGTCGGATTGGGCGCATCTTTTAGCCGTTAGTATCAATCCCGTGCTGACGGCTTATCCTTTTTGAAACGAAAAAGAATAAGAATTGCGACAGGCGTTTTAATCCCTTTGCTTCCATACTCCCAATGGTCAGAACGCCGCGCCCGGATATCCACAATCTAAATGCGAATATGTCCTACTCCAGAC
>Ga0081539_10006460_pt1 | contig 11232 bp, 9 predicted proteins | sample TabmetS4T2R2_FD_71023 | JGI IMG/M metagenome (GOLD analysis project Ga0081539, IMG submission 71023) | Tabebuia heterophylla rhizosphere microbial communities from the University of Puerto Rico - S4T2R2 | ecosystem: Host-associated > Plants > Roots > Rhizosphere ... | reverse complement strand
CCTGCACATCAACACTTGAAAAAGGCAATTCGTTATCTCCAAGAGGCGCCTGTTGACCCAGAAAATTCTATCAAAGAGGTAGTCAGCACTTTAGAAAGTGTTGGAAGAGTTCTATACCCTAACGCAAATACCCTAGGAGATGTCGTCAAGGTAATGAAGAGAGACAAATCTCGACCACAACTCCTCATAACAATGATTGAAAAATTTTATGCTTATGCAAGTGATGAACCAGGAATCAGACATGGTTCTTCGATGTCATCTAAAGTTGTTTTGGACGATGCAGAATTTTGTTTGCATGTGGGGTCTGCACTGACCCGTTACCTTATTGCTTCCCAGAACCAAACAAGCCATTAGTTTTTCTTGTATTCTGAATAGGTGAATGTGGAATCAACAGACGAAAAGGAGGCGTTATGAATAAAATAAATGGGACCTCACCCTGATTGTGACGATTAATCGGCGTGTCCGTTTGTCCCTCTCCCAAGGGAGAGGGCATGGGGTCGGCTTCTTTTCTGCGCTGGTAGGCATATTGGGTTTCCAAGATAATTGTTGTTTCAGGAGCCAAGGCTTCTCCCCTTTAGGGGAGACGGGAGAGGGGTTTTGGAACTCGCCACACAAAAATAAAGCCTCCGTTTTTCACGAAGGCTGGTAGATGTTATTTAGATTTCCGTCGCTCTTTCACAATCTGCTTGCCAATTTCCCGTAAGCTTTTCTTCGGCAGCCATTTTCTGCGATCACGCGTGTAATCTCCATGACCTGCTTCGTATTGCTGAATAAAGCGAATCGCGCCCGCAGGTCCAAGTTCTCGCATGAGTGCATCAAAGCCTATAGTACGAATTTCATAAAGAGTAAGATTTTCATGTGTCATTTCAATACCTCTTCCAGCCAACTCACTGGATTGGCCATCACAAAAGAGAACAATTCTTTGTTTCGATTTGCAGCCCTTTGGATGTCATCATCAGTGGTAAGAAAAACATCCACTTTTGCCTGTTCAGCAGAAGCCAAATGGATCGCGTCGTAACTGTCAAAGCCTGATTCTTCCAGTTTCTCCGCCTGTTTGAGAATCTTCTCCGTGATCTCAACAACTTGATGTGATTGCCCTGCCAGAAGCAACAACCTTTTTTTACGTTCCACGTCGACAGTCTGACCAAGCTCATACGTTAGGACTTCACTGCCAACCCATTCCCATTCACGCTGATGGAGTTTTTGTAAGATCAGTGAAATCGCTTCTGCTTCTAATCGAATACGAGGTTGACGTTGATCGTCAAAAGGGCGATTTAAACAGCAGGCATCAAGGTAAATCCTCATTGCAAATTAAGTATAGCATGATTCAAACCTTGAACCGTCCATTTATCAAAGCAACTTGCAGATGCTGGCGAATGGATTCGCTTATTTCGTCTAACCTGTCACCACTCAATTTTTCATAGTCCACTCTTGGCACTTCGAAGTGAATATCGATCCGATCCAACCTAGGACCAGAGATCCGTTTTTGATATTTGGTAACGACAGCAGGAGCACACCTACAGGCTTTTTGTGGGTCATTGAACCACCCACATGGGCAGGGATTCATAGCAACAATTAATGGAAATTTGGCAGAGAAAGTTAGTGATCCTTTTGCACGACTAATAGTCATAACTTTATCTGCCATTGGCTGGCGCATCACTTCCAAAACGCGTATACCGAATTCAGGAAATTGGTGTACTGTTATAATTGAAAATGTCACTCAATTTACTCAGCGCCTTAGTAGTTACGCGTCGCTGTTCCCAATCTCGTTGGGACCGCCAGTGAAGACAACTTGATGATTTCGTCAAGTTGTTTTTTTACTTGGTTGAGTCAAAACATTGATCTCATGCGCTTATCAATCATAAATTGCTTCTAACTTCAGCTTGTACGCTTCATTTGTCTGAGTTGCTCCTTGTCTTATGGAAACATACTGCTATTCCTAGAACATAAGACTCAATACGAAAATAGGTAAGGTATTTGAGGCTGGGTTACAACTGTTGCCATTGCACAGGCCGTTGTGATTCCACAAAAAATCCTTGATTTTCTTCCCAAGCTGGTTATAATAAACACAGGATTGTCGCTTGCGACGAGCATCCGGAAAGCGATGCGTTAGGTCGGGCCAGTTTTCAACCATATTCAACTTGTGTGAAGATTTAGGATTACCTGAGAGGGAGGTGTTCATTGATGTCTTCAAGGCCGCTACAGAACAGAAAACCTCAATTCAAAGAAACAACACAAGAATCCGCCTGCCAGAAGTATCCTAGCCCTTGGCGATTGGATACCAAGGAGAAAAGGAGAAGTCTGCTAGTTTCCGCGCCGGCCAGAATCCTATATGCTGTAAGTTGCCTCGGAACGGGTGGCAGATTTGGTTAGGCCTGAACAACGCTCAGCGGGCATTTATGATTTTATGGGCCGGCTCCTGATCTCCACTGGAGCCGTCCTTGGATGCTTGCTGGGTCTGCGCTTTGCCCGGGAAAGTCTGGACAGCCAGATCGCCGACCAGTCGCACTATCTGCGTATCGACAGTACACCGGCCTTCCAACTGCCTGCCGCCACAGTGCTCCCCACGCAGACCCTCACCCCCATGCCCACGGCAACACCTACGTCTACGCCCAGCCCGACGGCCACGCCGCTGCCTTCGCCGGCTACCCGTCTGTCGATCCCGGCCATTGACTTGAATACTTCGGTGGTGGAGAGCCATCCAAAACGGCAGGGGGATGGCTCGTTCATTTGGGATGCACCCAACGATGCCGCCGGCCATTACGACAGCAGTGGCAACCCGGGCGGCGGCCGGAATATCGTCTTCAGCGGGCATAACAATACGGCGGGGGAGGTGTTCCGGGACCTCAACGAGTTGGTGCCTGGCGATGAGATCATCCTTCTGACAGATGCTGGCGAATTCCATTACCAAGTGCAGCAAAAATTGATTATCCCTTACGTTGGACATGAAGCAGAAGCCAACATACAGATTGGAGCACTCAGCGCGCCCCAGTCTTCTGAAGTGGTGACGCTGATCTCCTGCTGGCCATACTCCAGCTTCAACAGCCGTATCGTTGTCGTGGCAGTGCCCCTATTCGGCGGAGGTGTAAATGGCTAGCATCATCCTGGAGCGCAGGGTGTTGCGCCGCATCCCCATGCTGCGCGACCTCTCCAATCGCGAACTGGAAGACGTGCAAAAACGGATGGTCTTCCGCTCGTACCAGGCAGGTGAAGTAATCTGGCGCACACGGGGGCCTCTGCGGTTTAGCGGTTACATCCATAGCGGGGAGATCGAGCTGGAATACCGCGTGGACGGTTTCCTGATCCGTACTACCCGCCTGGGTGCAGGCGTCCCACTGCCGCCGCGCTTGCTGCGCAGCCGTATGTCCCACGAGATAGTGATTGCCCGGGCGATCACGAACGTCCGTTTGAAGATCCTGCCAGAGACGCAACCCGTAAAACCCCTAGCAGCGGTCTCCGGACCGCGATGGATGCATTGGTTATGGCCTGTACTGCTTCTCCTGATGGTGATCGTCCTGGCACGGGATGACATTGCCCGTATCGCCTCGGGACTCCTTTATCTTTTTTCTACCCAGGGTGAAAATACGGCTCTGCAAAATCCCCGTTCGATGATCCTTCTCGAAGCTGCTCAAAAGGTGGAACCAGAGGCGGCGTTCGCCTACAATGAGGAAGGATACTACTGGTTTCAGCATAATCAGAAATGGGACGCCGCAGCCGCGTTTGATGCGGCTCTGGCTAGAGATCCGGCCAGCGCGCCAGCCCTCAATAACATGGGGATCGCCTATTCTTCCCAAGGCGACCTTCCCCAGGCTGCACACTATCTTCAACAAGCGGTCGGCCAGGATTCTAACAATGCCATTACTCACTACAACCTTGGTATCCTCCTGATGCAGCTCCAGGACCGTTCTGGTGCCATCCGTGAGTTCCGGGAGGCGGGTTTTATCGATCCCAAAGCGGCCTCGCCTCCGCTGCAAGAGGCTTATCTTTATCTGCAAATGGGAGACTACGCCAATGCCGAACAGCGCGCCCGCTTGGCCCTGCAGTTGGATCCATCACTTGCCCCGGCCCACATGCTGCTGGGGATCGCCGTGTACAACCAGGGCAGAGAATTGGAGGCATTGACTTCGTTTATGCAAGCCCTATTGCTTCAGCCCGGGAACCGGACGGCCGCTTTTTATCAGGCGCTAATCCTGGGACATCTAAAACAGTACGATGCCGCCATGCCTGTCTTAGAGGAGCTGCTTGTCTCCAGCACAGACTCGGCAGAGTCTTCTCGCATCCTGGCGGAGATTGATGCGCTCTACCGCTTCCAGGCAGACGCGGCAACGGGACGTTGAAAGGAGGAGAATGGAATTTCATAGTCAAGCTTATCCACCACACAGATCCTCAACCACAAGATCCCAAGATCTAGAGAAGGAGCTTCTATGTTCAAGAAATTGATTCTGCTCGCAATTGTTCTGACGGCGCAGCTGGCAACGGCCACCCCTGCCTTCGCGCAAGATCTCTGCGACCCCCCTCCAACTCCGACCAATCCTAATCGGACGCTTGGTATATCGTGTTATGTTGACACGTCCTATTCGGGAACAACCGAGATGGGCACGAGGGACCAGCCGTTCAAAGACCCCAATAAAGCGATTGCTGCGGCACAAGCCCACCCCTATGGCGGCTATGTCTATACCAAGACGGGTAATACCTGGACAAGCCAACACTATGCACATGTTAATACACCAGGTACTGGTACCCCGATTTCCCGCGCCGCCCTATTCGTTTTACTCGGGCTCGCCAGTTTGCTCCTGGTGACGACCGGCTGGTTCCTAATGCAGCGCTCACGCACCCTGCCCAAACAAGCCTGAGCCTGGGTGATCAGGGGGAATCGCTCGGGATGTTTTTTAAATGACAGCAGCAGAGATTGTCTCTGCTGCTGTTGCGATTAATAGAAGGAGATATTCACACCATTCTGCAAGAACAAGTCATCTGTCATAAAAGCATAATGATTATGGTGTTCCTGTTGGCATTATCACAGATTCCAACGGGAAATTCGGACAAGTTTTTCGATATGCTTCATTGGGAAAATAGATCTCCCACTCATTCTGCGTGAAATTGCGCCCCGCGCGTTGGCACGATGCCTTCGCCCACAACTGCTCATTGGCATCCCATAAGGTGATATCGAAACTGCTGGATGCCAGAGTTTTTCCATCTGGACTGAAAGCAACACTTTGTACAGGAGCCGAGGCTCCACTCAAAGCACCGATGGGTTGATGGGTTTTCACGTCCCACAAAATAATGGTCTCATCTAAACTACCGGAAGCCAGCATTTTTCCGTCCGGACTGAAGGCCACGCTGTATATCAAATCTACATGACTATTTAACGTGACGATTGCCTTGCGGGTCTTCACATCCCACAGGATGATACTTCTATCGCCGCTGCCGGAAGCCAGCACCTTGCCATCCGGACTGAAGGCCACGCTGTTGACCGGACCTGCATGACCGCTCAAAGGCTGGCCGATGGGCAAGCCCTCTTCCACATCCCAGAGTATGACGGTCGAGTCTTCACTGCCGGAAGCCAAGACCTTGCCGTCCGGGCTAAAGGCTATGCTGTTGACCGGAGCTGTATGACCACTCAAAGGCTGGCCGATGGACTGGCCGTTTTCCACATCCCAGAGCCTAACGGTTGAGTCTTCACTGCCGGAGGCCAGCATCTTATCATCCGGGCTGAAGGCGACGCTCGTGACTGGATCTGAATGCCCGCTTAAAGTGACGACGGCCGCGCGCTTTTCCACATCCCAAAGGATGATAGTTTTGTCATTACTACCGGAAGCCAGCGTCATGCCAGCCGCGCTGAAGGCTACGCTTCTTACCATATCCGTGTGCCTGGACAAGGGTTGATCGCCGATGGACTGACCTTTTTCCACATCCCACAGCATGATGGTTGTGTCAAGACTACCAGAAGCCAGGGTTTTACCATCCGGGCTGAAGGCTATGCTCAGTATAGGGCCAAAATGTATGTACCCATTTAAAGGCCGGCTGATAGGCTGGCCTCTATTCATGTCCCACAGGATGATGGTTGTGTCTCCGCTTCCGGAGGCCAGTGTGCTGCCATCGGGGCTGAAGGAAAGACTGTTGATCAAAACCGAATGCCCCCTCAATTGTTCGCGGAATTGGCCGGTCTGCGTGTCCCACAGGATGATGGTTTTGTCTGCACTGCCAGAAGCCAGGGTTTTGCCGTCCGGGCTAAAGGCGACGCTTCTCACAATACCTGAGTGTCCGCTCAAGATCTGGATGGGTTGACGAGTTTTTACATCCCAAAGGGTAACATGTTTGCCATAGTCGCCGGAAGCCAGAGTACTGCCATCCGGGCTGAAGGCCACACTGAGCACAGGGCTCGACACCTTTATGTTTAACCCAGGGTCTATGTATTCGATTTGAAGCTCACCAACGATATCACGAGTTTGCACATCCCAAAGGATAATCTTACCGTCATCTCCTCCAGAAGCCAATGTCTTGCCATCCGGGTTGAAGGCGACGCTTCTGACGATACGCGAATGTCCGCTCAAGGGTTGACCTATGGCCTGACCCTTTTCCACATCCCACAGAATGATTGTTGTATCTTCACTGCCAGAAGCCAGGATCCTGCCATCCGGACTGAAGGCGACATTGGTTAGGCTGTTCAAATGTCCGCTCAACTTTTTGAGCGGTTGGCGGGTTTTCATATCCCACAGCATGATGGTATTGTCTTGGCTGCCGGAAGCCATGAGGCTGCCATCCGGATTGAAAGCAATGCTTCGTATGATACTCTTATGTCCGATCAACTTATCTATAGGTCGGCGGGTTTTCACATCCCACAGCATAATATCTTTATCATAAGTCCCTGAGGCCAATGTTTTACCATCCGGACTGAAGATGGCGCTCACAACCGGACCCGTCTTGCCGTACAAAAACTGTTCCAGCCGCGGATTGGTCTGGCTGTTTTTCAATAAGGCGCTCTGCGCCGGGACAGAATCGAGCCTTTCGTTTGATAACTCATTAATCGCCTCAATTCCCAACAATAAGGAAATCTGGAAATTCTCATCACGCAAGAACATCGATTGCACCGCCATGGTATCAATCTTCGCAACGCGGGCATTTTTGGCCTGTGACTGTGCCTGGAAATAGAAAAAACCTGCCACAAACAGGGCGATGATCGCGGCAATGGCGATCACCGTCATGAATGCATTACGCCGCCGCTCGCGCACTTCGCGTTTGCGCAGGATACGGCATGCTTCAAGATAGTTCTTTTCTTCGTCGGTCAGTTGCAAAGACTCGGATTCCATCTCGGCTTGCTGGAATTCCCTGCCCGTAAGTAGCAGCCCTTCCCTACGCCCCTGCTCTACCCATAATTTCGCCTGCTTCTGTAACAGATTCAAATTCTTCTCGAACCAGGCGGCATTGCTCTGGCGTACCGGCTCTACTAAGCGGTCATGAGTCAGTTCGTACCAGGTTGCGCCACCGCGCTGCTCGGCACGGACCAGGTCGCTTTGAAGCGCCTGGATCACCTCATCGTCCAGGCCGCCGGGCCGTGTCTCACGCTCCTGAATAACCATGTTGCGTATGCCCCCGCGTGTGATCAGTTTCTGGTCGAACCAATCCCGGATCTGTCTCTCCCTGACATGTTTTGCCTTGGCAACCTCGCTCACCCGTTGATCATAATACCTCGCCAGCGACTGGTTAACGTCGCCGACATCCTGCAGGTTCTGTTCGGTGATCTCGGTTCCCTCGGACGGCAGGTTTTCCCACAGGCTGTAGCAGACCACTTGGAGCTGCACAGGCTCGATATACTGTCCCGGCTCGGTGCCTGTCCTGCCATCCGGCTTTTGCACCTTGACGCGGGATAGGTCCTCCGTCAGTTTTTCCGCCACTCCTTCTGCATAGGGGCGCTGCTTTTCCACAGGGCTGCGGATCGCCATAACGGCCGCTTCGTGGCTGAGCCGCTCCATATAATAACGTACGCGCAATCCCCCAGGCAGGAGATGTACGTAGGGGTCCAGGGCAGCGATATAGTCCTCCCGCATCACCAGCAGGATCCACAGGAAGGGATCGTCCTGCATCGCCTGCGCCAATTGGCGGAAGAACTCCTCGCGCTGTTGCCAGGCTTCGACGTTTGTGCTGAAGACTTCCTCGAACTGGTCGATGATCAGGATGCGCGGCCAGGGGTCGGGCTCAAAAGTGGAGCGCAAGGATTGCGTCAGGTCCGGGTCATAAAAATAGCCGCCCTCATCCTCATTCAGCTGCTTGAGGCAATGGGACAGCGTCAACGCCCGGAACAGCTGTGGATCCGTTTGGCGGGCCAGCAGGTTGTGGATCATGTTGTACACATAGATATTATCAACCACCGCGCCCTGGAGCACATCGCCGCTCACCCGGGCGGGCAGCACCTCGAACGGTCTCTCTTCTTTTTCTTCCAGGCTCGGGATCAGGCGGGCATTGATCAGTGAGCTTTTTCCGGCGCCCGACTGAGCATAGAAAAGGACCAGCTTTTCGGACGCTACCAGCGCTTCCAGGTCGGCAGCTTCCCTGTCCCGGCCAAAGAAGCGGTCTCCTTCTTCTTTTCGAAATGTACGCGGACCTATGTAGGGATTTGGATGGTCGCTGCTCATGATTGATCCTATCTGAGGGTATTCCACCTGCTCCAAAGCTCCTGGATAAAGCTATCTGCATCGCTCCACTCGATGTCAAACGACTTTTTGCCGAAGTATTGTCTCAGATACTGGACCGCTTTCTTATCTTTGTCTTCAAGTTGGATGAGCATTCCACGCGGCGAAAAGCCATCGTGGCGGAATTTCATCATGAGCCGGAACACGACCCGGAAATCCCAGGCTGAAAGCCGGTAGCCGATCAATAATAACTGTGAGCCCGCCACGGCCTGGCGCAAATAAAGAGGAATCTTTGGATTCAAAGTATTGATGTCCTCTGTTACAGCGATCAGAAAACTAATAAAATCATCTTCGCTAAGTACCAGAGTCTGCGGGTAGTCCTCCAGCCCAAACAAGTGATAGACGACCGGATTGGTGAAGCTCGGATTGAGCTGCCCGACTGGGCGATGCTCTTCGGGCAGGTTCGGAATTTCGCCCGACCAAAAGCAGATCTGGGTAAGGGGTGTTTTCCCTACGGCTTCCAAGGCACGTTCAAGAAAATTGCTTTGAGATGTGGTGATATAAACCGGAAGGGGAAAGCGGGCCAGAAGGTGCAGGGGATCCTCCGTTCCCGCCGGAAATTGAGGGTAATCCAATTCTTCCACCAGATCTGATAGACGCCGCTCCTCGATCCCGCTCGCGAGTCCATCTGCCAGGGCGGGATCCTCGATCTGGGTGTTCACCATCCGCCAAAGGAACTCCTTCAGGAAATTGAACATCCCACTGCGCGCACTTGCATCGTCATTTTGATCCACCAGATAATATTGGGCGACCTGGGCCAGGTTGGAACGGTCCTGCATGGGATAGCTGATCTGCTTGGCCCATTCCGCGATCAGTACGTCAACAACGTTTGAATCATCGTCTGCTGGAGTTGCACCGTCATCTTTTTGAGTTGAATCATCAGCTTCTGGAGTTGAACTCTCATCTTCTGGAGTTACACCATCATCTTCTGCCAGCTCATGAAAGATATGTTCCAGGCGGAACGAGCTGCTGATGACCGGGATGACGGATCCCTTGCTGATATTGGGTAGAATGGCGTCCCGGGGATTGGCTTTTGCATCGCCCGCCTTTTTGGACATCTTGCTGGCTATCTCCTCTATTCTTAACTTAGCGGCCATGAGCTCTCCTCCTCTACTCAACCTTCTTCTATATTGATGACCACCCGGAAGCCATGGCGCATGCCAGCCAGACCCCTGTCGTCCGGAAGCTGTCCGCTGCGCGCGCTGCAGCGCAACCTGGTAACGCCATCCCGCATGGAACTGCCCCGGACCACCCGCCGGATCTGACGGTTGGCGCTCAGGCTGTTGCGCTCGTCGTCCTTCCATGGATAGAGATACGCGGCATCCGGCTGGCTGCGCTTTTCACCCCATAAGGAGCACGTCCACTGTCGGACATTCCCGACCATATCGAAGCACCCAAACTCGTTTTGAGCCGGATAGGCATCCACGGCGGCAATAGACTTACATCCATGATTGGAGCGGCCGGCTTCCAGGTCGTTTCCCCAGGGATATACAAAACTATTCCCACCACGACAGGCCTTCTCCCATTGCGCCTCATTGGGAAGCAAATAGCTGCGTCCTGTTTTTTCGCTCAGCCACTGACAGTATGCCCGCGCCTCATACCAGGTCACACCGGTAACAGGATAGCTCTCAAGGCCAGATGGAACTCTTTGACCATTCCACCCCGTGACAGGCGCCACCGGAATATTCTTCTCACGAACGAACTCCTCATATTGGGAATTGGTCACTGGAGATTTCCCAATACGGTAGGCGGGCAGGTTTACGGTATGCTGAGGAGTTTCGTAAGCTGGCGCATCGCCTGGGTTGAGGCTTCCCATGAAAAAGGGACCTTTAGGAATCAGGATAGTCTCCGGCTCAAAGGATTCCCTATCAATGGTTTCTTCAAGCTCAGGCAGTCTAACGCCTGCCCCGGTCTTTAATGTTTCCGCAGCGAGAGATACAGGAACTTCCTTAATTCGCTTTTCGATAGCCGCATACAGGTCGCTAAAATCCGAATCCCGATGCATCTCGGTAGTGAGGGCGTTCATATCTTTCAAGGTTGTTGTGAGGCGGGAAATCCGTTCCCGGAAGCGACTGTAGTTGTTCAGCTCCTCATATATGCCATCAAGATTTGAAACCTCGGGCAGTTTTTTAATTCTTTTATTGAGTTTTGCTTTTTCAGCATCCCAATATTCCACATAACCAAGGCGATCCAGAGGATTATAGATTTTTGCATCTGAAAGGACGACCGGGAAAATACGGTCGGCGAATTGCTTGTTTTCGGCGATCTCCACCAGCTCATACATGCAGTTTTTAGAGCGCAAATACTTGTCACTGATCACGACGATCACACAGTTACCATGCCCGATCCGCTGCATGAATTCACGGATCGAGCCCTTGTACCGCAGGTCACGTTTGTCACGAATAATCTTGATGCCGCGCGCCTGCAGAGCTTGGTCAATCTGGTTTACGATCTCTTCGCTCTCGCCTTTCCAGGCGTAGGAAATAAAAACAGCTTGCTCGTAATCAGACATAGAAAATCACCTTGCGTTTCGCCGCCACCG
>Ga0081539_10006459_pt1 | contig 11234 bp, 8 predicted proteins | sample TabmetS4T2R2_FD_71023 | JGI IMG/M metagenome (GOLD analysis project Ga0081539, IMG submission 71023) | Tabebuia heterophylla rhizosphere microbial communities from the University of Puerto Rico - S4T2R2 | ecosystem: Host-associated > Plants > Roots > Rhizosphere ... | reverse complement strand
CAGCGCCAGCACGTATTTCCTGGTCGCCGACCTGGGCCGGCCCGAGCGCTGGTACAACATGCTGCGGGTGGCCAAGCCGACCTCGCCGATGAGCGTGGGGTCCTGGATCCTGATGGCGTTCGCTCCCGGGGTCGGGATCTCGGGGCTCAACGAGCTGGTCCCTGCCCGGCTGCGACCGTCGCCGCTGGGGCGGCTGCTTGGCGCCCTGGACCGCCCGGCCGCGCTGTGGGCCGGTACGGTCGCCCCGGCCGTCGCCTCCTACACGGCCGTGCTGCTGTCCCAGACCGCCGTGCCGGCCTGGCACGAGGCGCGCAGGCACCTGCCCTTCGTCTTCGCCGGCTCGGCCGCGGCCAGCGCCGGCGGGCTGGCCATGGCCCTCGCCCCGGTGGCCGAGGCCGGTCCGGCCAGGCGCCTGGCCATGGCCGGGGGGGTCGCCGAGCTGGCCGCTGGCAAGGCCATGGAACGCGGCATCGGCCTGGCCGGCGAGGCCTACACCAGCGGCCAGGCCCGCCGCCTGCGGCGCACGGCCGAGCTGCTGACCGTGACCGGGCTGGCCGGCACGGCCCTGCTCGGCCGGCGCAGCCGCCTGGCCGCCGCCCTGTCCGGCCTGGCCCTGGCGGCCGGCGGCGCCTACCAGCGCTTCGGCACGTTCGAGGCCGGCAAGGCCTCGACCACCGACCCCAGGTACGTCGTGGTCCCCCAGCGCGAGCGCCTGGAGCAGGTCACGAGCCCAGCGGCTCGGTCCAGGTGACGGCGCTGCCGCTGACGACGACAGTGCCGTCGGCGCTGGTGATGGTGGCGCGCAGGTGGGCGATCGGCTTGTCCGGGCGCAGCCCGGTCACCTCGACCTCGGCCGTGATCGTGTATGACCGGTTCAGCAGGCTCGGCGCAGAGCCTGTCTCCGGGAACGGTACGTTGCTCACTTCACCCGAATAGGTGAACAGGGTGCGGTCCGGAGAGTAGCTCGGCTTGTGTGAGATGAACCTGGTCAGGCGAGTGTCGTCGAGCGGGAAGACCTGGTACTTCGCCGCTTCCATTGAGAATAGCTGCTGCATGTCGCGGAGCTTGTCCGGCATCTTGGCGGCGAGGTCGTTGGCCTGCGTCCAGTCCTCATTGATGTTGTACAGCTCCCAACGGAAGGCATTCATGACATCCGAGGGCGGCTCCTCCAACGTGAGGATCCACGGCGGGCTCGACGGAGGCGTCGAGGCGATCCAGCCGTCGTGATAGATGGCGCGCTTGCCGAACATCTCGAAGTACTGTGTCGTCCGCCGGCCAGGCGCGTTGACGTTGGCCTTGTCCCAGGTGTAGGCCATGCTCACCCCTTCGATCGGCTTCTGCGCGATGCCATTGACGCTCGCGGGCTCCGGGAGACCAGCCGCTTCAAGAATCGTCGGTACGATGTCGATCACATGATGGAATTGGTTGCGGATGCCACCCGCGTTCTTGATGCGCGCCGGCCAGGCCATGGCCATGCCGTTGCGCGTGCCACCGAAATAGGACGCGATCTGCTTGGTCCATTTGTACGGTGTGTCCCAGGCCCAGGCCCAGCCTACTGCGTAGTGGGGGTAGGTCTGGTCGGAGCCCCAGGCTTCGTAGAACTTCATGTTGAGCTCTACGGTCGGGTGCACGGCATTCGCAACGGCGAACTCGTTGAACAGACCGTGGGGCGTGCCTTCCGGGCTCGCGCCGTTGTCGCCGCTGATATAGATGACGAGCGTGTTGTCGAGCTTGCCGGCGTCCGCGATGGCCTGGATCACGCGACCGATTTCGTAGTCGGTGTAGGCAAGATACGCCGCATAGACGTCAGCCTGCCGGATGTAGAGCTTCTTCGCCTCGGGCGAAAGCGTATCCCATTTCGGGATGCTGTCCGGCCAGGGCGTGAGCTGGGCGTTCTGCGGAATCACGCCGAGCCGTTTCTGATTGGCGAAGATTTGATCGCGCAGGTCGTTCCAGCCCTTGTCGAACAAATGCATGTCGCTGATCTTCTTGATCCACTCCGGCGTCGGATGATGCGGCGAGTGCGTGCCGCCGGGGGCGTAGTAGATCATGAAGGGGCGGTCGGGCTGCACCTCGTTCAGCATCTTGATACGCCCGATGGCCTCGTCGGCCATGGCGGTGATCATGTTCCAGCCGGGATTGCCGATGAAGGGTTGGATCGGCGTGGTGTTGCGGAACATATTGTTCGGCTGCCACTGGCTCGCATCGTCACCAGCGAAGCCGTAGTAGTAGTCAAAACCCTTGATGGGTCCGGTCGGCCAGTTGTGGAAGGGACCGGCCTGGGTCCCCTCCCACTGCGGTATGTTGTGGTCCTTGCCATACCATGATGTGTCGTAGCCATTCTGCCGGAGGATCTCGCCGATGGCGACGGCGTCGCGCCCAATGACGCTGTTGTAGCCGGGGTAACCGGTCGCCTGGTCGACGACGACGCCGGTGCCCACCGAGTGGTGGTTGCGGCCGGTGAGGAGCGCGGCCCGCGTCGGCGAGCAGAGCGCCGTGGTATGGAAGGCCGTATAGCGCAGGCCCGTTTGCGCGATGCGGTCCAGGGCCGGCGTCGGGATGACGCCACCGAAGGTGGTGGGTGCGCTGAAGCCGACATCGTCGGTCATGATCAGAAGCACGTTGGGCGCGCCCTTCGGCGGCACAATAAGTGCTGGCCAGTACGGCTTCGACTGCACAGCGTTGGGAGTGATCTCGCCCCTGAACGGCTGCGGCGGATTCGGCAGATACCTGCCGTCGATGGTGGTCGTCGCGCCGGGCGAACCCGGCACCCCCGTGGTTTGCTGGGCGTGTGCGTTGAGGGGTATCAGCGAGATCAGCAAGAGGGCTACGAGCAGGTCGCGTGAAGTGACTTTCCGATGCAGGTTCGAGACACTCATCATGGCTATCTCCTAAAAAATGGCTTTCTCCTGAACTGAATTGACCAATCGATGCATCCCCGCCGCAGGCCGGCAGTAACCTTAAGTTGCACATGAGGGGCAGTTTTTCTGCTTTGATCTATGGCAAGGCTATCATCGACGTTCGCCAATTCGCGCAACTGCCGTTCGAAGGCTATCCTGCACGTTCGGGCTTCGTGTCGGCGACCGGCTCCTGACGACCGCAATTGCGGACATGGAAAGTATCCTCCTGAATGCGCTTGACAGAGCGCATGTGCACCTCCATCGCCTGGCTCAGCGTCAAGACGCACCACCCGCGACAGCTCGAGGGACATACGTCCCTCGGCTGCGCGATGTGGTCTGCCAGTTTACCTCGCGCCCTGCGTGACGCGGGTGGCCTCCTCCAGCTTCTTCACGTCGTCGGCCGTGAGCTTCGGCCGGTCGACTGCGACGACGAGCTTGCCGATCTTACCGGTGAACGAGAATGGGATCTGATAATCCTTGTCGTCGACTGGCGTGCCGGAGGCGGCGCCAATATTGACCACGGTGTCCAGAGGTTTGGTCAAGGACAGTGTGTGCTCTACCTTCTGGCTCGACACGACCTTGCCGTCCACCTTCAGCGTTCCAGTGCCACCGCGACCGATACCGCTCACATTGTTGTAGGCGAGGGTGGCCGCGCCGAGTCCGTCATACTTGAAGTCGAACTCGATCGTGTGCTTGCCCGGCGCGAGCGTCGGTCCCTCCCACCTGGTCCGCTTGAGACCAAGGAAGTTGTAGGTGTAGACCGGCTTGCCGCGAAGCAGGTACAGCCCATAGCCGAAGAAGCGCCCGCCTTCGTTGTAGATCATGCCGTCGGCACCGGACGCGGGCACCTCGATGTCAGCGGTGATCGTGTAAGAACTGTTGAGCAGGCTCGGCATATTCCCCTCGGGGATGTTGGTAACCGTCGACCCCGAGTAGTTGAAGACCGTCCGTCCCGCCGCCAGGCTGGGACGCGGGGTAACGAACCGCGTTGCTGCCGAGGCGTCCAGCGGCAGCACCTGGTATTTGGCAAACTCGCCGAACATCAGGTCGCGCATCTCCCTGACCTTGTTCGGATTCTGCGCGGCGACGTCCGTGTACTGCGTCCAGTCGTTCTTGAGGTCGTACAGCTCGAACTTGAACGCCGTGGCGGGATTGGGGACCGCCGCCGAGGCCAGTTGCCACGGTGCGCGCAGCGGCACCGCGCTCAGCATCCAGCCGTCGTTGTACAGCCCCTGGACGCCGAGCATCTCGAAATACTGGGTGCGGTGACGCGATGGCGCGTCGCGGCCAGCGGCGCCTGCGTCGAAAGTGTAGGCGAGGCTCACACCTTCGATGGGCTTCTGCGCGATGCCGTCGACCTGGACCGGCGCCGGGATGCCGGTGATCTCCAGCAGCGTCGGGGCGATGTCGATGACATGGTGGAACTGCCAGCGGATGGCGCCCTTGTCCTTGATCTTCGCCGGCCAGGAAATGGCCATACCGTTGCGCGTGCCGCCGAAGAAGGATGGGATCTGCTTGTTCCACTTGTACGGCGTGTCGAACGTCCAGGCCCACGCGATCGAATAGTGCGGGTAGGTCTGGCTGCTGCCCCAGGCGTCGTACCACGGCATGTTCTCGGCCGCGGTCGGGCCGATGCCGTTGAACGGCAGGATCTCGTTCCAGGTGCCCATCGCCGAGCCCTCGGCCGAGGCGCCGTTGTCGCCGCTGATGTAGATGACGATCGTGTTGTCGAGCTTGCCCAGATCCTCGACGGTCTGGACCACGCGACCGATCTCATGGTCAGCGTAAGCGAGGTAGGCGGCGTAAACATCGGCCTGCTTGATGAGCAGCTTCTTCTCTTCCGGCGTGTGCTGGTCCCACTCCTTCAGCAGGTCTTTCGGCCACGGCGTCAGCTTGGCGTCCGGTGGAATCACGCCGAGCTTCTGCTGGTTGGCAAAGATCCGCTCGCGCACGGCCTGGAATCCATCGTCGAAGAGGTGCATGTCGCTGATCTTCTTGATCCACTCCGGCGTCGGGTGATGCGGCGCGTGCGTGGCGCCCGTCGCGTAATAGATCATGAACGGGAGCGACGGATCGAGGTCGTTGAGCTGCTTCATCCAGTCGATGGCCTCGTCGGCCATGGCGGTGATGAGGTTCCAGCCGGGGTTGCCGACGAAGGGGGTGATCGGCGTGGTGTTGCGGGTAAGCATCGGCTCCCACTGGCTGACGTCACCGGCATTGAACCCGTAGAAATAGTCGAAACCCATGCCGGTCGGCCACTGGTCGAACGGCCCCGCCTGGCTCGTCTCGAACGCAGGCGTGTTGTGGTTCTTGCCGTACCACGAGGTGCGGTAGCCATTCTCCTTGAGGATGCGGGCGATCGTCGCACTCTCCGGTCCCATGACGCTGTTGTAACCAGGGAAGCCAGTCGCGATTTCGGAAATCACACCGAAGCCGACCGAGTGGTGGTTGCGCCCGGTCAGCAGCGCCGCGCGCGTCGGCGAGCACAGCGAAGTCGTGTGGAAGTTCGTGTACCGCAGGCCGTTGGCGGCAATGCGGTCCATCGTCGGCGTCGGAATGAGGCCGCCGAACGTCGACGGTGCGCCGAAGCCGACGTCGTCGGTCAGAATCACCAGGATGTTCGGCGCCCCCTTCGGCGGCACGACGCGGGCAGGCCACGCCGGTTTCGACTGCAGGGCGTTCAGGTTGATCTGGCCCTGGAAAGGCGCCGGCGGCGGCGGCACGTAGCGGCCGTCGATCGTCGTGGTGGCGTCCGGCGAACCCGGCATCCCCGTGGTTTGCTGGGCGTGTGCGTTGAGGGCAGTCAGCGAGATCAACAGGAGGGCTGCAAACAGCTCGTGTGAAATGACTTTCCGATGCAGGTTCGAGACGCTCATCATGGCCTTCCCCCGAAAAGAAAAAAATGGTTTCTCCCGAACTGAATTGATCAATCGATGCGTACTCGCCGCAGGCGGGCAGGCACCCTAAGTTGCACATGAGGGGCAATTTTCAGCTTTGATCTATGTCAATACGGAAGACGGCCAGATCTGCGCAGCGCGCCGGCGAAACGGCTACATAAACCTTAAGGAGAATTTTCCTCGCAGCCCCGTGCAAGAGATTGGGCACGAAGCGTTTTCATGCTTGCTGTTGTGCCAAACGAGGACATGCCGGCAGGCTCTGCCAATGTCTGCTTCCGGGGGAAAGGCGGAATGGCGACCCTCGGTACAGCCGATCGATAAGTAAAAGCCGTCGGCTCCGAATGGTCGGGCGCGGTGACTTGCCGTCACAAATCCGGTATCTCTTGGCGCACTCCGGTTTGGATTTTTCAATGAAAGTTCGCGCCAGCAATCTGATGATCGGCACGCTGACCCTGGCCCTGATCGGCGGGTCGCTTGGCGCGTGGCTGAGTTATCAGAAGCTCGCCGGCATCAAGCAGAAGGTGCCGTTCCGCGTGGTCTTCGAAGGATCGGCGTCGGGCCTGCGCAAGGGCGGCAGCGTCAATTTCGCCGGCATCCGCGTCGGCGAGGTGGTGTCGCTGAAGCTCGATCATCCGCGCCGCGTGGTTGCGCTCACCATGATCGACGGCAACACGCCGGTCAGGAGCGATACCCAGGTCGGCCTCGAATTCCAGGGGCTCACCGGGATCGCGGCGATCTCCTTCACCGGCGGCTCGGACGAGGCGCCGCCGCCGCCCAAGGGCGCCGACGGCATTCCGGAGCTGACGGCCGACCGCGAAGGCACGCTCAACACCCAGGAAAAGATCCGCGTCGCGCTGCGCAACGTCGACAAGGTGATCGCCGACAACGAGGTCGCGATCAAGGACACGTTGCGGAATTTCGAAAACTTCACCGCCTCGCTGTCGGGCAATGGCGAGAAGATCTCCTCCGTCATCGCAACTGCCGAATCCGGCGTTGCCGCCGTCGATGGCGCAATGGACAAGACGAAAGACTTCCTCGGCCGTCTCGCCAGCGACAAATATGGCGGCGAGCTGCTGCCGACCGTGATCTCGATGCGCGAACTGATCGAAAGCTTTGACAAGAAATCCGGCCAGGTGCTCGCCGACGCACGAAAGATGCTCGGCGAGATCTCTGCCGCCATCAACAAATCCAGCCCGGCACCCGCCGCCCCGCCCCGCCGCCGCTGAGCCCTCCCGCATAACAATCAACAAGATGGAACCGACGTGCTCGACAAATCCACCAGCCTGACTGCGCCGCCCGCGACCGTGACCCGTCCCGAAAGCGCGGTGCCGCGGCACTTGCAAAAATATCTCGCGCTCGACGATTTCGAGGCGACGGCGCGGCGCCGGATTCCGAAATTTCTTTACGGCTACATCTCCGGCGGCGCCGAGACCGACGCCGCGATGCGCGACAACCGCAACGCCTTTAATGAATACGGTTTTGTGCCGCGCGTGCTCAACGACGTCTCCGGCCGCGACCAGACGACGACGTTGTTCGGCAAGAGCTATGCCGCGCCGTTCGGCATTCCGCCGATGGGCTCGTCCGCACTCGCGGCCTATCGCGGCGACATCGTGCTGACAGAGGCGGCCAGGGCCGAGAACGTGCCGATGATCCTCAGCGCCTCCTCGCTGATCACGCTGGAGGACGTCCGGTCTGCCAATCCGGCTGCGTGGTACCAGGCCTATCTCGCCGGCCTGCCAGAGCGGATCGAGCCGCTGGTCGATCGCGTCGCCGCGGCCGGCTACGACACCTTCGTCGTCACCGCCGACGTGCCGGTGCCGCCGAACCGCGAGAACAATATCCGCAACGGCTTTCAGGTGCCGCTCGCCATCACGCCGCGCGTGTTCTGGGACACGGTCACCCATCCGCACTGGCTGTTCGGCACCTGGGCACGCACCATCATGAATCACGGCATGCCGCATTTCGAGAACATGGACGCGCAGCGCGGGCCGCCGGTGCTGGCGAAGAACCTGATGCGCAACATCGGCGCGCGCGACCAGCTCGCCTGGAAGCATGTCGAGATGATCCGCAAGAAGTGGAAGGGCAGGCTCGTGGTCAAGGGGCTGGTTTCGCCGGCGGATGCGCGCATCGCACGCGAGAGCGGCGTCGACGGCGTGATGCTGTCCAACCATGGCGGCCGCCAGCTCGACTACACGATGTCAGGCCTGCGCACGCTGCCCGAGATCGCGACTGAAGCCAAGGGCATGACGGTCATGGTCGACGGCGGCATCCGCCGCGGCACCGACGTGATCAAGGCGCTGGCGCTCGGTGCGCATTTCGTCTGGATCGGCCGCCCATTTCTCTATGCCGCGATCGCCGGCGGCCAGGCCGGCGTGCAGCGCGCGATCTCGCTCTTGAAAGCCGAAATCGACCGCGACCTCGCGCTGCTCGGCATCCGCAAGCTCAGCGAGATCACGCCTGATCTGGTGCGGAAGTTCTGAGGCTGGATCCCGATAATAGGCGTCAACCCCTAAAATTTTCCGGCCGGCGGACGCCCGCCTAGGACGCATATTTCTGTCACTGCTACGCAAGCGAATGCTCGAGGAAAAAACGCATCATCTCTCTCGTTGCGTCCGGTCCTCGCGGGTCAGTATAGGAGCCCACCGAGCTTCCCCCCGACCATGCGTGTCCAGCTCCGTGGATTCTCCAGTGCTCGAAGATGTGGCGCCCACTGGCATCACTGTGGACGGTGCGCGTATAGGCGTGACCTCCGGCCACCTGCCCGCGATACACGTTTCTTTTCGTGCTCGTTGTTTTGATGGACTGCTTGATAACTTGATCGGCGTTGCTTGGGTGCACGGTGCTGTCGCGATCGCCGTGGAAAACAATGGTCGGCACAGTTGGCCCGTCGGCCGAAACCGCCTGGTAATCGAAACCGCCGCCTTGTCGCATGGCGAGGAGCGCAGAGGGAAGGTCGTTGGCGGCACCGCATGCGAGTCCTGAATGTACACCAACAGCCGCGTACAGATCGTTATATGTTGCTCCCATGATGGCGGCTGCGGCCGCTCCGGCCGAAAGTCCGGCAACGTAGACTCGCTTCGGATCGACTGAATACTCGCCCATGATTTGATGCGTGATCCCTGCGATAAGTGAGGGTTCCCCTGTGTCACGCTGCTGGTCGGTTGTGCGAAACCAGTTCCAACATTTCGCCTGATTTGCTTCGCTACGCTGCGCGGGATAGACCACGAAGCAAGGCTGGGCTTCCGCGGCAAAATTCATTCTTGTGCCGGCGGCGAAATCTTCTGGCGACTGGGTGCAACCGTGGAGCATGACGATCAACGGAAGAGGTTGCCCATGATACTCGCTGGGGATGAAGAGCCTGTAAGCACGGCTTCCCGCAGGATTGCTGTAGCTACCGTTGATAAATCTCGCACCCTCCGGCACGATGTCCCGTGTGGATGGCGGCGTCCGCGTGGTTACGCCCCGCAATCCAAACGCTGGATGATTGTTTGGGCGAGTTGACGGCGCGCTGAACTTGCGTGGTTGCGCGGATGTGGCCCGCGGCAAATGCGAGCTCCCGGTTTCCTTAACCCAATTTGCTTTCACGTCTATAGTTGACGGCTTATCTCCCGGGAGAGCAGTGGCATCGGTGCGGAATGTTGCGTCCGTCTTCCCTTCACCGTGAAGCATGTGCTGGAGAAGTGCCGTGGCCTCGACTAGTCGGCCCGCGCGCGTGAGCCGTGTAGCTTCGCGAATGACGTCCTGTTTGATGAGCATCGTCGTCACCGCATCCTGTCTGCGAGCGCGGCTCTCACCGCCGAACTGGCATGGAGGGCTCCAAGAACAGAGACCGAGGCAATCGTGGCGCGGGCAAGCTCCGGCGTGACATCTTGGGCAATAGTCGCAAGGCCCAGCACATTGATGTGCAGCATCTCGCCGGCTCGTCGCACGGTTTCGAGATCCTCACGGCTGTAATTCCGTAGGCCCAGGTCCAGACTTTTACGAGCAGTCGACTGTTTGACTACATCCGCGTGACGTTCGAGTTGGTTGCGGATTGCTGTTCGAATGAAATCGGTTCGGTTGGAGTAGAACCCTTCCTGGACCATGAGGTCGACGTGCCCAAGATCGACATAACCCAGATTGATCGTGATTTTCTCGGTATCCGCCGGTTTTGGCCGGATTTCCCGGACATTGTTCGACATCGGCCACCATCCATATACCATCCACACGGATGGTATATGGATGTCATCGAGAGACCGTCAAGCGTCTATTCAAGAAAATAAGCCGCCTTGGGGCCGTAGGGCCTAAGCCTCCCCGATTCCGGACTAGGTCCGCTATGGGCCATTCGCATCGATTTTGGCGCTCGCCAGCACGCTCATCGTTGCCCGTCGTGGACCGAGATCTGGTCCACCGAGAGCCCACCGATGCGCGCGTGGGTGCGGCCGCCGGTCGCCATCACGAGGCCGAACACGATCTCGTCGCGGCGCGGCGCGTCCCAGATCGTCATCTCGGCGGTGCCGAAATGGCTGCGCACATACGCCGCCTCGATGTGGCCGAGCGGCACCATCAGCCGCGTGCCGATCGCGCCGACGGTTTTCGCCGCCGGCACGATCGCCTTGGCCTGCGAGATCACCTCGCGGATCGCCGCCCCGCCGGCTTCGTGCCAGACCGCGCCATGCTCGAGCTCGCCGTCGCCGCCGACGATCGCGCCCTTGCCATAGGCTTCGATGACGTCCTTGCCGCCGAGACGTTCGGAAAGCGTACGGGCCAGCTGCCGGCCGAGATCGCGTAAAGCTGCCTGAAACGCCATCAGGTCAGGCTCGAAGCGGCCGGCATAGGGATTGTTGATGACGGCGAGCGCGGTGCCGACCAACAGCGGCTGCGCGCGGCGCGGCCCGCGCTCGTGCCAAACCTCTTCGATCGAGACTTGCGTCTTCCTGATGTCGTACGCCGTCACGATGCGGCCTCGTCGATCACGGGGTTGCGCAGCACGCCGATCTTCTCCACCTCGACCTCGACGACGTCGCCCGGCACCAAAAACATCGGCGGCTTGCGGGTAAAGCCGACGCCGGCCGGCGTGCCGGTTGCGATGACGTCGCCGGGCACCAAGTCGAAGATCTCGGAGGCGTAGTTGATCAGCCGCGGGATCGAGGAGATCAGGAACGAGGTGTCCGATTTCTGAACGACGTTGCCGTTGACGCGGGTCTCGAGCTTCAGCCTGGTCGGATCGGGCAGCTCGTCCGTGGTCACCATCCAGGGGCCGAACGGCCCGGTGCCGACGAAATTCTTGCCGGCGGCGATCTGCTGGGCGTGCCGCTGATAGTCGCGCACGCTGACGTCGTTGTAGATCGAATAGCCGGCGACATGGTTCATGGCGTCGGCCTCGGAGATATGGCGGTGGCCCCCGCCCCGGAGTACAGCAAAACCCCCCCCCCCCACCCCAAACCCCCCCCCCCTC
>Ga0081539_10006458_pt1 | contig 11236 bp, 6 predicted proteins | sample TabmetS4T2R2_FD_71023 | JGI IMG/M metagenome (GOLD analysis project Ga0081539, IMG submission 71023) | Tabebuia heterophylla rhizosphere microbial communities from the University of Puerto Rico - S4T2R2 | ecosystem: Host-associated > Plants > Roots > Rhizosphere ... | reverse complement strand
GCCAACGGCTTCATGATCGAGGAGCTCGGTCGGGCGCAGGTGTCGATGAACCTGCTGGATTTCTCGATCACGCCAATCTGGTTGGTCTGGGAGACCGTCGCCGACCTGGCAGCCCAGGATGGCATCGATCTCGCGGAGTCCGAGCTGATCGGCCTGGCGCCACTGGCCGCCCTGCTCGACGTCGCCGACCGGGCTGGGGCGCCTCCCGACCAAGCGGTCGAAGAGCGTCTTGCCGCAGGTGCCGCCTATATCAGGCTGCGTGACTTCTCGCCGCTCCAAGCGCTCGAGCTCCGACTCGAGGCGGTCGGCGGCGGGCGAAGCCAGTGACCCTGCGCGTCATCGATGGCGGTCGGGACGAGACTGCCGAACGCGGGCTCGTCATCAGCGGGGCGACCGAGATTGCAACCCTGGCCGGTGGGCTCCGTCGTGGCGCGCGACAGGGCGACCTCGCGCTGCTGGCGGGCGATCGATCTGCCGATGCCGAGCCGGTCGTCGCCATTTGGGACGGACGAATCGCCGGTCTCGGTCCGCGTGCCGAAGTCTCCGCCGACCTGGCGGCTCAAGGCCTCCGACTCGAGCGTTTCACGAGTCTCGATGCCGATGGCGGCTGCGTCACGCCCGGCCTCGTCGATCCCCACACGCACCTGCTCTTCGCCGGCACCCGTGAGGAAGAGGTCCGCCTCCGTCAGCAAGGCGCCGGCTACCTCGAGATCCTTGCCGCAGGCGGTGGGATCCTTTCGTCAGTTGCCGCGACTCGAGCGGCGTCGACCGAAGCCCTCCTCGTCCACGGCCGGCGCTGGCTCGCGGAGATGCTCGCCCACGGCGTCACGACGATCGAGGCGAAGTCCGGCTACGGGCTGGACGTCGAGACCGAGTTGCGCCTCCTCGACGTGTATGGGGTCCTCGCCGACGAAGGCCCGATCGACATCGTGCCGACGTTTCTCGGGGCCCACGCGGTGCCGCCCGAGTTCCGGTCCCGCGAGGACTCGGTCGAGGCCTATGTCCGAAACGTTATCGAAGAGCAGCTGCCGGCCGTCGCCAGGCAGGGGATCGCGCGCTTCTGCGATGTCTTTTGCGAGAAAGGTGTGTTCGATGCGGAGCAGTCGCGTCGGATCCTGGAAGCGGCTGCCGGACTGGGCCTCGGGACGCGGATGCATGCCGACGAGCTGGCAGCCAGCGGCGGCGCGGAGCTCGCCGCGGACCTGGGCGCGGCCTCTGCCGACCACGTCGCGGCGATCTCCGACAGCGGGATCGAGGCCCTCGCCGAAGCCGCCGACGGTGACCGTCCCGTCGTAGCCACGCTTCTACCGGCGACGACCTGGTTCCTCATGTCGAATCACTTCGCGCCGGCGCGACGGCTTATCGATCGGGGCGTGCCGGTCGCCCTCGGGACCGACTTCAACCCGGGCACGTCGCCGAACTCGAGCATGCCGTTGGCCATGACGATCGCCTGCCTGTCGCTTGGTCTTTCGCCGGAGGAGGCGCTCGCGGCAGCCACGATCAACGCCGCGCATGCCGTCGGGCGTGCCGACGAGGTCGGCTCGATCGAGGTGGGCAAGCTCGCGGATATCGTCGTCTGGAACGTCCCGCGCGTGGCGCAGCTGACCTACTGGGTCGGTGCCAACCTCGTGGAGACCGTGGTCACGGGTGGCCGCGCGGTCCTTGGCGCGCGTTAGCGCGCCCGGGCCGTAGCGCGCCTGGCGGTCAGGCCGTCTTGCCGCGCGATTCGAGGAGGATGGTCGTCGTCTCGTCGGGCAGGGTGGTCGGCGTCACTGAGAGCTTGGGCTGGGTTACAGGCTCGCTACCCATCTCGTGGAAGAACTTCGCGAGAGCCTCGCGGCAATCGTCCTCGTTGTCGCAGATCGGCATCGGGACGACGATCTTTGGCCCGAGCTGGGCCATCAGCTCGGCGGCCCTGGTTGGTGTCAGGCTGCCCCCGATCGGGACACAGGCGATGTCGATGGTTCCGACATCTGAGAGCTTCTCCTCGGTCAGCAGGTGGCCGATGTCGCCGAGGTGGATCGTGTGGACACCGTCCAGCTCGACGACGAAGGCGGTCTGCTTGCCCCGCTCCTCACCGTGGTCGTCGTCCCGATAGGTTCGAACGCCCGTCAGGAGGACGTGCCGGACCTCGTACTCGCCAGGCCCGTCGAGCACGAACGCGTCATCGAGGCTCGTTGGCAGGAAGGTCTTCCCGTCGCGCGACCGCTTGCCCTTTGGCTTCGGCAGCGGCGTGTCATCGGGGTGGCTGATCGTGACGATTTCGCCGGTGATGCCGCGTCCGGTCGGCCCGACGACCGCCTGATATGGATCCGCGACGACGACCGCGTCCCGTCCGCGCATGCGCACGCACGTGCGCCCGTACCAGGTGATTTCCATCGCCGCGATTCTTGCATAGCCCGCTTCGCGGCGACTCACCAACCGGCCATGGTCGGTGCTGCCCGGAAATCGCCAGGACTGGAGCGGGCGATCGGTGGCGCGATGGCGAGGCGTCGGGGAGCACACGAGCGAGCGCACTCTGGAGTGCGTGAGCGAGGGCGCGGACCCGACAACGAAGGCAGCGTGCCGCATAGCGCCCGCGACACAAGAACGGACCGGAGGCGCCTGCCCAATCGGCGCCTCCGGTCGGAGGGAGGGAGGATGGAACCTTGGAGGGTCCGGTCCGACTCGTACGCTACGAGCCCCGCGTTCAACCACGAGGACCGAACCGGTTAAGAAAGCGACATGTCCTCGCCGGCATCCGCCGCGTTAAATCGCCGTCGTGCCACCCCCATTGGTGCTGTGCACACAACCGCGCACTTATGGCATCGGGCCCCCATCGGTGCGCGTCCCGTAGCATGACCATTGGTATCTCGACGCCTGGCGCCGATACGAGGTGCCGAGCGCGAGGCTAAGGACTCACCCTGACGCTCACAGCACGAATGGAGGTGCTACGGCACCCGCTTGGGCGCATCGGCACGAACGGCGGCCGACCTTCCGATCGACTCCATGAGTCCGGCACGACGAGGGACTGCTCTCCCATGGCTGAGCGCAGGGTGCGTGTGACAATGCGCCGGTGCGACCCGCTGCGCCTCCGCCTGCCCCTATGCCGAGGCGTTTGACCGGCGCTCTGGCCGCAGTCGTGCTGACGATCGGTGTCGCCGGTTGCGGCAGCCCGGTCACCTCCCCCTCGCCGTCACCGACGCAGGCAGCGCAGACCCCCCAACCGCCGAGTGCCTCGCCCACCCCCACGCCGCCGCCCGAGGAGGTCTATGCGGCCATCAAGGAGCGGGTCATCGAGATCCGCGGCGTTGAACCAAAGAAGGACATCGATCCGCAGGTCATCGACGAGGCAGATCTCAAGACGAGGGTCGAGAAGCTCTTCAACGACGAGAATCCGGCGCCCGTTGTCAAGGCCAACGAGCGGCTCTTGAAGGGGCTCAAGCTCATCCCCGACGATGCCTCGCTCACGAAGATGTACCTCGATCTCCAGAGCAGCCAGATCGCCGGCTTCTACGACTCGGACGCGAAGGAGCTGTTCGTCGTCTCGCGTAGCGGCACGCTCGGTCCGACCGAACGCGTCACCTTCGCTCACGAGTTCACCCACGCGCTCCAGGACCAGACGTTCGACCTCAACACCTTCGACCTCGAGGTACTCGACCAAGGGGACCGGGGGCTTGCTCGCCTGTCGCTCATCGAGGGCGACGCCACCGCCGTGATGACGGTCTGGGCCCAGGAAAACCTCAGCCTCGTGGAGCTCCTGCAGCTGAGCCAGGAGGCGTCCGACCCGAAGGCGCTCGAGATCCTCAACGGCCTCCCACCGGTGATCCGCGAAGGAGCGCTCTTCCCGTACGACGCCGGTCTGAAGTTCGTCCTGCGTGTGCAGTCGACTGGCGGCGAGCCGGCCGTTGACGACGCGTTCCACGATCCGCCGGCCTCGACCGAACAGATCCTCCACTTCGAGAAATACGAGGACCGCGAGAAGCCCGTCGCGGTCGCCATCGACGAGGGCATCGTCGGCCGTCTCGGCAATGGCTGGAAGCAAACGCTCCAGGACACGCTCGGCGAATTCCAGCTCGGCCTGTGGCTCCGACTCGGCACGGATCAGCAGGGGCTGGCCCAGCAGGCAGCCGCCGGCTGGGGCGGCGATCGTGTCGCCCTCTACGAGGGCTCGAACGACCGCTGGGCCATCCTCATGAAAACTGCATGGGACAGCGAACAAGACGCTCTCGAGTTCCGGGACGCAGCCGCCGCCACCATCGGAGCAAGCGATTCGATCGGTGCCGCCAACCTCGACGGGGAGACGGTGAGGATCATGATCGGCAGCGATGACGCGGCTCGAGAGGAGCTCGCCGCGGCCCTCGAATAGTCCAATCGCCGCCGCGACCTACATCGACTCCGGTGCGCTGATCCCCAGCAGCCCCAAGGCGTTCGCGATCGTCGTCTTCGTCGCGGCGACGAGCGCCAACCGCCTGGCCGATAACTCCGGTTCGTCAGGATCGACGACCCGCGCGTCGCGATAGAAGGCGTGGAAGGTGGTCGCGAGATCCGTCGCGAACGTCGTGATGCCCTGCGTCTCCTCGGCCATCACCGCGTCCTCGACGACCTCGGGCAGCCGAACGAGCACCCGCGCCAGGGCAAGCTCCGGGGCGCCTGACAACTCACCGACCGAACTGGCCGGGGCGAGCCCCGACTCCGCGGCCTTGCGCAGAATGGAGGCGATGCGCGCGTGCGCGTACTGGACGTAGTAGACCGGGTTTTCGTTCGACTGCTTCTTCGCGAGCTCAATGTCGAAGTCGATCCCGGTCGTCGCCGCGCGGGACGCGAAGAACCATCGTGCGGCATCCACACCGACCTCCGCCAGGAGGTCGTCGAGGGTGATGAATTCGCCCGACCGCTTCGACATCGAGATCTCGACACCGTCGCGAACGAAGCGAACCCACGAGTAGAGGTGCATTGCGACGTGCTCGGCGTCGTAGCCCATCGCGGCGGCAGCATTCCTGACCCGGGCCACGGTTCCGTGGTGATCCGCGCCCCAGATGTAGATGAGATGGTCGAAGCCGCGGCTGAACTTCTCTGTCACGTATCCGATGTCTGCCGCGAAGTAGGTCGGCTGGCCGTTCGAGCGGATGATCACGCGATCCTTGTCGTCGCCGAACGTCGTCGATCGAAACCACACCGCGCCGTCCTGCTCATAGACATGGCCGTGTTCGCGGAGTTGGTCGATTGCGCGAGCGACCCAGCCTTCCTCGTGCAGGGACGCCTCGGTCCTCCAGACATCGAAGTGGACGCCGAGGCGGTCGAGGCTGGCCTCGATCCCTTCGCGCACGATGCCTGCAGCCCAATGCCCCACGATTTCCGGTCCGTCAGCGCCCTCGACGTCGGCCGCAGCCCACACGTCGTCAGGTACCCGGGCGGCGAGGTCTTCGACGTACCCGCCGTGGTACCCGTCCTCGGGGATCGGCTCGCCCCGCCGGAGCGCTATGACCGAAGCACCGAGATTCGGGATCTGACCACCCGCGTCGTTGAAGTAGTACTCGCGCGTGACGGACTGCCCGCCGGCTTCGAGGACACGGCTCAGCAGGTCCCCGATGAACGCCCCGCGGGCATTGCCGATCGTGAGCGGCCCCGTGGGATTGGCCGAGACGAACTCCACGTTGACGGCCCTGGGCCGCACGGGAGCAACCAGACCCCAATCGGCCGGATGAGCAAGTACCTCGTCCACCGTTTGCCCAAGGGCCTGGTCGCCGAGCCAGAGATTGACAAAGCCCGGTGCCGCAGCCTCCGCCCGGGCGATCGGGGAGCCAGACGCGCCCTGGCGGAGCGCTTCCGCTAGTGCCTCGGCAATTGCAAGTGGCGCTCGCCGGTAAGGGCGGGCGAGCTTCAACGCCAGGTTCGTCGATAGGTCGCCGTGCTCAGGGTGGCTGGGGCGGTCGATCTCGATGGGCGGTCGGTCGGCCTCCGCCAACTCAGGCAGCGCGCCGCCAGCGATGGCCGCCTCCCAGGCACGTCGGATCGCCATGCGCGCCCGCGTCCGGAGAGGCACGACGAGGTTGCGCTGATCGGGCGTGGTGGTTGGGGGCACGAACACTCGCTGGGTGGGATGGGGCCGACATCGTACCGGGACGTGGCTGCCAAGTGGTCGGGACTTCCCCGGCGGGGCGACCGGTCTCCCGATTCCTGCTCGATCTCGTATTACGAGGGTGATTAACGGCGGCGCTTTCGCGCCCCAGCTGTCAGTTGAAGACGGCTCTCTGGTCCAGGTGCGCGATTTTCGTGCTCGGTCCGTTCCGCGAGCCCAAGCTTCGGGGCCCCACGTGGACGGTGGAAAGCTTCAGGGCGTCTCGAACCCGCCCTCGTAATCATGCTCGTAATACGGCACCACCCAGGCATTCCACTCGTTCGCGCCGCACGCTCGCCGCTGGTTTCCATCGTCCTGGTACCTCCAAGGAGTTCGAGTACCGGTACTTCGTTGCGATTCAGCACCGGAAATGCCGTCGTGAGCCGCTGTCATCTGGGGGACAAGTGTCCGGTTGGGTATGGTCATTGCCATTCCTGACTAGTACCTTTGCCGGTGGCGTGTCGGTACGATGCGCCAGCACTTGTCGACGACCCGCTTATTCATGGGTCGCCCAGGCGGTATCAGCGAATGAGGCGCCGCAGGCGCCGCAACACAAGGGGCTCAGTGCCCGAGGTATCGGGCACTTCGGAAAAAGGGTCGGCGACTGTTCGTCAGACAGGAATCGCCGCCCGCGGCGTCGCGCGGGGGGACCGAACGACGCTGCGCAGTCTCGGGGAACGGGAGGTTCTATCGATGGTGTCTCGGGGTATCTGGTGGTACCTGAGTGCGCGGACGCGCAGGAGCCTTGTGCTCGCGTGGACCGCGCTCTTCGTCGTATCGCTACTTATGCAGTACGCCAGCATCGGCGCCCAGTCAGTCAAGGCCAACGTCGACCTCAATCTTTTCGAGCTCGACGGCGACGCCACCGCGAGCGGCTCCGTTCCGGGCGATGACTGGAGCAGCCATCCCGGCGCAACGGGCAGCCACTTCGTCTTCATCAACGACCTGTTCAACAGCTCGAACGACAAGGGCTTCACGGGCGGTGGTTCGAAGGACGACCTGAACACGACCGGCTGGCAGTGGGAGACGGCCACCGTCACTCCCGACAAGGACGATATCGAGCATGCATTTGCCGCTGCATACAAGGTCAACGGCAAGACGCAGGTCTATTTCGGCCTCGACAAGCTCGCGGTCAACGGCGACTCAAACGTCGGCTTCTGGTTCTTCAAGAACGGGATCCACCTGACCGGCACGACCAGCGGCGGCTTTGCCCCCGCGCACAGCGTCGGCGACCTGCTCGTCCTCAGCCAGTTCACCAATGGTGGCGACGTCAGCGTCATCGACATCTACATGTGGGTCGGCAGCGGCGGCGACACCAACGGGACGCTCGACCTGATCGCCCACGACACGAACGCGAAGTGCACCACGAGCCAGCCTCAGGCCTGTGGCATCGCCAACGACCACCCTGTCGCCGCGCCGTGGTCGTACACGCCCAAGTCGGGCCAGGCTGACGTCTTCCCGACGGCGGCGTTCTTCGAGGGCGGGATCGACCTCGACTCGATCTTTGCCCCCGAGGCAGCGCCATGCTTCTCCGGCTTCCTCGCCGAGACCCGCTCCTCGCAGTCGGTCGACGCCGTCCTGAAGGATGTTGCGGTCGGCGACTTCAACACCTGCGAGCCGCCGAACATCTCGACGAGCGTGAGCGACCAGACGGTCGATCTCGGCGACTCGGTCACCGACACCGCGGACTTCACCAACAACTCGCCCGCCGTGACCGGCAGCGTCAAGTTCTACGTCTGCGGTCCAGACGGCTCGAACCCGGACTGCACGACCGGCGGAACGCAGGTCGGCGGCTCGGTGACGATCAGCTCGGGAACCGCCACGTCGGCTGCCTTCTCGCCGGACGCCGCGGGCAAGTACTGCTTCCGCGCGGAGTACACGCCGGATGCTGCGGGCTCGAACCACTACGTCGCAGGAAGCCACACGAACAAGACCACCGAGTGCTTCACCGTCGCCAAGGCCCAGCCTTCGATCGTGACCTCGGCCGACCAGACCGTCCTGGCGGGGCAGTCGGTCAGCGACACCGCGACCCTCTCGGGTGGCTTCAGCCCGACCGGCACGATCAGTTTCAAGGCCTACGGGCCCGATGACGATGACTGCTCGGGCAGCGCCGTCTACACGACCAGCGTCAGCGTCAGCGGCAACAAGAGCTATGGACCGGTCTCGTTCGTTCCGGACGCCGCCGGCACGTACCACTGGATCGCCTCATACAGCGGTGACGCAAACAACGAGTCGGCCAGCGGCGCATGCGGCGACGACGGCGAGAACGACGTGGTCAACAAGGTCCAGCCCTCGATCGCCACGTCCGCGAACGAGACGGTCACGCTCGGTGCCGCCATCCACGACAGCGCCACGCTGTCGGGTGGTACCAACCCGACCGGGACGATCACGTTCAAGGTCTATGCCACGGCTGACTGCTCCGGCGCGGCCCTGGCCACGATCAACGTGAACGTCGATGGCAACAAAACGTACGGCCCGGTCGACTACACGCCCACCGCCGCCGGGACGTACCACTGGGTCGCCTCGTATAGCGGCGACTCCAACAACAAGTCGGCCACCGGCGCCTGCGGCGACGCGGGCGAGAACGACACCGTGCAGAAGCTCAGCCCGTCGATCGCGACGGAGCTGGTAAGCGGCGCCAACAACGGCACGAACCTGACGCTGCCGCTCGGCTCGAAGGTCCACGACACGGCAACGCTGAGCGGTGCGACGGCCAACGCCGGCGGCACCGTCGCCTACACCGTGTACTCCGACAACACATGCACGCAGAGCTTCGCCTCGGCCGGCTCGGCGAACGTCACCAACGGCGTCGTCGGCGACTCATCCGAAGTGACGTTCAGCCAGGCGGGCACCTATTACTGGCAGGCCGTCTATAGCGGCGACGCCAACAACAACGGCGCGACGAGCGCGTGCACCTCCGAGGTCGTGACGATCGTCCCGAACTCGGTCGTGATCAACACTCGCCTCTCGGGCCAGGGCCAGAGCGGCCAGCACATCACCGTCCAGGTTGGCAACGCGGTCACGGACAGCGCGACGCTGACCGGCCAGAGCGCGGATGCCGGCGGGACCGTGACCTACACGGTCTACTCCGACAGCTCCTGCTCGACGCTCGTTGCCAGCGCCGGCACCGTCGCCGTGACGAACGGCGCGGTACCGAACTCGGATCCGGTCAGCTTCGGCGCCCCGGGCACCTTCTACTGGAAGGCCACCTACAGCGGCGACAGCAACAACGACCCGGCAGTCAGCATCTGCACAGACGAGACGGTCACCGTCATCGCCCCGGAGCTGACGATCCAGAAGAGCTTCACCGGCAACACGAAGGGCACGGGTCCGGGCGGCATTCCGCAGGCTGCCGAGGGCGACACGCTGACGTACACGTTGACGTACGACCTCACCAACGGTCCGGTCCATAACGCGGTCATCTGGGACACGCTCCCGGTCGGACTGACGTACGTCTCGGGTTCGGCAACGGGGAACGCGGAGTTCAGCTTCGACTCCTTCAACGGCACCACCCGGGTCCTCACCTGGGTCGCCCCGATCGTCACCACGGATGGCTCCGTGACCTACAAGGTCAGGGTCGCAAAGGGCTCCGCTGAGCTCCCGCAGCCACTCGTCAACGTCGTTCGCATCGTGAGCGACGAGACCGACCAGGATCAGGACGATGCACGTGTCCTCGTTGCCCCACCGCCGCTCGCGGCGACGGCCACGCCACGGATCACGCTGCCTCCGACTGACGCACTCGACAGCAAGCCGCAGGGTGGCAGCGTGGGCTTCAGCCTGATGCTCCTCCTGCTCGGTATCGCAGGGTTCGTGCTCGCGGTGGGGTTCGTTACCCCGGCGCCGGCGCGGGTCCGCCGACGGAGTCGCCGCGGGTAGCCGCGACGGCCGCACGGCTTCGGCAATGGACGAACGTCCATCGTCGTGGTCGTGAGTCGGTCCCAACCTTGGGTCCCCGAGACCCGGACGGGGCGTGCTCGCCTGGCGCGCCCCGTCCGTAAAGAACCAGGCGACGGAGAGTCCGGCCGAGAGGCCGACGAGAGCTCGAGAGGCCGACGCGAATTCACCAGGCGCCGCCCGGCCCACGCCCCGATCCCCCGATGAGGGACACGAGCAAACAACCATCAAGCGCCCCTGGGGACAGGAGAGGTTCTACACCAATGAAGACCACAGCGAAGCATCACCGGCGAGCGGGTTCATCCGCACTCCGGCTCGCGGGCTGGCTCGGGGTCGTCGCGATGCTGGCCATCGCGATCCTCGGTCCGTCCGCCGCCGGCGTCGCGGCAGCGTCCGTTACGCCCGTCCTTCATGCAGACGCGAACGTCAACGAGGATGACTGCCCGCAGGGCACGACCGGCATCAAGATCACGCCGCCGGATGATTCCGGCAGTGCGGCCGGTGTCACGGTCGACGTCACCTACGACGCCGGTTCTGACCCGAAGGCCCTTGACTTCACCGCCACCGGCGGGGTCGTCATGGTTGCCTTCATCAAGGGCGGCAACGACTACAACGAGTACAACTACTCGCCGGCAGGTGTGACTGCCGATACCGACCTTGTTGCGCCGAACAACTCGAGTGGCACCCCGGCTGGTGTCAGCCACTCAGTCTTCTGCGTCGCCGAGAACCAGGAGACCAACCCGCCAACGGAAACCCCGACGGCTCCTCCGACAGAGACGCCCACCGCGCCTCCGACCGAGACGCCCACGGCTCCTCCGACGGAGACCCCGACCGCACCGCCAACCGGTGAGGTCGAGCCGACGCCCGGTGCGACCGCTACCCCGACCGGCGAGGTCGAGGCAGCTACAGGTACGCCCCGCACGACTCTTCCGCCGACCGACACGGTCGGTGGGGATCAGCAGCAGGGTAGCGGCACCTGGCGGATGCTCCTCATCGTCATGGCCGGCCTGCTCTCGGGCATCCTGGCCCTGACCCCGAAGCGCGCGCGGCGCTAGCTCGCTCTCCAGCGCACACGACGGACCGGCGGTCGCAAGACCGCCGGTCTGTTGATTCCTGCGGTGAGTGTCAGTTCCTGGGTCGAACCGCCGACGGTTCGTCAAGCTCGAAGTCGAGGAGCAGGTAGGCGACGGCAAAGAAGCCGAACACGAGCAGCGATTCCGTCGACGGCCGTAGGGCTGCGAC
>Ga0081539_10006457_pt1 | contig 11238 bp, 7 predicted proteins | sample TabmetS4T2R2_FD_71023 | JGI IMG/M metagenome (GOLD analysis project Ga0081539, IMG submission 71023) | Tabebuia heterophylla rhizosphere microbial communities from the University of Puerto Rico - S4T2R2 | ecosystem: Host-associated > Plants > Roots > Rhizosphere ... | reverse complement strand
AGCCGCACATCTTCGAGCGCTTCTACCGCACGGACAAAGCGCGCTCACGCGCCGAGACGGGGCAGAGCAGCGGAGCCGGTCTCGGGCTCTCCATCGCGCGCTGGGCTGCGGAAGCGCACGGGGGGCGGCTTGTGCTGGCGCGCTCTGATGCTCGCGGAACTACTTTCATTGCCTCACTTCCGGCGCTTGACGCCAGCTAGTTTGAAGAGCATTTTCTCTCTAAAAATTCATTTTCAGTTTATCTACAAACACTAGACTTCCGCCACCAAGGAGGGAGTCTAATGACGAAGTCTGGTGTTGTAAGAAGGCTCGCGCAACTACTGATATTTACGCTGACCTGCTTGGCCGGGCCTGCCCAAGGGCAAATTCTACTATCCCCTCTTAAGCGTCCGGCACAACCCCGACAGCCTACGGCTGCGACCGAACGATCGACAGCAATCACCTCTCAAGATTCAGGCAATGATCCTGACCCTGTCCAAGGATTTTCCGCCGAGGACCTGATTCGTAAGGCGCTCACCTCGAACGCAGAACTTGCGGCTGGTCGCCTCGACTTAGAACGCGCCCGAGCGCGATTACGCCAGGCGGGACTGCGCCCGAACCCAGCCATTGAATTTGAGCAAACGACGGGGCGGCCAACTGGCTCGCCGGGCGAGCGCGCCACCTCGGTCGGTTTCGCTCTGCCGCTTGAACTCGGCGGGCAACGGGGGCGGCGGATTGACCTGGCACGGGCGGAGCTTGCAGCGGCGGAAGCGGAACTTGCGGACCGTGAGCGGAAGCTCGGCGGGGAAGTGCGAACGGCTTACGTCGAAGCGCTCGCGGCCCTCCGTGAGATGCAGACCACGGAGGAGCTAAACCTGCTCGATCAAGAGACGGCGCGCGTCATCGAGGCGCGTGTGGCGGAAGGAGAATCCGCGCCGCTGGAGTTGAGTTTGCAACGTGTCGAACTCGACCGCCTGCGTGCGCGGCGCGCGCTCGCCGAAGGGAAGCTACAAACGGCGCTCCTGCGCTTAAAGGTCTTGGCGGGGATGGGGCCTGCCGAGGTGTTACGGCTGCGCGAAAGTATCTCCGCACCGGCGCCGTTTGAGCGCCCTGCCTCGTTAACGGAGACACTTGAAGTGGCGCTGCGCGAGCGTCCGGACTTGCGGCTTGCCCGCCTGAACGAAGAGGTCGCACAAGCTGGCCTGCGGCTCGCACAGGCCCAAGGCTCGCCCGGTGTAACGGTCTCTACCACGTATTCTTCCAGTCGCTCCATCACTGATCTCCCCGACCCATTGATTTCAGCCCCGGATCGGGCGCTAACGTTGAGCTTCGGCGTGTCCATAGAACTGCCCATTTTCAAAAGGAACCAAGGGACCAAGGCGGAAGCGGCGGTGGCCATCACTCAAGCGCAGCTCCGGCGCGAGCTGGCCGAACAGCGCGTGCGCAGCGAAGTCACGGCTGCGCACGCGCGCTACCGAGCCGCGCAAGCCGCGCTGGCCACCTTCGAACAAGGCGTAATGGGCCGCTCAGCCGCCAACGTTGAGACCCTCCGCGAGGCCTACCGGCTCGGCGCTTTCCGCGTCACTGAGCTTTTGGCCGAACAGCGACGGCTCGTTGACTCACAGCGCGAATACACTGAGCTCCTGGTGGAGCGTGACCGTGCCATGGCCGACCTGCAGACCACTGTCGGTAGACCTCTGCAATGAAAATTCAAGTTATGCCCGAACAAACATCTTCCAAAGTGGACCTCGATTCTGGGACAAGCACCGACCCGCCGCGACGTCATCGCCGCCTGCCCCTCATCATCGCGGCAGGCCTGGCGCTGATCGTTGTCCTCGCGTTTCTTTTGTGGCCGCGTGGGAAAGAAGAAGGAAACGCAGGGAAGAAAGAACCGGCTGCAGAGACGAAGGAAGAGGAAAACGAAGTTGTGCTCGCGCCGGAAGCGCTGGAGGCCGCCGGGATCGAGACGGCCGAAGTGACGGAGCGCGCCGCCACGGAGCAGCTCGTCGTTTCCGGGAGCGTTGAAGCCAACGCGGAGCGCGAGCAACTCATCACTCCTCTCACCTCGGGGCGCGTCGCCACCGTCAACGTCTCGCTCGGCCAGCAGGTCGGGCGGGGAAGTGTGCTGGCAACGATTGAGAGTCCGCAGGTTGCTGAGTTACGCGGGCAACTACTTGAGGCGAGGTCCAAGCTCTCACTCGCCTCCGCCAACGCCACTCGTGTGCGCCAGACCGCCAACCGCGCCGGCGTGATCAGCGCCAAGGCCAAGCTCGACCTGGCCGAAAAGGAGCTGACCCGCCAGCGCCGGCTCCACGAAATCGGCGCCGGTTCGCTCAAAGAAGTCCAGGCGGCTGAGGCGGCGTATGAAACGGCAAAAGCCGAATACGACTACCAAGCAAACGTTGCAATCTCTCGCGAGGTGCAGACGGCGGAGAGCGAGCGCGAGGCGGCGCGCGTCACAGTCGAGCGCCTGCGCCAATCGCTCGTTGCTTTAGGCGCCGACCCCGATCAGTTGCGCGCCAACGCCGCGCTGGCCATCACCGCGCCCATCGCCGGTGTCATCATCAAGCGCGAGGTGAATCCCGGCGCCGGCGTGAAAGAGGGCGACAAGTTATTTACCATCGCTGATTTAAACACCGTCTGGGTGATCGCCAACGTGCCTGAAGCGCAAGTTAACCACCTCCGGGTCGGCTCGCCCGCGGAGATCCGCACGCCGGCCCTCGGCGAGGACGCGCTCTCCGGTCGGGTCAGCTATATCGACGCGCAATTAAATGAAGATACTCGCACAGCGCGGGTGCGCGTCGTGGTCGGCAATACCGGTCAGCGGCTCAAAGTCGGGATGTTCGTCGAGGTCAACTTCCAGGCGCGGACGAATGCCGGCGCCCCGGCCACTGAGCTGGCTGTTCCATCTGCCGCGGTGCAACGCATCGGCGAGCGCACTGTCGTCTTCGTAGCCGAAGACGACGAGCCAGGTCACTTCCAGGTGCGCGACGTTGAAGTGGGAGGCGAGGGAGGAGGGTTCCGGCGCGTCATCTCTGGCTTAAAGGTGGGTGAGACCGTGGTGATAAAAGGCGGCTTCGCACTCAAGTCGCAGCTACTCAAAGGACAGCTTGAGGAGGATGACGAAAAATGATTGATGGCCTCATCCGCTTCGCCGTCCGCCAACGCCTATTAGTTCTGCTCTTAGTCGCGCTCCTTGCCGGCGCTGGCGTTTATAGTCTGTGGGGGCTGCCGATTGACGCCGTTCCGGACGTGACGAACGTGCAGGTGCAAATCCTCACTTCCTCGCCCGCACTCCCTCCGCTTGAAGTCGAGCGCCAAGTGACTTTCCCAATCGAAGTCTCGATGAGTGGCCTGCCGAAGGTTGAGGAAGTCCGTTCCGTCTCGAAGCCCGGCCTCTCGGCGGTAACCGTCGTCTTTGATGATTCGGTTGATGTTTACTTTGCGCGCCAGCTCGTGTTTGAGCGCCTCGCGCAAGCGCGCGCCCAAATTCCGGAAGGAATCGGCGAGCCGGAACTGGGTCCGATTGCGACCGGCCTCGGCGAGATTTACCAGTATGAGCTTCGCGCCAACCCACAAAGCGGCATAGACCTAATGGGGCTCAGAGCGGTGCAGGATTGGAATGTGCGCCGACAACTCCTCGGCGTGCCGGGGCTGACAGAAGTAAATAGCTTCGGTGGTCTGGAGAAACAGTACCAGGTGCGTGTCGACCCGGAGAAGTTACAAGGCTACGGCCTTCTGCTCCGCAACGTATTAGATGCCGTGGCGAAAAACAACGCCAACACCGGCGGCGCATATATTGAACACGGCGGCGAGCAATATCTACTGCGCGGCATCGGCCTTGTGGGCTCAGTGAACGACATTGCCGGCATCGTCGTGAAAACGGGCACGGGCGGCGTCCCTGTATATGTGCGCGACGTGGCCGAAGTTGTCACAGGCGGGGCGTTGCGCCAAGGCGCCGCAATCGCCGATGGGAAGGGCGAAATCGTCGCAGGCATCGCCATCATGCTCATCGGGGAGAATTCTCGCGCTGTTGTCGGCCGCGTAAAGCGACGTATCGAAGAGATCAAGCGGACGCTGCCCAAAGGGGTCGAGCTGATCCCATTCTACGACCGGACGGAACTCGTCAACCGCACCATCCGCACGTTGAGTCGGAATCTGGTGGAAGGCGCATTGATCGTGATCTTCGTCCTCATCCTGCTGCTCGGTAACTGGCGGGGCGCATTCTTGGTGGCGACGATGATTCCGCTCTCGATGCTCATCGCCGCAATCTTCATGCGCGTCTTCAACATCTCCGGCAACCTGATGAGCCTGGGCGCGATTGACTTCGGGCTGATTGTAGACGGCGCAGTGATTATGACGGAAAACGCCGTGCGGCGCGTCGCCGAACGGCATTATGAATTGAAAGGGCCGCTGACCGGGGAAGTATTGCAAGAGTGGGTTTATGAGGCGGCGGTCGAAGTGCGAAAAGCGACGATGTTCGGTGAGCTCATCATCATGGCCGTTTATCTGCCGATCCTCAGCCTGACCGGGATTGAGGGAAAAATGTTTAAGCCGATGGCGCTTACTGTGATCTTCGCCCTTGCCGGCGCCTTCGTTCTCTCGCTCACTTACGTGCCTGCGGCCCTCACCTTCGTGCTGCGCAGCCAGGTGGCAGAAAAAGAAAGCTGGCTTATCCGCCACGCGAAGCGGCGCTATCGGCCGACACTCGCTTACGTGCTGCGTCACCGTGCGCTGGCGACCGCCGTCGCCGTGGCTTTGGTCTTATTTAGCGCCGCGTTACTTCGCGCGCTCGGTGCAGAGTTCATCCCGCGGCTCGATGAGGGATCCATCGCCATTGAGTCTCGCTTGCTTCCGAGCGTGTCTTTGACGCAATCACTCGAAACCTACTCAGAAGCGGAGCGCGTGTTGCGTGGCTTTCCGGAGGTGACGCGCGTGGTCTCGAAGATTGGCGCCGGCGAGGCCGCGACAGACCCCATGGGGATCGAGTCCGCTGACATCTTTGTTGACCTCAAACCACGCGACCAGTGGAAGACCGCAAAGACGCGAGAAGAGCTCTCCGAAAAGATGGCGGCGGCGCTCGCGCGACGCATTCCGGGCGCGGGCTTTGGCTTTGCGCAACCCATCGAGATGCGCACGGCTGAGATCATCGCCGGCGTACGCTCGGACATTGCGATTAAGCTTTTTGGTGACGACCTGGATGTGCTCAAGCGGAAGGCCGAAGAAATCGCCCGCGTCGCCGCCAAGGTGCGCGGCGCTGAAGACGTGAAAGTCGAGCAGGTGGCCGGGCTGCCGCAGTTGAACATCAAGACGGACCGCGCGGCGATCGGCCGCTACGGGCTCAATGTCGAAGACGTAAACAACTTGGTCGAGACCATCGTTGCCGGCAAGGAAGTCGGGCAGGTCTACGAAGGCGAGCAGCGCTTCGGCTTGGCGGTGCGGCTGGGTGAAGCGGCTGGGCGCGATGTGGAGTCAGTTGAAGGGCTCCTCGTTACATCGCCGAATGGCGCGCGTGTGCCGCTCCGCCAGCTCGCCGACATCTCCCTCGTCGAAGGGCCGTCGCAAATCTCCCGCGAAGATGCACGCCGACGAATCGCTGTGGAACTCAACGTGCGCGGGCGCGACATCGGCAGCTTCGTCAGTGATGCGCAAGCGCAAATGGCCAAGCGGGTCGAATTGCCGGCAGGTTACTACATTACCTGGGGTGGCCAATTCGAGAACCTCCAGCGCGCCACGGCGCGGCTACTCATCGTCGTGCCGCTCGCGCTCTTCCTGATCTTTGTGATGCTGTTCACCACGTTCGGTTCGGTCAGACAGACACTATTGATTTATACGGGGATTCCGTTCGCAATCGTCGGCGGCGTGCTGGCGCTTGCACTGCGCGGCATGCCGTTCTCAATCTCGGCGGGTGTGGGATTTATCGCGCTCTTCGGCGTTTCAGTGCTCAACGGCATTGTGATGGTGAGCTCGATTAACCGGCTGCGCGAAGAAGGCCGCCCTTTAGATGAAGCCGTCAAAGACGGTGCGCTTGTGCGGCTCCGGCCGGTGTTGATGACGGCACTCGTGGCCAGCCTTGGCTTTGTCCCGATGGCACTGGCCACGTCTGCCGGTGCCGAGGTGCAGCGACCGCTCGCAACGGTCGTGATCGGCGGGCTTGTTACATCAACACTTCTGACACTTCTTTTACTGCCGGCCCTCTATGAATGGTTCGAGAAAAATACCAAGGTTCCGAAAGTCAGCGAATCGGTGCGCAATTAGATGCTGAACTCAGTTAGGCTTGAAGGATGGAAGGACCTCGGAAAGCTGAGCAAGATCGATTTCACCACGCGTGTTCTCGATGGTATTTCGGAATTAAATAATTCCTTGTCACTGTCAAGTACTTTATCATGCAAACATAATCCCCATTATCAGACTCAAACAAAGTACTTTATTTAGTAAAGCTAGCTGTGACTTTGCATTTTAAATGGCACGGTTTTTTGCGCTTTATTTGGCACGGGCATGGTCTGGTGGTGCCAATCACCAGGCTCTCACACTACCCCTCTACGATCTGAATCGTGATCAGGCCCATCTTATTAATCTTCATATCGCGAGCGATTTGGGTGATCAGCCAATCCGAGCAAACGAAAGTCCTCCTCGGTAATATGAATGATCGCATCGCTACTCCTTTCTTCCCTCACAGAATGGAAGGGGAAAGGAGAGTTTTATATTTTTTAGATCATTGCCGCCGTCGATTTCGACTGAGGCTGTCTCAAAATCAAATCCGTTCCCTTTCGGGTCTGATTTTCTCTTCTCCGAAATCAGCTTTTCGGCAGAAGGACAGTTGAGGAAGCGGTCTTCATACAGGTAGATCGAACCATAAAGCCTTCCCTTCGCCCCTTTCAACACGGTGAGCGAAAATCGTCCCTGATCATCACTCAGATTGCTCGCATCGAGATCACGATTTTGAATTCCTTCCGAAGCTTTGAATTCGACAGCCTCGCGAGCGGCTGGCCGACCATCTGCGTAAGTGAGAACTCCTTGAATCGTGATTGTTTCAAGTTGTGCGGGAATGTAAATATCCACGTTGTCAAGGCTCTCCCCTTGCCCAATGGTAATGATGGTGGCGTTCTTCTTTTCGAAAACGCCCGGGTAATAGGTCGCCGGGAAGGGTTCCGAGCCGCTCAGCTTGCCGTCCTTATTGGCGACGACCAGATACTTGCCGGGCGGCATCTCTTTGAGCTCAAAATTTCCTCCTCTTTGGGTACAGCCAGAGATTCTGAAGTGAGAGTTCATTTTGTCGTCTGGGACGTCCGCAGGGACCAATTCAAGGCAAACATCTGGCATCGCCTGGCCGTTCTCCCCAAAGACTTTTCCTCGGATCAGATTATTGGCGCTGAGAGTAAAATTGGACCCGGCGCAAGCGTTGGCCCGGAGATCTAATCTGAGGTTTTTCTCGCCGAAATCCAATAGGCCAAACATATGACGGAAGCGGATTTTCATTCCCGCCGGGATTTCAGGTTCGATGGTATATTTTCCAGGAGGGAGATCATACATTTCATAGACGCCATTTTCGTCGGTATAAAGCTCCCAGGATTTCTTTTCCCCGATGACCTTCACTTTGATTCCGCTGACATTATCGACTAGGGAGAGGCCCTTTTGGGGCAGCTCTTCATAATGGCGGATTGTGCCTGAAATCCGGGTCCTCCGGGCCGATTCAGGAAGCGCGTTCAGGTACATCAAGTCGTCGCTGCCATCGCTAAAGGCTCGGCTTCGCCCACAGCCGTAGACTTCCCACTGGTTCTGTTTCGTTCGATTCACGTAAAACAGATATCGTTCTCCGGCGCGAAAAGTCGGCGAGCAACTATGGCCAGGCTGATGAAAGATGATCTCGGCCTCTTCATATCCTTTGTACGACTTTTCGACCTGCACATAGGCTATTTGCGGCACATAGCCCTTATTGATTTCGGGATCCGTCTTCTTCACGAAACCGACAATGATGGCATCCGCCGACGAGAAGGCCTCACTCGGAGATGGGCCGCCGATGAAGCCGCAGGTGCAGGCATAAGATTGTTTCCCTATGATGTATAAGACAAACAGGATCGCGTAGAAGAGTCTTTTCACGGGCGCCTCCTATTGTTCTTGAACGGAACCAGCACGACCGGCTTGCAGAAGCGGCACGACATGCCCTGCGGTATTACAGCAATTGAAATAATAAATTGCCGAAGATCAAGTTCTCGGTCCACGTGGCGGAACCAACCTGGATCGTAGTTATGGGAGAAGACGCGGTTGCACGTCATGATTTTGGGACTTTGCAATTTTTTGATGCGGGCCTGATCAGGCCGTGCCAATCACCAGGCTCTCACGCGCTGCCTCAACGACCTGAGTCGAGATCATAGCCAACTCGTTGATCTCCATAATACGAGCCATCTGGGCGATTAGCCGATGAAGCAGACGGAAATTCCCTCCGGTGATGCGAATGACCGCCGCCAACGCTTCTTTGTCCGCGATAGCATCCTCGGCCAAGGAGACGCCTGCCGGTCTCCAATTTTGTTGAAGGAGGAGGTCGGTCACTTCCGTCGCCGTCAGCGGGCGAAACGCGTGCACGAATCCCACACGCGAGTAGAGCTGGGGATATCGGGCCAGGCGTTTCTCGATTCCGGGCATTCCGATCAGGATCACGCCGATGTTGCTCTTATCAAAGACATCTCTCACCTGTTCCAATGCCGCCATCTTCAAACGATCTGCTTCATCGATGATGACCAGCGTGGTCGGATCGGCGATCTGACGGTTCTCGCGACCATATTCCCTGGACAGTAGCGCATACTGTGATGGTGGTTTTAGCGGGATCGGACCGGCAATCCAATCCACCTCAGTCAGGAGCTTCTGCTGCCGTTCCTCTTCTTCGCCCCTCTCCTGCTGACGGATTTTATCGAGGTGCAGACGCTGTTTGCGCTCTCGCTCTTCAAGGAGGATCGAGCGAAGGTTGTTGCGCAGTTTATCGATGGCATGCTCGATCTGCCCCGGACTGTTGACCACCGCCGGAGTATAGAAAACAGTGCGACTATCCAGCAATGCCATCAAAGCTGCGGTGTCAGCGTCTCGCGCTGGTATATGGGCCTCGATCCGATCCCAATCGGCATAGTGCCGCGCAGACAGAGTTTTGCCGACGCCAGGCGAGCCATAGCACAGGCCGATATAACGATAGCGCCGGCAGGCATCGCAGAACTCTGCAAAACGCCGATACTCTTTGGTGAGAACAAATGCCTCCGACGCCGGCGGGCCATCATTCGTTGCGGTATCGTTTGAGCTGCGGCGCGGCTTCACGTCCTGCCCCCTTTCGTATTGGGACTGCCGTCTCATTTATTGGAGCGGAATCCCCAACAGGTTGAGATCCCCGATGAGCCTCCAAAAGCGAATCGACGACACGCGCTCGTTCCTCGATCGTTTGGCGAAGCGTGCGTCGCTGGCGATTCCGCGCCTTGATGATCTCGCGGAGCGCAATGGTCTCACCCGCCAATTCCTGGCAAATTGCCCGGCAGAGAAACTTGTTCCCCTGAAAAACGCGAATCTCGGCCATATCTCGCGGGTCGTACCGAATGATTACTTGCTCGCCTATGTATGCGGCCAAGGTTAGATCCAGATAGCGCAAGCCCTGGAAATGAATCCCATCCTGGCGGATCTTGCGGCTTTTGGGCACGGTCAATAACAACAGGTCGAGTTGCTCCAGGCTCTCCGGCAAGCGGGGCAGAAAGCCATCCGCGGCCCATCGAATTTGTGGGGGCAGGCCGGTTTCACTGTGGGGACGCTGGTGATACTCGTCCAGAATGAATTTCCGGAGTTGGGATTCAAAGGCCGAGAGCGTCAACAGCATTTTTTCATCGGGGACTCCGGCCGGCGTATACCCCGGCAAGCCGCATAACAGCATCTGGTTTATGGTGCGAAAAAATCGCTCGATGCGGCCCCGGCCTCGCGGCATTCCGGCCTCCGAAAAGACAAGGGCCATCTTCAAGTCGGCGCCGACCTGCTCCAGATGCTGTGAGGTGAAATCACTCCCGTGGTCGGTATAAAACGTCGCCGGTACTCCGCATATCTGCCATTGTGGCAGCAGTTTGTTCCAGATCGCCTGCCGCAACACCAGGGCTGTTTGGATTGCGGAAGGCTCCTGAAAACTCAGCCGGAACCCGGCGACCGCTCGACTGTAGTCATCCATAATGACTGAGAGCCAGGGACGAGCAGGCGGACCGGCATCCTGTTTCACCCACAGATCCAAGAGCGTGTGATCCGCCTGCCAGATCTCGTTCGAGGCGCTGGCTTCGCGCCGGTGAAGCAGATCAAAGGCGAGGCGGTAAGCTTTGCTTCCTTCATGGGCCAACGTGAGAAGAGCCGGACCGAGCTGCTTTACGACCCGATAAACGGAATGATAAGTGGGAACCTTCCAGCCTTGCCGGCATGCCACATCGCAGGCTTGGCGGTGAACGAACGCTACTGTGGGCGGAGGCTTCCGCAGAGCCAGGCCTTCAATTATCTGTTTGAGTTCGGCCGTCAACTCGCGTTGAGAATCGCGATCGCTTCGCGCGCGACGGGCTAACCCCGCCAAACCGGAATCCCGATAATGTGCCACCCATCTCTTCACGGTCCGCAAAGGAATGCCATGATGCCGGGCCACTTCTGCCGGCAGCGCGCCCCCTTCCACGCATGGTAGGATGATTCCATAGCGTTTCATTGCCTCTGCTCGCTCAGTCTCCGAGAGGGCAGAAAGCGGCCTCGGGTCTTGATACTTATCGTTCATCGAAACCTCCGGTAGACAAAAAAGATTACTCATTTCTGTCCCGGTGCGAGTGCAAAATATTAGGTCTGCCTCTCCCAGCTTTTTATTGTTTACGACCCGCTTATCTCGCAGTAGGTAGAACCCTTGTATTTACAGGTAATTGAGAAGATCAATGGATTTTAGGACAACTTGGATTCTGCTGAGAGGCACTTCCCTGCTTTCAAGAGGTTAATTCCGATAATTGCGTTTTCCGGATATAAACCTGGAAAATGTCAGATTGCCGGAGTATCATTTTCGCTGGCTGGCAGGTGAAATTCGCCGCTAAATCGCTTTGATTTTGATCGATGGAGAGCCTGATGCCCGCAAAGGACCCAATGATCGTCTCGACGCCCGCTTCGCCGGCCTCGCCCGGTCAAGCGTTCGCCCGACCGGTCCGCTTTGAACTCCCGAAGGCCCGGAACTTTATTGAGAAGTCCCTCCCGGAGGATACCCGCAGGGCTTATACCCGCGCG
>Ga0081539_10006456_pt1 | contig 11239 bp, 6 predicted proteins | sample TabmetS4T2R2_FD_71023 | JGI IMG/M metagenome (GOLD analysis project Ga0081539, IMG submission 71023) | Tabebuia heterophylla rhizosphere microbial communities from the University of Puerto Rico - S4T2R2 | ecosystem: Host-associated > Plants > Roots > Rhizosphere ... | reverse complement strand
CACGTCACCGCCTATCTCGCCGGGCAGTTGTGGAAAGGCTGGACGTTCACCAACAGCGAGCGCACGGGATACGAGCAAATGCGCCATGCTCGCCCTCGTATCGAAGCCTGGATTTTGACCCGGCTGCGCGGCAACTTCTCCGAGTGGGACTCCAATGCCTATATGACGCTCGACGCCTTCGCTATGCTGGCGTTGGTCGAATTTGCGGTCAGCGCACGCCTGCGCGAAATGGCGACGACGCTGCTGCACAAGCTCTTTTTCCTGCTCGCCTGCCAATCGTTTCGCGGCGCGCACGGCAGCACGCACGGGCGCTGCTACGTGACCGGGCTGAAATCGTCGCGCGTCGAAAACACGTCGTCGTTACAGCGCATCGCCTGGGGCATGGGCATCCTCAACGGCGAAACCCGCGCAACCGGCTTGCTGGCACTGGCGCAAAAGTATCGTGTGCCGGAAATTTTGCAGCGCATCGGCGCGGACGTGGAGAGCGTCATCACCACACGCGCGCGTTCCCGCGCCGCCTTCCGCCCGCAGTTCGATATGCGCGGCGACCAATGGGATGTGACCACGCTCACCTACCGCACGCCGGACGTGATGCTCTCCGCCGCGCTAGATTACCGCCCCGGTGAGTTCGGCATTCAGGAGCACCTGTGGCAGGCGACCCTTGGACCCGAAGCCGTTGTCTTCACGACCTACCCTGGCAACAGTCAGGAGCACGGCAACGCCCGCCCAAATTTCTGGGCAGGTTCGGCACGCCTGCCGCGTGTGGGCATGGTCGACCAGACCGTGATCTGCCTCTACCAGCTTGATCCGCTGGTCGGCTTGGGCTTCAGCCACGCCTACTTCCCTACCGCCATGTTCGACGAGTATGTAATCGACGGACAATGGGCGTTTGCGCGTAGTGGCGAGGGCTACATTGCGCTGTGGGGCGACGGGGCACTCGTGCTGACCGAACGCGGTCGCCACGCGGGTCAGGAACTCCGCAGCAGCAGCGCGGGCGAGGCCTGGCTCTGCCACGTGGGACGCGCCGCCGAGGATGGCGATTTCGCCGTCTTCCGCGCCAAAGTTATGCACAATCAGCCACAGGTGAACGCTGGCGTTGTTCAGTGGATGACACCAGAGGGTAAAACCGTCGCTTTCGGCTGGACAGGCGCGCTCACAGTAAATGGCGCAGCCGAAAATTGGGATTACCCACACTACGCCAATGACTACACGCAAACACCGCTCGACGCAGACACCATGACGATCCGCTTTGGCGACGACTCACTCACGCTCGATTTGGCGCACGGGCACAGCGATGTATCGCACGTCTCTTAACACAAAATCAGTTGCGCGGCGCGCGGGGAAATGCCATAATCTCGCGCAACTAGTACGGACTGTAATATTTGCTGAACATGCAACCCGTTCTCTTGAATAGAGAACGCCCATTCGTAGGTTCGCCTCTCGATGCTAAGTGACAAGGAGGATTCGGCGGAGAGCGCAGGTTCGTTTTTGTAACAATAACTACTAGCTAGAGGAGATTTTAGAACGATGAAGAAGTTTAGTGTACTCTTACTCTTTGCGCTGCTGGTCATGAGTCTCTCGGCGGTTCAGGCGCAAGACCCGGTTGAACTGCGCGTCACCTGGTACGACGACGGCAACGAAGGCTCCGTCCTGCGCGACCAGCTCGACGCATTTGAAGCCGAAAACCCGGACATCACCGTCGTGATCGACACGGTGGACTATGCCCAGGGCATCCAGCAGACGTTGCCCGTGCAAATTCAGGCTGGCGAAGGTCCCGACATGGCGCGTATCACTGCCTTCACCGGGCTGACCGATTACTACCTGAACATGCGCGATCTCGTTTCTGATCCCGAATACTGGGATGAGAGCTTCCCAGAAGTCGTCATGAACGCCATGCGTCCCGAAGGTGACGAGAATGGTCTATACGGCTTCCCCAACCAGTTCACCATCACCGGACCATATATCAACCGCACGCTGTTCGAGCAGGCGGGCATTGAAGTGCCCAGCGACACCAACGACGCCGTGACTTGGGAAGAGTGGACAGAAGTCGCCCGGCAGGTCGCCGAAGCCACCGAAACGCCCTATGCTATCGCCATTGATCGTTCCGGTCACCGCGTCGCGGGTCCTGCCATCAGCGACGGCGCGACTTTCTTCGACGCCGATGGCAACGTCACGATTGACTCGGAAGGCTTCCGTCAGTTCGCCGAGACGATGATCGGCTGGCACACGGATAGCATCACCCCGGCGGAAGTGTGGGTCGGCAACGCTGGCAGCTACGCCGCCGCTGCGGACTTCTTCATCAACGGGCAGTTGGTCTTCTACATGTCCGGTAGCTGGCAAATCGGCAACTTCGCCACCAACATTGGCGACGCCTTCGACTGGGAAGCCGTCCCGAACCCGACTGGCCCTGGCGGCAGCACCGGGATGCCCGGTGGCTCAGTCATGGTCGCGCTCAAGGACACCGAGCACCCTGAAGAAGTCGCCCGCGTCATGGATTACCTCGTCCAGCATGACGTTCAGGCAGATTTCGCCGCGCGGACGCTCTTCATCCCCGGTCACCTCGGTTTGGCGGAAGAAGGCGTCGAGTACGAGACCGACAGCGAAAGCGCGACTCAGTCGCTCAACATGTTCCTGTCGCAGCTTCCGACCATCGCTGACCAAGCCTATCAGTTGAACTTCCATCCGCAGAACAGCGCGATTTTCAACGCGATCCGTGACCGTCTTGGTCAGGTGCTCACCGGCGAACTCACGCTGGATGATGCCATCGTTCGTATGCAGGAAGACGTGGATACGGCGTTGGCTGCGGTAGCCAGCTAATGCATCCTTTCGGGGCGAGGCAGTTAGCTTTGTGGCTGCTTCGCCCTTCTGCTTTCCCAGCCCAACTAACCGTCAACCCTGCACAAATGAGGTGGAGCGAACGCCCTGTCCGCCACACGCATCAGCCGAATTCGTTTTCGGCAGTGAAGTAACCTATCCATGACGATTGTCTCCCAAATTTCTCAGGGCATCGGTCACAGCCTGTCACGCGCCGTCAGTGCGGTGGTCTCCCTGTTCGACATTGTGCTGGAGCCGCTTCAACGACGCTTTGGCACGCAGCGCATGGCGTATTTCTTCGTACTGCCCAACCTGCTCATCTTCGGCATCTTCATCCTGCTACCCATGCTGCTGAACGTCTACTACGCCTTCACAGGCGGCACGCGCCTTTTCCCGCAGGATCGCCCGTTCGTCGGTGGGCAGAACTTCCAAACGATTTTTGCCTGCACCAATTACCTCGACCCGAACACCTGCCGCGAAGATATTTTCTGGCGCGCCGTCTCCAACACCTTTGGCTTTGTCATCTTCCAGGTCGGCGGCATGGTGCTCGTCGCTCTGATCACTGCGCTCATCCTCAACCGCCGCATTCGCCTGCGCGGGTTTTTCCGCAGTGTGTTTTTCTACCCGGTGCTGCTCTCACCTGTGGTCGTCGGCTTAATCTGGAAGTGGATTTTGCAGCGTGATGGGATGCTCAACGCCATCGTTGTCGCGCTCGGCGGCGAACGCCTGCCCTTCCTACTCAATGCGGATTGGGCGCGCATCTGGGTGATCCTCGTCAGCATCTGGGCGCAGATGGGCTTTTATACGTTGATTCTGCTCGCAGGCTTGCAGTCGATCCCCAGCGAACTCTACGAAGCGGGCGAAATCGACGGCACCAACGCCTGGACAGGCTTCCGCTTCATCACTCTGCCGCTGCTCGTGCCGACGCTGCTGGTGGTGACGGTACTTTCGGTCATTCGCGCGGTGCAGGTCTTCGACCAATCCTACGTCCTCACCGGCGGCGGACCTGGTACAGCGACGACTTATATGGTTCAGTACATTTACAGCACCGGCTTCGACCCTGGCGCGCCGCAGTATGGATTGGCGGCTGCCGCCTCACTGATCCTCGCCGCTGCGCTGCTCGTCCTCACGCTCGGTCAGCTTCGTCTGAACCGCGATAATCCGTAGGCATTGGAGACCGTTTCGTGACCACCGTGCTCAATTTTCTCACCCGCACACAGGGCGGCAAGCGCCTCGCCAGAGCCGACGTGCTGACCTACCTCTACCTCACGTTCAGCACGCTGATTATGTTCGGTCCGGTCATCTGGCTGATCCTGTCGTCATTCAAGCCACAGAATCAGTTGATCCAGTTCCCGCCCACCCTACTCCCCTACCGCCAGGAAACGGTGATGGTCGAGGGCTACGACCAGCCGCTTGAACTTTACGACGTGACGATGGAAGATGGGAGCGTTCGGCGGCTGGCGCAGGTGCGGCGGGTGGGCATCGAAGCGCAGATGGTTGACCCGGCGAACCCTGGCGAGATCATTTCCATCAACATCAACCAGCGCGCCGCCGTCCAGGCGATCTACTTCGACTTTTCCAACTATTCGCGCGGGGTTGCGACCTTCGACTTCTGGACGTACCTGCGCAACAGCGTCTCGGTCACGCTGGTGGCGACGCTGCTCACCCTGCTCATCAACAGCATGGCGGCGTTCGGCTTGAGCAAGTATCAGTTCAGGGGGCGCAACGCCATCTTCCTGATCATCGTCAGCACGCTGATGATTCCGCTGCCCGTCATCCTGATTCCGGTATTTCTGGTCATCACCGAAGTCGGCTGGAACAACAACCTGCTGGGGGTGATTGTGCCTGCCGCTGCCACACCAACGGGGGTGTTCCTGCTGCGGCAGTATATGCTGACCATCCCGGACGAGCTGCTGGATTCGGCGCGGATTGACGGGGCAAGCGAGTGGCGCATCTACTGGCAGATCATCCTGCCACTGGCGACCCCCGCGCTGGCGGTGCTGGCGATTTTCTCGGTGATGTGGCGCTGGAACGACTTCCTGTGGCCACTGATCGTGCTGAGCCGCAAGGAACTGTTCACGCTGCCAGTGGCGCTCAACTCGTTTCAGGGGGAGTTCAATACGCAGTGGGATTTGGTGCTGGCGATGACCGTGCTGACGCTGCTGCCGATTACGGTGGTGTTCGCTTTCCTGCAACGCTACATCACACAGGGCATCGCAACAACCGGGATGAAGTAGGTTCACCGATTCGGTGCGCGCCGCCTGTAAAATTTATTTGTGTTCAAAAAAGACTCTTGCGCGGCGCGCGCCTTCGCTGGCTGGGAAATATGGCAAAACGCGGGCTGGCAGTAGTGGTAGCCCCTTTCCGCTCCGGTGTATTCGCGTTCCGAAATCTGCTCACCACACTACGCTCCGAATTAAGTGCCTTTGCACAGGAGCGATCTACGCTGTGAGTGATATGACGGTGGACGCGCCGAGCAGAGGAACACTACCAGACGTTCAGCCGTTGATTTTGCGTTTGAACCATGCAATCGTGCCGCTCCACGAGAGACGTTGAAGCTCACCTTCCGGGTGAGCAAGCCGCCCCGCCTTGCAGCTTATGCGACACATAGTGTCGAAGGTCAACAAGGGTGGCTCGTGGATGGTCGTTCATCATGTAGGGCTGGAGGCATTTTGCGACCTTTCAACCTGAGTACATTGTAGAACAAAAGTTCTAAACTTGTCAAGCAATTTGCAGAAAAAGTGGACATTTGTGTCGGTTTGAGGGGAAAAGCGGAACAGAATTGACCTCGCCCCCTACCCCTCTCCACTTTGTAGAGAGGGGAGAAAAGTAGGCGCAGTGCTGTGCATCAAAATTGTCACAACGGGATTGAAGTGGGTTTTATGTTACCTTCACGTCTTGACCATCCGAGCCGTTTTCCAAGTATATGGTGAACAGCAGACTCTCATACGGAAGTTCATAACCGTTGTGCAAACGTTCTGCCTTTGCGACACCATTTTCATCCACGCTTAGGCGCAATTCTGTATAACCGCCGCGCTGGTAGTGAAGGCTCAGACCATCATCCTCGATTAGCATCCCCTGCGCAGTAGAACGCGCATAAACATAAATGTGAGGTGTTTTCCATCCATGAGCCTCAGTCATCGGAATGATGCTTCCGTCGCGCAAGAACAGCGGAATGTAATCGAGCGGCGTATGAACTTCGATCTCCTGACCGCCCTCATACCATTTATTCGTGTGCATGTCGCACCACCATGTGCCAGCGGGCAAGTAAACGCGGCGGGTGCGCGCGCCGGGTTCGAGAACTGAGGCGACGAGCAGGTGCGAACCGAGCATGAAGTCGAACGACTCGGTGTGGCAGCGCGGGTCGTCGGGAAATTCGTACACCATCGGACGAATGATGGGATGTCCAGTGCGGTGCGCCTCATGAAACAGGGTGTAGAGGTAGGGCTGCAAAGCATAGCGGAACTTGATCCAGTTGCGGATGATGGGCAGGATTTCGGGGTACATCCAGGGTTCGTTGACGGTGCCATCGGTGTTCCACGAGTGGATGGTGAAGCGGGGGTGGAAAATGCCATTCTGCACCCAGCGGACGAACAGTTCGGGGTCGGGCGCGGGACCGTGAAAGCCGCCTACGTCGTGCCCGGTGTTCGGCGCGCCGGATAAGCCCATACCCAGCCCCATCGGAATGTTGTAGCGCAGCGTGTTCCACGAGGTCGCGTTATCGCCTGACCAGCTTTGCGCGTACCGCTGGATGCCGGGGCAGCCGGAGCGCGAAAGCACAAACGGGCGCTCGTTCGGCTTGTGCTCCTGCGTGGCTTCGTAGGAGGCGCGTGCCATTTGCAGGGTTTGCAGCGAGCGCGCCTGCCCCAACGGGATTTCCGAGCCATAGCCCGCACAGCGCGCGCCGTCATTCCAGATTTCGAACTCGTTGTTGTCGTTCCACGCCGCATCCACGCCGTATTCCAGCAGCGCGGTTTTGAGCTGCGTTTTCCACCAGTCGTAGCCCGCCTGACTGGTGAAGTCCACATAGCTGCCCTCGCCGCTTTCAAACGCGCCGCCGCTCCAGAAACGACACAGCGCAGGCTCGTCCGTAGCGGAGTCCTTGATCAGCCCACCGCTGGCGCGCAGCTTTTCGTATTCCGGGTGCTGCTTGAGCAGGTGCGGCTTGATGTTCGCCGCCAGTCGAATACCCGCGTCGTGGAAATGCTGTGTCATGGCGTGCGGGTCAGGGATGCGCTGCTTGTTCCACGTGAAGACGAAGCGCGTGCCCTGCGCGTCGGTGCCGTAGCCGGACGAGAGGTGGAACATATCGCAGGGGATGTCATGCTGCTTGCATAAATCCACGAACTGCTTGAGCTGCTCCTGCGCGTCCGGCGCTTCGGTGTATTTCATAGTCGAGCCGAGGTAACCGAGCGACCAGCGCGGGGGCAAAGCGGGGCGTCCGGTGAGCTTGGTGAATTTCTCGACCACCGCTTCAATGCTCGGTCCGTAAATCAGCGTGTAGTCGAGGTCGCCCGCCTCCGCCATGTAATAGCGGTAGTAGCCCCAGAAGGCGTCAATCTCCTTGCCCATGTCGAAGACGGTGGTCGAGAGGTTGTCGTAGAACAGCCCGTAGGCGATTTTGAGCGATGGAATGTAGGTGATGTAGAACGGGAAGTGCTTGTAGAGCGGGTCGCCGGTTTCGGCGTTGTAGCCGAGCGCGTCTACGTTGATCATGCGGAAGCGCATCCCGCGCTTGTCGAGCGTACCCGCGCGTTCGCCGAAGCCGTAATAGTATTCGTCGGGGCGCTGTTCGAGGTAGTGGTAAACCGCCTGCCCCGCTGCGTCGTATGGGTAGGCGCGGCGCTTCAAATCCGCCGCAAAACGATTATTCTGTGCGTCAAACCATTCGAGGCGAAAGTCGTCGTCGAGGTTGATTTTCAACGCAAGCTGCTCCGTCCGCACCGTCAGCGTGTTTTCGCCCGCTTCCGTTTGGTAGGTAGGCAGCGCGAACCCGGACAGATCATCCCGCGATGTGCCTTCGAGCGGCATCTCGCCATCTTTGCCGAGCACCATCCACGTCCGGTCAAGCCGCGCTTTGCCGTCGGGGTAATGGCGCACGCGGATCAAATCGTGATCCAGCACGTCGATGCGGAACTGTTCCCCGCGCGAGCCGCTGAAATGCAGGGGTTGATAAAGAATAGGGGTAACGGCTTGCGGCGTGACAATTTTCATAACGTTCCACCCGTTGATGCCAGGAAGTACACTTGTCTATATACTTAATGCCAAAGTGATGATTCTCATCATTATCGCGTTTCGGCAGCAAGATTGCGAAAGTGAAACACGCATGGTTGAAATTCGCTCCCCTCATTTAGACGGCGCGGAAGTCTCGTGGTTCGCGCCGATTTGCAGCGACGATTACGAATTCCTCGGCGTGCCCGATAACACGCTGAAAAGCACGTTCGCACATACGTCGGAAATTTTGCTCACGGCGGACAAGCTGGGCTACCGGAATATCCTGTGTCCGTCGTCGTATCAGGTTGGGCAGGACACGCTGACGTTCGCCTCGGCGGTTGCGCCAATGACGCAGAACATCAACCTGCTGACAGCGGTGCGCTGCGGCGAACTGCATCCGCCTATGCTAGCGCGGACGATTGCCACGCTCGACCATATTTTGCAGGGGCGGCTGACGATCAACATCATCTCGTCGGATATGCCCGGCGAGCAGATGAGTTCGGAAGACCGCTACCAGCGTTCCCGCGAGGTGATCGAGATTCTCAAGCAGGCGTGGACGCAGGACGCAATTGAGTTCAAGGGGCAGTTCTACGACCTGAAGCTGGACAGCACTGAGCCGGTGAAGCCTTACCAGCAGAACGGCGGTCCGCTGCTGTACTTTGGCGGCTACAGCGACCCCGGCAAAGACTTGTGCGCCGAACACTGCGACGTATACCTGATGTGGCCCGACACCGAAGAAAACCTGCTCGGTCATATGGAAGACGTGAGCCAGCGCGCCGCAGCCTACGGGCGCAAGGTGGATTATGGGCTGCGGATTCACATGATTGTGCGCGAAACCGAAGCCGAAGCGAAAGCAGCGGCGCAGCGGCTGGTGTCGCGGCTGGATGACATCTACGGCGCGGAAATTCGCAACCGGGCGCAGGACGCCAAAACGCTCGGCGTGGCGTTACAGGCGCAGGCGCGCGAACGCTCGGACGAGGAAGGCTTCGTCGAGCCGCTGGTGTGGACGGGCATCGGGCGGGCGCGTTCCGGCTGCGGCGCGGCGCTGGTGGGCGACCCGGATCAAATCCTCGCCAAAATTCAGCGGTATATGGACATGGGAATGCGCAGCTTCATCTTCAGCGGCTATCCGCATTTGGACGAATGCAAGCTGTTCGCGGAGTACGTACTGCCGAAGCTGAAGACCGTCTCGCTGCCGCAGGAGCAGGGACGCATTCCGGCTTCCACGCCTGCGACGCCGCTCGGTGTTGGGCAGCGTCACTAAGCGAAGCCATGACTAACGAACACCGTTCGCGTGAACATCGCACCAAAGCCTTCACGCTCAACCCGGACTTCAGCTACCTGCCGGATGAGGACCGCTATCTGCTTTCGCGCGGCACGCCGCGCTACAGGTTCAACGTGATCGGCACGGGCGTGAACGGGCAGGAGCACATCCGCGTGACGCACCTCGAAGGGCGCGCCACCGTACACGGCGTCTACGATCCAAATCCGCGCAGCGTCGAAGGCGCACAGGCAACCCACGCGAAGTACGCGCCGGGTGCGCCGCCGCTGGTCGTCTACGACTCGCTCGAAGCGGCGTGCAGCGACCCGAACGCCGACGCGCTGATCATCTCGACGCCGAACTACACACACTTGCCTGTGCTGGAAGTGGCGCTGAAATCCGGCAAGCACATTTTGCTCGAAAAACCGATTGCAACCACCATCCGCGACGCCTACACCATCACCCAGCTTGCCGAAGCGCATCCCGCCGTGTTCCAGTTGGGGCTGCAATACCGCTACAAGGCGCAGTATAGCGAGGCGATCTACGAGGCGCTGACGCGGCAAACGCTTGGCGAAATCAAGCTGATTGGGATGCAGGAGCACCGCATTCCGTTTCTGGACAAAGTGAACCAGTGGAACAAGTTCGCGCGCTACTCCGGCAACACGCTGGTGGAAAAGTGCTGCCACTACTTCGACCTGCTCAACCTCTTCGCCCAGTCCCGCCCTGAGACGGTGTATGCATCGGGCAGCATGGCAGTCAACTTCAAGGAGTTTGAGTACAACGGGGCGAAGTCGGACATCCTCGATAACGCGCTCGTCATCATCGACTATGAAAATGGCGTGCGCGCCAGCTTCAACCTGTGTATGTTCACGCCCATGCTCTATGAAGAACTGGTGATCGTCGGCGATGAGGGGTGGCTGAAGGCGTGGGAGCAGCAGGATTTCCTCGCGGGCGGTGAAGGTGAATGCCACCTCGAAATCCTTGGCGGCGAGCACAAGCCCTCGCGCAAGACCGAGCCGCGCTATCCGGCGCTGATCGAGCACAGCGGGCACAACGGCGCGACCTACTATGAGCACGTGCATTTCGTGGACAGGCTGGAAGGGCAGGCGCGCCCCACCGCCACGCCGATGCAGGGGTTGTGGTCGGTCATCGTCGCCGTCGCCGCGCAGGAGTCGATCAAGCGCGGGCAGATGGTGAATGTGAATGAGCTACTGCGGGAAGAAGCCATCGACTTGTAAATTGCCGCCGAGGGTTTAAACCCTCGGCTACAGAAAATAAGCGACCCACTGAAGGGACGCCTCGCTTTTTGCTGCTCGCCATAGCGTTGCTTTCAGCACACCGGTTGGAACCACCCTAAATAGTCTTCAGAACTGTTTGAGCGACCCCTTTAGTGGGTCGCCACGCATTTTCTAGTAAGGGGTTTGAACCCCTCGTGTCTTAATTACTGCCCCATCCCGCAACTGCATCAACCGCATCACATCCGTAGCCTGCCGCGTCCTCGCCGCCGCATAATCCAGCGTCGTTAGCTTGCGGTTACGCATCAGCCATTTTCCATCCACCATCGTATCGGTCACGTGCAGTCCGTTCACGCTGTAAACTAGGGCGGTAAACACCTGGTTCGTCGGCAGCGGTGCCCAACCGATTTCGGATTGATCGAGCAAAATCAGGTCGGCTTTCTTGCCCACTTCCAGCGATCCGATCTGGTCAGCCAGCCCTAGCGCCTTCGCGCCGCCTGCCGTCGCCATGTCCAGCACCTCGCGGGCGCTCAACGCGCCGGGTCGCCCTTCGCGGAAGCTCGCCAGCTTCGCCAGCGTGCGCATTTCCAGAAACAGGTCGTAGTCATTGTTGTTGCACACATTGTCCGTGCCAATCGCCACGTTAATGCCCGCCGCGCGCATCCCCCCCACCGGCGCAGCAGCCGCACCTGCCCGCATAGAGGCGCTGGCGCAG
>Ga0081539_10006455_pt1 | contig 11240 bp, 13 predicted proteins | sample TabmetS4T2R2_FD_71023 | JGI IMG/M metagenome (GOLD analysis project Ga0081539, IMG submission 71023) | Tabebuia heterophylla rhizosphere microbial communities from the University of Puerto Rico - S4T2R2 | ecosystem: Host-associated > Plants > Roots > Rhizosphere ... | reverse complement strand
GCAAACGTCCCTGCACTTCGGGTTGCACAATACCCTACAAAAGAAAAACTCCTGATTCAATGTCTTATCCCTCACGAACGTCAAATAAACCTATCACTCGCTGGCAGGCTCCGGCGTTAGCTCTGGCATAACAAACTGCACGCTGTCCAGTATCGCCTGAAGTTCTGCTGGAGCAGTGCCGTCCATCGCCGTGATCGGCTCGGTGTAAGCGTAAAAGACAAAGTTGAGGTTGAACTGGCGCAGCCCAGCGAACCAGCCGCGAGTATCGGCAAGCTGTGGGCAGTCCACCGACGCGAACTGCGTGCCGACCGCCTGCATCCCGCCAACGCTGTAGTTGCGCCGCAAATCCGTGCCGACGTTGCATCCCGCTTCAAAAATCGCTAGCCGCAGCAAGCGGGTGCCATCCATCCAGACATCTGGCTCCAGCGCGTTGATGTTGACCAGGTTCGGGAAGCCCCAGAGCAGCACAATCGTGCCTGTCCCGCCCGTTACGGGACCCTGATAGAATGCGAACGGGATCGGTCGGATTCCGTCGATGTCTTGCAGCACGAGCGCGTCATAGGCAAACGACCAGCCCTCCGGCAGCGAGATCGTGAGCGGTGGCTCGACGGCTTGATGTGAAAGTGGGTCAATTTGAAGGACATCAACTTCAGTCGCCTCTGGCGTCACTTCCGCCTCGACCGCGCTTTGGGTTGCGAGTTGGTTGTTGGCATCCTGCACGATCAGGTCAATCGTAAATTCGAGGCTTTCGTTATCGGTCAGCGATGGGCTATTGTTGACCAGCACGTAAGGTGTCGCCGTAAAGTTCGCTTCGTTTTCGACGGCGCGCTGAGCGTCACTGAGGATCACGTCTGGACCATCGCTCGCATTACACTCCGCCCACTGCCCCTCAGTCGCACCAAGATTCAGTGCGCCTTGCAGTAAAAGCTCGCCCGTGAATGCCTCATCACCCGATGCGCTCTGCGAAGCAAAAAGCTGATCAATATACTGCCAGAAAACATTCTGCTCTTGGGCACAAACTGCCGCACGCGCAGCACCACGCCCGCCGGGGATCGTCCCCACGCCGAACAGGGGGATAAATGTCAACCGCACTTCGCCATTCCGCACGCGCTGGATGAGCGCCTCGGAACTATCCGCCCAGAATGCGCCCGACGCCGGATCGTCAAATGCGGCGTAGACTTTTACATCGACCAGCGCGCTTGGGTAGCCAAGTTGCGGAAACCCTTCGAAAGACTGGCTTTGCGGCAAGTTTTCGTAACGGTTCGCAGGCTGGGCGCTTAGCGGTAGCACGTACAGCAAAATGACCAGGAAAACGGCACAGCGCGTCCCCCAAATCCGGCGCAATTGGGTTGCAATCATTATCTTTACCTTCAGTTGACCTTCACCAGTTCAATTCTACCTTACGCCGCCAGTAGCGCAGAATAAGCGCACCACCCGGCACCGCCGCCGTCAGCCGGTAGAGCAAATCCCAGTCGTCATCCGCCAGCACATGCCTAATCAGCACGCCGCCTGCATAAACCAGTGCCCCACCAACCATGCCCAAGAGCGGATGTAAGCCTCCCAGCATTAACATCGCTAGTACCGTCACAAACACTACGCCTACCAGCCGCATTAAACGAGGAAGAAGTAGATTGAGGTTGAAGCGGAAATCCCCCGTAACCACCAGCAGAATCAGCAGTTCTGCCAGCACAGTCGCGGTTGCCGCACCAATTACGCCGATGCGGGGCAGCAGAAGCAGGCTGAGCGCCAGCTTGAGCGCCAGCCCACCGACGCGGATCGCTACATAGCGTCGCTGGCGGTTCTGCGTCATAAACGCCTGCGCGAACACGTTGACGATCATCGTCACCACTGCGTACCAGATCAGCACTTGCAGTACAGGCGCGACTTCTATGTAATTCATGCCAAACAGCGGCACGGTGATGTCCGCCGCGAACAGGCTGAAAACTAACCCAATCGGCACACCGACCAACAGCGTGAAAAACACCAGCTTTTCGACCATGAAGCGAAAAACGGTATCCTGTCCTTCCCCACGATACACCCGCGCCATCATCGGATACACCGCGATCAAAATCGTCGTGCTGAGAATATCAACTACCCCGGCAATGATCACCTGCGCGGCGGTGAGATGACTGGTATCCGCCAGGGTCAGCATCCCAGACGTAAGCAATCGGTCAATTTGGATATAAGTCATGTTGATGAACGCCGCCAATGCCAGCGGCGCGCTGTTGATCAGCAGTACCCGCGCCAACGAGCGATCAACTGGGAACTGAGGGCGCACGCCAGTACGCCGAAGCAGAAACCAGAGCGTAATCGAGCGTCCGATGCCGCTGATAATCGTAGCGGCGTAAACGCCGAGCAGCCCGTAGCCTGCCCATAATGCCAGCCCTGCTAACCCGATGCGAATGAAAATCTGCGCGACTTCGACAACCGAAATCGTGACCATTTTTTCCTGCGCCAGCAGTTGGTCGTAAGAAAGGTTGCCAACCATGTCGATGAATAGACTCAATCCAGCGATACCCACAAACGCGCGCACCACATCGTCGTAGCCTTGCGCCGCGAGGTTGATGCCAACATAGGCAACCAGTGCCAGCACCGTCTGGATGACCAGCACCGCTGATAAATACCGCCCGGACAAATCTGGACGGCGTGCCACATCGCGGATGACGATCATGCTCATGCTGAATGCCATGATGGTTACACCAATGGCGTAGAGCGAGCCTGCTGTTCCATAAATGCCGAACAGGGTCTCGCCAAGAGCGCGCGTAAGGATAAGCTGCCAGCCGAATTGCGCGCCGCTGCTTAAAATGCGCGCGACGGCAATGGCTCCCGCGTTACGGGCAGCACGCCGCGCTTCAGCGCCTGTGAGAACTGTTTCTGTCGTCATGGCTGCAACTATAACCGTGCGCCGAGCACTTCGCCACGAGGCTAGTGATGGCTACGGCTGGCGCGTATCCACCCGCGATGCACGGCGCGCGCTTCCTCGACGGCAACGAAGGCATCAGCATGGGTCTCTCGAATGACAGCGAGCAACTTGCCTACTTCCCGGTTGCTCACCACCGAGCGAAGCATCTTTACTTCGCCATCTTTGCCCTGCCCAACCGTCACGGTGCAGCCATAGCCGTGCCCACGCAGTGCCGCCGCAATATCGTGTCCTTTATCAGCAGTAATGACATTGACGGTCATAAAACTGGTGATGAAACGCCGCTCAATCACCATACCAACGTAATTCCCAACCGAAAATCCGCCGCAGTAAGCAACCAGGTTCATCACGTTATTCAGGTCGGTTGCAACTGCTGAAATTGTGACGGCGAACAGGAATGCTTCGAGGAAGCCCAAAGCCGCCGCCAGAAGCTTTTGCTGCCTTGTGACAATCACTAAACGCACCGTACCTACCGCTGTGTTCAGAATGCGCAATGCAAATAACAGCCCCGCTAAGAGCAGCGCATCCCGCGATAGGTCTAAAACCATTTATGCCTCTTAGAGGGATGAGTAATCCCAGGAATTATTTACAAAAATCCAGTTTAACTCATGATAGCACCACAAGCATAAGGCAGTTCGTTAGGCTATCTATAACCACTTGAAAAGTTAGCGGCGCACTACGGTTTCGTAAACCTGCTCCAGCCGTCCCGCCGCTGCTTCCCACGTAAATTGTTCGCGCACCAGCCGCTGCGCTGCCGCGCTCATCTGTGTACGTCTGGGTGCGTCCGTTAGCAGTGCACGCAGCGACCTTGCCAGCGGTTCGATCTCCGGTTCGACGATCAATCCTGCGCCTGCATCAGCGGCTTCCGGCAGGTTACAGCCAGGAGACAAAATTACAGGCAACCCCGCCGCCAGCGCCTCCAGCGCCGCCATCGACAAGCCTTCACCTGTCGCGGGCAGGCAAAACATGTCCGCTGCCGCCAGCGCCCCCAGCCGTTCCGCCCCGGCGAGGTAGCCTGTGACGAGTACGCGCTCGTCCAGCAAAGGTTGAAGCAAAACTAGCATCCCTTCATCCGGTCCGGCAAGCACGAGCCGCGCATTTGGTACATTTGCCTGCTTAAAGGCGCGAACCAAAACGTCGACGCCCTTACGGGCATGCAACCGTCCCAAAAACAGGCAGACTGAGGCATCCTCCAATCCATAACGTACGCGAAAGGCTTCACGCCCCGTCAGATTGGCGAACTCATCCGCATTGACGCCATTGGGCACAACCCTGAAGCACACGTTTGCTACGTCAACGCCCAACTGTTCCCATGCCGCCCGCGCTTCGTCTACCTCCTGTGCAGTCAAGCCAACCACCGCCGCAAAGCGCCGCGCCAGTGCTGGCGAAAGCAGTCGATCCCATGCCGACTTGAGTGCACTGCGCCCGGTCGCTAGCGTGAGGGTGCCGTGCGGCGAAAGCACCATCGGTGCTCCCAACCGCGCAGCGACAGGCGTGACCAGCAGATTTTCTGCCGTGCGAAATTCGTGGACATGGAGAACGTCGGCATCCGCCAGTAAGTCAGCCGCAATTCTTCCCATGCCCAACGGCGTTGAGAGGTTGAGCCTCCCTCGCAGAATTGTTGAGCGATTGCGCGCACGGATAACACGCACACCATCCTGCACAGCATCGAGTGCGCCTGTATAGCGTTCGGTCTGGCTGAGTACGTCAGTTGTCAGGACAGTGACGGTGTGCCCCCGCGACGCCAGCGTCCGCACCATACCCTCAACTGCGCGCGTCACACCGCCAAAAGCGTAGGCAGGGGCATAATACGGCGTCAGGTGAACAATCTTCAAGAGGCAACCAGTGGTAAATAGGCTTGCACATTAAAACTGGATTCGAGCGTTTCCGGCTTGGTGGGGTCATCATAGTGAGCAGCAAAGTAAGCACGCACAGCAGCTAAGCCTCGCTCGACCTGTTCGTCCGTCATGCGCCATGTACTGGAAAAGTAACGCTGCTCCATACTGTTGTAAAAATCCTGGGGCGAACGCTGAATAGTGAAGTGGTGCGTGTGAACAGCACCTAGCTCGCGCCAGCCATTGTCCGCAAGAAAATTGATCCGCGCATCCGGCGCAACCGCGCCTTTCGTCTCACGCGCTTCTCCGGTTGCCTCCTGCCAGACTCTTTGCAATTCGTCCAACAGCAAGCGTCCGTTCCAGCCGTGCAACAGTGGCGCGTTTGGGCGCAAAACGCGGCTGACTTCGCTCAGTACGTCGCGCCAGCCGGGAATGAGATGAAAAATATGAACGGCGACCACCGCATCGAAAGCAGCATCGGCAAAGGGCAAGCGAGTCGCATCCCCCTGAAGGGGATAGATAGGCTCATTGGTGCGCTTGGCAAGCAGCCGATCCAGCATTGGAAGCGCAAGATCAATGCCATAGTAGGCATGTATGTGTGGTGCGACTGGCAGTGCGATTCTACCCGTGCCGATGCCTATCTCCAGAACGCGGTTGGCAGCCGTCAAACCGCCTGCTTCTACGATCAGCGCACCAACGTCCTGCTCAACGCCCGCAGGAAACCCGCGCGTTCGGTCATAGTAGTCGGCGGCACGGTCGAACGCCACTGATTCGTTTGGCATTGCGAATACTCCCAACCTATCCTTTGGTTGATGCCGGGAATTTTGCAGCCAAACCAGGGCGAAACGCAAAAAGCCATTATGAACGCAAAAGGGCAGCCACAACCGATAGCTGCCCTTTGACATGAAAACTTAAATGCGATATTGCGTATATTTATTCCGCTTCCTGGAGTTTTTCCAGCGCGCGACCTGCTAGCCAGGTTCCGGTATCTGCCGGATCAGGACCGACAAACGGTCCACCGAGCGATAAGCCGCAGCTATCCGCGCCAATCGCCTCGACGGAAGTACCCAACCCAAAGATGTACACATCATCGCCTAGATCAAAGGCGAGGTTGATTGCACGTCCGTTTATCTGCCCGACGACAGCAACTTCCAAGCCACTGTCAGTGGTTAGCAACCCAGTCGCGCTGCCGAATTCATCAACATCTAAACCCAGCGTTCCGATCAGTTCCAGCTCTGCATCTGGACCGCTCAAAACAGTCGCCTCAAACGGCAGACTGCAAGCCGGTTCCGCTGTTTCTTCCTGTGCCGAAACCAGCACGGCAGCTCCAACCATAGCGAACAAGCAAATCCCAACGATGATGAGTTTACGCATATTTCGCTCCCTAATCTTCCTTGATCACAATGGAAATAATACGCGCTGTACAACGAATTTAGATGTAAAAATTCCCCAAAAATAACTGAATAATTCATGAGACCCGCTCACGGGTTCACTGCCAGGCGAATATGCTCCATATGTTCTGCTTCATGCTCAAAAATCTCCTGGGCGAGTTGACGGGGAAGCCCACGTCTGCCGCTGGGGTAAGTCATTTCAACCGAGAAATCGTCTTCGCTCATAGCGTTGAGGATGATTGCCAGCCAGCGGCGTGTCGCGTCCCAGTCTTCCATAATTTGGGCAAACGGCTCATCCATTCGCATACTCGCCGCGTAAGCGTTGAAATCATCAACGCCCTGGTAGTTGGGAATACTGTACGCGCCCCCACGACGAAAGGCATGAAATGAGCGCAGGGTCTCGGCATCCCAGGTGGCAACATGCGCGACGATGTCTTTGATACGCCAACCGCTTTCTTCGTAAATCAACTGCATAGGATCGACATCGCGGAGAAGCGTCAGCGAACGCTGATGGGTTTCGTCAAGCTGGCGCAGAAGTTCCTTTTTTTCCATAAGTTCTTATTCTGCCTCGACTTTATAGGTCAGGCGGTAATGCGCGCCCCGACGCTGAAAAACCACCGAGATATTGCCACCACTCGCCTGGCTTTCGTCCACTGGCGTTTCGCCGAGTAAATCGTCGGAACTCAGTGTATCAGCATCCCACAATTGCAATACCGATTCGCCAGACTGCCTTTTAAAGACTACGCTTGATGGCTGAAAATTTGATACTGATTCCCACCCTGTACTTGTCTTCTTGCGCCCCTCAGCAAAATCGAACTGGCTAACGCTCCCCTTCTTACTCACATCGTGACTCATTTTGTCTGGATGTGCTTCCCATATTTTGCGCTGGTTGAGCGTGAGATAGGTTTCATCCCCGTCAACCTCCTCAGAAGTCACACATTCGAGGTTTACCAATCGTATCGTGTAGGTCATTTATCAAATTCTCTTCCGATTACAAGCTTATTCGTCTTTGGTTAACTCGACGAGCCGCTGTCCGCGATCCACGACTTCACCGACCACAACCAGCACAGCCTTAACACGACCATCGGCAGGCGCGCTCACACGAATTTCCATCTTCATCGCTTCGAGCAGCAACAGCGTTTGCCCGCGTGTTACTCGGTCGCCCACCTGAACCAAGATTTCGCGCACCTGCCCCGGCATTTGGGCTGTTAAGTCGCCACTACCACCGCCCGCTCCCCGCCGCCGATTTTCAGCGACACTCAGCCGGTACATCTCACCATTCAACGCAGCGAAACGCTCATTCCCCTGTACGGCAGTATAAACACGTGTCCGCACTCCGTCGATGGTGAGCAACCAGCCATCTGCGATTGCCTGCACTTTGACGATCATCTCGCGATCATCAATCACGGCAAGGTATGTACCCGTTTCGCTTCCGCCAAGCGGCTCCAGCCGAATGTTGGTCGTCGTGCCTTCATGCTGATAGATCATGCTGCCGCCGGCGCACAGGTGGGTAGTTCAGGAAAAAGTTGCCCCGCCACTTCCGCTAAACCGGCTGGATTGGTGTCCGGGAAGACGAGCATAAAGGTCATTGCCCGTGTCGGCGAAAGCGGTTTGTCCCAGTACAGCACATCATATGTGTAGTCGTTCAAGCCTGCTGTAAATTCAAACAGGTGTGTATCGCCCGCTTCGCAGAAGTCCACTTCTTCGTAGGTGTCATAATTACTAAAAACCCTCTGGAAACTTTCATCGCTGTACAAGGTTTTGACCTGCTCCTCCGATACGCCGCAGTCATAGCGCAGATATTCGAGGTAAGCTACTGCGCCCAGGTTGTTGGAGAGCCAGGTTGCATTGATTTGCTCAGTCAAGGTGCTCAACTCTTGCGTCCAATCATCAGACGCAAAGGTATCACCAACCAGTGCCAGTAAGTTCTCGACATCGGTATCCGGGGAGACCGTTGTGGCGCATGAGAGGAGTTGTGGTGCCTGTACTTCAGAGGGTGCTTCGACGGTGGCGACTTGGACTGTGCTGGTGATGCCATAGCCGAAAAACCCGGCAAAAATGAATACCAAAAGCGCAATGAGCGAGCACATAAAATTACCTCGTTTGAAGATTCTTCTCTTGGCATAAACGGAAGCCATCCAAGCGAGACCAGGGATCAGTTAAACCCGCAGATTCGGCATCACGCGAGGACATATTCCGCACATCATGCGCCCCGAAAAGCTCGGTCAGCGCAACGGCAATTAACGCCGCTTCCGGGAGTGAACTCGGCGGGAGCAGTTCGGCAATATGGCGCTCTATGAAACCTGTATCAACGTCGCCTGTGGCAAATGCCGGGTGATTGAGCAGCGCCCGAAGAAATTCAAGGTTGGTGGTTGTGCCCAGGATGACGGTGTCGCGCAATGCCGCATCCATGCGTTGAATGGCAGCGGCGCGGGTGCGCTCGTAGACGATAATCTTGGCGATCATGGGGTCGTAGTGAATAGTGATCGAATCGCCCGATTCAACCCCCGCATCGACTCGGACGCCCAGCCCTTCAGGAGGGTGGAAAACAAGCACGTCACCGGTGGCGGGCAGGAAACCTGCGCGCGCATCTTCTGCGTATAGACGACACTCGATGGCGTGCCCGCGCTGCGACAAATCCGACTGTGTGAAAGGCAGCGCCTCGCCAGCAGCGATGGCAAATTGCAATTTGACCAAATCCAGCCCAGTGACAAGTTCGGTGACGGGGTGCTCAACCTGCAAGCGCGTATTCATCTCCAGAAAATAAAACTGATTTTCCGGCGTGACGATAAATTCGACGGTTCCGGCATTAACGTAGCCGACCGCCTGCGCCGCTGCGACGCCCGCCATCCCCATGTGCGCGCGCAGTTCGTCGCTGAGCAACGGTGAGGGTGATTCCTCAATCACTTTTTGATGGCGGCGCTGAGCACTACATTCGCGCTCGAAGAGGTGAACCGTGTTCCCGTGATGATCCGCCAGCACCTGAATTTCGACATGATGTGCATGTTCAACATAATGTTCGAGAAAGACCCGGTCATCACCAAAGGCATGTTGCGCCTCGCGTCGTGCGGCTGCCAAAGCATCAAGCAAACCGGATGATTGATGAACGATACGCATTCCCTTGCCACCGCCGCCGCCCGCCGCTTTGACGATGACCGGATAGCCTATACGCTCAGCAGCATCGGCAAACGCTGCATCATCACCGCCACCCTGATAACCGGGCACAAGCGGGACACCTGCCTTTTCCATCAACATACGTGCCTCGGTCTTGACGCCCATCTGCCGAATAGCCTCGGGGGGCGGACCGATCCAGACCAGACCAGTATCCAGCACTGCCTGCGCGAAGTCCTCTGACTCGGATAAGAAACCATACCCCGGATGGACACAATCGCAGCCTGCTACCAGAGCGACTTCGATGAGCTGCGCGCCGTTGAGGTAGCTTTCCGCCGGGTTCGCCGCGCCAATCGGGTAGGCTTCATCGGCGAAGCGGGTGTGCATGGCACGCACATCGGCTTCGGAATAAACAGCAACCGCGCCGATACCCAATTCATAGCAGGCGCGCATGATCCGCACGGCGATTTCGCCCCGGTTTGCGATCAAGCATTTGTTCAACGTTAAAGGCATCGATCATCCGGTAACTTTAAACGGCAGCATAACCAAGTTTATTATGGCGCGTTTTACGTCACTCTGCTTGGCTTTGGACTTGCGCCGCTTCCGCCTGAATACGAGCGCGAACCGCCATTAAAGCCTCGTCAAGGCTGGAGAAAATCGGAATGATGCGCCCGCCGAACTGGTCGAGATGAAAGAGCTTGCGAAAAACGCGGATGAGGGGATGCGAGCCGACCAGCACGACACGGTCTTTTTCGACTGAAAGTGTCCCCGCAGAACCCAGCGTTTGTTGATACAAAATTTTCAGCATTTCGCTGAGGTCAGTCGTCGCAGCGCGCAAATCAATGATCCCGTAAAGGGGCACGTCCGACTCTCGCAGCACTTGAGCAACCTTTACCGTGACCTCTTCGCTCGACTTCAGGTCGAGAAAGCCTTCGTGGATCACGATAAGAATTGGGGCGTCGTCAAGTTTTCGCAGGGTAGCGCCCATAATGCTCGTGGTTTGGTGTACTCAGCAGATCACTCTATCCCTATTGTAATGGGTTTTAGAGGGTACAGAGGGTTTATGTGCCTCAATATTCTACTTTTGACCCGTTCATCGTTCGGGTGTGATGGCAGTGAGCATTTTGGAGACGACTCAAGAAAGACATTGGATATGAAACTAAGCGCAACGGACTGCTTACTCTTCGGGAGCGTCGGGGTCACGGTGCTCGTCCGAATCGGGGAAAACGCCGCCCGTCATGTAGACGGTGCCGATCCAGAGCGAACGGGCGTGTCGGTAGAAGAGCGTGAGAAAGACGATGTTAACCACCACCCAAAAAATCAGATGCGGCGTTTGCGGCGGCGCAAAGAGCGCGTTGACCAGGAAATAGCCACCGACAGTCAGGAGTTCGACGGCAACAAGGGCGATATACATCGCCCCAACCGACTCCCCTTCTGCGCGCTCGAAACGGACGCCGCAAACCGGGCAAACCTTGTTCATCTTAAACAGCCCGGTGAAAATGCGCCCTTCCCCACAGTTGGGGCAACGCAGGCGCAAGACCGTCCACCAGACGCGCAGCCGCTTCCCGAACGTCATTGCCTTCATGATTTCATCTCAATGTCGGAGGCGACGAAGGCGGTAAAGCATCATAAGCGCGACGGGCAGCCAAACGGCGTCGCGCGGGAGCATCCTTGGAATATCCACCACGCTTGCCGTCGAAAATGGCACAGGCACGAAAGTGAGCACGAAAACGATCAAGCCGATGGCAGCGATCCATTTGCGGCGCTGATCCATTGGCGTGATCATGTCGAGCGGTGCGGCGTAAATACGCCCGAAGAGGAAGAGTAAGATCAGCCAGAAGAGCCAGGCGTCGCTGCCTGTGAGCACGAGCAGAACCATCGCACCGAGGAGCGGGTAATAGAGACGCCGGGCGCGCTCACCAATGAGCGAATAGAGGATATGCCCACCGTCCAACTGCCCGATGGGAATAAGATTCAGCCCAG
>Ga0081539_10006454_pt1 | contig 11241 bp, 10 predicted proteins | sample TabmetS4T2R2_FD_71023 | JGI IMG/M metagenome (GOLD analysis project Ga0081539, IMG submission 71023) | Tabebuia heterophylla rhizosphere microbial communities from the University of Puerto Rico - S4T2R2 | ecosystem: Host-associated > Plants > Roots > Rhizosphere ... | reverse complement strand
CGGGCTTCGAGCCGATGTTCTCGGCGAACGGGTTCGAGAAGGTCTTCGACGACGATGGCCGCCGCTCGATCTGGCGCCGGGAGGTCCGCGCCGCCCGTCAGTAGCCAGCTTCGGGATCGACGACGTTGAGCAGCGGCTCACCCGCCGCGAAGCGGCGCAGGTTCTCGCAGAACAGCCCGACGCTCCGGTCCAGGACCCGGCCGCTCGACCACGACGTGTGGGGCGTCACGATGACGTTCGGCAGATCGTAGAACGGCGAGTTTTCGGCGAGCGGCTCTTCCGCGAACGTATCGAGCACTGCGCCGCCGATTCGGCCCTCGCGGAGCGCGCGCAACAGCGCCCGTTCGTCGATCAGGCGGCCACGAGCGATGTTGATGAGCCACGCTCCGGGTTTCATCTGGGCGAGGGCATGATCGTCGATCATCCCCTCGGTGTCCGGGGTCAATGGCGCGGCCAGGACGACGAAATCCGACTGGGCGAGCAGCTCCGGCAGCCCATCCGGACCGAGGACCTGATCGAGGTTGATCGGATGGAGATCGGTGTCCTCTGGGTCGGGGCTGACGATGTCGCCACCGGCATCGAGGCGTCGGCGCGTGGCGATCAGCCGGCAGCCGAATGCGCTCGCCAGACCGCCGACCGCCCGACCAATCGAACCAAGGCCGACGATGCCGACGGTGACGTCGCGGAGCTCCGTGCCCTCGAGGGGTTGCCACGTCCGCTCGCGCTGGAGCTCGAGGAGCTGCGGCAGCCGGCGGCTGATCGCGAGAATCATCATCACGACGTACTCGGCGATCGGCCGGCTGAAGACACCCCGCGCATTCGTGATGACTACGCCGCGCGAACGGGCCGATGGCGTCAGTGCTCGCTCGACACCGGCGGATGCGCTGTGGACCCAGGTCAGACGCGGAGCCCGGGCGAGCAGGCGATCGAAAGCGTCGGCCGCGAGCCAGCCACGAAGGAGGACTTCGACATCGTCGAGTGGCCCGTCCGACAGCCCCTCGACCGACAGCGTCACCAGCCGCGCACCAGGTGCGGCGTCCCTGATCCGCTCCAGGTCCTGCGTCCGATAGCGGGCCGCGAGGATCGGGCTCAGCGCGATCGCCAATGGCGCGCCGCGTGGTCCGCCGCCCGGCCCGGCGGTGACCCGCGGGCTGGGAGCGTCCGTCATGACGGAGCGGCCGTTCCGGCCAGCACGCGGTCGATCCAGCGCTGCGGCTCGTCGATCTCACCGTGCTGGGGCAGCGTCTCGGGTCCGTCCCAGAGCCGCCGCAGGGCGGCAGGGCCGCCCTTCTCGGCGATGGCCCGGACGAAGCGCTCGCCCTTCTTGTACTGCTCGAGTTTGAGGTCCATGCCGGTGAGCCGCAGGATCGCCTGCTCGAACGGAGTCCGCCGCTCGCGGCGCTCATGGAACCGCTTGCTGATCCGCTCGACGTCGGGCACGAGATCGCGGCCGACCTCGTCCATGACGTAGTCCGAGAAGCCCTCGAGGAGGCTCATGACGGCTTGCGTCTCGCGGAAGAGCCGGCGCTGCTCGTCGCCCATGAGCCGTTCCATCCAGTGCTCGCCACTGCCCTCGCCGCGGAGCGCGCGGCCGATCGCCCGGATTGCGTCCCGGCCGAGCGACGACGCGTCCCGGCTGAACAGGGCGAGCTGCCGTTCGAGGCGCTCTGCGAGATATGGCCGGAGCCAGGGATGTGCCTCGAATTCGAATGCGTGGGTCGTCTCATGGAGGGCGATCCAGGTCCGGAATGGCCCGAGCGGCACGCCGAGCGCGTTGGCCGTCGCCCGGATGTTCTCCTCGACGAACATCAGCTGCCCGACACGCGATTCGGCACTCAGGAGGGCGAGGTCGTACTGGCCGAGCACCTTCTGACCCATGAACCCGAGCAGGAACCCGAGCTGACGGGTCGTCACGTAGCGGTTGGCGATGGCCATCGCGGCCTTGCCCAGCCCCCCGCCGACCGGCACGACCTGGTCGAGCAGATCGCCCTCGACCTTGGAGATGAGCGAGGCGAACGTCGCAACGTTGGCCCGCACCCAACCGGCCCGGTCGACGACGCCGGCCCGATCGACGACCCCCGGCAGCTCCGTTTCGAGGGCGGCCGAGAGCCGCGGCACGATCCGGCTCATCGCGTCGGCATAGGCCCGCTCGGTCGCCGCCAGCTCTGCCCGGCTGAGAGCACCCGGCGCGCGCCGGAGGCGTTCGACGGCGATCCGCTCCGCAGCCGGCCAGTCGACGAGGCCGCCGCGTCTCGCGGTTCGCTCCGCATGCCGGCCGAGGAGCGTCGCTGCGGCGCCCAGCGCGGAACCGACCAGGAACCCCGCCTGCCAGACCCGATCGTCCCGCCAGTTCGGCCTGCGGCCGGCACGATCGGCCCGTCCGGTCATCGCACCGCCGCCGTCAGATCGACCGTGGTCACGTCCGGAAACGCCTCGCCGAACAGCCGAACGGCGAGCTCCCGGAAGGCGGGCGCGTCGCCGGTGGTGAGCTGGACGTGGCTGACCTTCGCCATTTCTGCCTCGAGGCCGTTCACGCTCAGGAGCTCGGCCAGGGCTGATGCCGTGGCCGTTGCCGAGTCGACGATCGCGACCTGCTCGCCGGCGACCGCCGCTATCGCCGGCCGCAGCAGTGGATAGTGTGTACAGCCGAGGAGCAGGGTGTCGATCCGCGCGGACGGCGGCATCGGGAAGACAAACTCGCCGTTCGCATCGCGGTCACCGAGGAGCGGCGCAAGGGACTGTGCCACAGCCGCCTCCACGACCGGTCCGCTCAGCTCGCCGGCCTCGACCATCGGAACGAACGCGGGCGTCGCGTGCTCGTACACCTCGATCGCCGGGTTCTCCTCCTTGATCGCCGCGAAGTACGCGTGGGAGCGGACCGTCGCCGGCGTGGCGATGACACCGACACGACGATTGCGAGTGGCGAGTGCGGCAGCGGCAGCTCCCGGACGGATGACGCCGAGGATGGGCAAGTCGTAACGCCGCCGGAAATCGCCGAGCGCGACGGCCGTCGAGGTGTTGCAGGCAACGACGACCGCCTTGACATCGCGCTCGACGAGCTGGTCGAGGGACTGGATCGAGAACGACCGGACTTCGTCGTCCGGACGGACGCCGTACGGCGCCCGGGCGTTGTCGCCGAGATAGATCGTCGACTCGTTCGGCAGCCGTCGCAGCATCTCGCTGAGGACGGTGAGGCCGCCGACGCCCGAGTCGAAGACGCCGATCGGGCGTGGATCCGTCACGCTCGGGCCGACCCTACCGACGTGCCCCGACGGGCGTTCGGGCGACGGCCATCACCTCGCTCGCGACGCGCATGATGTCCTGGCTGATCGGCGCCGCCGGGTTCGCGAGCACGAACGGCACGCCCTCGTTGTTGCTCTGGACGACGAGCAACCCGTCGGAGACGACCTTGTGCTCCGGCACCCGACCGATTGCCCGGGCCAGGTCGTCGGGGTTGATGCCGCCTGGCGAATCGCTGCGGTTCACGAGGTAGCGGACCTTCGACGCCGGGTACCCGATGATCCGGAAGGTGTCGGCGACGGCGATCGTGTTGTGGATCGTCGTGGAGTCGTAGGTCACGATCTCGACGATCGTGTCGCTCGTGTCCAGGAAGGCGAGGTTGACATCGCTGAGCGTCGACCCCATGTCGATGACGATCGCCTCGTAGACGCGTCGCAGGAGCGACAGGACCTTGTCGATGTCCCGGGCGGTGACCATCTCGGCCATTTCCACGCGCGGCGGCGCGAGGAGGATGTCGATCCCGGACGGGTCGCGCCACAGGACGTCGGACAGGTCCGACTCGACGATCCGATCGGTCGGCAGGTCGAGGATCGACGGCGCATCGGCCGGCACCTTGAGCAGTGCGCGCAAGTCTCCGAACTGCAGGCTGCCGTCGATCAGGACCGTTCGATGCTCCTGCTGGCCAAGCGCGACCGCGAGATTGAAGGCGATCGTGGTTTTGCCAACGCCGCCTTTCGGCGCGAAGACGGACAGGACCCGCGAGGTCCCGCCCGAGCCGGCCGCTTGAAAATCGGACCGGACCTGGCTGATCCGGGTCACGAGGTCGTAGCCTGAGAACGGCATCGAGAGGACGCCGTTGATGCCCCGCTCGGGATCGACGTCGACCGGGTTCTGAGGGACCGTGAGGACGATGATCGGTGCGCCGACCTTGGCATTCGCCAGCTGCTCGACGAGCTGGAGTCCCTTGACCCGGCCCTGGAGCAGTGCGTCGACGAGGATGACGTCGGGCCGAAGCTGACCAACCTGTCCGGCGACCTTGGCGCCCTCGCTGATGACGTCGAGGAGCTTGATCGAGGACTGGGCGTTCAGCAGCCCGCGGATGTACTGCGCCACCTGCGGTACGTCCTCGACGATCAACAGGCGCGTCTGATCGGCTGATGCCATCGATTTCGACTATACCAATCTCGGGTTCGTGACCTGATCGACCAATCGTCAGGGGCGGCGTGCGACCAGCACTGCGCGATCGCTAGTTGGTCCGAGTGGCGAGAGGTCGTAGCCGCCGGCGAGTGTCTCGACCTCGAGACCGACGTCCTCGGCAAAGCCCTGCAGCTCGTCCGCCGACACGAGTCGGAGCTTGTCAACGCGGACCCAGCGGCGCGCCGCCTCGCCCTGCCGCGACGCCTCGTAAAGCGTGGTGAGCGTCACCTGCTGACTCACCGGGTCGTGCTGGGCGGATGCCGCCTTGGTCACGGTCAGCCCGGTCTCCGGGTCCAGCCGTGCGTACTCGAAGACGATCCGGCCGTCGAAGCGCGAAAGGTCGTCGACATCCGGCAGCCAGACGTCGACGACCGCGAGGCCGCCGGGCGCCAGGTGCCTGGCGAGCGTTCGAAGCGCATCCCGTTGTGCCGCACGATCGCCGAGGAGGAGGAGCGAATTCAGGGCGATGAAGCCGAGCCGGAATGCTCCGGTGGATGCGAGGTCGAGACCGAGGATGTCCGCTTCAACAAGGTGGACGCGGCCGTCCAGGCCTGCGGTCCCGGCTCGGACCCGCGCGCGCTCCAGCATCCGCGGATCGATGTCGACGCCCGTGACATCGAAACCGGCATCGGCCAGCGGAATCGCCAGACGACCCGTGCCGACGGCAAGCTCGAGGATCGGGCCGCCTGTCCGGCGCGCCAGAGAAAGGTAGAGGTCGAGGTCGCCAGGATCGTCCTCGAGGTCGAGGTCGTAGAGGCGCGCCAGCGCCGAGCCGGCCTCCTCGTTGAGGGATGACTCCCCGCGGCCGGCCACCGACGGTCAGGTGTACTGGTCGTGGCGACGCATGAAGTCGGCCATCTCGTCGGGCGCGGGCCGGCCGGACCGTCCGAACTCGGCCATGCCCTCGAAGTACGCCTCGCGTGGCGCTCCCGGCGCGAAGTGGATGAGCATCGCGGCGGGACCTGCCTCATTGCGGAACGCGTGGAGACCACCGGGCGGCACATGGATGAAGTCGCCGGGTCCTGTGTCGACCCACTCCTCGCCGGTATAGATCCGGACCGTGCCATCGAGGATGAAGAAGGACTCGGCGATCGTCTTGTGGAAATGCGGCTGTGGGCCACCGGGTTCCTCGCCCATGCTCCAGCGATAGAGTCCGAACAGGCCGTCCGTCGAGCGGCCGGTCGCCAGGTAGTGCACGGTCGTCCCGGATTGGTAGACGAGATCCGGCTCCGAGGCCGCTCTGCGCAGGGTCGCGCTGACCTCGCCGGTCTCCCGGAAGTAGCGCGGATCCGGATATGTCATCAGCGGCGGCCTCCCATGGCCACCGTACTACGCGGACTCGCCAAGCGTGCGGCTGAGCGCCTCGACGAGATCGAGCATCGATGCACCGGCCCACGTTCCGGCCCAGTGTGGCCGGCAGATGACCTCCAGGTAGGCGGCATCGGGTTCCCGCACGGCGTTGACCTCGAGCGTGCCGGTCCCGACGGACGGTGCCGCGAGGTGGAAGTGCCGGCCGTCGGCGTCTCGAAGCGGCCGATCCATCCGGATGACACCTTGCGATCTCGATGCCCAATCCAGGATCGCCTCGCGAACGTCGGCCCATTCGATGCCCGGCCGAAGGCCGATACGGGCGATCTCGCTCAGGATGCCGCCTCCCAGCGGATCGGCTGGCCGTCCCGTGCCTTTGCCGCGAGGGCGCCGATCGCCTCGAGGACCGCCCGGTTGGCGGCCATCGCGGTTGTCTCGGCGTGATCGAATGGCGGGCTGACCTCGACAATATCCATGCCGGCAAGCGGCACCGAGCCGACGATCTGGCGGATCGCCCGGAGGACCTCGCGGGTCAGCATCCCACCGGGCTCGGGTGTGCCGGTACCGGGTGCGAGACCCGGATCGATGACGTCGATGTCGAGCGAGAGGTAGATCGCGTCCGGGCCGTCGAGCGCCTCCGCGATCGCGTCGGCGATGACCGCCTCCGAGCCGCGCTCCTCGATCTCGCGCATGAAATGCCAGCGCATACCCTGCTCCTGCATCCAGCGGAAGACGCTGACCGGCGGCCAGTAGCCGCGTAGGCCGACCTGCACGAAGTTGCGGCCCTTTACCGCCCCGGATTCGATCAGGCGACGCATCGGCGTGCCATGCCCGGCGAGCTGGCCCCAGTCCTCGGGCGCCGTGTCGGCGTGGGCGTCGAAGTGGACGATGCCGATGCTGCCCGGCCGGCGGACCTCGGCCACCGCCGTCGCAGACGGCCACGTGATCGAGTGGTCGCCGCCGAGGACGATCGGGATCGCGCCCGTCTGGGCGACCTCGCGGACCTTGCGAAAGATCATCGCGTGGGCCCGCTCGAGCATCGCGGGCACGATGTTCGCGTCTCCGGCATCGACCACCTTGAGCACATCGAACGGCTGGAGCTCACCCGGGTGTTGCAGCGAGTGAAGCGAACCGGTCGCGTAATTCGCCTCGCGGATCGCGCGCGGGCCGAACCGGGCGCCGGGCCGGTGGCTGACGGCGTCGTCGAAGGGCGCCCCGACGATCGCGACGTCGACGCTCCCAGCCGCGAGCTCGGCCGGATCGGTCACCCAGGGCAGCTTCTGAAACGTGCTCGGGCCGACGTAGATCGGCAATTCGAAGTCATCGAAGACCTCGTAGTCGCCGTCCCAGCCGTTCAGGCGGGCGAAGTCGGACTGATCCCGCAGTGCATCGTTCGGGGAGCCGTCGGGCATGGCGCGGTCTCCGGGACGGCGCGGCGGGGGCGCCTTCGAGCGCCGGCACCTCAGCGGCCGTCACAGCGGTGCGTCGCCGGTTCGATCCCACGTCCAGCGGGGCGCGCCGGCGCGATCCTAGCACCTGCCAGGCGGACAGCTCAGGCGGCGGTCGAGCGGCGGAACTCGGCCCAGGCGGCTTCGACAAGGGCCGGATCGGCCAAGAGATCGAACGCCGTCTGTGCGACGAGCTTCGCGGCAAGCAGGGTCGTCGCGTCGCCCTGGGGCGTGGCGGCTGCATCGCGGAAGAGGATCGAGTGTCCCGGTGTGCCGGCTGGTGCGATCGCGAGATCGGGGTGGATGGTCGGGCAGACCCAGCTGACGTTGCCCATGTCGGTCGAGCCGGGGTTCGGATCGGGGCCCTGATCGACGACACCGTACGCGGCGGCGTTCGCGACCCAGCGCTCCGCCAACACCGAGTTCACGTTCATCGTCATCGCGCCACCCGAGAACGTGACTTCTGCGGTCGTGTCCGTCGCCAGCGCCGCGGCCTCGGCGAGCGACCGGAAGCGGTCCTTCATCGTCGCGTAGTGAGCCTGCTCCGGGCTCCGGATCATGAACCAGGCCGATGCCCGGTCCGGGATGATGTTCGCCGCCGTCCCGCCCTCGGTGACGATCCCGTGGACGCGCGCATCCGTACGAAGCTGCTGGCGCCATAGACCCACCGACGTGAAGAGCAGGATCAGCGCATCGAGCGCGTTCTTGCCGCGCCACGGGTCCGATGCGGCATGGGCCTGGAGACCGTGGAACGTGACGGTCACGTCCTCTGACGCAAGTGCGGAACTCTCGACGTGGCTCCGATCGCAGGGGTGATAGAGGAGCGCCGCGTCGATGCCCTCGAACAGGCCGTCCTCGATCATGATCGCCTTGCCGCTGCCGCGCTCCTCCGCCGGCGTGCCGAGGAACACGATCTCGCCGGCGAACTCGTCACGAATGGCAGCCAGCGCGATCGCGGCTCCGACCCCCGACGCGGCCATCGTGTTGTGCCCGCAACCGTGGCCCAGACCCGGCAGCGCGTCGTACTCGGCGAGCACAGCTATCCGGGGGCCGTCTTCGCCACGACCGCCTGCGAGGCGGCCGCGGATGGCGGTCGCGAGGCTGCCCGCCGGTTGCTCGACCGCGTAGCCGTGGCGCTCGATTGCCTGGGCAACCCACGCCGAGGCTTGTTTTTCCTCGAAGGCCACCTCGGGGTTGGCATGGATCCGCTGCGAGAGCTCGAGGATTTCGCTGGATGCAGCATCGACGGCTTCGGCGATCCGCTCCTTCACGTCGGCATTCGGCTCAGCGGGGCGAGCGCCGGCGACGGTCTTCAATGGGCCTCCTCTGCCCCTCTCCTCGGGCACGGGACGTCGATCTGGCGTCGCATCAGCGTTCGGTGGAGAGCATCCCCTCAGCGACCGCAACGACGGCGACGATGAACAGCGCAATCGGGACCTGGAACAGGTTCTGGAGCCGCAGCACGACGAGCACGGCGACGATGAGCGTCACCCAGCCACCCCGGCGAACTGCGCGGATCCAGTCGCCACGATAGGCGATCCGTCGCTGCCGCGCGAAGGCAAGCAGCCAGAACAACGGCATCGATGTCAGGCCGACAGCCAGCCCGATCAGCACGGCGCCGACGAAGCCCGCACCCGGATCGACGCGTGGATCGCGAGTCGTCACGACGAGCGCAACCAGGATCCACGCGAGGACCGCGGCCGCAAGCAGCCCGAGGTTGGTGAGCCGGTCCCGCGCCTGCATCAACGAACCGCGCTGGCCGGGCAGATCTCGCGATACGGGCAATACGAACAGGAGATGTGGTCCGGCTTTGGCGTGTAGTCGCGGGCCCGCATCCCTGCCGCCGCCGTGGCGATCTGGGTCCGCGCCTTCGCGAGCCGCCGCGGCTCGACTTCTGCCCGGCCGACCAGCCCCGAATCGAGGAAGTGGAGCTGGACCGCGTCCGGCAAACGCCCGGTCATCGCCTCGTAGCCCATCGCATAGATCTGGAGCTGGAGCGAGTCACGGGCGCGTTGGCGCGCACGCGCGGGATCCCGCACGTCGGACGACTTGTAATCGGTGATCGTCACCCGCTCCCGACCGAGCAGCTCGAAGGTCGGGTGGACGACGTCCGCCTGCGCCGCTGCCTCTGGCTCGGCGACCGTAGCGACCGGCTCAGTAGCGGGTTCGATATCGACGCGATCCCAGCGCCCGCGGATCCGGTCGCCGTCGAGACTGAAGCTGAACTCTCGCTCGACATAGGCCGGGATGACGGCGCCCGGCTGGAGCTGCTGCTCGCGGAAGCGCTTCAGCGCCGCGCGTCCCGACTCGAGTCGCGCCTCCTCGTGGTCGCGAGAGAGAAAGCCCTCGTTCGACCAGGCTCGCTCGAACGCAGCGTAGAGATCGGCTTCGCTCATCACCTGCCCGCGGGCGTGACGACGGTGGAATTCCTGGACCGCCTGGTGGAGCGCCGAACCGTAGATGAGCGCGTGGTGCGGAGCCAATGGCACCCGCAGGACGTGGCCGTACTTGTACCTGAGCGGGCACGTCAGGTAGTCGTCGATCGCGTAATAGCTCAGCAGGAGCGGCTCCGCACCGGGATCCACTTCGGGCGCGGGCGCTGGCGTGGTCGGCCCTTCGAACGCGGCAAGCCTGCCGAGCGGCGTAGACGCATGCGCGCCCCGACCTGGTACCCCATCGGCCACGGGCAGGTCGAGCGCCTCGAGGACAAACGGTGAGATCCGCCGGGCGCGCGAGCCCCCGTAGTCGGCCGCGTGGGACAGGATGAGCTCGTCGCGCGCCCGGGTCATGGCCACGTAGAACAGCCGCCGTTCCTCCTGGAGCTCGAAGTCGCCCTCCGGCAGCGTTTCCTTGACGAGCTCGAGTGGCAGCCCCAGCGGATCGGGCCGCGATCGGGTCGGGAAGCGGTCGGTGACGAGTCCCGGCAGGAACACGACCGGGAATTCGAGGCCCTTCGCCTTGTGAACCGTCAGGACGGCGACCGCGTCGACATCGGGGTCGACGTCGGCCGTCGCCGGGTCGTCGCCGGCCTCGATGAGTGTCTGCAGATGAGAGGCCACGAAGATCGCCCGATCGTCGGCGAGCAGCGCGGACTGAGCCCGAACGATGTCGAAGAACCGGGCGATGTTCTGGAGCGCTTCCTCGGCCATCGCCGTCTCGGCGCCGGCCAGGCGCGACAGCGTCCCGGTTCCGCGGAGGAACGCATACACCAGCTCGCCGGCCGGCCGATCATGGGCCAGCTCGATGTATTGCCGCAGCTCGGCCACGAGCCGCGAGGCCGCGGTTCGCGACGCTGGCGAGATCCGCAGGATGCCCGGCTGCCGGTCGAGCTCCTCGAGGACGTCCCACAGCGACCGGTTGCGGCGCCGAGCGCTGTTCACGATCGCGGTGAGGTCCTCGCCACCGAGGCCGTAGATCTCGGAGGCGGCGAGCGCGTACACGTCGACGCTGGAGGATTGATCGGCGATCGCGCGAAGGAACGAAAGGAGGAGCCGGACCTCGGGCCGCGCGTAAAGGCCCGACGTGCCCGAGAAGCGCCACGGAATCCCGGCCAGGTTGAGGCTCCGGAGGATCGGGTCCGCGGCCGCATTCGTTCGGACGAGGACCGCATGATCGCGCGCGAGTGCCCCATCCGCCAGCCGCCGCCGGATCTCGGCCGCGATCCAGTCCGCTTCCTCGGCACCGCTCGCGAATGCCTCGAGCCTGACCGGCGGCGGATCGTCGGCGACCCGCTCCGCACGAAGGCGTTTCACGACGCCGCTCCGGACCTCGAGACGGTCCGGGTCGTTGAACCGGATGAGCCGATACGCCGCGTCCAGGATCGGCTCGTACGAGCGGTAATTGCGGCGCAGCACGACGACGCGCGGGCCGTGGTAGCGGTCCTCGAACTCGAGGATGTTGCTGATTGCCGCACCCCGGAACTTGTAGATCGACTGGTCATCGTCACCGACGACCGTGATGTTCCGGCGCGGTTCCGCGACGAGCGTCACGAGCTCCGCCTGGGCGCGGTTCGTGTCCTGGAACTCGTCGACGAGGACGTACCGGAATC
>Ga0081539_10006453_pt1 | contig 11242 bp, 7 predicted proteins | sample TabmetS4T2R2_FD_71023 | JGI IMG/M metagenome (GOLD analysis project Ga0081539, IMG submission 71023) | Tabebuia heterophylla rhizosphere microbial communities from the University of Puerto Rico - S4T2R2 | ecosystem: Host-associated > Plants > Roots > Rhizosphere ... | reverse complement strand
GTCGGCGTCATCACGCGCAAGGATCTCGGGCGGCTGGCCGAGCACCCGGTGGTCGTGCTGCCGAACGTCCTGCGGATGGACGACGAGGAGGTCGCGGCGTTCCGCGCCTACGTCGGGGGCGGCGGCCGGCTGATCGCCTCTGGCTACACGTCGCTCGTGGACCCGGACGGCACGCGCTACGACGACTTCCGCCTCGCGGACGTGTTCGGCTGCCACTTCGGCGGCGAGGACACGCGCGCCGTCAGCTACGCGCGCCCGCTCGACGCCGCGCTCGCGCAGGCGATCGCGCCGCGCCGCTCGATCGTGTTCGCCGGGCTTCCGTCGCGGCTTCCGTCGCCGCCGGTGCATGCGCAGTCGCTGTCGGTCACCGCCGACGGCGACGCCGAGGTGCTCGTCTCGCTCACGCTGCCGTACGGCGACGGGCGGGGCACCAAGGACGACCAGGCGTGGGCGTCGATTCACGCCTCGCCGCCGTTCGAGGACACCGACCGTCCCGTGGTGGTCCGCCATCGCTACGGTGACGGCGAGGTCATCTATCTCGGCGGCGACCTCGACGCCTGCGCCGCGCTGCGAGCGCCCGCGGCGAGCTTGATGCTGGAACTGCTGCGCTCGGCGCTGCCGTCCGCGCCGACGTTCGAGCTGGACGGTGACCCGGCGGTGTGGGCGATCGCCTACCGTCTGCCCGACGACGCGGGTGTCCGGCTGGCGATACTCAACCACCCGGAGAGCCTGCCCGCCCGGCCCACGCGCGAGGTGCGCGTGTCGATGAGCGCTGCGGACGGCAGCCCGTTCGCCGCGGTCGCGAACGCGCAGACCGGCGACGCGATCCCGTTCGACCGCGACGGCGAGGGCCGGATCCGCTTCGTGCTGGAGGGCATCGACGGGCTCGTCGTGCTCGACGCGACGCGCTGATCCACCGCACCTCGTGCGAGATTCCGCCGACCGCTTGCAAGTGCGCTCGACGTGGGGCTGGCCGCGCGGCGCCCCCACGAACGAACCGCGGTCGACCGGCCGCGCGGTGAGGAGGTATCTCAGCGGAGATACGACCTGATCTCGATGGGAGGTGTCATTAGCGGGGTTGATGCCCGTCGCTCCCGCTAGCGCACCTAGCCCGCGTCGATCGGCGTCAGCAGGTTCACCGAGGCGTCGAACTGCCAGAGCGGGTTCGGCGCGTCGCCCGTCGCGGTGCGGACCTGGAAGAAGCCGTTGACCTGCTGTGGTCCGTCGCCGTCGGCGACGTAGCGCCCGTCGGGCGTGACGTCGAGCTGGTAGATCGCCGAGCCGGTCGCCGTGGAACCCGGGAGGTGCCACGTCACGACGCAGCGCCAGTCATTGCCCGGCCCGACGTCGTCGACGCGCGAGCCGCCCTTGTCGCACGAGGCGCCGCTGCGCAGCTGTGCCTCGGTGACTTTCGGACGGTGAAGCTCGTCCGTCTGCATGACGTAGAGATGGGCGAACGTCGTCGCGAGGGAGCGGTCCAGCTTGGGCTTGTCGATCCCGGAGCCGGAGGCCGACGTCGTGGCGGCGATCGCCCCGACGCTGGCGGCGAGCAGCGCCGCCAACGGCAGCACCGCCTGGACGAGCACTCGGCGCCCCATCCCGTCGTACGCCGAGTCGGTGAAGTCGCGGCGCATGAAGAGCCGGTAGGCCAGGGCGCCGGCAACCAGGGCCCAGGCGACGTCGACGGCGATGCCGGCGAGCAGGGGGCCGGTCTGGGCCGGGTCGGTGAACAGCCCGCGCCAGCCGATGAACGCGTAGCTGGGCAGCGCGACGCGCACGACGACGGGCAGCGCAAGCAGCTGCGCGATCTGCAGGACCAGCGCGAGCAGCGCCGGCACGATCAGCCCCAGGGGAGAGCGGCCGAGCGTCACCGAGCCGAGCAGGCCGACCGCCGCGAACGCCAGCGTCGGCGCCAGCACGCTGACCCAGGCGAGCAGGACCGCACCGGCCGCCTGCCCCGACGAGAGCAGATGGCCATCGAGGCCGACCAGCGGCCGATTGCCGACGGCCGCCTGCCCGCCGGCGATGCCCGAGACGGCCAGTCCGGTCGCGAGCAGCGAGATGACGGTGAGGCTCGCCAGCGCCTTGGCCGCGAAGATCCGCCGCGGCGAGCGGACGGCGACCAGCAGGTGCCGCCACGTGCCGAGCCGGTCCTCGGCGGCGAACACGTCGCCGGCGACCAGCGACGTCAGCAGCGGCAACACCCAGCTGCACGAGAACGCCAGGATCACGAGCGATCCCGCCCATCCGGTCTGCCCCATCCAGCGGCCGAAGACGGTGTCGGACGGCAGCGAGCTCTGGCGGCTGACGACCGCAACGAACAACGCCGGGCCGAGGCAGCAGGCGACGAGCGCGAGGCGGATCGGCCACTGGGCCAGCAGCTTGATCAGCTCGAAGCGGTAGGTGCGCCAGACGGGAGTCGGCGGTGCGTCGGCGCGGGGGAGCGCGACGGTCGCGGCTGTGTCGGTCACTCCGGGCTCCCGGTCAGGGCCAGGAAGGCGGCCTCGAGCGGTGCCACGACGGGTGCCAGCTCGCGCACCCCGACGCCGGCGCGGACCAGCCGCATGACGAGATCGTCGAGCGCCGGCACCGCGGCCCGCACCACGAGCACGTCGTCGGTGCCGAGCACGCCCACGTTCGGTACGTCGGCGGCAACGCGCCTGGCCGCGACGGGATCGGAGGTCCGCAGCCGATAGTCCAGCTCATCGGCGTCGGCGGCGAGATCGCCCAGCGGCCCGGAGAACACCACCCGGCCGCGGGCGAGGAGGGTGACCTCGCTGCACAGCGCGGCCAGATCGTCCATCCGGTGGCTGGAGAGGACGACCGCCGTGCCGCGCGCCGCCAGCCCGGTCAGGACCCGGTGGACGTGGCGCGTGCCGGCCGGGTCGAGGCCGTTCGCCGGTTCGTCGAGCACGAGCAGCCGCGGCCTGGTCAGCAGCGCGGCGGCGAGCCCGAGCCGCTGCCGCATCCCGAGCGAGAAGCCGCGCACGCGGTCGTCAGCGACGTCGGTGAGCCCGACCTGGTCGAGCGCGTCGGCGATGCCGTCGTTGCCGTCGCCTCGCAGGTGGGCCAGCGCGGCGAGGTTCTGCCGCGCGGAGAGCGCGGGGTACAGCCCAGGCCCGTCGACGAACCCGGCGACCCCGTCGGGAAGCACGAGCGTCCCCCGCACCGGGCTGCCGAGGATCTCGAGGTCGCCGTCGTCGGCCCGGGCCAGCCCGAGCAGCAGGCCCAGCAACGTCGTCTTCCCGGCTCCGTTCGGGCCGACCAGGCCGTGCACCTCGCCCTCCGCGACATCGAGGTCGACGCCGTCGAGGGCGACGACCTCGCCGAAGGACTTGCTGATCGCGCGCGCACGAACGGCAAGCCCTTCGGCCGTTGCCCGTGGACGCGTCAGTTCGTGTCCGGGCTCGGGATGAACGCCCCCGGGACCTTCGACGGAAGGTAGATCTTCGGATCGCCCGGATACGGGACCTTCCAGCTGTGGGTCTGGTACCAGGTGTACCGATTCATCTGCGCCGGGTTGGCGTAGTCGGGGATCGCGCTCTTGCCGGCCGTGTGCTGCTTGCGCAGCCACCTCTGCCAGGCGGCGGCGGTCGCCACCTCGTTCGCGGGCAGCGCGAGCTGCTGGGCCTGCGGCGCCGCGGTCCTCGTCGTGGACCTGGTCGCGGCGCTCTGGCCCGGCTTGTCCCAGCCGCAGGCCGGCTGGTCGGCGACGCCCTCGGTCAGCGGCACCTGGTTCGGCACCGCGGTGAACGGCGTGTAGTCCGGCGTGTTGGTGAACGCGCCGTACATCGGCGTCGCCGCGGCGAGCTTCTGGTTGAGCGGCTGGGCGCCGAGGATCTGCTCGATCGTGCGCACCATGGTGATCTGCGAGTAGTAGGTGCTGTCGACCACACCGTGCGCCGCGTACGGGCTGATGATCTGGATCGGCGCACGGTGGCCGTCGACGTGATCGGCGCCATCCTGGCTGTCGTCCTCGACCACGAAGATCGCGGAGTCCTTCCAGTACTGGCTGTGCGAGATCGTGTCGACGATCTTGCCCACCGCGAGGTCACCGTCGGCGACCTGCGCCTCCGGGTCCGCCGGCCCGCCGGTGTGGTCGCTGGACAGCCACATCATGTTGAAGTTGGCGGGACCGTTCTGCTCGAAGTCCTGCTTCCAGATCTCGTAGCGGTAGATGTCCGGGATCGAGGTGTCGAACGGCGGGGACAGGTGATCGGCGATGGCGTTCAGCGACGGGATCACCGAGCCGTAGTTGCCCTTCAGCTCCGGGGTGGTGAGCTGGGCCGGGTCACCCCCGGCATCGACGCTCTTGGACGCGCAGTAGTACTGCTGCCACGTGCCCGACGGCTTGCCCTCGGTGTACTCGAACTCGCCGTAGTTGCGCGCGCTGTTGTCGGCATCTTCGACCGCCGTCCACAGGAACCCGGAACGCTGGTGGCCCAGCACGTCCTCCTCGGTGTCGTAGCTGCGCTGGTACTCGCCCGCGGAGGACTCCGTGTACTCGGGGTCGTCGCCCTGCATCAGCCAGTTGTGGCCCTCGGCGGAGTTCGTGCCGACGTCGTAGACGTTGTCGTAGAGGCCGAACTGCTTGGCCAGCGCGTGCTGGTTCGGCGTGACCTTCGCGCCGAACTGCGCCAGCGCCGGGTCGCCGTCGCCCTGGCTCATGTCGCCGTACACCTGGTCGTAGGTGCGGTTCTCCTTCACCAGCAGGAAGACGTGCTTGATCGTCGAGGGGTCGCCGACGCGGGCCGGCACCGCCGCCGGCGCGCTCTTCTTGCCCTTGGCCTGCTGGACGTCGTTCTTGCCCCAGCCGTTCTGGGCGAAGACCGTGCCCGTGTAGACCCCGGAGATGTCCTTGTCGCGCGGAAGCGTGAAGCGGGTCAGCGACGCCGTGGTGCTGTGCGTGCCGTGGCCCACCGCGACAGTGGTGCCCGGCCCCTTGTCGAACGAGAGGCTTGGCCCGCGCGCGTCGATGCCGCGGGTGTTGGTGACGACGATCTGACGGCCGACGGTCGCCACGGTCGCCGGGTAGTAGTCGGTCGGCAGCAGGCCGATGTAGTTCACCGGCTCCTGCGGCTTGCCGTGGTACTGGTAGACGGCGACGGCGTTCGCGCGGCCGAGCGTGACCAGCAGGTGGTTCTTCTCCGCCATCGCGATGCTCGTGGGTGCGTAGCCGGTGTCCGACGACGGCCACGGATCGGTCGCGATCGTCTGGACGACTTTGTCCTTCTTCGTGTTGATGACCGAGATGGTGTCGCTGTTCGTGTTGGCGACGAACAACGCGCCCGGCTGGACGAACATCGCGGTCGGGTGCAGGCCGACGGCGATCGAGCCGACCTGCGCCGACGGCTTCGAGGTGTCGATGACGCTGACGGATCCGGTCGTCGATGTGCCGTAGTAGCCGTTGGCGGGCACCGCGGAGCCGTAGGAGTCCATCGTCGTCTCGCCGGGCCGGGCCTGACGGCCGCCCTCGTTGCTCACGTAGAGCTTGTCGCCGACGAAGGCGAGCTCACGCGGGGCGATGCCGACCTTCCACGTCTGCTTGATGGCGCCGCTGTTCGGGTCCATCGCGACGACGGTGTTCTGCCCGTTGATCGCGGCGTACACGGTGGAGCCGTCGGGCGAGTACTTGATCTGGCCCACCAGGGCCGAGTGGTCGTTCACCTTCGGGATCGCGAAGGTGGCAGGCGTGCCGAGCGTTCCGTCGGCGTTGACCGGGAACCTGCTCACGGCGTCCTGCTCGGGGACCCAGAGGTACCGGCTGTCCGGCGAGTACGTCGGACCTTCCTGACCGACGGTGCCGTTCGAGAACTTCTGGTTGACGCCGGCGGCGGTGCCAACCGACCAGATCTCCTTGTAGCTCGACAGGTCGAAGACCTGAAGGGCCACCCCCTTGTCGGCGCTGGTCGCCGCCAGGTAGCGCCCATTCGGGCTGACCGTCGAACCCATGAACTTGCCGGTCTGGGTCACCAGCCGGTCACCGAGCGGCTTGATGATCTGGTCGTCGGAGACCTGGATCCCGTTGGGGTACTCGGTGCCGACCTGGTTGTGGCCGAAGATCACCGTCGTGGCGTAGGTCGCGCCTGCGCCCGCGAGCAGGACCGTGATCGCGCCGGCCGCGATCATGGCGCCCTTCCCGCCGAAGGCCCTTGGAACGCGTCGCCGCCGCCGCGTGACCTGCACGCGCGCGCCGTCGGCGTCGCTCGGCCGCCTGGACTCACTCACCCTCGAACCTCCCGTTGCTCGACGCAGCCCCCGGCGGCGCATCCTGGGGCTCGCCTCGGAGCAGGTGGTAGCCCAGTTGTGAAGGGCGACGGCACCCACACCGTGTGGGGTCAGCCGTCGAACACGCGTCAGCGACCGAGCCGTTCGGGCACGGGCGCGCCCAGGTCTTCACCGCGTTGGCGTGCGACCAGCCGCCACGTCTCGACGGCGCCCTTGCCCTTCACCTCGACCAGCCCGATCGGCTCGGTGACGAAGTCGTCGCGCAGGAGCTGCCAGGTCGAGCGGGTGATCTGGATCTCGTCCGCCGTTCCGTGCGACTCCATGCGGCTGGCCATGTTCACCGTGTCGCCCCAGAGGTCGTAGAGGAAGCGGCGGCGGCCGATCACGCCCGCGACGACCGGTCCCGAGCTGATGCCGATGCGCAGGCGCAGATCGTGGCTGGTTCCCTCGGGGAGGCAGGTCTTCACGCAGTCGCGCATCGCCAGGGCGAGCTCCGCCAGCGCCTGCGCGTGGTCGTGGCGCTGGGTGGGAACGCCCGCCGCGACCATGTAGCAGTCGCCGATCGTCTTGATCTTCTCGACGTCGTAGCGGTCGACGAGCTCGTCGAAGCTCGTGAAGAGGCGATCGAGGAGCCCGACGACCTCGCGTGCGTCGAGCTCGCTCGCCAGCGGCGTGAAGTCGACGACGTCGGCGAAGAGGATGCTCACGTCGTCGAAGTGGTCGGCGATCGAGTTGGGATCGGACTGCAGCCGCTGGGCGACCTCGGCGGGGAGGACGTTGAGCAGCAGCGCCTCGACGCGCGCCTGCGCGACGTCGCGTCCCTGCGCGAAGGTCACCAGCAGCAGCATCGCCACGGACGAGACCACGACGATGTTGAGCACGTCGAAGGTGCGGACGAACCCGTTCGGCAGATCGGCCCCGTCGGGCCGAACGACCTCGGCGAGCCCGAGCGCCAACCCGACCGTGGCGACGAACGCGGCGAACCAGGGCCAGGCTCGGCTCGGGCGGTCCAGCGCGACCGCCCCGAGCGGCGCGAGCAGCGACCACAGGATCACCGCGCTGGACTCGCGAAGGCCGCCGAGCATGACGGTCCCTGCCGCGGGCGCCACGAGGATCAGCACCAGCTGCGACGTCCGCAGCGTGGCGAACTTGCGCGTCCTCGCGAACACGGCGAGGCTCAGCGCCGAGCCGGCAGCGTAGCCCCACGGCGTCAGCGCGACGGGCTCCTCGCCGAACGCCCAGTACAGGCCGCCCCAGAGGATCGCGATCGGCAGGATGAGCACCGCCACCCCGACGAGCAGGCGCTTGCGAAAGCGCTCGTCGGCGCTGTCGTCCGGGTCGGCTCCGATCGACAGGGCCCGTTCGCGAAGCGCCTCGGTCATGGCCGGCGAGCGTAGACGCCCGTCCGGCCGGGCTCTAGCGATGACGAGCCGTGCTCAGTCCCCGGGACCCGGCTCGGAGTCGCCGGGCTGCACGTCCGACGGGTGGCGGACATCGGTCAGGTCGCCGATGAGCCGGAAGTCGGCCACGTTGAGGGTGAGGAGCGGGACGCCGTGGACGTTGGCGGTCGCGGCGATGGCCAGGTCGGTGGCGCGGCGGCGCGGCTGGCCGCCGCGATTGTTGACCGCAGCTGCGAGGCGACCCCACTCACGGGCGACGGTGACGGTCACCGGAAGCGGGTCGAACGTCGATTCGATCGCTCCCAGGCGGTTGATGCGCAGCGCGCGCTCGTCGTCGTCGGTCGCCACGAGCACGCCGAAGTGCAGCTCGGCGATCGACGCGACGCTGATCGCTGCCTCGACCTCGGGCGACGGCTCGGCCGCGATGAGGATCGAGGTGTCCAGCAGCGCCCGCACGCTCTAGCGGAACGGATCGCTGAGCGACGCAGGGAACTGCTCGAGGTCGCCGGCGAGCGTGCGCGGAGCCGGCGTTCGCCACACGGCCTGCAGCGTAGGCCCGCCGACCCACCGCCGGTTCGTCGCCGGTCCGAGTTGCGCGACCGGCCTTCCAGCGACGGTGATCGTCAGCTCCTCGCCGGCCTCTGCCCTGCGCAGGACTTCCGCCACGTTGTTGCGCAGCTCCTTCTGGGGGATCGTGGCCATGTGGGCGGTATGGTAGCAGAACTGCTACCGACCCCATGCGATCAGAACCTGTTGCGCCGTGCCCGCGCGTCCTCGCGATGGTCGAAGCGGCGCGCGAGGTGGGCGAACTCGCCTGCACTCGCGGACGAGGACGCGGTCGTTGCCCACCACGAGCCACGCGAGCCCACCGACCGCCAAGCCGATCGCGACACCCGCCACCGGCAACCAACGCACGAGCCATGGGGTCTGCCGCCAAGCAGGACCTCGAGGCGCGCGGCGCGGTGGCGAACGCGATCGACGGGGGCCATGCTCGCCGCACGCGATCAGCGCACGGGCGCCCCTCGACCGGCGCCTTTCCAGTGCATAGGCATGAGCGGCAGCGTGCCACGAGCGCGCGCGAGCCGTCAATGGACCTCGACTTTCAGACGGGCGCCGTACGTCCGGGCGCGTAGGCGGAAGGTACGCGCGTGGACGGTCGCGGCCGATGGGGCGCGACCTACGCTGTGGCCGTGAGCGTGCGCGGCCGATGGGTGGCGGGGATCGTCGTCGATGTGGTCGCCGCGCTGGCGGCCACCGGGGTCCTCCTCGGTGCCACCTGGCTGGCGGTTCGGGGCGAGGTGGGGGCTGGCGGTTACGCGCTGATCGCGGTCGTGGGGCTGTCCGTTGCGTGGATGCGCCGCGCGCCGCGCGCCGTGCTCGCCTTCACCTCCGCCGTCGGCGGGGCGTACGTCGCCTACGGCGCCGCGCCCGGCCCGGTGCTGGCCGTGCCGCTCGTCGCCGTCGTCGCCGTGAGCCTGGGAGGCGATCGGCGCAGCGCCGCCGCCGGCGCGGTCGCGCTGTGCGCGACGCTGGCCATCGCCGGCACGATCGCCGGCTCGGGCCTCGCGCTCGCGGGGTGGTTCGCGAGCTGGTCGGCGGCGGCCGCGCTGCTCGGCGAGTTCGTCGGGCGCCGGCGGACCGAGCTCGAGGCGCTTCGCGTGCGCAACGAGATGCTCGAGCGCACCCGCGAGGACGAGGCGCGCCGGCGCATCGCCGAGGATCGCCTGAGCATCGCGCGCGACCTGCACGACAGCGTCGCCCACGCGATCGCGGTCATCAACGTCCAGGCCGCCGCCGCGGGCGAGGTCCTCGCGCGCGACGCCGACGCGGCGGGCGACGCGCTCGTGCACATCCGCCGGGCCAGCCGCGACGTCCTCGACGAGCTCACGGGGATGCTGACCGTGCTGCGAGACCGCCAGACGCCGGCGACGCTGGCTCCGGCGCCCGGCCTCGCGGCGCTCGAGGACCTCGTCGCGCAGATCGATGCCGAGCGCCTGACGGTGTCGCTGTCCGCGAGCGGCGACCTCGAGCGGGTGCGCGAGGCCCTCGAGCGCGATTGGGACCTGGTCGGACTCGACGTCGACCCCGTCGTGTTGCCGGCGTTGCAGCGGACGCTTCGCGCAGGGGCGTGGGACGTCACCGTCGCCGTACGCGATGGGTCACTGATCACGGCGGTGTTCCCGGGGTTCCACGATGTGGCGCTCGGCATCGCCTTCGACGTCGGCTCGACGACGGTGGCGGGTCACCTGTGCGACCTGCACACCGGCGAGGTGCTCGCGAGCGCCGGCGCGATGAACCCGCAGATCCGCTTCGGCGAGGACCTGATGAGCCGCGTGAGCTACGTGATGATGCATCCCGGCGGCGACGCCGAGCTGACGACCGCCGTGCGCTCGTGTCTCGAACGATTGGTCGGCGACCTCTGCGACCACGCCGATGCTGCGCGCGACGACGTGCTCGAGCTCATCGTCGTGGGGAACCCGATCATGCATCACCTGCTGTTCGGGCTCGATCCCCGCGAGCTCGGAGGCGCCCCGTTCGCGTTGACGGTCGACGAGGCGCTCCGGGTGCCGGCGCGCGAGCTCGACCTGCCGGTGAACGAGGGAGCGCGCGTCTACGCGTTGCCGCTCATCGCCGGTCACGTCGGGGCGGACACGGCCGGCGTGCTTCTGTCCGAGGCGCCGTACCAGCAGGACGAGGTGAACCTCATCGTCGACGTCGGAACGAACGCCGAGATCGTGCTCGGGAACAGAGACCGCCTGCTCGCGGCGTCGAGCCCGACCGGCCCGGCGTTCGAGGGCGCGCAGATCACACACGGACAGCGGGCGGCGCCGGGAGCGATCGAGCGCGTCCGCATCGATCGCGAGACGCTCGAGCCCCGGATCCGCGTGATCGGCTCGCAGACGTGGTCCGACGAGAGGCGGTTCGAGGGAACGAGGGTCACCGGGATCGCCGGCTCGGGCATCATCGAGGCGATCGCCGAGCTGTTCCTGGCGGGGATCGTCACGAGCGACGGCGTGATCGACGGCGCGTACGCCGAGCGGACGCCGCGCGTGATCGCGCGGGGACGGACGTTCGCGTATCTCCTGCACGACGAGCCGCAGATCCTCGTGACGCAGCACGACGTGCGCGCGATCCAGCTCGCCAAGGCGGCCCTGTACGCCGGGTGCCGTCTGCTGATGGATCGGCTCGGCGTGGACGAGGTGCACCGCATCCGGCTCGCCGGTGCGTTCGGCGCGCACATCGATCCGGTGCACGCGCTCGTGCTCGGGCTCGTCCCGGACTGCGAGGTGGAGCGGGTCACCTCCGCGGGGAACGCGGCGGGCACGGGCGCTCGGATCGCGCTGGTGAACCGCTCGGCCCGCTCGGAGATCGAGGGCGTGGTCCGCCGCGTCGAGAAGATCGAGACCGCGGTGGAGCCGCGCTTCCAAGAGCACTTCGTCGGCGCGATGGGCATCCCGCATCGAACCGCGTCGTACCCCCGGCTGGAGCATGTGGTCGAGCTTCCGGCGGCGCGGTTCGCGGGCGGCGGGCGCGAGGAGGGCGGTCGCCGCCGGCGGCGCCGGGCGAACATCGAGAGGAGCACATCATGACGACCCAGCAACGCGGACGGCGGT